>Ga0075327_1000379_pt1 | contig 12403 bp, 11 predicted proteins | sample MayberrySE_Catta_2_FD_120056 | JGI IMG/M metagenome (GOLD analysis project Ga0075327, IMG submission 120056) | Natural and restored wetland microbial communities from the San Francisco Bay, California, USA, that impact long-term carbon... | ecosystem: Environmental > Terrestrial > Soil >...
AGAAGGGGTACTCGGGAGCGCTCTCGGTCGAGCTCTTCCGGGCCGAGTACGTGAACGGCGACCCGTTCGCCGTGGCGAGCGAGATCCGGCGGAAGTGCGAGGCCGTGATGAGCGAGGCGGGCGTGGCCTAGAGCCGGCGGATCTCTTCCGGTCCGCCGCTGGACCCCTCGGGATGCGGGGGGTATGCTGAACCTGACGCATTCGAAGCAGAAGAAGGGAGCGATCCAATGAGAAGTGCGACCCTCCTGTTGCTCGCGGCCCTGGCGGGCGTTCCGGCGGCGCTCGCCGCGCAGACCCCCATGAACCTCGACGAGCTGGTCAACCGCCGCGGAGTCTACCTCCATGCGCAGACGCTGGAGCCGTTCAGCGGCCCCGTCGTCGCGTACGAGGAAGGCGCAGTCAGGGAGCGCGGAACGCTGCAGAACGGACGCTGGAGCGGCGTCCGCGAGACCTTCTACCTCGATGGCAAGCTCGAGGCGAAAGAAACGTACCGGGCGGGTGTCCCGCACGGGCCGTTCGAGTCGTACTTCCGGACCGGCCGGCCCTCGGACAAGGGCACCTACGTTGACGGAGAGCTCGAGGGCGCGTACGAGGCCTACTGGTCGCGGGCGCAGGGCGACATCCACGCGGCCCACATGAATGCGGCCGGCGCCGCGGGAGCCACCGGCCACGAGATGCACGAGGGCATGGACATGGGCGTCATGCCGGGCGACCTGATGGAGCGCGGAACGTGGTCGGACGGAAGGCCCTGCGGGGAATGGTACCGCTTCCTGCCCCGCAACTCGCAGGGCATGCGGACGGGCGCGACGGTGCAGTACCCACCCTGTCCGTCGAGCTAGCGCCCCTTCCCTCACGCGCGGTCCGCATTACACTCCGACGCCTCGTACCTCTTGGTGCGAGGCGTTCGTGTGGAAACCCCCCGGACGACCGGAGAGCGTGACGTGGCGGATGGACTGTTGGTGGACAAGGAGCGCGCCCAGGACCTCAAGCGGGAGGCGGTTCACCTCCCTTCTTGGGACCTGACTTTCCGCCAGATCTGGGACCTCGAGCTGCTCGCGAACGGCGCCTTCGCTCCGCTCACCGGGTATCTCGGCAAGGCCGACTACGAGGGCGTCTGCGACAAGATGCGCCTCGCCGACGGCTCGCTCTGGCCGATGCCCATCACGCTCGACGTCTCGGAGGACGTTGCGGGCACCCTGACGTCGGGGAGCCGGATCGCGTTGCGCCACCCCGAGGGGATGGTCCTCGCCGTGCTCACCGTCTCCGACGTGTGGACGCCCGACAAGGAGGCCGAGGCCCTCGGCGTGCTCGGCACGACCGACGACGGACATCCAGGCGTGTTCGAGCTCATGCGCGGGAACCCGGTCTACGTCGGTGGGAAGATCGAAGGCGTGGAGCTCCCCCCACACCACACGTTCCGCCATCTCCGGCATACGCCCGCCGAGCTGAAGCACGAGTTCGAGCGGCTCGGCTGGCACAAGGTGGTGGCGTTCCAGACGCGCAACCCGATGCACCGCGCGCATGTGGAGCTCGCCCGGCGGGCGGCCGCACAGATCGAGGGCAACCTGCTCATCCACCCGGTCGTCGGCATGACGAACCCGGGCGACGTGGACTACTTCACGCGCGTACGCTGCTATGAGGCCGTGCTCGAGCACACGCCCGCGCACTCGGCCATGGTGAGCCTGCTCCCGCTCGCGATGCGCATGGGCGGCCCGCGCGAGGCCGTGTGGCACGCGGTGATCCGCAGGAACCACGGCTGCACGCACTTCATCGTGGGGCGCGACCACGCGGGGCCGAGCAACCCGAAGACAGGCGAGGGCTTCTACGGCCCTTACGACGCGCAGGAGCTCCTCCAGAAGCACACCGAGGAGATCGGCATCGAGATGGTGCCCTTCGAGGAGATGGTGTACGTCGAGGACAGGGGCGAGTACATGCCTGCATCCCTGGTCCCCGAAGGCGCGCGCGTGCTCAACATCTCCGGGACGGAGCTCCGGCGCAGGTTGCGCGACGGGTCGGACATCCCCGAGTGGTTCACCTATCCCGAGGTGATCAAGGAGCTGAGGCTCCGCTTCCCGGACCGGTCCCGCCAGGGCTTCACCGTCTTCCTGACCGGGCTCTCGGGCTCTGGCAAGTCGACGATCGCCAACGTGCTCATGGCGAAGCTCATGGAGATCGGCACGCGCCCCGTGACGCTGCTCGACGGCGACATCGTACGGAAGAACCTGTCCAGCGAGCTCGGCTTCTCGAAGGAGCACCGGGACCTGAACATCCGCCGCATCGGCTTCGTCGCGAGTGAGATCACCAAGAACCGCGGGATCGCCATCTGCGCGCCGATCGCTCCCTACCGAAGCGTCCGCCGTGAGGTGCGCCAGCTCATCGACTCCTTGGGCGCGTTCATCGAGGTCCACGTGGCGGCCCCGATCGAGGTCTGCGAGGCGCGTGACCGGAAGGGGCTCTACGCCAAGGCGCGCGCCGGGCTCATCAAGGGCTTCACGGGCATCGACGACCCGTACGAGGAGCCGGAGAACGCCGAGATCGTGCTCGACACCGCCGCGCTCACCGTCGAGGAGTCGGCGGCGCAGATCCTCTTATATTTCGAGAACGAGGGCTTCATCGCGCCGGAGGCGGAGCAGGACTGAAGCGCGCCTCGCGTCGTCCTGACGGCCGGGCCGGCTGGGCGTGATCGCGACCGTCAGCGCCCCGCCTGCGTCTCCGCCGCGACCCGCTCGACCTCCCGCCAGACGCGCAGGAGGTTGCCGCCCCACAGCTTGGCGACGTCCTCCTCCGAGTAGCCCCGGCGCACCAGCTCCAGCGTCACGTTGAAGGTCTCCGAGGCGTCGCTCCAGCCCCGGATGCCGCCGCCTCCGTCGAAGTCCGAGCTGATCCCGACGTGGTCGATGCCGATCACCTCGACCGCATGGTCGATGTGGTCGACGAAGTCCGACACCGCTGCCGGCGGGTAGCGGTACTCGAGCATGTCGACGAAACGGGCGTACTCGAAGCGGTCCTGCGCGGACATGCCCGCGAGCGTGTCGGCCCCGCCCTCCACGAAGCCGCGCATGTAGCGCTGGTCCTCGAGCTCCTGCGCCCGCTCCGGCGGCTGGATCTTCACGTAACCCGCGAACGCGACGGTCTGCATGACCCCGCCGTTGTCGCGGAGCGCGAGGAGCGTCTCGTCGTCCATGTTGCGGGCATGATCGGCGACGGCCCGGGTGCTCGAGTGCGAGGCGATCACCGGCGCGCGTGACACGCGCATCGCGTCGAGCGCCGCCTCCTTCGAGACGTGCGAGACGTCGACCATGATGCCGAGGCGGTTCATCTCGGCGACGACCTGCTCGCCGAACGGGCTGAGACCTCCGTGCTCCGAGGGAGCGTCACCGAGTCGCTCCTGCGGCTGGGCCGAATCGGAGATGTCGTTGTGGCCGTTGTGCGCCAGGGTGACGTAGCGGGCGCCGAGCTCGTGGTAGCGCGCGAGCAGCCCGAGATCCCGCCCGATGACGAATCCGTTTTCGATGCCGATCGCCGCGACGAGCTTGCCCGCAGCGTGGATCCGCTCGACGTCGTCGGCGGTGTAGGCGATCTCGATCCGGTCCGGGTACATCTCCTCCGCCATCCGGTGGATCGCCGCGAACTTGATGAGCGCGGAGTCGCGCGCCGCGGCGTAGCCGGCCGGCGTGCGCGCGCTCTGTCCCTTGTAGACGATGAAGAAGCCCGCGTCGAGGCCGCCGGCCCGCATCTTCTCGAGGCTCACCTGCCGATCCGCGTTCAGCGGGTCCACCGCCGGCGTCGCGAAGTCGTAGGGGATGTCGTCGTGCGTGTCGATCGTCAGCACGCGCTCGTGGATCGCGCGAGCTCGAGCCTCCAGATCCTCGGCCTCGGCCTGCGGCGCCTGCTCCGCCGGCGCGCAGGACGCGAGGAGGGCGAGGGCCGCGAGAGCAGCGCGGCGCCCGAGTGGACCGGTCGTGGTGCGGTGCATCCTGACTCCTTGGTCGACTTCTGGCCTGCCCCGGGGCGCACTTGCCTGCCCGGGGTGCGCACGGGAGTCTTGTACTCACATGAGACCTGGACGAGCCCTCCGCCGAGCGCCGCGCGCGGCGGCCCTCCTGGCCACCGTGGTCGGCCCGGTGCTCTCGCCCGCCGCGACCGCCGCGCAGGCCCCGCCGCCCGCGCCCTGCGAGGGGGGCGGCGCCCCCCACGACGACTTCGACTTCTGGATCGGCGAGTGGGACGTCTTCATGCCCGACGGAAGGCAGGCCGGCACGAACCGCATCGAAAAGGGGGAGCGGGGGTGCCTGCTCGTCGAACGCTGGACGGGATCCCTGGGGGGCACGGGCACCAGCATGAACTACTTCGACCCCGAGGCCGATCGCTGGAAGCAGCTCTGGGTGAGCTCGGACGGCACCGTCATCGAGATCGAGGGCGGGCTCCGCGGCGGCTCGATGGTCCTCGAGGGCTCGCTCGTCGGCGCCTCGGGAGCGCGCCAGCCGTTCCGCGGCACTTGGACGCCGAACGCCGACGGCAGCGTCCGCCAGCGCTTCGAGATCTCGGAGGACGGCGGGCGCACCTGGGCCACCTGGTTCGACGGGCGGTACGTCCGCCGCTAGCCGAGCGCCGCCACGAGTCCCTGCAGGAGGGCCTCGACGTCCTCACGGTCGTTGTAGACGTGCGGGGAGACCCGGATCACCCGGCCCCTCACCGACACGTGCACGCTCCGCTCGGCCAGTCTCGACTGCACGCGCTTCGGGTCGACCCCCGCCGGGAGTCGCAGCCCGAAGATGTGCGACGCGCGCGCGGGGTCGGACGCGATGCCGACGCGCTCGAGCCTGGGGTCGGAGAGCGTCTCCCGCGCGAGCGACACGGCGTACGCGCGGACCCTCGAGACACTCCACTCGAGCACCTGCTGGAGCGCCGCGACGAGCATGGGCACGAGCACGAAGCTCGGAGCCTCGCCCACGTCGAAGCGCGCGGCGCCCGGCCGATACTCGTCGCTCGGCGAAACGAGCGCCGCGAAGTCGTCGCTCCCGGCCCTCGCGGCCCAGGTCTCCTCGAGCGGCGTGCCCGCGTCGTAGCGCGGCCCGAAGTAGGCGACGCCGATCGAATAGGGCCCCGTGAGCCATTTGTATCCGGGGCACACGAGCGCGTCGGGGCGGACGCGCGCCACGTCGAGCGGGTCGACCCCGACCGACTGCGCGCCGTCGAGGATCAGCGCCGCGCCGACCTCCCGCGCCCGGGCGCCGATGCGCTCCAAGTCGAAGCGCGTGCCGTCCGCCCAGTCGACGGTGCCGAGCGCGACGAGCGCCGTACCGGCGTCGATCGCACGCAGCAGGGCCTCGTTCCAGGCGTCCGCGCGATCGGGGCCCTCGGTCGGTGCGGGAACGGCCCGAAGCTCCGCCCCCGACTCGGCGGAGAGGCGGCGCCACACGTGCACGTTGGAGGGGAACTGCGCGTGGACGGTGACGATGTTCTGCCCTCGCGCCACGGCCGCGTTGCGGGCGACGGTGGCGAGTCCGTACGACGCCGCGGGAACGATCGCCACGCGCGCCGGCTCGGCGAGGCCGACGATGCGGGCGAAGAGCCGGCGCGCCTCGTCGCAGCCGTCGAAGAAGTCGCGCGCCGTGATCGACCATGGCGTAGCCTCCCGCTGGATGCCCGCGGCACCCGCCTCCTGGACGCGGCGCGAGAGGGGCGACATGTACGCGCAGTTGAGGTAGTGCTGGCCTTCCGGCAGGGAGAAGAGCGCCTTCTGGCAGCCGAGCGGCGTCGGCGCGCTCATCCCGGACCGTAGCGCCAGCGGAGCAGGTGCCGCTCGAGCCGCTCGGCGGCCGCGAAAAGGACCAGCACGAACGCCATGATCAGCACGATGAGCGCGATCGTCAGCGCCGCGTTGTAGGTGCTCTGCGCGAACTGGAGCAGGTATCCGAGCCCGCGGCTAGAGGCGACGAACTCGCCCACCACGGCGCCGGTGAACGCGAAGCCTACCGCGATCTTCAAGTTCCCCATGACCCACGCGGTCACCGAGGGCACGTAGACCTCGCGGATCAGCACGCGGCGCCCCCCGCCGAGCGTGCGCACGCGCTCGACGAGCCGCTGGTCGACCTCTTTGATGCCCCCGTACACGGCGAAGAAGATGAGCACGGTCACGAGGATGAGCGCGAGCGCGACCTTGGACGCGAGGTCGATTCCGAGCCAGATCACGAAGAGCGGCGCGAGGATCACACGCGGGATCGCGTTCAGGAGGATCATCACGGGCTCGAGCAGGTCCGCGAGGAGGGGCGAGAGCGCGGCCGCGAAGCCGAGGAGCACGCCGAGGAGGAGCCCACCGAGCAGCCCGGCGAACGCCGCGACGAACGTCGCCCGCAGGTGCGTCCAGAAGTCGGGGTCGGCGAAGAGCGTGCCGATCACCCGGCCCACCGCCGCCGGCGATGGCGCGTAGAACGGGTCGAGCCACCCGACGCGGGAGAGCGTCTCCCAGAGCGCGAGCAGGACCATGATCGCAGCGACACGGCGGAGCCGCGTGCGCCCTGCCGGGGCACCCCCGTAGCCTTCGCGGCCGGTCACGGCGCGAGCGTCGCCGAGGCGGCCACGGGCTCTCCCGAGAGATCGTCCCAGAGCCGGGTCATCAGCGGAGCGAAGGCCGGGTGCCGGTGCGACTCGAGCAGGGTGCGCGGCCGCTCGATCGCGACCTCGTAGCGGCCCTTCACCGACGCCCGCGGTCCTTGCGAGAGCACGTAGACGACGTCCGAGGCCGCGATCGCCTCCTCGAGGTCGTGCGTGACGAGCAGCACCGTGAGGTGCTCCCGCTCCACCCACCCCAGGAGCTCCTGGGTGAGCCGCGCGCGCACGATCGCGTCGAGGGCGGCGAACGGCTCGTCCATGAGGAGCAGCCGGGGCTCGAGCGCGAGGACCTGCGCGATCGCCACGCGCTTCCTCTGCCCTCCCGAGAGCTGACGCGGATAGCGCCCGCCCAGGCCCGCGAGCCCGAGGGAACCCAGCCACTCGTCCGCCCGGCGCTCCGCCTCCTCGACCGGGGCGCCGCGGATACGGAGCCCGAGCGCGACGTTCTGCCGGGCGGTGCGCCAGGGGAGCAGCGCGTCATCCTGGAAGAGGAAGCCCACGTGGGCGGCGTCGACGTCGAGCTCGACGCTCCCCTCTCGCGCGTGCAGCAGTCCGGTCACTGCGCGCAGGATGCTCGTCTTCCCCGACCCCGACGGACCGAGGAGGCTTACGAACTCGCCCGCCCTTACCTCGAGGTCGATGTCCTCGAGGATGGGCTCGCCGCCGAACCCGACGGTCAGCCCCCGAACGCGGAGCATCGACCCTCGATCGCGCGGGAGGCGCGCACTCAGGCGCCCGCCAGCGCTTCCGTGTCGAGCAGGGTGGCGAGGTCGACGGCGCCCGGCTCCAACAGGTCGGCGATCTCCTGAGCCGCCGCGACCCTCGCGGCGGCCGCCACCTCGATGGCCACGCCGTCCGGGTACAGGGACAGGCGGTAACGCTCGATGATGGCCCTGAGCTGGTCCATGTCGCCGCCGGCGACGAGCTCGTTCGGGAGGGCGGCGATCACCTCGTCCGCCGGAATGGTGCGCGTGTCGGCGAGCCCCCGCGCGAGGGCGGCGGCGAGCCGGCGCATCTCGGGCAGGCGCTGCTCGCGCTCGCCCGTCCGCACGGCGACGCCCATGAATTCGTAGGCTCCACCGAGGTGCTCCGTGGCGTCGCCGATGTCCATGAAGTTCACGAGCTCGCGCCCGCCGGCCTCGACCACGAGGGTGAGCGCCGGCTCCTGGACCATCGCCGCGTCGACCTGACCGATGCGGAGCGCGTCGAAGAGGTTGGTGCCGATGGCGGCGAAGCGCACCGAAGCCGCGTCCACGCCGGCGCGGTCCAGCAGGTAGAGGAGGAGCGCGTGGTCCGCGTTTCCGAGCCCCGAGATCCCGACGGTCGTGCCGGCGAGGTCTGCCACCGTGTCGATGTCGGCCGCGCGTCCAGGCCCGACCGCCAGCGCGAAGAGCGGCAGCCGCCCCGTAGACGCGAACCGCCGCACGTCCGCGCCGTTCGCGACGGCCTGGAGCGCGACATCGAACGAAGTCCCCGCGTACTCGACTGCGCCTCCGACGAGCGCCTGCATGGCCGCGTTCCCGCCGCGGGTATAGACCAGCTCCACGTCGAGCCCCTCCTCCGCGAAGTGCCCGCGCGCGCGGGTGACCTCGTAGGGGACGACGCACAGGAGCTGGCCGCAGAACGCCAGGCGGACCCGCGTGAGGCCCGCGTCCGCGGCCGGACGGCACGAGCTCAGGGCGAGCGCGCCCGCCGCCGCGACCATGCCCTTCACCGCCGTGCGCCGGTCGAGCGCCTCGGCAGGGTCGGGCCACTCCCACGACGGCCGCGTCGTCTCCGAGACGACGCCGCTCAGCTCGGGGTTCGTGGCTTCGCAGCAGCCCATCGGACCCACTCCGGGCGTGAGATGAAAGCAAGGGGAACGGCGCACCGCGGTACGGCCAAACGCGACGCGGCCAAACGCGACGCGGCCAAACGCGGAACGGCACGATGAGCCTGGGCCCCGGGAGGACGCAAGGCCGGCGCCGCGCTCAGGGCGCGAGGGATACGACCCGGAAGAGGCTCGGCTGCTGGACGGTCGACCCGGGAATCAGGAAGACCACGGCGTCGTCGCCCACGAAGTCGGGGAACGCGAGCCGGCTCGCCTCCTCGCTGTCCTCGAGGCGCACGAGAGCGGGTCCGTCCCGGTCGAGCACGAAGATGCCCCGCTCCCCATCCTCGGCTCCCCTGCGGCGTCGCGGGATCGCGAACGCCAGCCTCCGGCCGCTCGAGTGCCAGGCCACCTTGCTCGTGGGCATCCCGAAGTCGGTGAGGGCCTCGCAGCGGCCTCCCTCGAGGATCCTGAAGATCTTCGTCGTCCCCGTCGCCTCGTCGCGTCCGGCTACCTCGAGGCCGTCCTGGGACATGATCGGCGTCGAGAGCGACACCCCCGCGCACGGCCGCACCGGCTCACCCACCGGCTGCACGCTGGCGACGCCCGAGCCCGCGTCAACCCGCACGTCGTAGTCGCGGTAGACGACGCCCTCGAACCAACTCGTCATCACGCGGTAGAGCGTGCGCGTGGTGCTCTGCTCGAGGATGCCCACCGAGGGGTACTGGTCCCGCATGCGCAGGTCCGTGAAGATCGGCTCGGCGTCCGCGGGGCGTTCCGCACGGACCGCGTCGAAGACCTCGTCGGCGTCGTAGAACTCGAGTCCTCCCTGGATCTCCCCGGGCGTGACGAAGAAGCGTCCGTCGGGCGAGGGCACGAAGTCGATGAAGCCCGGCGCTACACGGCTCTCGCCGTCCGCGAGGTCGAGCAGGTAGACGCGCTGGCCCGACTCGTAGGCCACCGCCTCCCGGCCCGGGACCCAGCGGAAGTACGCGCCGGGCACGCCGATGACCTCGAGGTCCTCCAGAACCTGCGCCGGGGCGAAGGGCGCTCGCCCCGGGGCGACAGCTGCGATTTGGGGGGCACCGGCGTCCGTCGCCTCGGCGTCGATCGTGCCAGCGAGACGCCGGGCGATCGCGGCCTCGTAGGCACCCGCGCGCTTGTATCCGAGGATCGCGGAGCCGACGGGCCGGCCTCCTCGGAGCACCACCAGCGAGGGCGCGTGGGCGAGGGCCCCCAACGCGAGCATGGCGTCCGCGACCGGGACGGCCGCGCCCGCGCCGCCCCGCCCATAGTCCGCCAGCTCCTCGTAGGCGACGAGCCTCAAGTCCACGCCGAGGCGCCCGGCAGCCTCCGTCACCTCCGCGACCCCGGCGCGGGAGAGCGGCATGCGGGGGGTCCACGCGTAGACGACGGTCGCGCACTCGTCGGCGCAGCCCGCGACCCAGGCGTCGATCGCACGCAACGTAGTCGCGGAGTCGATCCCGGCGGCGAGCGGGGTGGCGACGTAGGCGAGCGGCGGCTCCGCTACGGCCCAGGGCCCGCGTGGAGCGGCCAGCGCGAGCAGCAGAAGCGCCACCCCTCCCGCCGCGCACGTCCCGGCGATCCGCCCGCTCGACCTCATGCCCATCTCAATCGACGCCCGTGAGCTCCTCGCTCAGCTCGCGAAGCATCCGCCGCGCCTCCGCGTCGTACGCCTGGGCGTTCGCTCGTCCCGGGCGAAGCCCGTTGAAGTAGCCGCCCGTACCCACCTCGTCGGTGACGAGATGCATGACGGCGTCGGCGCCTTCGTCGACCGTGGACTGGGGCTCGATCCCCGCGCGCTCCACCATGCGCGTGTCCATGAACGTGGCCGGATGCAGCGCGTTCACGATTACTCCCGACCCCTCGAGCTCCTGGGCGAGGTCGATCGTGAACATGACCTGCGCCAGCTTGCTCTGCGCGTAGGCGCGGCCGCCGTCGAACGTCCCCTGCTCGAGCATGACGTCGTCGAAGTCGATCGGCGTCTGGGCGCCCGACGACACGTTGACGATCCGCGAGGGCGCGCTCGCCGTGAGCAGCGGCATCCACATGTGGGTGAGCATGAAGTGCGAGAGATGGTTGACCTGGAAGCGGAACTCGAGCCCGTCCTGGGAGACCATGCGCTCGTTCGGAGCGCGCCCGAACCCGGCGTTGTTCACGAGGACGTCGATCCGGTCGTAGTCCCGGAGCACGGCCTCACCGAACGCGCGCGTTTCGGCGAACGACGCGAAGTCCGCCCGGTAGAAACGAGCCTTGCCGCCCGCCGCCTCGATCTGGGCCACGACCTCCTGACCGCGCGTCTCGTCGCGGCCGTGGACGACGACGAACATGCCCATCGAGGCGAGCCGCGCCGCGAGCTCCTGGCCGAGCCCGCTCGTCGAGCCGGTGACCACCGTGACCCGTTGCCCCGGCGTGGGGGTGGACTGGGCCTCGGCGGCCGTCGCGGCGCTCACGGCGAGCGCTCCGAGGGCGGCGGCCACGACCGTCGCCGAGCGCCTTCCACGAAGGGCTTGGCCAAGGGCCTGGCCGAGGGTCTGGCGAAGGGTCTGGTCGGCATCGGAGCGTCTCGTGCTGGAGATCATGTGCGGGCCCCTCCGGTCCGGGTTCCCTGGTCCCTACCGCGTCCGTCTCGGTCGTCCGTCGAATAGCGGAGCCGGCCCCGAAATGCGCAACCCCGGGCGCCGCCGCCGGCGGCATTGAACTGCGCTGGGCGCGCCCCTAGGATAGCCCCCGCGCACCGTCCGTTTCCCTACCCCCAAGCTCGCCCAACGCTCACCATGAAGAAGCCGGTCAAGATCGCCCTGGGACTCCTCGCCATTCTCCTCCTGCTCATCGGTGGTGCCTACGGGTGGGCGGTCATGCGGACCGCGGGCTTGAGGTCGACCGACGTGCAAACGCACCGGGTCGACTTCCCGATTCCGTTCCCGTTGACCGAGGCCGAGCTCGCCGAGCTCGAGCCGGGCGCCGATCCTGCGTTCGTGGCCCTGGAGCGGGCTGTCGAGCGGGGGCGTCATCTTGTGAGCTCCCGTTACGCGTGCGGCGAGTGCCACGGACAGAGCTTCGGCGGGGGCGTCATGATCGACGACCCGATGATCGGGCAAGTGCTCGGCCCCAACATCACAACGGGCGGCGGATCCAAGACACTCGCCTTCACGCCCTCGGACTGGGACCGCGCCGTGCGCCACGGCGTCCTCACAGACGGCCGGCCTTCCGCCATGCCGGCCGAGGACTTCCAGCTCATGTCGGATCAGGAGCTCTCGGACGTCGTGGCCTACATCCGGTCGCAGCCTCCCGTGGATCATGAAGTGCCGCCGGTGAGCCTCGGGCCTCTCGGCAACGTTCTCGTAGCCACCGGCGCGCTGCCGCTCGCCGCGCTCGTGATGGAGTCCCACGAGGAGCCCCACGCGGATGTGCCCCCCATGGCCGAGGTCTCCGTCGAGTTCGGACGCCACCTGTCCGGCGTCTGCACCGGGTGTCACCGGGCCGACTTCTCCGGAGGCCCCATCGCCGGTGGCGATCCCAGCTGGGTGCCCGCGAGGAACATCACCCCGCATGCGGAAGGCCTCGCAGGCTGGAGCTACGAAGACTTCGTGGCCGCGGTCACGGAGGGGAAGCGGCCCGACGGCTCGGCGATCCAGGTCCCCATGACGCTCATCCAGCCGTACGCCCGCAACATGACCGAAGTCGAGATGCAGGCGCTCTGGGCCTTCCTCCAGTCCTTGCCGCCGCAGCCGACCGGCACGTGAGCCGCGGCGGCTCTTGGCCGCCAATCGCCCCTTGCCCCTCAGGGGGGTGAATCGTACGCTGGCAACCCGCCGCACCCAGGACCACTTCCCCTCAGCCCGAGAAGCCGATGACGCCGAAACAGTTCTTCGAGTTCGCGAAGAAGCACAAAGCCGAGATGGTGGACCTGAAGTTCATGGACTTCCTGGGGTCTTGGCAGCACTGCTCGTATCC
>Ga0075327_1000380_pt1 | contig 12392 bp, 8 predicted proteins | sample MayberrySE_Catta_2_FD_120056 | JGI IMG/M metagenome (GOLD analysis project Ga0075327, IMG submission 120056) | Natural and restored wetland microbial communities from the San Francisco Bay, California, USA, that impact long-term carbon... | ecosystem: Environmental > Terrestrial > Soil > Wetlands...
ACGCCGTACCAGAAGCGGCCGTCCGAGAGCCAGATCGGAGTGACGTCAGCGCGGTACACGAGCGGCTCCGTGTGGTCCGCGAGCATGCGCTCCGCCGCGGCGTAGTCCTCCGCCGTCAGGCGGCGCTCCGGCTCCTGCCCCGCGACGTCGCGCGGCGCGACGAGCAGGCTGAGCGCCAGGAGCATGGTCCGCATGTCGACCTCCGCTAGGAACGTCCCCACGAAGCGTGGGCGGACCCCCCGGGTCCGCTCGCCAACATGCCGAGGAGGCGAGGGACCGGCAACGCGTCCCACCGCGCCTCAGCGCGGCGGAGAATCGCCCGGGCGCGCCGCGTCCACGTCCTCCCGGTCCGGTCCACCGCGGGGCGCCGAGCGTCGACCCCGTGGCTCGTCTCCACCCCGGACGAGCTGCTCGATCTGGCCGACGAGCGAGTCGCTCCCGGCCGCGCTCGCGCCGAAGAGCCCGTCGGCTCCGTCGCCCTGGTCGAGGCGCTCCATGACGCCGTGGAGGTTAAGCCACGCGTCGAAGCGCTCGCTTGCCCGCACCACGGAATAAAAGAGCCGGGGCCGCTGGCCACGGCCGGCGATGAAGTCCAGCACGACCGCGACGATCGAGACCTGGAAGACGACGAGGTCCTTGAGACCGTCGAGCGCGAGCTTGACCTGGAAGATCAAGAAGTCGCGCATGGTCACGCCACGAGAGGTCACGGTCATCGGTTTCTTGTGCGTGCGGCTCATTCCTCGTCCCCTCGTGTCGCGCATCACCCCGGTGCCATCGTGGGGCTGGTGTGCGGAGCGGCCCGCGCGCTGCGCGTCCGATCCAGCGGAGACCTCCCTACGTAGCCGCGCGCCCCGAGGTTCGGGGTGTGCCGTTCCGGCCTCCACGGGCGCCTGTGCTCAGCGGCTTCGCTTCCGCGCGTGTCCTCTCATGAACCTCTATATTCACGCGGCGGGTGGCCAGGAACCTTTCCTCCGGCGTACCATACGAAAACACGATCCGCCGTGCGCTCACTCAACGCAGTGTCATGTCGATGAGGCGTCTCCTCAGGGCCGGCTCCGCGCTGGCCGTTCTCGCTCTCCCGCTCTCCTTGTCGGCGTGCGGCGACGGGGCCGAGGCGGAGGCGCGTCCCACGGTCATCGGGGCCGAGCTCATGGCGCAGCAGGCGCCCCCTCCGACCGTCGACCGCTCGATGTTCGGGGATGCTCGTGGGCCTCATCTGCCGTACGACGTCGTGTCCCGGACGGCCGGCAGGTACCCGTTCTATTGGACGCGCGCCGTTTATTCGGGGTACGGGCGCCGCGGCTTCTTCGGCGGAGGCGGCTCCTGGGCGGTGGACTTCCCGAAGAGCGACCAGCAGTTCCTGATCGTTCTCAAACGGTTGGTCCGGATCAACGCGTACGACTGGGAGAACCCGGTCAGCCTCGCGGACCCGGCGCTCCGCAAGTTCCCGCTCGTCTACATGCTCGAGGTCGGCGGCATGGACCTCACCGAGGCCGAGGTCGAGGGGCTGCGGGGCTACATGGACGCCGGCGGCTTCGTGATCGTCGACGACTTCTGGGGCGACCGGGAGTGGGCGGTCTTCGAGTACAACATCCGGCGCGTCCAGCCGGACCGGCCGATCGTCGATATCGGGCTCGACCACCCGATCTACTCGGCGTACTACACGATCGACCACGTCGAGATGACCCCGGCGATCGGCAACACCGTGCAGAGGACCGAGTGCTGGGGGTGCGAGACGCAGATCAAGGGGATGTACGACGACGACGGGCGTCTGATGATGATGATCAACTTCAACACCGACCTCGGTGACGCCTGGGAGTGGGCGGAGAGCCCGGCGTATCCCCTGGATATCTCTACATACGCCTACGAGATCGGCACGAACATGATCGTCTACGCGATGAGCCACTAGCGGGATCGGTCATGGAAGGCCTCTTCGAGTTCCTCTTCAAGTACCGCTCCCTGGTCTTCGAGCAGGGGGAGTTCGCGTTCGCCGCCCCGGCCTCGACGCGCACCATGCTCGGCATCGCGGGGCTCGTGGCGGCGAGCGCGATCGCGACCTATACCATCGCGCGGGGCAAGAGCACCGTCCTCGACCGCGGGATCATGGCGGGACTGCGCGTGGCGCTCGTCGCGCTCCTGGTCTTCTGCCTGATGCAGCCGACGCTCACGCTGTCCACGGTCGTACCGCAGCAGAACTTCGTGGGCGTGCTGCTGGACGACTCGCGCAGCATGAGCCTCACCGACGCGGACGGTCGGGTGAGGAGCACCTTCTTCCAGGAGGCATTCACACCTGGGGAGAGCGAGCTCATCGATGCCCTCTCCGAGCGGTTCGTGCTGCGCTTCTTCCGCTTCTCGGACGTCGCGCGGAGGATGAACGGCCTCGAGGAGCTGACCTTCGACGGCACGCACACCAACCTCGCGAACGCCCTCGACGCCGCGCGGGAGGAGCTCTCCGGCGTGCCCCTCTCGGGACTCGTGATGGTCACCGACGGCGCCGACACCGGCGAGCGTCCGCTCACGGAGGCGATCGTGCCGCTCCAGGCGGCGGGCGTGCCAGTCTTCACGGTGGGGCTCGGCGACGAGCAGATCACACCCGACATCGAGCTCGGCCGCGTCGAGCTCCCCAGAACCGTGCTCGAGGGCTCGACCTTGATGGTCGACGTCGTGGTGACGCAGAACGGCTTCCGCGGGGGCTCGGTGGTGCCGCTCATCGTCGAGGACGGCTCGCGGATCCTGGTAGAGGAGAACGTGGAGCTCGGCCCGGACGGGGAGCCGGTGGTGACGCGGATCGGGTTCGAGCTCGGCGAGGCCGGCGCCAAGCGGGTACGCTTCCGGATCCCCGCGCAGCCCAACGAGCGCGTCGACAGGAACAACGCGCGCGAGGTGTGGGTCGACGTGCGCGGGGAGCGCGAGAAGATCCTCTATTTCGAGGGCGAGCCGCGCTGGGAGGTGAAGTTCATGCGTCGCGCGGTGGCCGAGGACGAGAACCTCCAGCTCGTGCTCCTGCAGCGCACGGCCGAGGGCAAGTTCCTCCGCCTCGAGGTGAGCGACTCGACCGAGCTGCAGTTCGGCTTCCCCACGACCCGCGAGGAGCTCTACCGCTATCGCGCCATCGTGATCGGGAGCGCCGAGGCGTCGTTCTTCACGCACGACCAGCTCCAGATGATCGCCGACTTCGTGTCCCGAAGGGGCGGCGGCGTGCTTTTCCTCGGGGGGCACAACTCGTTCGCGGAGGGAGGATGGGCCGGGACCTCGGTCGAGGAGGTGATGCCGGTGATCCTTGCTCCCTCCGAGGGGGGGCGGGACGGCTACTTCACCGAGGTCGAAGTTTCGCCGACGCCCGCGGGGCTCGCGCACCCCGCTGTGCAGCTCGACGCGGAGCCCGAGGACGTCGAGGCGCGCTGGCAGGCGCTCCCACCGGTCACGGCCGTCAACAGGATCGACGAGATCCGGCCCGGCGCGACGGAGCTCCTGATCGGCGAGCGCAGCGAGGGGGGCCGCCAGGTCGTGCTCGCCTTCCAGCGCTACGGGCGGGGCAAGTCGATCGCGCTCACCGTCCAGGACTCCTGGCTCTGGCAGATGCACGCGGACGTGCCGCTCGAGGACCAGAGCCACGAGGCCCTCTGGAAGCAGATGCTCCGCTGGCTGGTCGACGGCGTCCCCGACGCGGTCGCCGCGGCGACCGACCAGGAGCAGGTCGAGCCCGGCGAGCTCGTGCGCCTCGTGGCCAATGTCCAGGACTCGACCTTCCTCACGGTCAACGACGCCGAGGTCACGGCCCGCGTCACCAGCCCCAGCGGCCTCGTCGAAGAGTTCCCCCTCGAGTGGACGGTCGAGGAGGACGGCGAGTACGCGGTCGAGTTCCGTCCCTCCGAGCTCGGCGATTACGAGATCGCCGTCGACGCGGCGCGCGAGGGCGCGTCCCTGGGCGCCGCCGTCACGTACGTCCACGCCGCGCCGAGCGACCGGGAGTTCTTCGGCGCGGCCCGCCGTACGCAGCTCCTCCAGCGGGTCGCCGAGGATACCGGCGGCCGCTTCTACACGCCGGCCGACGTCTCCACGCTTCCCGATGACATCACGATCACCGGCGCGGGCGTGACGCTCGCCGAGGAGCACGACCTCTGGGACATGCCGGCGCTCTTCCTCTGCATGCTGCTCCTGATGGGTGCGGAGTGGGGGTACCGGCGGATCCGGGGGCTGGTTTGATCCGGCTCCTCGCCGGACTCGTCTTCTGGGCGCTTCTGCTCGCCCCAGCAGGCGACGCCGTGGCGCAGGGGCGCACGTTCGTGGTGATCGTGGTGGGCATCGGAGGGACCGCGGAGTTCCGGGAGAGCTTCCACGCCGAGGCCTCCCGGATCTACACCGCGCTCGTCGAGCAGCACGGGGTCCCCGCAGAAGACGTGGTCTACCTGGGCGAGAGGGTCGAGGTCGCCCCGGACATGATCTCCGACCAGGCGACGCGCGCGAGCGTCCTCGAGGTGCTCGGCGAGATCGCGCAACGGGCGGAGCCGACCGATCGCTTGCTCGTGCTGATGATCGGGCATGGAACCGAGTCGGGAGGAGAGCCACAGTTCAACGTCAGCGGCCCCGACCTCACCCCCACAGACTTCTCCCTCGCGGCCGTCGCGTTCCCGTCCCAGCCCCTGGCGCTGGTCCACACCGGCAGCGCGAGCGGCGGCTGGGTGCAGCCGCTCGCCGGCCCGAACCGGGTGATCATCGCCGCGACGCGGACCAGCCGTGAGCAGAACGCGACGGAGTTCGGGCAGTTCTTCGCGGAGGCGCTCGCGGGCGAAGGGTCGGACCTCGATCACGACGGGCGCGTCTCCCTCCTCGAAGCGTTCATGTACGCCCGCGACGAGGTCGCACGCCACTACGAGGCGGAGAACGAGATCCTCACCGAGCACGCGGTGCTGGAGGACGACGGGGACGGAAGCGGGAGCTCCGACGCGGGCCTCGAGAGCGCCGACGGCCGGCTCGCGTCCACGTTCGCGTTCGGCGGCGGCGCCCGGACGCCCGTTCAGGACACCGACGATCCCGTTCTCGCGCGCCTCTACGCCGAGCGCGACGACATCCAGCGGCGCATCGACGAGCTGCGCGTCGTCCGGGACGCGCTCCCGGAGGACGAGTACCTCGCCCGTCTGGAGCCGCTCCTCGTGGAGCTCGCGCTCAAGAACCGCGAGATCCAGGAACGCGGCGGGGGCGCGTGAAGCGGCGCACGATCGCGGCGCGGGCCCTGCCGCACGCATGGATCGCGCTCGTCGCCGCCGTCGCGGCCGGGAGCGTCGCCCCGCTCCCGCTGGTGGCGCAGGTGCCCGGTTTGTCGGAAGCGCGCGCGGCGCAGCGCTCGGGCGAGTACGCCGAGGCCGTCGAGGGGTACCGGGACGCGCTCGAGGCTGACGCCGCCAATGTGCCTGCTCGCGTCGGCCTCATGCAGGCTCTCGTCGCGACCGGCGAGCACGCCGAGGCCGTCGAGGTGGGGCGCGCCGCCCCCGACCCCGGCGCCGTGGCCAACGCCACCGGCGAGGCGCTGCTGCGGCTCGGTCGCCTCGACGAGGCCGATGCCGCCTTCCGCTCCGCGGCCCAGCGCAACGACGCCTGGAGCCTGACCGCCGAGGCCAACCTCGCCGAGCAGCTCTTCATGAGGGGCGAGATCGACGAGGCGATGCGGCGCTTCGACCGCTTCATCGACGTCTACAACGGCTCGGACGGGCGGCTCGGCGCTCCGGACCTCGTGGCCGTGGGTCGGGCGGTGGCCTACCTGGGCCGCGAGGAGCCGAACCTCTTCCAGGACGCGCTGCGCGCCTTCGACGAGGCGGCCGCTGCGGACCCCGGCTGGGGCGAGCCGCGGGTGCGCGCTGGTAATCTGTTCCTGGAGAAGTACGACAGCCCGACCGCACACGAGGAGTTCGAGGCCGTGCTCGAGGCGAACCCCCGTCACCCCGGCGCGCTGCTCGGGCTCGCCGCGGCGATCGACTTCGACGGCACGGGCGACTCGCGCCAGGTGATCGAGCGGCTGCTCGAGATCGACCCGAGCAACGTGGAGGCGCGTACCCTGCTCGCGATGCAGCACCTCACGCGGGAAGGCTACGCGGAAGCACGCGCGGAGGCCGAGCAGGCGCTCCAGGTGAATCCCCAGTCGCTGCTCGCTCTGACCGCGCTGGCCGGGTCGTACATGCTGTCCGGAGACGAGGCCGCATTCCAGCAAGCCCGCCAGCGCGCGCTCGCCATCAACCCGCGCTACGCGGAGATGGACGCGAGCCTGGCGGAGCTCGCGGTCCAGACGCGGCGCTATGCCGAGGCCGTCGAGCGCGCCCAGGTCGCCGCCGAGCTCGACCCGGCATCGTGGAGGGCCTGGGGGCTCCTCGGCATGAACGAGCTACGGCTGGGCCAGATCGAGACGGGACGGGAGCACCTCGAGCGCGCCTTCGCCGGCGATCCCTTCAACCCCTGGTTCAAGAACAGCCTGGACCTGCTCGACACCTTCGAGCGCTACGAGACGCACGAGACCGAGCACTTCCAGCTTTTTCTGAACAACGCCGAGGACGAGCTGCTCGCGACTTACCTGGCTCCCATCGCCGAGGAGGCGTACGACAGCCTCTCGCGCCGCTACGGCGTGGAGCCCGAGCTGCCGGTGCGCGCCGAGCTGTTCGTGAGCTCGGCGGACTTCTCGGTGCGGACCCTGGGCGAGGCCGGACTCGGTGCGCTCGGGGTGAGCTTCGGCCGCGTCCTGGTCATGGACTCACCCAGCGCGCGGCAGCTCGGCGAGTACAACTGGGCGTCGGTCTTCTGGCACGAGCTCGCGCACACCTTCCACCTCGCCGCGAGCGACAACCGGGTCCCACGCTGGTTCTCCGAGGGCCTCGCCGTGCACGAGCAGCGCAAGGCGCGCGAAGGATGGGGCCACCAGCCCAACTTCCCGTTCCTCCAGGCGCTGGCCGCGAACCGGCTCAAGAAGGTGAGCGAGCTGAACGACGGGTTCATGCACCCCGACTACCCGGAGCAGGTGATCTTCTCCTACTACCAGTCGTCGCTCGTCTTCCAGGTCATCGAGGAGCGCTGGGGCTTCGACGCGATCCGGGCCATGCTCGACGGCTATCGTCGTGGCGAGACGACCGAGCAGCTCTTCGTCTCGGTCCTGGGCACGGAGGTCGAAGACTTCGACGCGGAGTTCGACGACTACCTGCGACAGCGGTTCGAGAGCCCGCTACGGGGTCTCGTGCAGATCGCCGAGCAACCCCCCCAGAACGCGGGGATCGGCGACCTTCAGGACTTCGTCCGCGCCCACCCGGGCGACCTGATCGGGCGTCTGCGCCTGGGCGCGCTCCTCCTCCGGGAAGAGCGACTCGACGACGCGGAGGAGCAGTTCCAGGAGGCGTTGCGGATGTTCCCCGAGTACGGCGAGGCGGACAGCCCGTACTGGTTCCTGGCACAGATCCACCGGGAGCGGGGCGAGCTCGACCGCGCGGCGGCGGCATTGGCCCGCCTGAACGCGCTCTCCGAGTCGAACTACAGCGCCCTCCTGCTCCAGGCGGAGCTCTTCGAGCAGCTCGGCCGCTTCGAGGAGAGCGCTTCGGCGCTCAACAAGGCCGTGCTGGTGTGGCCGTTCGAGATGGAGCTCCACCAGCGGCTGGCGGACCTGAACGCCCGGGTCGGGGACCAGGAAGGGGCGGTGCGCGAGCGCGCAGCCGTCGTGGCGCTCGGCCCCCCCGACCGAGCGGAGGCCATCTATCTCCTCGCGGTCGCGCAGCGGGACGCCGGCGACGCGACCGGAGCGCGCCGCTCGGTGCTGCGCGCGCTCGAGGTGGCCCCCAACTACCAGCAGGCGCTCGAGCTCCTGCTCGAGCTGCGAGGCCCAGCCTAACGCCAAGCCCCTGGTCATCATCGAATAAGCTGGAGTGACGGCGTTGCCGATGGGGAGTAGAGCGACCGAGGGGGCCGTCGATCCACACGTCGAACGGAGCACCCGAGTCGCGTGTCTGCTATGTGGTGTACGGCCCGGCCCGTTAGTCTTACTATCCCTCCCCATCGCTCCGCCGGGAACGATCCCTGCAGCGACGGTTCTCGCAGCAACGGCCCGGCCGCGGCGGCCATCAAATTGAGAAACGGAGACAACCCTTGGCGCACGACGCGATCGGCACGATAGCCCTGGACGACGCAGACGACGTCGCGCTGGCCGACCGGCTCAAGAATGGCCGGGTGCAGATGATCTCCGAGATCCGGAAGCTCATCATCGGGCAGGAGGACGTCATCGAGCAGGTGCTGCTCACGCTCTTCGTGGGAGGCAACAGCCTGATCGTCGGCGTCCCCGGCCTGGCGAAGACGCTCCTCATCCACACCATCGCTCAGGTGCTGGACCTCAAGTTCTCGCGGATCCAGTTCACGCCCGACCTGATGCCCTCGGACATCACCGGCACGGACATCATCCAGGAGGACGTCACCACCGGACGCCGCGAGATGGTGTTCGCGCCTGGCCCTGTGTTCGCGAACATCGTGCTGGCCGACGAGATCAACCGGACCCCGCCAAAGACCCAGGCCGCGCTCCTCGAGGCCATGCAGGAGCATCGCGTCACCGTGCAAGGCCGCACGTACAAGCTGGACGAGCCGTTCTACGTCTTCGCGACGCAGAATCCCATCGAGCTGGAGGGCACGTACCCGCTCCCCGAGGCGCAGCTCGACCGCTTCATGTTCGAGATCATTATCGAGCACCTGAAGGAGGAGGAGGAGCTCGAGGTCGTTCGCACGACCACGGGCATTCTGGAGCCGGAGTTCGCCCACGCGGTGACCGGCCCGGACCTGATCGCGTTCCAGAGGCTCGTGCGCCGCGTGCCCGTCTCCGACTCCGTTCTCCGGTACGCCGTCGCGCTCACGCGCATGAGCCGCCCGAGCCAGAACGGGAACAGCCCCGACTTCGTGAAGAAGTGGATCGCGTACGGCGCCTCGCCGCGCGCCGCCCAGTACCTCGTGCTCGGCGCGAAGGCTCGCGCGCTCACGAAGGGCCGCTACCACGTGAGCTTCGAGGACATCAGCGCGCTCGCGCATCCCGTGCTCAGGCACCGCGTACTCACGAATTTCCACGCCGAGTCCGAGGGAAAGACCAAGGGCGAGATGGTCGACATGCTGCTCGACGCCGTCTCCGTGCCCAAGTCGGGCATGTAGCGGAGGTACGCGCTTGGTCACCGCACGCACGCGCGGCTCCACCACGGGCACGCAGTTCCTCGATCCGGCCGTCCTCGGCCGCATCGGGAACCTGCAGCTCCTGGCCAAGACCGTCGTCGACGGCTTCCTGACGGGGCTGCACCGCTCCCCGTACCTGGGCTTCAGCATCGACTTCGCCGAGCACCGGCCGTACATGCCGGGTGACGACATCCGGCGGATCGACTGGCGGCTGTGGGCGCGCACGGACAGGCATTACATCAAGCTCTTCGAGGCGGACACCAACGCGAACTTCGTCGTGCTCCTCGACGTCTCCGCGTCGATGAGCTACGGCACGCACTCGCTCGCGAAGCTCGACTACGCGCGGTACCTGGCCGCGTGCCTCTCCTTCTTCTCGAGCGAGCAGCGTGACCGCGTGGGCCTGGTCACCTTCGATCACGAGATCGTCGAGTACGTGCCGCCCTCCATGAAGCACCTCGACACGATCCTGCACATCCTCGACGGGGCGGAGGCAGGACGGCGCGGCTCCCTCAAGGAGCCGCTCCTCCAGATCACCGAGCTGCTCGGACGGAAGGGCATCCTCGTCCTGATCTCGGACTTCTACGAGGAGCCGGACAGGGTGATCGAGGCCATCGGCCCGCTCAAGGCCCGCGGCCACGACATGATCGCCTTCCAGGTCATGGATCCCGCCGAGCTCGAGTTTCCCTTCGAGCAGGCCTCGGGCTTCGAGGACCTCGAGAGCCACGAGCAGATCCCCGTGGTCCCCGGCAAGCTGAAGGAGGACTACAAGCGCATGGTCGCGGATCACCTCGAGACGCTGAAGACCCGCTTCGCGAGCAACCGTATCGACTACACGCTGCTCGACACGTCGAAGCCGCTCGACCTCGCGCTCTTCCAATACCTGTTGGCCCGTGAGGCCATGCGGAGGACGAGGTGAGCCTGGCGTTCCTCGTTCCGCTCTTCCTGCTCGGCGTCGCCGGTATCGTCGTGCCGATCATCGTGCACCTCACGCGTCGCCAGCGGCGCAACGTCGTGCACTTCCCCTCCCTGATGTTCCTGGAGAAGATCCCGTACCAGGAGCAGCGCCGCCGCCGTATCCAGCACTGGTTCCTGCTCTCGCTGAGGGCGCTCGCCCTCGCGCTGCTCGCCCTCGCGTTCGCTCGCCCGTTCGTGGAGGACACGGAGCTGGGCCTGGGGGCCACCGGTGGGCCCCGCGAGGTCGTGGTGCTCGTCGACCAGTCGTACAGCATGGGTGTGGAAGACCAGTTCGAGCGCTCGCGGTCCGAGGCGCGCGCGATCTTCGACGGGCTCGGTCCGCTGGACCGGGCCTCGCTCGTGGCGTTCGCCCAGGGCGCGCGGGTGCTCGCCCGCTCCACGTCGGACCGCACGCGGCTGCGGGCGGCGCTCGACACGGTCCAGATCGGCGGTGGGGCGACGCGCTTCGGCCCCGCCCTCAAAGTGGCTCAGACGATCCTCGAGGAGTCGACGCTCCCGAGTGGCGAGGTCTACCTCCTGAGCGACTTCCAGCGCAACGGATGGATCGGCGACGAGGGCGTACGGCTTCCGCCGGGCTCGGAGTTCACGCCCATGCCCATGGGTCACGAGGGGCTCGAGGAGAACTTCCTCGTCACGGACGTGGCGCTGCCGCGACAGGTCGTCGCGGGACGGGAGCGCGTGACGCCGAGCGCCCGCGTCGTGCGTCGGGGAGGAACCGCGACCAGGGAGGTCACCGTCACGCTCGAGATCGACGGGCAGGAGCTCCAGAGCCGTAGCATCAGCATGGTGCCCGACGCTGCGACAGCCGTCGCGTTCCAGCCCTTCACCCTCTCGCGCCCGTACACGCGTGGAACCGTGCGCATCGGTGACGACGCCCTGAGCGCGGACAACGCGCGTCACTTCGTGGTCTCGCCGGGCGCCGCGCTGTCGGTCCTCATCGTCGAGGGGGCAGGCTCGAGCCGCGACGAGAGCCTCTACCTGCGCCGAGCTCTCGACATCACGGCGGACGGGCGCTTCCGGGTCAGCGTGCGTCGGGCGAACAGCGTCCGCCCGGTCGACCTCGAGGAGACGGACGTGGTCATCCTCAACGACGTGCAGATCGACGGCGCGTCTGCCGAGCGGCTCCGCGCCTTCCTCGAGGCAGGGGGCGGGGTGCTCGTCGCTCTGGCTGAGGACGGCGGCTGGCCAGCCTCGGCGGCGGACCTCCTGCCCGGCACCATCGGCCCCGTCCAGGACCGCCTCCAAGGTCGCGGCGGGAGGCTCGGCTACCTCGAGTACGGTCACGCGGTCTTCGAGGTCTTCGCGGGTCCCCGGAGCGGCGACTTCACCGGCGCACGCTTCTTCCGCGCCCGAGCCTTCGAGCCGGCCGAAGGGGCGTCCGTCCTGGCGCGCTTCGACGACGGCACGATCGCGCTCGCCGAGGCGCGCCACGGGCTCGGGCGCCTGCTGGTCTGGACCAGCTCGCTCGACTCTTACTGGACCGACCTGGCGCTCCAGCCCGTCTACCTCCCCTTCGTGCACCGGCTCGCCGAGCACCTCGGCGGGAGGGCAGAGGCCCGTCCCTGGTTCACCATCGGACAGGTCGTGGACCTGGCCAACCCCGAGGCCCTCGAGACGGCGGGTCTGGTCGCGACGGTCGCCGACGGCCTCTCGGAGGGCTTCGACCAGGTCGCGTTGACCCCTTCGGGCTCGACCATCCAGATGCCCGCCGGCGAGGGCCCCCGCTACCTCCCCCTCGAGGAAAGCGGCTTCTACACGGTGCGTCCCCCGGGCACGGAGCCCGAGCGGCCCTTCGCGCTCGCGGTCAACGTCGATCTCGAGGAGTCGAACGTGGCCCGCCTCGACCCGACCCAGCTCGCGCTGCAGATCACAGCCCCACCGGGGAGCGATCAGGGTGCCCTCAACGTCGAGCTCGCCGCGTCGCTCCAGCGGGAGGACCAGGAGCGCCGGCAAGGGCTCTGGCGCTGGCTCCTGATCGCCGCTCTGGGGCTCTTCGTGGCCGAGACCGCCGTCTCGAATTGGATCTCCCGGCAGGCCGCGGGAGCACCCGGGGTCGTTACGGGTTAGTACATTTTTCGTCGTGGCGGCGATGGAGATGGCGCATCCTCGCCCCTCGGCAGTACGTTGCGCTGGGAGCGTAATGAGGAGACGGCGATGAGGGATTCCGACAGGCGGTTGGCTCGCAATCGAGTCTTCGACGTGGTGCGGGGGGTGCGGTGGAGGTGGAGGACTCGACAGGTCCT
>Ga0075327_1000381_pt1 | contig 12381 bp, 6 predicted proteins | sample MayberrySE_Catta_2_FD_120056 | JGI IMG/M metagenome (GOLD analysis project Ga0075327, IMG submission 120056) | Natural and restored wetland microbial communities from the San Francisco Bay, California, USA, that impact long-term carbon... | ecosystem: Environmental > Terrestrial > Soil > Wetlands...
ATCGTGATGCGATAGGTGAACGCCTCGCCGACGGCGGCGGTGAGCTGGCTGTTCTCCTTCAGCACCGGGTCGGGGGGCGGGATCGGGTCGGCGGTGCCCGTCGCGACGGCCGGACCGAAGCAGTAGTCGTTCGGAGGTGTGATCGTCGGGCAGCCGTCGCCGGTCCGCTCGTAGGTGCTGGGGGCGGCGAGGGAGGTCCAGTCGGTGTAGACCTCGTTCTCGATCAGGGTCGGGTCGAGGATCGGCGTGCGGACCACCACCCGGTAGGTCAGCTCGAGGGAGCCGAGCATCGGAATGTCGAGGTTCTCGTCCCCGTTCTCGCGGCCCCAGACCAGCGGACCGTCGGGCGCGCCGGTGGGGATGGGGACGAAGCCCGCGACCGCCGTCGTGTTGATGGCGGCGGTGGGCGTGAAGCCGCCGTAGAGGGCGAGCTCGGGCGGCAGCGTGTCGACGACGTTCACGTCGTGGGCGGTGCTGTTGCCGCCGTTCACGATCGTCACCACGTACTGCAGGATGTCGTTGAACGCCGGCGGGTCCGCGGGCAGCTTGCCCGGCGTGACGTTCGTCAGCACCTTCGTCGCGGTGAGGTCCGGTTCGAGCACGGTGATCGCGGGCGTGTCGTCGGTCAGGATCTCGGTCGCGCCCGTGTCTCCGTTGCGGTAGTTGGTGACGACGCCGTTCTGGAGCGTCTCGCCGACGTTCGTCGCCGAGTCGTTGTCGACCCGCCCGAAGTAGTGGATGCGGATCTCGGGAGTGATCGCCGAGACCGTGAGGTCGTCCTCGCTCTGGGTGACGACCGTGCCGATCGACCACACCGCGGTGCCGCTCGCGCCGTCGGCCGGAACGGCGGTGAGGGCGGACTCGTCCGGCGGCAGCCCGTTGACGCTCGCGATGCCGAGGAACTCGTAGGTGACGTCGAAGTCGGCGTTGTCCGCCAGCACGTAGCTGACGGAGCCCGACGCCAGGTCGTCGTTCACGACGAGCTGCTGGGTGGTGCCCTCGGGCAGCAGGATCGACAGGCTGAAGGGCTTGTGGGCACCGATCGCCGGGACCAGGGCCGGATCCACGTCGAGCTTGTCGATCGCGAGCGGCCCCACGCTCATGCTGTCGGTGGCCTGGGCCTGGTAGTCGTTGAGGGGCGGCGACACTGCGTTCGGGATGGCGCCGATGCGCATGCCGGTGGGGCTGCCGTCGGGGCCGATCGTGCCGCTCGGGTTCAGGGCCGTGGTGGTCGTCGGCAGGGACGTCCAGTCCGCCTGGATGGTGTTCGAGAGCACTTCGAGGGGTTCCGCCGCGCCATCCACCTCGACGGCGAACGAGAACGTGATCGTGGCCCCCGGGGCGATCGCGAAGCCGGCGGGCCAGGTAAACAGGGGCCGGTCCGGACCGAAGGTCGTCACGTCGACGGTCGGCGGCGCGGGACCCTGGACGTCGCCCAGGAAGTTCAGGTCGACCGCGGACAGGTCGTCCCACACCCGCAGGTTGTAGGCGGTGGCGGTGCCGTTGTTGGTGGCGGTGACGGTGACGCGCGGGACGTCCGCCGCGTCCACCAGCGGCACCGAGAAGGCCTTTGCGAGGTCGACGACCGGCTCGCGCACCACCAGCGACGCCTCGGCGATCGGGATCGTGATGGTGCCGCCGCCCTCGTCGACGTAGCTGACGGTGGCCGTCGTGGAGGCGCCGCCGTTCGTGATCACCTGGCCCTCCTGGTTGGCGGCGACGTTCTCCACGCGCGCCATGAAGGTGACGGCGAAGTCGTAGCGGCGGTCGTCCCGGGGCGACGTGGTGACGGTCTGGTCGCCGAAGCTCCAGATCACCTGGTCGGCGGTGCAGGTGGGCACGAAGGAGCCCCCGGGCATGAAGCCGGCGGCGGCGTGGGGTCCCAGGGGCCCGAGGTCGACCGTCGGCGCGTCGGTGCAGTCGATGCCCGGCGGCAGGTCGTCGCGGATCTGGAAGTTGCGGAGCTGGGCGACGGGGATCATCGCCAGGATCTCGAACCGGACCTCCTCGCCGATCGACACGGGCTGCGGGCCCGGGGGCGGCACCAGCGCCGTGTTCGAGGTCTGGACGACCTGCTTGGGGTCGACCTGCACGTCGATGATCCGGATCGTGGCTGCGCTGGTGGGATCCAGCGCCGACAGGTACTGGCGCGCGCCGCCGATCTCCCCGTTCGCTCCCGGCGGCGGGGTCTGGGCCCCGGACGGACCCTCGAGACTGTCGTAGGAGGCGCGGGCGCCGCTCGTGAGCTCCTCCAGCGGGGCGACCCGGTCGTCCGGGTCGACGCGGTAGTAGAGGACGACGCTCTCGCCGGGGTCGATGCGCAGCAGGGCATCGCTGTGGGTGTAGGACGCGATCACCTGGGCGGGTACGCCGTTCTGGTACACGTTGTCCGTGATCGTGCCTTCGTCGGCGGCCCCGCCGTCGAGCCCGTCGATCAGCGTGTCTCCGTCGTTGTCGACGCTGTCGCCGTCGAGGTCGAAGACCCGCAGCTGGTCGCTGCCGTCGGTCGTGCTGGTGACGGTCACGTCGTAGGCGGGAGCGCGGGTGACACCGCCGCTGCTGGCCTCGTTCGAGACGGTGATGCGGTAGACGTAGCTGTCGAAGGCGTCGCCGTCCGCCACCAGGGGCTGGAAGTTCGTGCAGCCGGCGCCCGGTCCGTAGAGATCCTCGTTGCACACCTCCTTGACGACGGTGAGCAGGGGCTCGGTGACCGTCAGGTCCACCCGGCGATGCACCTCGCGCGGGAAGCCCACGGTGCTCGGTCCGAGGTTGTAGACCTCCTCCATGGCCGTGACCTGGTTGAAGAAGACCGCCTGGAAGGTCGACGTCAGGATGTTGGAGCTGAGGGCGGCGTGCTCGTTGGGCGGCGCGCTGTTGTCGAGGTCGTCGTTCAAGAGGCGGGTCGTGACGTCCACCCTGAACCAGTGATCCCGCTCCGTGATCCGCTCCCCGGGAATCAGGGTGTTGAAGCGCCAGTCGAAGCCGCCCTCGTCGAGGGAGGTCGGCGGCGGGTTGAAGGACACCCCCTGGATCTGGGACGTGCTGGTGGCGAGGGGATCCGTGGACGAGATGTAGCCCTGGCCGTCGGGAGTCGGGTCGACCACCTGGATGTCCTGGACCGCGATGTAGGTGAAGCCCGGGGTCTCGAAGCCGAACCAGCCGCCGGACTCGACGTGGAAGCTGCACTCCTCGCCGATCTGCACCTGGTCGTCGGGAGCCACCGGTGGCGGCACGACGTTCTCGGTGCACAGGCCGAGCTGGTCCTTGAACAGGTTGTAGCCGATGACGCGCGCCCACAGGGCGTCGACCGTGTAGGTGTTGACGTCGTCGGTGACGCCGTCCGGGCGCGCGAGTGGCGCCGGGAAGTAGAGGGGCAGGCCGTTCTCGAGGGTGATCTCGCCGATCACGTCGGCCCGGAAGGTGAGGTCGTCGTCGAAGCTGGCGGCCGTGTTCTTGACCACCTCGAAGTCGAGCAGCTCGGTCTCGCCGGGACTGAGGATGCCCCGGTCGCACACGTAGACCGTGGCCGTGGTGGGAAGGGCCACCGGGAACTCCCAGACCGGCGAGATCGGCGGGTTCGCCGACAGCACGCAGCCGGGCGCCACGGTCGTCACCACCATCGCCTCGCCGAAGGTCACGTACGCGAAGTAGTCGTCGGCGTCGTGGCCGCCGTTGTTCGTGAGGGCCACGGTGAGCGGCAGCGGATCGCCCGTGTTCGTGAGGATGAAGACGAGCTCCGAGCCGACCATGTCGACGTCGATGTCCTCGGGCTGGGCGACGTCGTTGTCGGTGACCGAGCGGGTGTGCTCGCCGCCCGTGCAGAACTCCTCGAAGGTGACGTCGAGCTGGTTGGTGATGCCGAAGCTCGCGGTCGGGTCGGTGCCGGGCGGCGTGCTGGCGGGATCCTCCTCCCGCACGTCCAGGTTCGCGACGAGGTCGTAGTACGTGGGATCGATCAGCACCACGCGCAGGGTGATCGTCACCACGTCGCCGTGGCGGATCATGTTGATGTGGTCGGCGGGGAACTCGGGGTGGGGCACGCTGCTGGTCAGCAGGAAGTCGAGGTCCGTGTTCTGGAGCGGCGGACCCGGGCCCAGGCCCGGGTTGAGGGGCACCGTCCCGGGCTCCGGGTTCGTCCAGGTCAGCGTATTGACCATGCCCGGGTAGGTGGCGCCGTAGGCGGGGGTCGTCACGACGGTGGGCGTGAAGGTGGTGTCCACCACGTACTGCGCGGGCAGCACCTCGTGCAGCCGGATGCCCGTCTCGTTGTCCTTGATGGTGCCGCCGGTGTTGTTCGTGATGGTGATCGTGACGGTGCCCCGGGTGCCCATGGGCTGGCCCAGGTTGGTGCCCGTGAGGTCGACGTCGACGTCGAGGATGGCCGGGTTGACGGAGGTGTTCAGGAAGGCCGTGTCCCCCGGCGTGGTGCCGTTCGAGGTGGCGTCGATGCCGCCGCGCGGGGGCTCGATCTCGCAGCCCCACTCCACGTCGTCGACGGTGTTGACCCGGTTGACGCAGGAGTTCGTCACGCGGCCGATCAGGTAGTAGTTGTTGGCGCCCCCGGGCGGTGCCACCACGTAGCCCGGACCGCCGAACGCGTTGGCGGGGTCGAAGTTGTTGATCGAAGTGACGCCGCCCAGGCTCACGCAGGCCGCGGGCGCGGTGCCCGTGGTGGCCGCCGTGTTCGCCTGCGCCTCGGTGTCGCACACGTAGTCGATCAGGAAATTTCCCGGCGCCATCGTGTCGTCGAACCGGAAGTCCTGCAGGTCGGCCCCGCCGTTGTTGACCACGCGGATGCGCCAGATGACGTCGTCGCCCGCGTGTCCGTAGACCGTGCGCGTGTAGCTGCCGGCGCCCTGGCCCGCGTCCACGTTGCGGCCGCGCTTGGTGACGACGGGAATCGGCTCGCGCAGGGGCAGTACGTCGGTGCCCGTCGCGTCGGTGAGGGTCGATCCCGGCTGGCAGGCCGGCTCGACGTCCACCTCCGCGGCGAACCTGCGGTCGGCGGACACGAGCCCCTCTTCCGTGAAGCTCGCTTCCCGCCGCACGTCGAACGTGATGAAGAGCCGCGCCCGGTTCCCGGCGCCGCCCGGCCGGGCCTCCAGCTCGAAGGCGGGGTTGAAGGTCCACTCCAGCATGGAGCCGTTCGCTCCCGACACCACGGGCTCGAAGGGCGCCGGCACCGCGATGTTGGTGCCCGAGAAGCTCGTGCTGCCCGGCACGTAGGTGAGCCCCGACGCTCGCAGGTCCTCGCGGACGACCACCTCCGTGAAGTCGGGGTCCGGTCCCGGGATCGGACCGAAGGGGTTCTCCACCTCGATGCGGACCGTGCCGATCTCGCACAGCTCGCAGAAGCTGACGGTGAGGTTGTGGTCGATCAGGTCGCCACCGCCCAGGGGCGGGCACTGGGCCTCGGCGCGTCCGGGCAGCGAGCCGAGGGCGAGCGCGATCAGCAGGACACCGATCGTCCTCGCTCTGATTCCGATGTGATCACGCCGGATCATGGCTGCCTTGGTCCACCACGGGCCGTGACGCGTCGCCGAGAGGACCGAGACAGCCCGGTGGGGGCAGGGCTGGATTCCGGCGGTCCCGCTGTCGTGGGGCCGTGAGGCCCGGTAGACCGGTGACTTTGCGTCGCCGCCTTTCGGTGGCTTTGCCCTTGTCTGAATCGCGTTGAGCCGTTGCCGGCTCGCTGGGGTCGATCAGAAGTAGTGGGTCGTCTCCTCTCGTGCGGGGTTCACGTGGCGGGCAGGAAGTCGATCGGATACAGGATCGTGATTGCCGACACGCCGTCCTTGGCGCCGAAGTCGAAGGCCTTCACGCGGGCGACCACCTGGGCGGAGAGATCGGGAGCCTGCATGTCGCTCGACTGCAGCTCGCACAGGGTCACGCTGCCGTCGGGCTCGATGCGGATCCGCAGGACCATCTGGCCGCGCAGGGTCGGATCGCGACGAAGTTCCCGGTTGTAGAGCCGGTAGAGCGCCGCCTTGTGGCGGTCGAACACGATCTGGATCTCCTCGTCGGTGCGCGCGGGACCCGGCCCGTCGGACAGGGGCCTCTCGGTGCCGGCGATCGAGCCGATCGCGCTGGTGGCCCGGGCGATCTCGACGCCCTCGATGTCGTCGCCCCCGCCGCCGACGTCGCGACTCAGGGAGCCGATGTCGATGCCGCCGGAGCCCGGGGCCTGGGTGGAGACCAGCGAGCGCGTGGGCCGACCGCTGGCGGCGGCGCCGGACTTCCGGATGCGCGCCTGGGCGCCGAGCCGGGCGTCGGGCACGTTCGAGGCGAGCCCGGAGAACTTCTCGCGGAACGCGAGGATGCCCTTCTTCGCCTCGACGGGCTTCTTGTCGACCTTCTTCTTCTCGGTCTTCGTCTCGCTGGATTCCTCCGCCAGCTTCTGCTGCTCCTCCGGCTTCGTCTCCTGCACCGGCGGCGGAGGCGGCTGGCGCTCCATCTCGATCAGGCGCGTGAAGCGCTCGGGCACCTCGACCGCCTCCCACTGATCGGGGAGGGGGATGTCGATCATCGGGAAGACGAGACCCAGCAGCAGGCTCAGCAGCAGCGCCGCGAGCAGGGCCTTGCGGAAGCGCCGGTCGTCCTCGCCGCCCCGGGTCCACGGCATGAGCGAGCTGCGGACGGGGAAGGACTCCACCTCGCGCTCGATGATCCATTCCTGCTTGCGCTGCTCCTCGCGCGCCCGGGCCTCGAAGAGGTCGTCTTCCAGGAACTCGCTGAGCACCTGGGCCTGCTCGATCTCCTCGAGGACCGCCTGCCGGCGCTCCTCGATCTCGCCCAGGTGCTTCGCGAAGCCCTCCATGCGCGCGCGCACGGCGCGCAGCTGGTTCTGGGTCTGGGCCGGGTCGGCCTGCTCGCCCCAGAAGAGCGCCGCGCCGCCCAGGGCGTCGAGCTCCTCGAGACCGCCGCACACCTGTAGCAGCAGCTCGTGTTGCCGGCGCTCGCGGGACAGGCCTTCGAGCTCGCGGTCGATGCCGTGCAGCGCGCCCACGAGACCGTCGAGCTTCTCGCGCTGCTGCGAGAGCCGGGTCAGGAGGGCCTGCTGCTCCTGATTCGCCTTTTCGTTCGCGGTTTCCACGCGTCAGCCCTGTGCCACCTGGGTGTCCGGTGCCTTCTGCAGGACCGCCAGGGAGATCCGCCCGTAGCCCTGGCTGGTGCAGGTCGACATCACCTTCTTGACGACGCGGAAGGGAACCGTCCGGTCCACGAGGATCGTCACCTCCCGGCTCTCGGCGGCGACCTGGGTCTTGATGCCGATGACGCTCTGGCTCACCTCCGCCAGGCGGGCGCCGATGGCGTCGATGTTCTGGCCGCTGGCCGCCAGGATGTCCGCCACCAGCGCGACGGGCTCGCCCTGCACCGTCACCTCGACGGAGCTCACGAAGATCACCACCGTCTCCCGGGGTTTCTCCTCCACCGTCGACGCGGGCAGCACGATCTGCTTCGGGGTCTGCAGCACCTCCGTGGAGGCCGAGTTCACGAGCAGGAAGAAGACCAGGATCGTGAACACGTCCATCAACGAGGTGAGGTTCATCTTCGTCACGCGCGAGCGGTTCCGCGACATTCGCCTGATTCTGCGTGAGCTCTTCACGGGGCATCTCCGATGGCGATGTCTGCGAAGAGCGCCACCCGCGTGGGCTCCTCGTCGCCCTCCTGCATCTGGGTCGTGGTCCTGACGGCGTCCATCACCTGGATCAGGTGGTCGTACTCGATGTCCGGCTCCAGCAGCACGGACGCGTCCTGCTTGTCCGGGTGGCGCTGCTTCAGGGCCAGCGCGAGGTCCGACAGCCGCTCGAGGTCGTACTCGCCCTCGATCTTCGGGAGCCGGGCGATGATGGAGCTGCCGTCCGACACCTCGAGACCCTGGTCGCGCACGATCACCTCCACCCGGAAGCTCGCCGGCACGGGCGCCGAGCCGCCGGCCGAGGTCGGGACGCTCAGCTCCACGATCGTGATGCGGGAGAAGACCGCCGTGATCAGGAGGAACGGCACCAGGACCACCATCAGGTTCAGGAAGGTGGTCATGTCCAGGTCCGCCGGCTCCTTCGAGCGGCGCCGGTAGTGGTGCTGCCGGCTCATGCCGCCTCGGCTTCGACCTGGCGCTTCGCCCGGCCCGAGATCACGTTGAGGGCCTTCACCGAGGCCATCTCGAGGCTGTCGATGATCTCGCCCGTCTTGGCGGTGAGCACCGTGTGCGTGACCAGCAGCGGGATCGCCACCATCAGGCCGAAGGCCGTCGTGTTCATGGCGACCGAGATGCTGGCGGACAGGAGGTCCGCCTTCTCGGCCGGGTTCGCGTTGGCGACGGCCGTGAAGGCCTGGATCAGGCCCATGATGGTGCCGAGCAGCCCCAGCAGGGTGGCGATGCTCGACGCCAGCGACACGTAGGGCGTGCGCTTCTCGAGCTGCGGGATGATCTCCATCATGCTCTCCTCCATCGCGATCTCGATGTCCTCGCGACGGCGGACCGCGCCCTGACGGGCCAGGCCCATGCTCAGGAGCTGCGAGATGGTGGAGTCGTCCTGGCTGGTCATCTCCCGGGCCTGCTCGAAGTTGCCTTCGAGCAGCGCGGGCTGGACCCGGCTCCAGGCGCTCTGGTTCTTCGCTCGCATCAGCGTGAGCGTGATGTACCGCTCCACCGCGATCGCAGCGCCGACCGCGAACACGAGCAGGATCGGGTACATGAACGGACCGCCCGTCACGAAGAACCCTACGATCGAATAGATGAAATCCATGGCCGAAGCCTCCTGCACTCAGGTGTTGTGTGCGCCCGGGGCCGCTGCCCCGGGACGCGAGATCAACGCGAGCCCGCCCGGATCTGGTAGTAGGCGAGCTCCCGCATGAATACGTCCTTGTCGACCGGACGGCGTCCGTCGTCGAGGATCTTCGAGACGTCCAGGGTGTGACCGAGCTCGGAGCTCTTCCAGGGCACGATCACCAGGGACTTGGGCGCCTCGTCGTTGCCGACGATCGACATGCCGGAGAGTTGCTTCTCGCCTGCCGGTTCCTCGGCCCGGACGGCGCCGGGCGCCAGCAGCGATGCCGCGAGGAAGCCGAGGGCGAGGAATAGGGTGCGCGACATTCCTTCCTCCTAGTTGCCGGCCCGGTTGCGGAGATCGGCGATCCAGATGGCCGCCTTCTCGTCGTCCGGCACGGCACGGGTGTAGATCTCGTAGTGCTCGAGCGCGCAGGCGAGATCCTCGAGGTAGAGGTCGCAGAGGATCGCCAGATTGCGCCGGGCGAAGTGGAAGTCGGGGTGGGCCCCGAGGGCGGCCTCGTAGCTCTTGCGCGCCGCGTCGAAGCGGCCCGTCTTGCGGTAGACGATGCCCATCTCGTTGTGGGCGACCGGATGCCGGGGGTTCAGCTCGAGGGCCTTCGCGATGCTGGCCTCGGCGTCCTCGAAGCGGCCGACCCGAGCGTACGCGATGCCCAGGTCGATGTGGGCGCTCGTCGCGTCGGGGGCTGCGGCCGTCACCTCTTCGAGCAGCGCGATCCCCCGCTCGTAGTCCTCCTCCGCGAGCAGGCGCAGGGCGCGGTCGAAGTCCGACCGCACGCCCAGACCCACCCGGACGTCCTCGCGGATGGTGAATCCGTGCTCGTCGCGGATCTCGACGGGCGCGGGGCGCGTGCCGGACGTCGCGCAGGCGGACGCGAACCCGGCCGCCGCCAGCAGCGCGACGGCCCGCCACGTCGATCCCGTCCGCGAGCGAGCGGATCTAGCCATGGCGCACCGCCTCGCCGGCGTCCGCCGCGGGCTTCTCCAGGGCCGCCTCCGCGGCGGGCTCCGGCGCCGGCTCCGCGGCCGGCTCCGGCTCCTCGGGCGCGGTCGCCGGCGCCTCGCCCGGCTCGGGCTCGGCGCGGCCGGCGTCGGGCGCCCGGTACGCGTAGCGGTCGATCGACTCGATCCAGCCGCTGCTCGCCTCGAACTTCGCGTAGCGGCCGGGCATCATGACCGCGAGCTTCTCGAGACTCTTCTCGGTCCAGCGGTTGTAGACGCCCGTGGTCATCAGCTCGAGGTTCTTCTCGTGCACCTCGATCGAGCGCTCCTCGAACGGGAAGGCCTCCTCCTCGAGCACCAGCTCGTAGTCCAACAGCTCCGGGCCGGCGAGGTCGGCGGGGCGCTCCGACTCCATCAGCGCCTTGCTGAACCCGAAGTAGATCTCGGCGACGTAGAAGGTGGCGGCGGCGGTCACCTCGCCCACCTCGTAGTCGACGAGTCGGCCGAAGGCGTCGAGGGCGGCGCTCATGCGCTGCTGCTTGCGGGCCAGGTGCTTCTCGAAGGGCTGCACCAGCTGCACCTCCTCGAAGCGCTGGAACAGGTCCTCGGTGAGGACCAGGGCCGAGCGCGCGCCGAGGTAGCGCACGCGGTCGCTGCGCTCCTCGCCGGCCTTGCGGTCGCTGTCCACGATCCGCTGCAGCTCCGCCCGATAGGCCTTCTCGTCGCCGCTGGTGCGGTGGATCCCGGCCACCTTGAAGCGCGTCTCGACGGCCAGCTCGAGGGGCTTCGGGAACGCCCGCACGTAGCCCTGGTAGACCGCCAGGGCCCGCTCGGTGAGGGCGGCCTCCTCGTAGAGCTCGCCCGCCACCAGCAGCGCCTCCCGCTTCAGCTCCGGCTCGTCGGCCTCGGCGGCCACGCGTTCGTATTCCTCGGCGGCGCGGCCCGGGTTGCCCTGCTGCTTGTACACGAAGGCCATCTGCTTGGTGGCCTCCCGGTGGAGATCGTGGTCCGGGTGGGACTGCCGGAAGGACTCGAGCACGGACGCGGCACCCGCCCAGTCCTCCAGGCGGATGAGCGCGGCCCCGGCGTCGAACTCGGCCACCGGACGGATCTCCGAGCCCGGCGCCGCCTGGACGATGCGCAGGAAGTGGCCGGCGGCGGTCCGGTAGTCCTCGGCCAGGTTGGCCTGCTCGCCCTGCTTGTAGATGGCCGCGGCGAGATTGTCGACGACGGCCTGGTGGGTCTTCTCGTCCGGCGCCGTCATCTCGAGGACGCGCGCGTAGGCCTGCTCGGCCTCGACGTACCTGGCGACGTCGAAGGACGCGTGACCCACCACCGCCCAGGCATCCCGGCGCACGGCGGCGTCCGCTTCGGGGTAGTCGCCGATCAGCTCGTGGCCCGTGGCGATCGCCCGCTCGTACTCCTTCATCGCGTAGAGGTCGTCCACCGCCTTGCCGAGCACCGTGGCGGCGTGCTCGTGGGCCGGGAAGGTTTCGACGAAGCGCAGGGTGCTGGCGACCGCCTCCCGCCGCACGCGCTCGCGATCGTACTCGGTGCCCTGCTTCTGGTTCTCGCGGTGGGCGAAGATCGCCGCGTAGCCCGCCGCCGCGGACTTCTCGTGCCCGGGGTAGTCGTAGGCGGTGCGCTCGTACTCCCGGGCGGCCTCGCCGAAGTCGCGGTTCTCGAGGTGCAGGTCCGCGAGCTGGTAGTGGATCGCCGGGGTCTCCGGGTCCTTCGGGAAGGAGGCGAGGTACTCCCGGTACCACTGCAACGCCTCCGCGAAGTTCTCCGACTTGTCGTCGGCCCGCTCCGGGTCCTGGTACTGCGCGTGGTAGTGGTTGGCCAGGTCCTCGAGGTTGCCCTGCAGGTAGCGCAGGACGTCCGGCGAGTCGGCCACCTGGAAGTGGCGCCAGTAGTCGGAGGTGAGCCCGTAGCGCGACGCGAAGTCCTTCTTCGACTCGAGCACCAGCCGCGGGAAGCCGCCCTTCTCGTAGATCTCCACGACGCGCATGCTGAAATGCGGCGAGGATCGGTGCAGCGGGTAGAGGCGGACGAAGGTCTGGTAGACCGCAGCGGCGTCGTTGTAGCGGAGCTTCTCGAGGTAGAACTCCGCGTAGTGGCGGTAGATGCGGTCCTCGTAGCTGCGGTTGCCGTGCACCGAGAAGTACTGCTCGACGGCTTCGGGCCCGCCCAGGTTCGAGAAGCTCAGGCTGATGACCCGGTAGGTGTCGGCGACCCGACGCTCCTCGGTCTCGTCGGCGGTCTGGTCGAAGTCGTAACCGATGGAGACCTTGTGGTCGAGCAGCGCGACGTACTGCCGCAGGGCCTCCTCGTGGAGCTCCTGCTTGTAGAGGGACCAGCCGAGCTTGTAGAGGGCCAGCTCGTAGTACTGGGACGCGACGCCCATCGCCACCACCGACGCGTACGCCTCTTCGGCCTCGAGGTAGCGCCGCCGGGTGAAGAAATACTCCGCGCGGCGGAACTGCACCTCGTCGATGTGCCGGGAGCGGGGATACTCCGCGATCAGCCGCTCCATCACGGCGATGGCTTCGTCGTTGCGCCCCAGCTCGTCGAGCGCGCGCGATTTCTGGTAGAGGACCTGGTCGTTCCTGGGATGGTCCAGATACTTCTTCAGGATCCGGTCGTAG
>Ga0075327_1000382_pt1 | contig 12380 bp, 9 predicted proteins | sample MayberrySE_Catta_2_FD_120056 | JGI IMG/M metagenome (GOLD analysis project Ga0075327, IMG submission 120056) | Natural and restored wetland microbial communities from the San Francisco Bay, California, USA, that impact long-term carbon... | ecosystem: Environmental > Terrestrial > Soil > Wetlands...
AGAATCAGCCGCGAGCCCGACAGATCTGTAATCACACCGAACAGAGGGCCGGACCACGCCTTGCGCAGGGACCCTGGTCAAAGCGCGGGGCGGCTGCTACTCTACAAGACCGGGCCGTTTTCCTGGGCAGATTCGGTTCTTCAGGGGGAAATCTGACCGAGATGCGCTTTCTCTCCGCAATCGCCCTCGCGGTCATCCTCGCCGGCGCCGCCGGACAGGCAGATACCGCCGGTGCCTCGTCTCCGGCGCGGGCCTTCAGCAGCGCCCGTTCGCTCGACGACAAGGTACTCCGTCTCGCCCTGAACGCCGCCGGATGCGCGCGCCGCGTCGGCGCGGTCGCCAACGACCGGCTGCTCACGGTGATCGACTACTCGAAGGCGTCGACCGAGCCCCGCCTCTGGGTTCTCGACCTCGAGCGCGAGCGGGTCCTCTTCGAGGAGCTCGTTGCGCACGGCCGCGGCAGCGGCGACAACTTCGCCACAGCGTTCTCGAACCGCGAGGGCAGCCATCAGACGAGCCTCGGGCTCTTCCGCACGGCGGATACCTACGTTGGCAGCAACGGCTACTCGCTGCGCCTCGACGGCCTCGAAGCCGGTGTGAACGACCTGGCACGCGAGCGCGCCATCGTCATGCACGGCGCGCCCTATGTGAGCGAAGTCAACGTGCGGACGGTGGGACGGCTGGGCCGCAGCCACGGCTGCCCGGCGCTCCGCCCCGCGATCGCCCGAACGGTCATCGACACGATCAAGCAGGGCTCCCTCGTCTTCGCGTACTACCCCGACAGGCAGTGGCTGCAAGGGTCACGTTTCCTCAACAGCTGCTCCTGAACCATTGGTTTCGTCTCGTCCACCAGCCTATACGCGGTCGGCTGGCGCGCTAGAATGCCGTCTATGCCCACATCCCGAATCGCGCGGCGCCTGCGGCCCGAGCGCGGCGCACAGTCGCCGCGCGAGAGCGAGCGGGGGTGGGGCCCCGCGAGCGCTGAAGATTGACCGACATGCGCCGCAGCTACGCGCGTGTGCTGATCGTCTGGGCCGTCACCCTCCTCGCGCTCTACGCGTTTCAGGAATATTTCTCCTGATGGCGTCGCGGATCCGCTGAATGCATCCAATCGACTGGGCCGTCGTCCTCGGCTTCACCGCCTGGATTGTGTACGACGGCCTCAAGCGTACGAAGGACAGCCACGAGATCGAGGGGTATTTCCTCGCCAAGCGCTCGATTCCCTGGTGGGCGGCCGGACTCTCGGTGATGGCGACGCAGTTGAGCGCGATTACCCTGATCGGGACGACCGGGCAGGGCTACACCGACGGCCTGCGGTTCATCCAGTTCTACTTCGCGCTGCCGCTGGCGATGGTCATCCTGTCGCTCACGCTGGTTCCGTTCTTCTACCGGTCGGGCGTGTACACGGCGTACGAATTCCTCGAACGGCGGTTCGACGCCAAGACGCGCGTCCTGACGAGCCTGCTCTTTCAGATTTCACGTGCCATGTCGTGCGGGGCGGTCATCTCCGCGCCCGCCGTGGTCATGTCGCTGGTGCTCGGGTGGGACCTGACAGCTACGGCGCTGGCGATCGCCATGCCCGCCGTGGTCTATACGATGTTCGGCGGCGTGCAGGCTGTCACGTGGACCGACGTCAAGATCATGGCCCTCACCGTCCTGGGCCTTTTCTCGGTCATCGCCACGGCGGTGATCGGCCTGCCGTCCGGCGTGGGGTTGTCCGACGGCATGAGCATCGCCGCGGCGACTGGCCGGCTCCGGACGTTCGATTTTTCGTTCGACCTCACCAACCAGTACACGTTCTGGTCGGGAACGATCGCGGCGCTGTTCCTGTTCTGTTCGTACTTCGGGACGGATCAGAGCCAGGTGCAGCGCTACTTGACGGCGAGGTCGGTCGACGAGGCTCGACATTCGCTCCTCATGAGCGCGTACTGGAAGATTCCGCTCCAGCTCGTCGTCCTGCTGCTGGGCGTGCTCGTATTCGTGTTCTACGTGTTCACGCCGCCGCCGCTCCTCTTCAGCTCGGCGCAGGCCGAGCGCCTGCGAGGTGGCAGCGCGGCCCCGGCCTACGCGGCGTTGGAGGCCGAGTTCCAGGCCGCGTTCGACGCCAGGCGAACGGCGGCGGCCGAGCTCGTGGCCGCGCGCCGCGCCGGGGACACGGCCCGTCTCGAGACCGGAACACTCGCGCTCCAGGAGCGTGATGCTGCCGTCAATCAGGTCCGCAGCCGCGCGGCCGCCCTCGTGCGCGAAACCAGCGACCGTCGATTCTCGGATGTCAACTACATCACGCCGACGTTCATCCTCACCCGACTGCCCGTCGGCCTGGTCGGCCTGCTCATCCTCGTCATCCTGATGGCCGCGACCGATACGATCGCCGGCGAGCTGAACTCACTCTCCACGGCGACGGTCATCGACTTCTACAAACGGTGGTTCCGCCCCGCCGCGAGCGACGCACACTACCTCGTCGTGTCGAAGGCGGTGACGGGGCTGTGGGGGCTCTTCGCGTGCGCCGTGGCCGTCTGGGCGGCCAATCTCGGATCCCTCATCGAGGTCGTCAACCGGTTCGGGTCGTTCTTCTACGGATCGATTCTCGGCGTGTTCATCCTCGCCGTGGCGGTGCGGTTCGCGACCGGCACGGGCGCGTTCCTCGGCCTCATCGCGGGCATGGGGTCGGTCGCGTGGGTCGCGTCCTTCACCAGCGTTGCCTTTCTCTGGCACAACGTCGTCGGCGCAGTCGCGGTAGTGGTTGTCGGGATCGTGGTGAGCCTCGTCGAGCGCGCCCTCATCGGCGGACGGCGCCGCGGGCCCGAGTGAGGCTCGCGCGACGCCGCGCGAATGCCGTTACCAGACCGGTTTGCATTTCAGCTCGACATCCATCCAGGTGACGTGCGCTTCACCCTGGTGCTCCCAGAACACCAGGTTGGCGCCCTCGTACTTCGCGCCGCTCGCGGCAGGCACCAGCATCCCGAGGACCGTCCGGTCGCCGCGCTCGACGAGCACCGACGGCGGATTGGTCTGACGTCGTGTGGCGATGACCTGGCTTTTCTCTCCCTTGAGCGAGATCTTCCTTCCCGGGGGCGCGATCAGCTTGTCCATCAACCTGCGAATTCTCTTCATGAACGCCTCACTGGATGGGTGACGAACGGCCGGCCCCCGAACGCTAGGGCTGGCCGGCGGCAGCACGAAGGCGTGGGACGACGTCGGAGGGAACCGGCACCGAGCGCATCGAGCCATCTTCTGTGCGCGCCGCACAGGCGGTCGTGAGGTAGCCGGTCCCGACGTGCACGTCGCCGCGGGTGAACACGAAGGAGTACTTGATCGTGCGCGGCGACACTGCGTGCACGCGGGCGACGACGAGGAACTTGTCCTCGAAGAACAGCGGGCTCTTGTAGTCGAATGTCGCCGAGACACGCGGGTAGCCGATTTCGCCGCCGGCGCGATCCACCGTCAACCCGGCGGCCCGCCACAAGGCGTGCTCGGCTTCCTCCATGTAGCGGAAATAGCAGCTGAAGTGAACCACCCCCGCCAGGTCGGTCTCGTAGAAATAGACCGACCGCGGGTACGTGAAACCGCCTTCGGCAGGGTCGACTTCGTCTGCAGCCTTGTCCGGCGCGCCCATCACCGGACATTGTAGCTTGCGGCGAGCCGACCCGGGGCTCGCAGCAACCATGCCGCATGAGGATCCGCTTTCCCAACTTCAGACTTCACACGTCAGACTTCAAACTTTCCCTGCCTACGGTCTGCGCCCGTCGGGCAGCACCAGCTCGTTGGCCTTGCTCCCAGTCTCCTCGGGCGTCGAACCAGCATCCCAGGGTGGAATGGCCTTGTGCTCCGGCCCGTAGAGCGACTCCATCGGCTCCCAGACTTTGTCGACGCGCGTAGTGAAGAGGTCGCCGATGAGGAGGTCGGTCACCGTGCCTCGCAACTCGGGATACTGCCGCACGAATGCGCCAAAGCTGAAGCCGTTGTAATACTCGCAGACGAGCCGGCGCATTCGATCCACGCCCTCGTGAAAGCCTGGCCCCCACTTCCCCAATTGCGCGGCGCTGACGTCGCCCTTCTGCAGGCCTTCCGCAATCGCGTCGGCGGCCATCTCGCCCGACCGCAGCGCCAGGAGCACGCCCGACGAATACAGCGGATCGAGGAAGCCGAAGGCATCGCCTACGAGCACCCATCCATTGCCGGCGACTTCCTTCGAGCGGTACGAGTAATCGCGCGTGGCGAAGTATCCCGTGACGCGCGTCGCGTTCGACACGCGCTCCTTCACTGTCGGGCATCGCTCCACTTCTTCGTGGTAGGTCTGCTCGTGCCCGTTCCTGCCCCTGAAGAGATAGTCGAACGGCGCGACAACCCCGACGCTGATGATGTCGTCGTGCAAGGGGATGTACCAGAACCAGCCGTTCTTCGTGACGGTCTGGAGCACCATCGTGGCACCCTCGTCCCGGCCCGTATCCCGATAGGCGCCCTGCCAGTACGTCCAGATGGCGCCCTTGTTCAACATGGGATCCCACAGCCGCAGCTTGAACCGGTTCTGCAGCAGCGCCGCCTGCCCGCTCGCGTCGACGACGACTTGCGCGCGAACGTCTCGGCGCCCGTCCTTGTCGTGAATGCGGACCCCGCACGCGCGATCGCCTTCGAAGAGCACGTCGGTGACGTGGACGCCGTCGAAGGCCTCGACGCCGTGCTCGCGCGCGTTGTCGAGCATCATCTGGTCGAACTCGCTGCGCACCACCTGCCACGTCTGCGAGCACTCGTGCGGCTTGTTGTCCCAGAAGTAGAACGGCGCCGACAGCTTGCCGTTCGCGTTGACGAACTGCACGCTGTACTTCTTGACGAAGTGGCTGCGTTGCATCTTCGGCAGCATGTTCAGCCGCTTGAGGACCCAGTAGGTCTCGGGAATGAGGGACTCGCCGATGTGGAACCGCGGGAACGTCTCGCGCTCGAACAACCCGACCGTGAGGCCGTGCTGCGCCAGCAGCGTCGACGTGGTCGACCCCGCCGGGCCACCGCCAATGACGACAACGTCATAACTCGTAGACATGGACATAGATATAGACATAGACGCTGGTGTCTGGGATCTGGGACCAGGGATAAGAAGAGCTTCGAGATCCCGCTCGACGTTCTATCTGAACCGGACGTTCGGCTGTGCCCAGCCCCCTGGACCCCTGATCCCCGATCTCTGGGACATTACGTGTAACGGATTCCCGTATGCTGCGGAAGAAAGAACCGCGGCAGGAGGGTGTCGACGCGCAACAACGCGTCCCGTGTAATCGCAATCGCGTCGGCTGCCGCCGGCGCGAGCAGTCCTTCCCTGTCGAGCGACGCCAGCTGGTCGTGGAAACGCTCACGCACGTTCACGCCGTACTTGCCCTGGAAGTACGACGGGCGAATGGATCCGCGCTTGAGCTGCAGGACGAACTCGCGGATCATCCGCTCCTCGGCGGTCGGCCGGTACGCGCGGCCGAGCGGGATCTCTCCCCGATCGAGCGCGGCGCTGTAGTTCTCCCATGTATCGACGTTCTGCACGTGCACGCCGTTGATGTGACCGAACGACGCGACGCCCAGCCCCACCATGTCCGCCCCCTGCCAGAGCCGGTCACGATAGAGGAAGCGCGTTCTCGTGGGGTCCTTGACGGCGGTGTACGCGCTGCCGACGGTGTAGCCCGCGCGTTCGAGCGCCTCGAAGGCCTCGGCGACCCACCGGCGCTTGACCGACCACTGCGCGACGGGTTCGTCGAACTGACCGCCCCGCTTGAGCAGGTCCCGGCTGATGGTCGTGTTGTAGGGCAGTTCCATCTGATAGATGGTGACGCTGTCGGGCGCGAGGTCGACGGTGCGCTTGACGCAGTCGGCCCAGTTCTCGTCGGTCTCGCCGAGCATGCCCGCGATGAGGTCGATGTTGATCTGCGGAAACGCGAGGTGGCGCGCCTCCTTGTAGACCCTCCCGATCTCCGGCGAGCGGTGCGCCCGGCCGTTGAGCTCCAGGATGCGGTCGTTGAAGTTCTCCACGCCCAGGCTCAACCTCGTCACGCCGATGCCGCGGATGGCCGCCAGCTTGGGACGAGTGATGGTCCCGGGCTCGCACTCGAACGTAATCTCTTCAGCCGTGCCCCAGGAGCGGCTCGCGGTGACCCGGTTCACGAGTGTTTCCAGCTGACGGGTCGACAGAAACGAGGGCGTTCCGCCCCCGAAATAGACAAAATTGAAGGGCCGGCCCGCAATCGCCGGCTGCCCCGCGTAGAGTTCCCACTCCCGGCCGAGGAGGTCCAGATACTGGTCGACCTCCTTGGCGTTCTTGTCCGTGTACACCCGGAAATAACAGAAATGACAGCGCTTACGGCAAAAAGGGATATGCAGGTACACCCCGAGCGGCGTTTCCGGCTGGGCTGGCGTCGCGAGCGCAGTCCTCGCATCGGTCGCGACGGCATCGGGGGTCCAGACCGAGAATGGTGGGTAATTCGCGACGAAGTAGCTGCCGACCTCGGTCTGTTCGAGGTCGGCCACGGGCGACAATTCGGGCATGCCTGTACTATACCGACGGCCCCGGCTGAATGCTTACCGGGGGCCTCGCATCAGGGGTCCAGGGATCTGGGCTCGGGCCTCGAGCGGAGCTCAATGCAGATCTGGCTCGAATGTTCCACGATCCCTGGACACCCCGATCCCTGGACCCTGATCAGCCAGCGCCTGCCGCGACATGTCGTGAGCGACGACGAGGGATCAAGGCTGTGTCCCCAACTCATAGCACGCCGCCTCGGTGTCCGTGCGTACGAGGAGAAAGCGGCCGGCGAGTGCCGGAGGGTTCCAGGTCTTGCCGTCGAACACGGTGAATCGTCCGAGCTCTCGATGGGCGTCCGGCGTGGCATCGACGAGTACGATGTCTCCGTCTTCGGTCTGCACGATCAGGCGGTTCCCCACGAGGAGCGTCTGGCCGTGCCCGTACCGGCCGCTTTTCCATCGCCGCTCGCCGTTGGCGGGATCGAGGCAGACGAGCACGCCGTCGTCGAGCCCGTAGACGAACCCGTCATGGACGACCGGATTGGCGAACTTTGCCTTGAGACGCGGGCTCTCCCAGACGAGCCTCTGGCTGACGGCATCGCCCTCGCGCGACACCTCGAGCAGGCGGCTGCCCATGCCGTAGCCGACCGACAGCAGGACGCGGGTGTCCGAGAGGACGAGCGGTGCGGCCACGCTGGGCGCCGAACGGGGCCAGGGATGATTCCAGAGCACGCGGCCGGTCGCCGGGTCGTGCGATGCGATGCTCGACTGATTGAGCACCACAATCTGCCGCACGCCGCCGAGCGTGGCGAGAACCGGCGAGCTGTAGCTCGCGAGATCGTCGCCGGCCCGCCAGCCCGGCTCGCCGGTGTCCCGGTGATAGGCGACGAGCGAACGTCCCGACGGACCTCCGACGCTGATCACGACGAAATCGTCAACGATGAGCGGCGAGCTGCTCCTGCCCCATTCTGGTAGAGGCGCGTCGTTGTCGGCGCCGACGTCTCGGCGCCAGATGGCGCGCCCGGTCTCGAGGTCGAGACAGTTCAGGAGCCCCGTCGATCCCAGCGTGTAGACGCGACCGCGCGAGATGGTCGGCGTGGCGCGAGGGCCCTCGCCGGCAATCGTGGATGCGTAGTGCGCCTCGTCGCCGTGCGACCACCTGGGCGCGCCGTCGACGAGGCTGTATGCGACCACCATCTCGCGATTGCCGCGCTGCTCCTGAGTGACCGCCAGGCCGTTGGCCACCGCAAAGCCCGACCATCCGGCGCCAATCGGACGGCGCCACACGAGGCGGGGAGGCCTGTCCGCCCAGTCGTCAGCCAGACGGACGCCCGCGACTGAACCGTTCCGGTGCGTGCCGAGAAACTGCGGGTACTCCGGCGACGTTGCCGACGCCACATCCGCGACGCGAGGCGCCGGTGGAAGCGGCGAGGCGGGCTCGCTCGCGGGAGCAGGCGCGCTCGCGCGTGCCGGCGCCGACGGCGGTGCGGGCGCGGGTTCGGGCACCGGTGGCAAGTCAGACTGCACGCGCGTGGCCCAGCGCCATTCGAGGACCGGCACGAGATCGCCGGTGACGCCCCGGATTCGCGTCGTCGCGACAGCGAGCACGACCGCCAGTAGAGCGACGCCAATCGCCCAACGGCGTCGACTCCAGGGCAGCCGCGAGAGAAACACCAGCCAGATCGCGAGGAGCAGCAGCGTGGCAAACGCGATCGGGACGGTCAGTATGACCCGATCCTGACCATCGCGGTCGCCGGTCAGCCAGACCCAGCCGAGCGCGCACGCGCTGGCGACCGCGACGAGCGCGGCGGGCCACCAGCGGATCCCGGCGGTGGGAGCGGTCATCGAGGCACCCGGCTGCCGCGCACCCAGACAGACTCGAGCGAACGCGTGTTGCGGATGTCGTCGAGCGGGTTGGCGCCAAGGACGAGAAAATCGGCTTCGAGCCCGGACCGCAGCGTGCCGACGCGGTCGCCGACGTTCGTGCAGCGTGCGGCATCGCTCGTCGCCGAGACGATGACCTGCATCGGCGTGAGCCCGGCCCCGACCATGTGTTCGAGCTCGAGGTGTTCGAAGTAACCCTGAAACCGTCCGGCCGGCCCGCTGTCGGTACCCATGGCGATGCGGACGCCGCCGTCCTTCAACGTTTTGAGGTTGGCCTTGGCAATCTCGAGGGCGGCCTTGTATCGCGTGGCGGAGGGCGAACGGTTCGATGCCTGGTACTGTGCCGTCTGCAGGCCGGACATCGTGTCGAGGTCGGCTTCGCGCCGGAAGAAGGCATCGTCGAAAAAGGCCGGGCGCGATTCGTAGACGAACGTTGACACTTCGCGCATGAGCGTGGGGCAGAGACAGGCGTCCCTCGACTGGAGCTGCTTGATGAACGCGGTATCGACCGGCACGTCGCGCACGCTGTGCGCGATGAAGTCGCCGCCGGCGTCGAGCACGTCCTTCGCGTCCTGCAGGTAGAAGATGTGCGCCGCGACCTCGAGGCCCCGCTTGTGCGCCTGGTCGATGACCGCACGAAACGCCTCGGCAGGCATCTTCTTACCCGCGCCCAGGTTGTCGTCGACGCGAATCTTCACGAGATCGGCTTTCATGGCCTTGACCTCGTCCACGGCGCGCCGCGCGGCGTCGGGCTCGGCGGCGGCGATCACCGGCCCGGCGATGAAGAGTCGCGCGATCCCCGCCGGCCGTTCGTCGCGCACCTGCACGCCAGCCGGACCGTCGCCGCCAAGGCTGAAGACCGTCGTGATGCCATAGCGGGCGTAGACGCCGAGCTGATGTTTCAGGTGCTCCGGCGTGTAGAATTCAGCGCTGGCCTTGAGCCCGCGCACGTTGCCGACATGGCCGTGCGCGTTGATCATCCCCGGCATGATCGTCTTGCCCGAGACACTGACGCGGGTCGCTCCCGGAGGCACCTTGACGCTCGCGGCGCTGCCCACCGCAGTGATCTTCCCGTCCAGGACGACCATCACGCCATCCGCGATCGGGGCGGCGCCCGTGCCGTCGATGATGCGCGCCCCGACAAACGCGAGGTGCGTGGGGGAAGGCGCGTCCTGAACCGCAGTTGGGACTGCGACCGCCGTTGCCATAAGGCCGATGAGGATACGGGTCGTCACGCGCATGTTGAGTCTCAGAAGTGTATCGCAGCGCGGCTACCTGGCCGGGGCGGGCTAGGACATTCCGCGCCGTACACGCGGCCAGCCTGTAAGCACAATAGGCGGGGCGTGCACGCCGAGCGTGCTAACATTCCGCGACACAAGCGCTTGCACCGGGATCTGACACTTGTGATGTCGTGCCGTCGCGGGCGGGAGGGTCGCCGCGCCGCGGCTAAGTCGCTCGCGGCAGGTCGCCGGCGGCCGTACGAGACGGAGTCCGCAGGCTGAGTGGATGGATGCACGAACTGGGGCTGTTCGCGGCCAGGACCCGCCACCGGCACTCCGCATCTCGCTGATACGCTCAGCCGTTGACCTCGATTCCCAGGTGGGACTTGACGATGAATCGCCGAACGGTATTGAAGGCCCTGTCTGCCGCGTTGGTCGGCGGCACGACCTTGCGCGCCGCCGCGCGACAGACTGCTGTCGCCATCCAGGGTGACGGCTTCCTCATCAACGGCCGGCCGACCTACCAGGGTCGGACCTGGCGCGGCATGCGTATCGAGGGGCTGCTCCAGAATTCCCGGATGGTGCAGGGCATCTTCGACGATCTGAATCCGGAGACGCGAAACCTGTGGGCCTATCCGGACACGAAGCAGTGGGACCCCGAGCGCAACACGCGGGAGTTCATCGCGGCCATGCCGGAGTGGCGCAAACATGGCCTGCTCAGTTTCACGATCAACCTGCAGGGCGGAAGCCCACAGGGCTATTCACAGAAACAGCCGTGGCACAACAACGGATTCCATCCTGACGGTACGTTGCGGCCCGAGTACCTCGCGCGGTTGGAACGCATCCTCGACCGGGCCGACGCCCTGGGAATGGTCCCGATCGTCGGCTACTTCTACTTCGGGCAGGATCAGCGGCTCGACGGCGATGCGGCGGTGACAAGGGCCGTGCGGGAGGCCACGACGTGGCTGCTCGGGAAGGGATACGCCAACGTCCTCGTCGAGATCGCCAACGAGTGCAACAACCGGGCGTACGAGCAGCCGCTCATCCAGGCGGCACGCGTCCACGAGCTCATCGAGCTGGCGAAGTCAATCACGGTGGACGGCCGCAGGCTGCCTGTCAGCGTCAGCTTCAACGGCGGCTCTATTCCCATCCCCCGCGTCGTTGCCGCGGCAGACTTCCTGCTGTTGCACGGCAACGGCGTCGGCGATCCGGATCGCATCGCCCGCATGGTGACCGACACGCGGCAAGTCGCCGGATACCGCCCCGTGCCGATCCTCTTCAACGAGGACGACCATTTCGACTTCGACAAGCCCCGCAACAACTTCGTTGCAGCGCTCGGCCAGTATGCGTCCTGGGGGTACTTCGACTACCGCATGTCCGGCGAAGCATTCGACGATGGCTACCAGAGCGTGCCTGTGAACTGGGGGATCAGCTCTGCGCGCAAGCGCGGGTTCTTCTCGCTCCTGAAAGACGTGACTGGCAGCTGAGGCACGAAATCAGATAATCAGCGGCCCGCCGGCGGCACCGTTCCACCCACGTCTTGCTCCCATGCGTCGAGCATCTCCTTGAGGCGCCGCACGCGATCCGGGTGCTGCGCGGCGAGATCGTCGCGTTCTCCCGGATCGCGGCCCACGTCGAAGAGCAGCTGCTTCGCTCCATCCTGGATGAACTTCCAATCGCCGCTCCGTGCGGCCCGTGGCTGCCCTGCCGCCGGTCCGGCGCGCCAGAAGAGCGTCCGCTCGCTGGCCGGCCCGGTCCCGCGCATCACCGGCAGGAGATTGATCCCTTCGAACCCGGCTCCGGCAGGGTCGCCGCCCGCGAGAGCAACGAACGTCGCGCTCAGGTCCATGGTGATGCCGACTTGCGTCACTGTCCGTCCGGCTGGCAGCGCAGCCGGCCAACGGGCAATCGCAGGCACGCGGATTCCTCCCTCCCACACGGTGTCCTTCCGGTGGAAGAACGGCGCGTTGCGCGAGAGCCACTCGCCGCCGTTGTCGCTGGTGAACACGACGAGCGTCTTCTCCGCGAGACTTCGGGCTGCGAGCGCGTCCAGGATTCGTCCGACGTCGGCATCGAGGTCCTCGACGATCTCCGCGTAGTCCTTGCGGCTCGGCGGGTTGACGTCGGCGGCGTGCTGCATCATCGACCCGTTCCTGATCGCGGCGGTCGAGGCCCGATGCGGCGACTGGAACGGCCAATGCGGAGCGCCGTAGGTCACCTCGAGAAAGAACGGTCTGTCCGCATGCTTCGCCACAAACGCTACGGCGCGGTTCGTCAGTTCATGCCCCAGGTAGCCGTCGTGTCGCACGGCTGTCGCGTTCTCCCAGAGATCGGGTTGCCCGTCACCGCGAACATGCGCGTACCAGTCGACGTACCCCGCCAGGAAACCCCAGAAGTAGTCGAAGCCGTGACGATTGGGATGGAACTCCGGCTTGAATCCCAGGTGCCACTTGCCGATGAGACCCGTCGCGTAGCCGGCGTTCTTCAGAAGCTGCGGCAGCGACCGGCCGGTCGCCGGGAGGCCGATGTCGAGGCCCGTGGCAGGCGTGGCCGCGTTCGTTTCGAGCGGCCGCTCGAGCCGCACGCGCTGCTGGTAGCGGCCTGTGATGAGCGCGGCCCTCGTCGGCGTGCACACCGGCGCGTTGGCGTAGAACTGCGTGAACCTGATGCCCTCGCGCGCGAGCCGATCGAGATTGGGCGTCCGGATGTCCGTCGCACCATAGCTCCCCAGATCGCCATGGCCCAGGTCGTCGGCGACGATGAGGACGATGTTCGCGCGGTCCT
>Ga0075327_1000383_pt1 | contig 12376 bp, 11 predicted proteins | sample MayberrySE_Catta_2_FD_120056 | JGI IMG/M metagenome (GOLD analysis project Ga0075327, IMG submission 120056) | Natural and restored wetland microbial communities from the San Francisco Bay, California, USA, that impact long-term carbon... | ecosystem: Environmental > Terrestrial > Soil >...
GCGACCGAGGAAGCGCAGGCCGTCAACGCGTACCTGCTGCGCACGTCCGATGCGCCGTGGTTCGGCACGGGTCTCGAGGTCGTCAAGACGGGCGACCGCTACCTTCTCGCGACGACCCAGGATCACCACGCGATGGAAGGCCGGCACCCCGCGCGCGTCGTCACGCTCGCGGAGTACACGCACGATCCGGAAGTCGTCAGCCACATGACCCACGCGTTTCCGAAAACGCTGACGATGTACCCCGACCACGAGTACGCGGGGAACAAGTGGGGCATGGCGATCGATCTGACGTCCTGCACCGGCTGCGGCGCCTGCATCGTCGCCTGCGTGGCCGAGAACAACATCCCGGTCGTCGGCAAGGAGCAGGTGAACGTCAATCGCGAGATGCACTGGCTGCGGGTCGACCACTACTTCACGGGGAGCATCGACACACCCGAGTCCGTGCAGGCCGTGCACCAGCCGGTGCCGTGTCAGCAGTGCGAGAACGCGCCGTGCGAGGTCGTCTGCCCCGTCGCGGCGACCACCCACAGCTCGGAAGGCCTGAACGACATGGTCTACAACCGCTGCGTGGGCACGCGGTATTGCTCGAACAACTGCCCGTACAAGGTCCGCCGCTTCAACTTCATGCTCTATTCGGACTGGAACACGGAGAGCTACCACGCGTTGCGCAATCCGGATGTCACCGTCCGCAGCCGTGGCGTCATGGAAAAGTGCACGTACTGCGTGCAGCGCATCAACACCGCCCGCATCGATGCCAAGAAGGACAACAACCGCGAGATTCGCGACGGCGAGATCGTCACCGCCTGCGAGGCGGTCTGCCCGGCTGACGCGATCGTGTTCGGCAACCTGAACGACCCGAACAGCCGCGTGAACAAGCTGAAGGCGCAGCACCGCAACTACGGGATGCTCGAGGATCTCAACACGCGCCCGCGGACGACGTACCTGGCGGCTCTGCGGAACACCAATCCAGAGCTCGAGCCCGCTGCGACGGGCGAGCGAACGACGGGACACTGATGGATTCGACACACGTCCAGCGCTCGGCCTACAAGCCGCCGCCGCCGGTCATCGAGCCGGGGCACACGTTCGAGTCGGTCACGAGCAAGATCAGCTCGGTCGTACTGACGAAGTACCAGCCCTTTTCCTGGGTGGTCACGACCGGCATCGCGTTCCTGTTCCTGAACCTCCTTCTCGTCTCGGTCGGCTACTTGTTCGTCAAGGGCGTCGGCATCTGGGGCAACAACGTTCCGGTCGGCTGGGCCTTCGACATCATCAACTTCGTCTGGTGGATCGGCATCGGCCACGCCGGCACGCTCATTTCGGCGATCCTCCTGCTGCTCAAGCAGGACTGGCGCACGTCGATCAACCGCTTCGCCGAGGCGATGACGCTCTTCGCCGTCGCCTGCGCGCTGATGTTCCCGCTGATTCACACCGGCCGTCCGTGGCTGGCGGCGTACTGGCTGTTCCCGTACCCGAACGGCATGGACATCTGGCCGCAGTTCCGCAGCCCGCTCATCTGGGACGTGTTCGCGGTGAGCACCTACGGGACCGTCTCGGCGCTCTTCTGGTACACCGGCCTCATCCCCGACCTCGCGACGTTCCGCGATCGGGCGAAGAACAAGGTCACGCGGTACATCTACGGCGGACTCGCGCTCGGCTGGCGCGGCTCGGCGCGCCACTGGCAGCGCTACGAGAACGCCTACCTGCTCCTGGCGGGGATGTCGACGCCGCTCGTCCTCTCGGTCCACACCGTCGTGAGCTTCGACTTCTCGGTCGGCATCATCCCGGGCTGGCACACGACGATCTTCCCGCCCTACTTCGTCGCCGGCGCCATCTACGCCGGATTCGCGATGGTACTGACGCTCGCGATTCCGCTCCGCCGGATGTTCGGATTCGAGGACTTCATCACGATGCGGCACCTCGAGAACATGGCGAAGGTGACGCTCGTGACCGGCCTGATCGTGACCTACGGCTACGCCACGGAGGTCTTCTTCGGCTACTACAGCGCGAATCAGTACGAGCAGTACATGATTCAGAACCGCATGTTCGGGCCGTACGCCTGGTCCTACTGGGCGCTCATCTTCTGCAACGGCATCGTCCCGCAGACGCTGTGGATCAAGAGCCTCCGCACGAACACGGTGTGGCTGTTCATCATGTCGCTCATCGTCAGCGTCGGCATGTGGCTGGAGCGCTTCGTCATCATCGTGACGTCGCTGCACCGCGACTTCCTGCCGTCGTCGTGGGGGATGTATTACCCGACGTTCTGGGATTTCTCGACCTTCTTCGGCACGATCGGCCTCTTCGTGACGTTGATGTTCCTCTTCGTCCGGGTGCTGCCGATGATCTCGATCTTCGAGGTGCGCATGCTGCTGCCGAAGGCGAGCATCAAGGGTCACGACACGCTGCTGCCGCAGGTGCACGTGGACGACGCGGAGGGAGCCTGAGCCATGCCACGCGAACCGGTTGCTCCGAAGCTGTACGGCCTGCTGGCTGAGTTCGAGGATCCCCAGGCGCTCACCGACGCGGCGAAGCGCACCTACGCCGAAGGCTACCGGAAGACCGATGCTTATTCGCCCTTCCCCATCGAGCATGTGTGGGAAGCGCTGGGCGTCGAGGATCGTCCCGTGTCCTTTTTCGTGCTCTGCGGCGGCATCGTCGGCCTGATCGCCGGGTTCGGGCTGTGTTACTGGGTGTCGACGATTGCGTATCCACTCAACGTCGGCGGCCGGCCGATGAACAGCTGGCCGTCGTTCATCCCGGTGACGTTCGAGGTGACGATCCTCATCGCGTCGTTTGCCGCGGTGATCTCGATGATCGCGTTGAACGGCCTGCCGATGCCGTACCACCCGGTCTTCAACGTGCCGGCGTTCGCGCGCGCGAGCCAGGACAAGTTCTTCCTGGCGATCGAGGCCACCGACCCGAAGTTCGACCGCATGACGACCAGGGAGTTCTTGAGGAGTCTCGGAGCCAAAGAAATCAATGAAATCGACGCATAGACAGCAGCGCCTGCGGCCCGAGCGCGGCGCGACCAGCCTCCGCCAAGGCTACGGCGGTCCGCCGGAGCTTCAGCGAAGGCGGAAGTCGCCGCGCGAGAGCGCGTGGGGGTGGGGCCCCACGCGCATCGAGACAAGCGGACAGCGCGCCACAAGCCAGCTCGCGATCGTTTTGATTTGTCTCGCCGCCGTCGCCGGCTGCCGGCAGGACATGCACGATCAGCCCAAGTACCGGCCGCTCCGGGCGAGCGCGTTCTTCGCGAACACGTCGAGCGCGCGGCCGCTCGTCGAGGGCACGATCGCGCGCGGGACGCTCCAGACCGACGCCGCGTTCTTCACGGGGAAGAACGGCGCGATGCTCGTGAACGAGCTGCCGTTCCCGGTGACGCAGGAAGTGCTCGATCGGGGGCAGGAGCGCTTCGACATCTACTGCACGCCGTGCCACGGCGCGACCGGCGCCGGCAACGGGCTCGTCGTGCAGCGCGGCTTCCCGCAGCCGCCGTCGTACCACACCGACCGGTTGCGGCAGGCCGAGGCGGGCTATTTCTTCGACGTCATGACGAACGGCTTCGGCAGGATGTCGGACTACCGGGTGCAGATCTCGCCGCGCGATCGCTGGAACATCGTGGCCTATATCCGCGCGCTGCAGTTGAGCCAGCGCGCGGCGACATCGGACGTGCCCGGCGGCGATCCGACGAAGATCGCCAGGCCGGCGGCGCCGGTCAAGCACTGAGGTGCACGTGAACGCAGTCATCACCGACTCTCCGGCGCTCTCCAGGTTCCAGCAGCGGGCGCTCATCATCGGCGGCATCGGCCTCGCAGCGGGCCTGATTGGCGCCGTCATGGACGCCGACCAGTTCTTCCGCTCGTGGCTGATCGGGTTTCTCTTCTGCCTCGGCCTGACGCTCGGGTCGCTGGCGCTGCTCATGCTGCAGCACCTCTCGGGCGGCCAGTGGGGTCTCGTCAGCCGGCGCGTGTTCGAAGCCGCGACGCGGACGCTTCCGATCGTCGCGCTCCTGTTCATCCCGATCCTGCTGCGCTTGCCGGTCATCTTCGAGTGGGCGCGGCCCGAGGCCGTCGACAACGCCGTCATCCAGGCGAAAGCGGGATACCTCAATCAAGGGTTCTTCATCGTTCGCGCGATCTTCTACTTCGCGTTCTGGATGGTGCTGATGGTCCTGCTCAACCGCTGGTCGGTCGAGCAGGACCGGGGACTGGCGACGACCCCGGCCGACAGCGTCCGCTTCCGTACGGTCAGCGCGCCGGGGCTGCTCTTCCTGGTGCTGACGGTCACCTTCGCATCGGTCGACTGGGTCATGTCGCTCGACCCCGAGTGGTTCTCGACGATCTTCGGCCTGCTGACGATTGCCGGCTGGGGCCTGACGTCGTTCGCGCTGACGATCGTCGTCCTGGCGATGCTGCAGAGCTCGGGCGCCGCGACCGACGTCCTGAGGCCGCGGCACTTCCACGATCTCGGCAAGCTGCTCCTCGCCTTCGTCATGCTCTGGGCGTACCTGAACTTCTCGCAGTTCCTGATCATCTGGTCGGGCAACCTCCCGGAAGAGATTCCGTGGTACGTCCGGCGCACCACTGGAGGCTGGGGCTACGTCGCGATCGCGCTCGTGGTCGGGCACTTCATGCTGCCCTTCATGCTGCTCCTGTCGCAGGACCTCAAGAAGCGCCCCCGCCTGCTCGCGCGCGTGGCGATCTTCATCATCTGCATGCGCCTCCTGGATTTGATCTGGCTGGTCGCGCCGAATTTCCGGGAGGGACCGGGGTTCCCGTTCCACTGGCTGGACATCGCGGTGCCGGTGGGCCTCACCGGGTTCTGGCTTTTCCTTTTCGCGCGCAACCTGCGCAGCCGGGCCCTGCTGCCGGTCAACGACCCGTACTTCAAGGAGGCGTTCGCGCATGAAGCCCACTAGCGCTTCGGCGGGACACGGCCACGCGCCGGAAGAGATGCACAACGACGACGTGGCGCACGAGCACAGCGACATCAACATCGCCGCGCTCACGCGGTCGATTGTCATCATGTTCGGCGTCGTCGCGGGCACGGCCGTGCTGATGTGGCTCCTCTTCGGGTTGCTCGAAAGCCAGGCTGCCGCCCGCGACCCCACGGTGTCGCCGCTCGCCATGCCGGCGACGGCCATGCCCCCGACCACGATCGCCACGCCGTTTTTCGGCGGCGCGCCGGAACCGCGGCTGATGACGGGCGAGCCGGCGTACCTCTCGCAGGTCCGGGACGAGGCGCAGCAGCAACTCCACGGGTACGGCTGGGTGGACGAGACGGCGGGCGTCGCGCGGATCCCGATCGAGGAGGCGAAGAAGCTCACGATCGAGCGGGGCCTCGCGGTGCGGCCCGATCCGCTGACCGACGAGCGGCTCGGCACGCGAAGGCCGGCGAGCGGCGAGTCGTCGTCGGGCCGCAACGTGACGCGCGAACTGCCGGCGGCAGCGGCGGCGACGCCGCCGGCACCCGCTCCGGTGGCGACGGAACACAAGCCGGCGGAGCACAAATAGGTTCAGGGTTCAAGGTTCAAGGTTCGAGGTTCACGTGCACAACAAGCTGCTTGCTGCGTTGCTGGTTGCGCTGGCCGTCATGGCCGGCACACGCGCGTACGCCCAGAACCCGGCCGGGCTGGCCGAGCCTGGTGATCCGACGTCCGCCAAGCCCGGGATCCTGAGCAAAATTGCCATCGACCAGCGCATCGGCCATCAGGTGCCGCCCGACATTCCGTTTGTCGACGAGAACGGCCGGCCGGTCAGGATTGGAGACTACTTCGGCACGCGGCCGGTCGTCCTGGCGCTCGTGTACTACGAGTGCCCGATGCTCTGCACGCAGGTGCTCAACGGCCTGGTCTCGGCCCTCGGCGTGCTGAACTTCGAGGCGGGACGCGAGTTCGACGTCGTCGCGGTCAGCTTCAACCCGAAGGAAGGCCCCGGTCTCGCATCGCAGAAGAAAGCGAACTACGTGGAGCGCTACGGCAGGCCGGGAACAGCCGGCGGCTGGCACTTCCTGACCGGATCGCAGGAGTCGATCGCACGGCTGACCGACGCCGTGGGCTTCAAGTACGAGTACGACCCCAACATCGGCCAGTACGCGCACGGGGCGGCGATCGAGGTCCTGACGCCGAAGGGCACGATCGCGAAGTACTTCTACGGCATCGAGTACTCGCCGCGGGATGTGCGGCTCGGCCTGATCGAGGCCTCCGACGAGCGGATCGGGTCGGTCGTCGACGACGTGCTGCTCTTCTGCTACCACTACGACCCGTCGACCGGCACCTACGGGGCGAGCGTGCTCGCGCTCGTGCGTGCCGGCGCCATCGCCACCGTGCTGGCGTTCGCCGCGTTCCTGACCGTCAGTCTGCGCCGGGATTACGCGCACCAAACCTAACGATGTTCACGAACCTTCCGTTCTTCCCGCAGCAAGCGTCGGCCCAGGCGGCGCAGGTCGACGGCCTCTATTTCTTCATGGTCGCCGTCACGGTGTTCTTCTCGCTGCTGATCGCGGTGCTCGTCGTCGTCTTCGCGATCAAGTTCCGGCGAAAGAGCGAAGACGAGATCGGCGTGGCGATTCACGGCTCCCTCGCGCTGGAGCTGCTCTGGACGTTCATCCCGCTCGGCATCGCCATGGTGATGTTCGCCTGGGGCGCGAAGGTGTTCTTCGACCTCTACCGGCCCCCGGCCGGCGCGATGGAGATCTTCGTCGTCGGCAAGCAGTGGATGTGGAAGGTGCAGCACGCCGACGGACAGCGCGAGATCAACGAGCTGCACGTGCCGATCGGCCGTCCGGTGAAGCTCGTGATGGGCTCGGAGGACGTCATCCACAGCTACTACATCCCGGCGTTCCGCGTGAAGGCGGACGTCATTCCTGGGCGCTACAACTCGATGTGGTTCACGGCGACCAGGCCCGGCCGCTATCGCCTCTTCTGCGCCGAGTACTGCGGCACGAAGCACTCGGGCATGATCGGCTGGATCACGGCGATGGAGCCGGCCGATTATCAGACCTGGCTCGCGGGAGGCCCCCCCACGGCGTCGCCCGTGGCGGCCGGTCAGAAGCTCTTCTCGGACCTGGCGTGCGACACCTGCCACCTCCAGGGGCCGTCGGCGCGAGGGCCGGCGCTCGAAGGGCTCTTCGGGAAGACGGTGGAGCTCCAGGGCGGCGGGACCGCCGTCTTCGACGAGGCATTCATCCGTGAATCGATCGTGAACCCGCAGGCCAAGGTGGCGGCCGGCTTCCAGCCGATCATGCCGACGTTCCAGGGTCTGGTGACCGAGGAGCAGCTCCTGCAGCTCATCGCCTACGTGCGGTCGCTCGGCCAGCAGGCGGCGCCCCGGACGCCGCCGGGTTCGTAGACGCGGATTTCATCGAGAGGACGCGGATTACGCGGATTTTGTCGAGACGGGACGCGGATGACGCGGATGTTCTAGACGGGACGCGGACTACGCGGGTCGGACGGAGCGGGAATTAGCAAGGACTCATATGGAAACGGTCAGCTATCTCAACGACGGCCACGGCATCAAGTCCTGGCTGTTGACGAAAGACCACAAGCGCATCGCGCTCTTGTACCTCGTCTCGATCACCGCCTTCTTCGCGATCGGCGGGCTCTTCGCGATGTTCGTCCGCCTCGAGCTGCTGACGCCGGCCGGCGACCTGCTGTCGAGCGAGACCTACAACAAGATGTTCACCATGCACGGCGTGGTGATGGTCTTCTTCTTCCTGATTCCGTCGATTCCCGCGGTGCTGGGGAACTTCCTCATCCCGATCATGATCGGCGCGAAGGATCTGGCGTTCCCGCGGATCAACCTGCTCAGCTGGTACATCTACATCCTCGGCGGCGCCTTTACCATGACCTCGGCGCTCAGCGGCGGCGTCGACACCGGCTGGACGTTTTACACACCGTACAGTACGGCGGCCGCGAATTCGCACGTCATCACCGCGGCGCTCGGCGTCTTCATCACCGGGTTCTCGTCGATCCTGACCGGGCTGAACTTCATCGTCACGATCCACCGGATGCGGGCACCGGGGCTCACCTGGTTCCGGCTGCCGCTCTTCGTGTGGGCGCACTATGCGACGAGCCTGATCATGATCCTCGGCACGCCGGTCGTGGCGATCACCGTGCTGCTGGTGGCGGCCGAACGCGTCCTGCACATGGGGATCTTCGACCCGTCGCTCGGCGGGGACCCGGTCCTCTTCCAGCACCTCTTCTGGTTCTATTCGCACCCGGCCGTCTACATCATGATTCTGCCGGCGATGGGTGTCGTCAGCGAGATCGTGCAGGCGTTCTCGCGCAAGAATATCTTCGGCTACTCGTTCATCGCCTTCTCGTCCCTCGCCATCGCGGTCATCGGGTTCCTGGTCTGGGGCCATCACCTGTTCGTCGCCGGGCAATCGGTGTACGCGGGCCTGATCTTCTCCTTCATCAGCTTCCTCGTCGCGATTCCCTCGGCCATCAAGACGTTCAACTGGACCGCGACGATCTACAAGGGCTCGATCTCGTACGAATCGCCGATGCTCTACGCGCTCGGCTTCATCGGCCTCTTCACGATCGGAGGGCTGACCGGACTCTTCCTGTCGGCGATGGGCCTCGACATCCACGTGCACGACACGTACTTCGTCGTCGCGCACTTCCACTACATCATGGTCGGCGGCGCCATCATGGGCTACCTCGGCGGGTTGCACTACTGGTGGCCAAAGATCACGGGCAGGCTCTACGCCGAAGGGTGGGCCAAGGTCGCAGCGGTCATGGTGTTTGTCGGGTTCAACCTGACGTTCTTCCCGCAGTTCGTCGCCGGATACCTGGGCATGCCGCGCCGCTATCACGAGTACCCGCCGGAACTGCAGGTCTGGAACGTGATGTCGTCGGCGGGCGCATCGATCCTGGCGGCCGGCTACGTGCTGCCGCTCGTCTATCTGACCTACTCGATGTTCGCGGGCGAGAAGTCCGCCGCCGATCCGTGGGGAGCCAGGGGGCTCGAGTGGGAAGTCCCCTCGCCGCCGCCGACGTCGAATTTCGCGGCGACGCCGATCATCACGGAAGGCACGCACCAGTACGCGCCAAGCGGGGAGGTCGGCGTTGCCTAGCCAATCGCACTCGGAACACTTTCCCGGACCGATTCACAATCCTCCGGTGATCAAGGGCGAGGTGCACAAGGGGCACGGGCCGCACGCCCATCATCCGAAGCTGCAGCACCACTTCGATGACATGGACCAGCAGCTCGAGGCCTCGACCCTCGGGATGTGGGTGTTCCTCGTCACCGAAATCATGTTCTTCGGCGGGCTCTTCATGGCCTACCTGATGTACCGGTGGGCCAATCCGACGGCGTTCCAGGAAGCGAGCGCGCACCTCGACAAGTTCTGGGGCGCGGTCAACACCATCGTGCTGATCGTCAGCTCGCTGACGATGGCGATGGCGGTGCGGTCGGCGCAGACGAGCGCGAAGCCGAAGACGCAGGTGATGTGGCTCGTCGCGACGATGTTCTTCGGGACGGTGTTCCTCGGGGTGAAGGTCGTCGAATACACCGACAAGTTCACCCACAACCTCGTGCCCGGGCCGAACTTCGTGTGGACGGGCCAGTATCCGGCCGGCGCCGAGATCTTCTACTCGCTGTACTTCTGCATGACGGGACTGCACGCGCTGCACATGATCATCGGCCTCGGGATGATGACCGTCATCACGGTCATGGCCAGGCGCGGCACGTTCGATGGCAGCTACTACACGCCGGTCGAGGTGTCCGGCCTCTACTGGCACTTCGTCGACATCGTCTGGATCTTCCTGTTTCCACTGCTCTACCTCATCGGGGCGCACTACGGCGCTGGTCACTGAGGCCATCAAATGTCCGGTCACATCGCTTCGACGCGCATTTACTACTGGGTGTTCGCGGCCCTCATCATCGGCACGGTGCTCACGTACCTGGCGGCGCTCGTCGACTTCGGCGCTTTCAACAACGTGGTGATGCTCGCGATCGCCCTCGTCAAAGCGAGCCTGGTCATCCTCTTCTTCATGGGCGTGCGCTGGAGCTCGCGGCTGACCTGGGTTGTCGCCGCCTCGGGGTTCGTCTGGCTGCTCATCCTTTTCGGCATCACGATGTCGGACTACCTCTCGCGCGGCTGGATGGTCGGGAGTCTTCGCTGACATCTGGGCTCTAGGCTTCAGGAAGATCTTCGAGTGTGTGGTCAATGTTTGCCAAAGCCCAGAGCCTGGAGAGCCCTGAGCCATTCACCGGCCGCTTCCCGCCACTCACCGCTTTCCTCCGACCCCGATTAGGGTTCCCAACGTAGAAATAGCTATACTGAGCGGCGGTGGTTCGTGGAATTTTCGCTGACCTGCGCCTTGTTGTAGCCTGCAAGGCCATTCAACCCTTGCCGAGTGTTTCGTGGCGACCCTAAAAGACGAACTGGCTTCTCTCAAAATCGACCAGAACGCGCGAGCTGGCGGCGGCCGGCGCGGCGGTCTGCTCGTCTTCGTCGCGCTGGTGCTCGTGGCCGGGGCGGCGGGCGGCTGGTTCTGGACGCAGCGTGCGCAGGCGGCGACGGTCAAGACCGCGGTCGTCGCGGCCGTCACGGGCGCCGGCGCCTCGCCTGGGGCGGTGCTGAACGCGTCGGGGTATGTGACGGCGCGCCGGCGCGCCACCGTGTCGTCGAAAGTGACCGGCAAGGTGCTCGAAGTGTTCGTGGAGGAGGGCAAGGCCGTCAGGAAGGGCCAGGTCCTCGCCCGGCTGGACGACTCGCAGGTGCGGGCGGCGCTCGCCGTCGCGCAGGCCCAGCTGGCCACGGCGCGGGGCGCGGCCGCCGAGGACGAGGCCCGGCTGCGCGAGGCCGAGCGGCAGTACGCTCGACTGAATCAGCTGGTGCAGGAAAAAGTCGTCGGGCGCGCGGAAGTCGACACGGCGCAGTCGCAGGTCGAGTCGCTCACAGCGCGCATCGCGCTCGCGCGACAGCAGGTCGAAGTCGCGCAGTCGCAGGTCGCCGCGCTCGAGGTCGATCTGTCCGACATGGTCGTCCGCGCGCCGTTCGACGGGGTCGCCATCTCGAAGGACGCGCAGCCGGGCGAAATGATCTCGCCCGTGTCGGCCGGCGGCGGGTTCACCCGCACGGGAATCTGTACGATCGTCGACATGACGTCGCTCGAGATCGAAGTGGACGTGAGCGAGAGCTACATCAACCGGGTGAAGCCGAACCAGCCAGTCGAAGCCATCCTCGACGCGTATCCAGACTGGCGGATCCCGGCGCACGTGATCACGACGGTTCCGACGGCCGACCGCCAGAAGGCGACGGTCCGTGTCCGCATCGCGTTCGAGGATCTCGAGCCGCGGGTCCTGCCGGACATGGGCGTCAAGGTGTCGTTCTTCAACGAGCGGCAGCCCGAAGCCGCGCCCGATGCGCCGCCGAAGCCGCGGTTGGTGGTCCCGAAGGCCGCGGTGCTGTCCGACGCCGGGCAAAGCGTGGTGTTCGTCGTCCGCGACGAGCGTGCCGAGCGGCGCGCGGTTGCAACGGGACCGGCCCAGGGCGAACAGGTCGAGATCGTGTCGGGATTGAACGCGGGCGAGCGGATCGTGGTCGAGGGCGTCGCGACGCTGACCGATGGCGCGCGCGTGAGGGAACGCTAGAAAGCGAGCGGATCGACAGCGCGAACGAGCGGAAGCGAGTGAGCCTGGCGAGTCGCCTCCGCGCTACGCGCTACGGCGCCCAAGGCGGAGCGGCCGATTGACAAAGGGCTCGCGCTTGCCCGCCGTAGCCATCGGCGAAGGCGGGAGCGAGCCAGTCGGGGAGTCCGAGGGGCGAAGCCCCTCGGGAAAGATGAGGAGCGCGAATGGACACGCTGGTCAAGGTCAGGGATCTGCACAAGGTCTACTATCGCGGCAGCGAGCAGATCGACGTGCTTCAGGGGATCACGCTCGACATCCCGTCCGGGGATTTCCTCGCGCTGATGGGCCCGTCCGGTTCGGGCAAGACGACGCTGCTCAACCTGATGGGCGGGCTGGATACGCCGACCAAGGGTTCCATCGAGGTGACCGGCGATCGCATCGACACGCTGTCCGGCGGCAGGCTCGCCGCGTGGAGGGCCCGGCACATCGGGTTCGTCTTCCAGATGTACAACCTGCTGCCCGTGCTGACCGCCGCGCGCAACGTCGAGCTGCCGCTGCTCTTGACCAAGCTCGGAGCGGCCGACCGCAAGAAGCGCGTGCAGACGGCGCTCTCGGTCGTCGGGCTCGGCGAGCGCGCGAACCACTATCCCCGGCAGCTCTCGGGCGGCCAGGAGCAGCGCGTCGGCATCGCGCGCGCGATCGTGACCGACCCGACGCTGCTCCTGTGTGATGAGCCGACCGGCGACCTCGATCGCAAGGCAGGTGACGAGGTCCTCGACCTGCTCCAGGCGCTGAAC
>Ga0075327_1000384_pt1 | contig 12357 bp, 14 predicted proteins | sample MayberrySE_Catta_2_FD_120056 | JGI IMG/M metagenome (GOLD analysis project Ga0075327, IMG submission 120056) | Natural and restored wetland microbial communities from the San Francisco Bay, California, USA, that impact long-term carbon... | ecosystem: Environmental > Terrestrial > Soil >...
GGCCTCGCCGCCGTAGTGCCGGCGCCTTACCGCCTGCATGCCCATCACTGGCTGATCCTGCATGGCCGCTACGTTTGCAAGGCGCGCAAGCCGGATTGCCTGGCCTGCCTGATCGCCGACCTGTGCCTCTATCCGGACAAGACCGCCTGATCGTTTCGACGGTTGCAGCCGGGATAACGGCCGCTATAGTCCGGCCGCTCCCGCCCAGCCTCGAACCTCCCGAGAGATGAACATGCCAGAGACCCGCTACGATGTGCTCGCCATCGGCAATGCCATCGTCGACATCATGGCCCACGCCGAGGACGACTTCCTCGTCGACCAGGGGCTGACCCGGGGATCGATGCGCCTGATCGACGCAAACGAGGCGGATCGCCTCTATGATCTGATGGGCCCGGCAATCGAGACGTCGGGCGGCTGCGCCGGCAACACCGCCGCCGGCGTCGCTTCCTTCGGCGGCAACGCCGCTTTCATCGGCAAAGTCGCGAACGACCAATTCGGCAAGCTCTACACCCATGACATGCGTGCGATCGGCGTCGCCTTTGACACGGGACCGCTTGCCGGGGGGGCGCCGACTGCGCGGTCGATGATCCTGGTCAGCCCGGATGGCGAGCGAACGATGAATACCTATCTCGGCGCCTGCCAGAACCTGACAACCGCCGATATAGACCGGGATACGGTCGCGGCAGCGGCGATTACCTACCTCGAGGGTTATCTCTGGGATCCGCCGCAGGCCAAAGACGCCTTCCGCTGTGCTGCCGATTTTGCCCACGGCGCCGGACGGCAGGTGTCGTTGACGCTGTCGGACTCCTTCTGCGTCGACCGCTTCCGTGAGGAGTTTCTCGGCCTGATCCGCGACGGAACCGTCGACATTCTTTTCGCCAACGAATCGGAAGTTCGCGCCCTCTATCAGACGGCTGATTTCGAAACCGGCGTTCATGCCCTGCAGAAGGACTGCCGGATCGCGGCGGTGACAATGGGAGCGGAGGGCGCGTTGGTGGTCACCCACGACGGGGTGAGGCGGGTCTCGGCGACTCCGGTCGAGACCGTCATCGATACCACCGGTGCCGGCGACCTCTTCGCGGCCGGCTTCTTGTTCGCCCATGCTCGCGGCATGTCGCTCACCGATGCCGCCCGGCTCGGAACCATCGCCGCGGCCGAGGTCATCGGTCATGTCGGAGCACGGCCGGCCGTCTCGCTGGCCGACCTGGCGCGTCAGTCGGGATTTGAACTTTAAGGGTCCGGAAGGGTCCGGGAGCCGCCCGCCTCAGGCGTTGGCCCCGGGCTGTTGCTGCATCTGCGCCAGCCGCTGGCGATAGAGCTGAACGAAATCAATCGGGTCAACCAACAACGGCGGAAATCCGCCGTTGCGACTGGCATCGGCCATGATTTGGCGGGCAAACGGGAACAGCAGCCGCGGGCACTCGATCATTGCGATCGGAGTGACGTTTTCCGCCGGGATGTTGGTCAGCCGGAAAAGGCCGGCGTAGGCGAGCTCGATAGCGAAGAGAACCGCCTCGCCGTCCCTGGCGGTCGCCTCCATTTTCAGTTCCACTTCCAGTTCCCCGCCTTCGAGCCGTCGCGACTGGATGTTCACACCGATATTGATCGCCGGCGCCGTCGTCCGGTTAAGCACCGACTGCGGCGCACCTGGGCTTTCGAAGGATAAATCCTTCACATATTGAGAGATAACGCTGATGCTCTGCTGCTGGCCGGTCGCTGCCTGGGGTGGGCGCCCGTCACTGCCGTCTTCGGCCATCGACATGAATATCCGCCCTCCTGAACAGCGATCCGTAGCGGGGACTTTTTTTGCGTTGCGGCTGGCTAACATGGGCCGACAGGCGTTACAAGGCGCGCGTGGTGGTGGATTCTTCGCCCGTTGGCACGATGGACTCGCAAGTGCCGTTGATCTTGCCTAGATAGGAAAGGGATATGGAAAGCAGGCGGTTTACAATAGCTTTTCGTGCAGAGTACCCTGAAAGGGAGCAGGACGCCGCAGAATGAACGGCTTCATCGACATATATTCGATCATATTCCTGGTCCTGGCGATCGTAATATTCCTTCGCCTGCGCAGCGTACTCGGGCGTCGTACGGGAAACGAACGACCGCCATTCGATCCCTATTCGCGCTCCCGGCGTCAGGTCCCCAAGGCGAGCGGAAGCGACGACAAAGTTATCAGCCTGCCGGGACGCGAAGCCGGCGCCGGTTCCCCTGCGGCCGACGCCGGGCCGACGGCCGAGGACCGTGTCCGCGCCGCGGCAGCGCCCGGCTCAACCCTCAACGAGTCGCTGGTGGCGCTCGCTAAGGCGGACGTCTCCTTCGACGCGGAGAAATTCCTGTCCGGCGCCAAGGCGGCTTACGAAATGATCGTCACAGCCTACGCCGAGGGTGAACGCAAGACGCTCAAGCAGCTGCTGTCACGCGAGGTCTATGACGGTTTTGTCTCGGCGATCGGTCAGCGCGAGTCGCGCGGCGAGGTGATGGAGTTCAAATTCGTCGGAATCGACAAGGCCGAGATTACCGACGCCGCGGTGAAATCGGGCACCGCCCACGTTACAATCAGGTTCCAGTCGAAGCTGATCTCGGCGACCTATGACTCGGACGGCAAGGTCATCGACGGCGACCCGGTTCGCGTCAGCGATGTCACCGACATCTGGACCTTCGCCCGCGACGTTTCCTCGCGCGATCCGAACTGGAAACTGGTCGCGACCGAATCGGTCGAATAACCATTCATCAGTTCCGGCGCCCGCGGACGGCAGCGCTCATGATTGAAGCCCCCGCGCCACCGAAAGCCGCGATCGAGCAGCGCGCCTTCGCCGAACTCCACGGTTGGGACGAGGACGACCATGCCGAGGCCTTTCGGGCGCTGAGACGAAGCGCAGTCGCTGCCAGCCGGCGTCCGCCCAAATCCCGTGACATCGATGCCGAGACGCTTGTCGCCGTCCTGGACCGGGCGCTGTCCTTTCCTGCCGACCTGCCGGCGGACCGGGCGCGGGCATTCTTCGAGGCAGAGTTTCAGCCCTACGAAATTTCGCCGAATGGCGCATCCGGCTTCTTTACCGGCTATTATGAGCCGATCGTCGCCGGCTCGCTGAAGCGCACGTCTCGCTTCGACAAGCCGCTCTATCGGGTGCCGGACGATCTGGTCGAATTCGACCCCGCCGACCCACCATCGGGAATCGACCCGGCGTTGCGTTTCGCCCGAAAGACCGAGACTGGACTCGTTCCCTATTACGATCGCGCGGAAATCCAGGCCGGCGCACTCGCCGGTCGTGGGCTGGAGCTCGTCTACCTCGTCGATCCGGTGGATGCCTTCTTCATTCACATCCAGGGGGCCGCCCGCATCGCCCTCACCGACGGCGGCACCATGCGCCTCACCTATGCGGCGAAATCCGGCCATCCTTACACGGCGATCGGCCGAGTGCTGATCGACATGGGAGCATTGGCGCCGGGCAAGGCAACCATGTCCGACATTCGAGCCTGGCTCGCCGAAAACCCGGACAAGGCGGCCGCGGTCATGGCGAAGAACCGGTCATACATCTTCTTTCGTGAGGCGCTGATCGGCGATACAACGCTCGGACCGGTGGCCGCCGCCAAGGCGCAGCTGACGCCCGGGCGCAGCCTTGCTGTGGATCGCCTCCTTCATACGTTCCACGCGCCCGTCTGGGTCGATACCACGCTTGCCAACGGTCGCGCTTTTCGCCGCCTGATGGTCGGCCAGGATACCGGCTCCGCCATCATCGGGCCGGCGCGGGGGGACATCTTTTTCGGGTCGGGCGACGGCGCCGGAGACCTCGCCGGCAGCATGGCTTCAGCGGGGCGTTTCGTGCTTCTCGCACCGCGGCACGGCCAACCGCCGGGCGGAGCGTGAAATGACCAGGCCACGCCGTCCCCGTCTCCCCACCCCAGAGGATCGCGCCTTGTGGGACACGGTTGCCAAGAGCATCAAGCCGCTTAGGCGCCACGCCGAGGGCGCCGCTGCCGACACGACCGTGCGATCGCAACCGACGGAGAGGGAGCCAGCGCTCTCTGGGCCGACGCCTGCGGCTAAGAAGCGAACGAGCGATGCGCCACGGCTGGCACCCCTCGACCGGCGCCTCAAGGCGCGAATCGGCAAGGGAGCGGTGGCGATCGATGCCCGCGTCGATCTGCATGGCTTGACGCAGGCGGCGGCGCACCAGCGGCTCCGCAGGTTCCTGGCGGACAGCCAGGCCGCCGACGCGAAGCTCGTCCTCGTCATCACCGGCAAGGGCCGTCCCGACGACGCGCAGGCGCTCGGCGAGCAACGCGGCGTGCTCCGGCGACTGGTGCCGATCTGGCTCGCCTCGGCGGAACTCAGATCATTCGTGGTCGGTTACGAGGCGGCCGGCCGCAGCCATGGCGGCGAGGGCGCGCTTTATGTGAGGATCAGAAGCCGGCGGAAAAGCGGCGTATAGCCCGAAGGCGACGCCGGCTCATCCGAGCAGCTTGCGCAACTCATCGATGCGTTCGTTGACCAGCCAGCCGTAATAGTTTTCCTCCGGATAGGCGATCGGCTGGCCCTGTTGCCGGCGTTTCGCATTCTCGGCCGCCAGCTGCCTTGCGCGCGTCGCCACCTCGCCGAGATTGTACAGGGTCGCAGTCACGCCGGGGTTCTGGGAAATATCGAAGCCGGCGACGTCGCGGTAATAGTCGATGGCAATGCGGAGCTGTGCCGCCATGTAGTGCAGTGTTCTGTCGGGGTCCATAACCACCTGATAGACCTCGTTGGCGCGGTCGATGTCGAGCAGCGGCAGCCCGCTCTTGGCGTGGACGTATTCGTTGACCGACAGCGCAGCCACCGGGCTCAATTGCCCGAGGCCGAAGGTCTGGCCGGCGATCCCGGGCTTGAAGAACACCCGTTGTATGCGGACGTTCGGAAAGCGCTTCCCGTCGACCCGTTTGCCCTCGAACTGGGTGCGCCAGATAACCGAGCGGCAATCCCAGACCTCGTAGCCGCTGCTGCGCTGGTTGCACTGGTTGAATTGCGGCCGCTGGAAAAACTGCGCGGCGGATTCGCCCTTGTAGGAGAAGGACATGTCGAGATCGACATACTGCGACGCCTTGACGTAGTAGGTCTGCAGTGTGTCGAGGCCATCGACATTGAAGGTGTGCTCGCCGACGATTGCGCCGACGATATGGATCGGATCGATGCCGTAGATCGCGGCGACCTTCTTGATATTGGCGATCAGCCGCTGGTCCCGCTGGAGAAGACCATAGATCTTTCGATACTTGGCCTCGTAGGACGTCTGAGAAACGAACATCGTCCAGACCTTGGTAAGGCCCGCCGTGTCGGGCTGCCTTTCGTTGCGGTTGCCGGGCGGAACCACAATCACCTCGGCGCTGACAACCGGCGGCAGGGCGGACCCCACAAATCCGGCAACGATTAAAATAGCGATAAATTTCAGTGACTTGCGACTAACGTTCATGACGGCTGGCTCGCTCGACGTTGCAAGTGTCGACGTTATCGACCGTTCCGTGAAATTCGGCAAGCGCCCGGCGGGACAGGCACCCGGCCCCACGCCCGCTGCTGTCTCGCGCCTTCGGTTCCCGCACGGCGACGGCCGGCAATTAGTATGCGGCGATGTCGAAATATTGGCAACCGCGACCGCTACCGACACCTCGACCGCTGTCGGCCCACACCGGCGGAAGCCAAATTGAGGCCAACCATGCCCGGGGGACCAGCACGGCGCCGCCTACAGAATGAACCGCGACAAGTCAGTGTTGCGGGCAAGGTCGCCGATGTGGTCCTCGACGTACTTTGCGTCGATCACCACAGTCTCGCCGGCGCGATCGGACGCGGCGAAGCTGATCTCGTCGAGAACGCGCTCCATCACGGTTTGCAGGCGGCGCGCGCCGATATTCTCGACGCTCTCATTGATCGAAACGGCAAAAGAGGAAATCGCGTCGATGGCGTCCTCGGTAATCTCTAGCTTGACCTCCTCGGTCTCCATCAACGCCACATATTGCTTGATCAGACTCGCCTCGGTTTCGGTGAGGATACGGCGGAAATCCTCTTTGGTCAGCGGAGCCAGCTCGACCCGGATCGGCAACCGTCCCTGAAGCTCGGGCAGCAAGTCGGAAGGCTTTGCGACGTGGAAAGCGCCGGAAGCGATGAACAGGATATGGTCGGTCTTGACCGATCCGTGTTTGGTCGCAACGGTGGTTCCCTCGATCAGCGGCAGGAGGTCGCGCTGAACGCCCTCGCGGCTGACATCGGCGCCGACGCGGCCCTCGCGGGCACAGATCTTGTCGAGCTCGTCGAGAAAGACGATTCCATCGTTTTCGACCGCGGCAATCGCTTCCTGAACGACCTGATCATCGTCGAGAAGCCGGTCGGACTCTTCGTTGACGAGAATATTGTGTGAGTCCCGTACCGTCACGCGGCGCGGCTTGGTACGCTGGCCGAAAGCCTTGCCGAGCATTTCCGATATGTTCATGACACCGACGCTCGCGCCCGGCATTCCGGGAATATCGAACTGGGGCATGCCGCTGCCGGAGTCGCGCACCTCGATCTCGATCTCCTTGTCGTCGAGCAGGCCCTCGCGAAGCTTCTTCCTGAAGGACTCGCGGGTCGCCGGGCTCGCCGACTGGCCGACCAGGGCCGTCAACACCCTCTCCTCGGCAGCGATCTCGGCTTTGGCGGCGACTTCCTTGCGGCGCCTCTCACGCACCAGCAGAATGCCGATCTCGACCAGATCGCGAACAATCTGTTCGACGTCACGGCCGACATAGCCGACCTCCGTGAACTTGGTCGCCTCGACCTTGAGGAACGGCGCGCCGGCAAGCTTCGCCAGGCGCCGCGATATCTCGGTCTTGCCGACGCCGGTCGGGCCGATCATCAGAATGTTCTTAGGCAGCACCTCCTCGCGCATGGCCCCGGTGAGCTGCTGCCGGCGCCAGCGGTTTCTGAGGGCGATCGCGACGGCGCGCTTGGCCTCCGTCTGGCCGATAATGTAGCGGTCAAGCTCGGAGACGATTTCGCGGGGGGAAAAGCTGGTCATAGTCGTTTTTTCTGATCACTGATGTGCGAAGGCGTACAGACGGCTGTGAGGACTGCCGCGACGTGGCCGGCGTTACTCGGCATCGATGGATTCGATCGTCAGGCTGGTATTGGTGTAAACGCAAATATCGGCAGCGATTGCCATCGCTTTGCGGGCGATCTCCTCGGCCGACAGGTCGGTGTCGACCAGAGCACGCGCCGCCGCCAGCGCATAGTTGCCGCCCGAGCCGATGCCGGCAATGCCGCCCTCGGGCTCGAGCACATCGCCGGTGCCGGTCAAGACCAGGCTGGTGGTCTTGTCGGCGACCAGCATCATAGCCTCGAGCCGGCGCAGGTAGCGATCGGTGCGCCAGTCCTTGGCAAGCTCGACGCAGGCGCGCGTCAACTGCGCCGGGTATTGATCGAGCTTGGCCTCAAGCCGCTCGAACAAGGTGAAGGCATCGGCAGTCGCGCCGGCGAAGCCGGCGATGACGCCGCCCTTGCCGAGTGGACGCACCTTTTTTGCGTTGTGCTTGATCACGGTCTGACCGACCGAAACCTGACCGTCGCCGGCGATGACGACCTTGCCGCCCTTGCGCACGGTCAGAATGGTCGTGCCGTGCCAGACTGGATTGGCGGATAGAGGCATATAGGCGACGTTCCTTTCAGCAAACCGCGGGCGGCCCGAATGGCCCCGCCCCGGCTCCCATCGGCCGAAAATCGGTTCGGCGCGTGTCATATGTAGGCATTGGCGGGCTCGGTGCAAATCGAGGCAAGAATCCGGAGGAAACCCTCCGGAAACGGAAGCGCCTGTAATGTGGCAATCGAACCCCGCGCCTGATAAAAGGCGCGCGGCAGGAAGGACGGCTCCCATGCGTAGCGCCACGGTCAAGCGCAAGACCAAGGAAACCGATATTGCGGTCAGCGTCGATCTCGACGGTACCGGCAAGGCCGATATCGCGACCAATATCGGCTTTTTCGATCATATGATCGAGCAGGTGGCCCGCCACAGCCTCGTCGATATCTCAGTCAAGGCGAAAGGCGACTTGCATATCGACCAGCACCACACGGTCGAGGACGTCGGCATCGCCCTCGGGTCGGCGCTGCGCCAGGCCCTGGGCGATCTCAAGGGGATCACCCGCTACGCGGACGTTCATCTGCCGATGGACGAGGCGTTGACGCGTTGCGCGATCGACATCTCCGGCCGGCCGTATCTGGTATGGAAGGTCCCCTTCAGCCGCAGCAAGATCGGCGACTTCGACACGGAGCTTTTCCGAGAGTTCTTTCAGGCGCTTGCCCAGAACGCGCAGATTACGCTGCATATCGAGACGTTGTACGGCCGCAACAACCACCACATTGCCGAGACCTGCTTCAAGGCGCTTGCCCGGGCGTTGCGTGCCGCTGTTGCCATCGACCCGCGCCAGAAGGGCCGCATCCCCTCGACCAAAGGTCGCCTCACCGGCTGATGCGACAGTCATGACGCTCTATGCTGTTCTCGCCCCGCCTGCCCGGACCGGTTCGACCGGTCCCGAGTCCGATCGGTTTTGCTTCGTCAAGGAAGGCTTCTGCTGGCCCGCCTTCACCATAGCGATCCCCTGGTTTATTTGGCACAGGATGTGGCTGGTTCTGGTTCTATACATTCTGGTGACCGCCGCCGTGTTCGCGCTTGCGAGCCGTGCGCCGCTGCCGGTCGCATGGACAACCATGGTCCTGTTCGGCGTGCTCGTCGGGCTGGAGGGCAACAATCTCAGGCGCTGGACGCTGGAGCGGCGCGGTCATCGCTTTGTCGGCGTCGCCGGCGGCGACCGGCGCGACGAGGCCGAGTACCGGTTCTTCGCGACCTGGACGGCGCCGCAAGCGCCTGACGAGACGCAGAAGCCGACGGCGACCAGGCCGTTCGCGCCGATTCCGGCCGGCGTCGGTGAAATCATCGGCCTGTTTCCGAGCCCGGGAGCCCGGTCGTGACCATCGCGTTGATCGACTACGGCGCCGGAAACCTTCGTTCGGCATCGAAGGCCTTCGAGCATGCTGTGTCGGCCGGCGGCAGATCGGACAAGGTTGTGGTCACCGACGATCCCGACATCGTTGCGGGCGCCGAGCGGGTGGTACTCCCCGGCGACGGCGCCTTCGCCGACTGCCGGCGCAATCTCGACGCCATCCCAGGCATGGTCGAAGCGATCAATCTGGCGATCGACGCCAGGGGACGGCCGTTCCTCGGCATCTGCGTCGGCATGCAGCTGCTCGCCACACGCGGCATCGAGCACGGTGTCACGCCGGGCCTCGACCGCATCGCCGGCGAGGTGCGTGCGGTCGCGCCGGCCGAGCCCTCGCTGAAAGTCCCGCATATGGGCTGGAACACGCTGAGCGCCCGGCACGAGCATCCCCTCCTCGACGGCATTGCCCTTGGCCCGGAGGGCTGGCACGCCTATTTCCTGCATGGCTTCCACCTCGTCGCCAACGAGCCGGAGGACGTCGTCGCGGTCGCCGACTATGGCGGCGAGGTCACCGCGATCGTCGCCCGCGACAACATCGCCGGCACCCAGTTCCACCCGGAGAAAAGCCAACGGCTCGGCCTGGCCCTGATCGCCAATTTTCTCGCCTGGAAGCCCTGATGATCCTTTTTCCTGCCATCGACCTGAAGGACGGCCAGTGCGTGCGTCTCGAGCAGGGCGACATGGATCGCGCCACCGTGTTCAACAGCGATCCGGCCGGCCAGGCGCGCGCCTTCGCCGCCGACGGCTTCGCGTGGCTGCACGTTGTCGATCTCAACGGCGCCTTCGCCGGCCGCTCGGTCAACGGCAAGGCGGTCAGGGCGATTCTCGACGCCGTCGACATCCCGGTGCAGCTTGGCGGCGGCATCCGCGATCTTGCCTCGATCGAGATGTGGCTCGACACCGGCGTCGCCAGGGTCATTCTCGGCACCGTCGCGGTCAACGATCCGGACGTGGTGCGCAAGGCAGCGGCAAAACATCCCGGACGGATCGTCGTCGGCATCGACGCGCGCTGCGGCAGGGTTGCCGTCAGCGGCTGGGCCGAAGCGACCGAAATGGACGCGATCGATCTCGCCCGCCGCTTCGCCGACGCCGGGGTCGCCGCGATCGTCTATACCGATATCGACCGGGACGGTATCCTCAAGGGCCTCAACCTCGAGGCGACGCTGGCGCTGGCTGCCGCCGTGCCGATTCCGGTGATCGCCTCGGGCGGGCTTGCCTCGCTTGACGACGTAAAGCGGCTGCTCGAACCGGGCTGCGCCATTCTGGAGGGAGCAATTTCCGGTCGCGCCCTTTACGACGGGCGGCTCGACGGCAAGGAGGCGCTGCGGCTGGTACGGGCGTCAAGCGAGGGCCGCGAATGCTGAAGGTCCGTCTGATCCCTTGTCTCGACGTCAAGGACGGCCGTGTCGTCAAGGGCGTGCGATTCGTCGACCTCGCCGATGCCGGCGATCCGGTCGAGGCGGCCAAGGCTTACGATCTCGCCGGTGCCGACGAGCTCTGTTTCCTCGACATCACCGCAAGCCACGAGAATCGCGGCATTATTCTGGACGTTGTCGCCCGCACTGTCGAACAATGCTTCATGCCGGTCACAGTCGGCGGCGGCGTTCGCACGGTCGACGATGTCCGCGCGCTGATGCTCGCCGGCGCCGACAAGGTGGCAATCAATACCGCCGCGATCCGGGACCGGCGGATCGTTGCCGCAGCTTCGGAGAAATTCGGCGCCCAGGCGATCGTCGTCGCCATGGACGCCAAGCTGGCCAGTCGAGCCGGCGAGCCGCCGCGCTGGGAGCTCTACACCCATGGCGGCCGCAATCCGACCGGCATCGACGCAATCGACTATGCGGTCGAAGTCGCCGGTCTCGGCGCCGGCGAGATTTTGCTCACCTCGATGGACCGTGACGGCACCGGCCATGGTTTCGATCTGGCGTTGACCAAGGCGGTTGCCGACGCCGTGCCAATCCCTGTGGTCGCGTCCGGCGGCGTCGGCAAGCTCGAGCATCTTGTCGAAGGCATCACAATCGGCCACGCTTCGGCGGTGCTGGCTGCATCGATCTTCCATTTCGGCACCTTCACCATTACCGGTGCAAAGGAGTATATGAGCGCTTTCGGCGTGCCGGTGCGCCTCGACAGTTGACGGGAACTAAAAGGGTCAATGGCCGATTTTACTCTTGCCGACCTAGCAACAATCGTGCGCGAGCGCGGCCACTCGGGCGACCCGGCGTCCTACACCGCCAAGCTCCTCGGCGAGGGGGTCGAGCGCTGCGCCAAGAAGTTCGGGGAGGAAGCGGTCGAAGCGGCGCTGGCGGCAGTCTCCGGCAACACCAGAGCCTTGACCGGCGAGGTCGCCGACGTGCTCTATCATCTGCTCGTCATGATCGAGGCGGCCGGGCTCGGTCTCGACGCGGTCATGGCCGAGTTGCAACGTAGGACGTCACAAGGTGGACTCGCCGAAAAGGCGGCGCGGTCGGCACCGGGCGGGGATGGCTGACATGGATCAACCCTCGCCGCTTGCGGTCGCGCCTCACCGCACATTTTCGCGCGAGGAATGGGCCTCGCTGAGGGCCGACACGCCGCTGACGCTGACGGCGGACGACGTCCAGAGGCTGCAGAGCCTCAACGATCCGATCTCGCTCGACGAGGTGGTTGCGATCTATCTGCCGCTGTCGCGGCTTCTCAGCCTCTACGTGGCAGCAACCCAGGGCCTCTACGACGCGACCCGGACGTTCCTCGGCGGCAACGGCACCAAGACGCCGTTCCTCATCGGCATTGCCGGCTCGGTCGCGGTCGGAAAGTCGACCACGGCGCGGGTGCTGCGCGCCCTCCTCGGCCGATGGCCGAATACCCCCCAGGTCGATCTGATCGCCACCGACGGCTTTCTTCTGCCCAATGCCGTCCTCAAGCGCGAAAACCTGATGGAACGCAAGGGATTCCCGGAGAGCTACGACCTGCCGGCGTTGATCGAGTTCCTGTCGGCGATCAAAGCCGGCGAGCGCAATGTCAAGGCGCCGGTTTACTCGCACCTGACCTATGACATCGTGCCGGGCGAAAGTGCGACCATCGACGGCCCCGATATCCTGATCGTCGAAGGCCTCAACGTTCTGCAAACTTCGAGGCTACCGCGCGATGCGCGGGCGGTGCCCTTTGTTTCCGACTTCTTCGATTTCTCGATCTATATCGACGCCGATGACGCGGTAATCCGACGCTGGTACGTCGAGCGGTTTCTCAGCCTGAGGAAGACGGCCTTCCGCGATCCGACCTCCTACTTCCATCGCTATGCCGCCCTCGACGACGACGAAGCAATCGCGGTCGCCGAGGGCTTGTGGAACCGGATCAACCTGGTCAACCTCAGCGAGAATATCCTGCCGA
>Ga0075327_1000385_pt1 | contig 12345 bp, 15 predicted proteins | sample MayberrySE_Catta_2_FD_120056 | JGI IMG/M metagenome (GOLD analysis project Ga0075327, IMG submission 120056) | Natural and restored wetland microbial communities from the San Francisco Bay, California, USA, that impact long-term carbon... | ecosystem: Environmental > Terrestrial > Soil >...
AGCTCTCGGGTCCGCTGCTCGACCGCATCGACCTCCACGTCGCGGTGCGGCCCGTCGCGTGGCGCGACCTCGACGCGAGCTCGGCGGCGCGCGAGAACAGCGCGCGCGTCCAGGGCCGCGTGGTGGCGGCGCGCGAGCGGCAGGCCGCACGCCTCGCGAGGCTCGGTCTGCGCACGAACGCGGAGATCCCGCTCGCGGCGCTCGAGGAGAGCGTCGACGCGACGCCGGAGGCCCGGGCGCTGCTCGCGCGCGCGGTGGACCGGCTCGCGCTCTCCGCGCGAGCGGCCCACCGCGCGCTCCGGGTGGCGCGCACCATCGCCGACCTCGTGGGCGAGCCTCGCGTCGGGGCCGAGCCCATGGCGGAGGCCGCGTCGCTTCGCGCGGCCGAGCCCGGGCGCTGAGAGCGCGAGGGCGGCCCGGGGGTGTCGGCTTTTGTGCCCCCCGTCACCCGAAAGTTGTCACTTCTCCCCCGCGGGGCATCGATACGCCCGGACAAACCCACGTACTTCCGGTGACTTGCCAGGCCGATGCCCGGCTGTGAACGCCTGGCACGTCCGATGCATCCAAGCCGCCAGAAGCGAGGTTCCCCATGCGTGCCGCGATCCGCAGACAGCCGCTGCCCGAGGTGGAGAGCAAGGTGGTCGAGACGACGCTGCTCGAGCTCGTCCAGACGATCGGCGAGCTCACGGACGACGATCGCGAGGTCGTGGCGACGGTGATCGAGATCCTGCACAGCGGCCGGGTGCGGCTGATCGGGAACTTCCGCGGCCAGCGGATCGCGCTCGCCTAGCGCGCACGCTCGCCTGGCGCGCGCTCCGCGCGCTAGCGCGCGACTGACTTGACCCCCTGGGCGGTGACCGGAATCCTCCCCGCCCGGGGGGATCCTGCATGACCGAGCAGCAATCGCTCGCCTTCGCGGCGGCGAGCCGGGCGAAGCGGGGCGAAGCCGCGGCCGCCGAGCCGGCCGTCGAGGGGCCGCGCGCGGGCCGCGGCCGGCGCCTGCCGAAGGCCCGGACGCGCGCCACCGCGCAGGAGATGGCGAAGAAGCAGCGCGACATCTCCGTCTCGGAGTTCTTCGCGAAGAACCGCCACCTGCTCGGCTTCGACAACCCCAGCAAGGCGCTCCTCACCACGGTGAAGGAGGGCGTCGACAACGCGCTCGACGCCTGCGAGGAGGCGGGCATCCCGCCCGACGTGCGGGTGGAGATCCACCAGCTCGACGAGACGCGCTTCCGCGTCGTGATCGAGGACAACGGGCCGGGCATCGTGAAGGCGCACGTGCCGAAGGTGTTCGGGCGCCTGCTCTACGGGTCGAAATTCCACCGGCTCCGCCAGAGCCGCGGCCAGCAGGGCATCGGCATCAGCGCGGCCGGCATGTACGGGCTCCTCACCACCGGCAAGCCGATCCGCATCGTGAGCCGCACCGGAGACAAGAAGCCGGCGCACCTCTTCGAGCTCGTGATCGACACCAAGACGAACGAGCCGGTCGTGAAGCGCGACGAGGAGCTCGCGTGGGACCGCCCGCACGGCACCCGGGTCGAGATCGAGCTCGAGGGCGCCTGGCGCGGCGGGCAGCACTCCGTCGACGCCTACGTGGGGCAGATCTCGCTCGCGAATCCGCATGCGCAGATCGAATACCTGCCGCCGAACCCCGAGAAGACGAACGGCGCGATCGTGTTCGCGCGCGTCACCGACGAGCTCCCGCCCGAGACCGCCGAGATCCGCCCGCACCCCTACGGCGTCGAGCTCGGGGTGCTGATGCAGATGTTCCGGGACACGCACGCGCGGAACCTGCGCAGCTGCCTCCAGAACGACTTCTCCCGCGTCTCGGGCAAGATCGCCGACGAGATCTGCGAGCGCGCGCACGTGAAGTCGAGCCGCCGGCCCTCCGAGCTGTCGCGGGAGGATGCCGAGCGGATCCACCGCGCCATCCAGGCGACGAAGATCATGGCGCCGCCGACGGACTGCATCGCTCCGATCGGCCACGAGTTGATCGAGCGCGCGCTCCGGGCGGAGGTGAAGGCCGACTTCTACGCGAGCGTGACGAGGCGCCCCGCGGTCTACCGCGGCAACCCCTTCCTAATCGAGGTCGGCATGGCGTACGGCGGCGAGCTGCCGGCCGAGGACCCGGTCACCGTCTTCCGCTTCGCGAACCGCGTGCCGCTCCAGTACCAGCAGGGCGCCTGCGCGATCACGAAGGCGGTCACGGCCACCGACTGGAAGGCCTACCAGCTGCAGCAGCCGAAGGGCGCGCTGCCGGTCGGCCCGGCGCTCCTCATGGTGCACATCGCGAGCGTGTGGGTGCCCTTCACGTCGGAGAGCAAGGAGGCGATCGCCCACTATCCGGAGATCATCAAGGAGATGCGGCTCGCGCTGCAGGAGTGCGGGCGCCAGGTGGGCATGCACGTCCGCAAGCGCCGCCGCGAGGCGGACGAGGCGCAGAAGCGGGCGTTCATCACCAAGTACATCCCGCAGGTCGCGATCGGCCTGCAGGAGATCCTCGAGCTCACGAACGTGCAGCGCGACGAGGTGGTGCGGCGCCTCAGCGACGTGCTCGAGCACCACCGGGGGAGCTGATGGCGGCCAGGAAGAAGAAGACGGCGGGCGCGGCGGGCAAGAAGGGGCCGAAGGACCTCGCCGAGGTGCGCAAGCGGAACGAGAAGCTCGACGCCATCACCGTGGGCGCGATCAAGGAGTCCGCGGCGGGCGTGCACCAGAAGATCCTGAAGAAGGGCAAGCCCGACCTCGCCTTCCCGATCCGCTCGCTCCAGAACGTCTCCTACTCCCAGGAGCGCGGCTACTTCGAGATCGGCCGCCAGAAGAAGACGCGCACGCTCACCGTGAACACGGTGAAGAGCTTCGCGCAGACGCTGCGCATGATGGGGCTCAGCAAGCAGCTCGTGGAGACGAACGACTTCGCCACGAAGCGGGACGCGTACTACCAGAGCAAGAACTGGGAGGAGGCGCGCTTCGACGAGCAGACCGAGAGCGACGCGGTGATGGACGACATCGAGGCGCTCTTCTCGGTGCGCGGCGTCTCGCGCGAGCAGCTGCGCTTCATCCCCGACGAGCACGGCGGCGCCGTGGCCGGCAACCTGATCGTCCTCGACCCCGACCGCGAGACGGGAGTGGTGGAGCGCATCGACTGCACGCGCTTCGGATCGGGCGCGTACTCGATCCCGTCGAGCGTCGAGCACCTCTCCTTCGAGACGGACGCGAAGTTCATCCTCGCGATCGAGACCGGCGGCGTGTTCCAGCGCCTCCAGAGCCACAAGTTCTGGCAGACGGCGAACTGCATCCTCATCTCGATGGCGGGCGTGCCGACGCGCGCCACGCGCCGCTTCATCCGCAAGCTCTCCGACGAGTGCCGCCTGCCCGTCTACGCCTTCGTGGACTGCGATCCCTACGGCATCTCGAACATCTACCGCACGCTGAAGGTCGGCTCCGGCAACGCGGCCCACCTCTCGCAGTTCTTCTGCGTGCCGCAGGCGCGCTTCCTGGGCGTGACGCCGGCCGACATCCAGGAGTACCGGCTCCCCACCCATCCGCTCCTCGACGTCGACGTCAAGCGCGCGCGCGACGCGCTCAAGAACGACCCCTTCTTCAAGAGCCACAAGCCCTGGCAGAAGGCCATGAACGACCTGCTCCAGATGGGCGTGCGCGCCGAGCAGCAGGCGCTCGCGAAGTGGGGGCTCAACTACGTGATCGACGAGTACCTGCCGCGGAAGCTCGCGAACCCGGCCCAGTTCCTGCCCTGAGTCGGCCGTTGCCGGAGTAGGAACCTCGGTCATACTGAGTTCCTACCGATGCCGCGCAGCGCCGCCAAGATCGCCGTCAGCCTCCCGGACGAGCTGTACCGGGCGCTCGAAAGCGCTCGGCGCCGCAGGGGGAAGACCCGAAGCGCAGCCGTCCAGGAGGCGGTGCGCGAATGGCTCCTCCGCCAGGCGCGGGGCGAGCTCGTGCGCGAGTACGAGGAGGGCTACCGGAGCCAGCCCGAGTCCGGCGAGGAGATCGAGGCGGCGCTGGCCACGGCCGTCGGACTGCTCACTGCCGACTCGGACGACTGGTGATGCAGCGCGGCGAGGTCTGGTGGGCGGAGCTGCCTGCTCCTGCCGGTCGCCGACCCGTCGTGCTGCTCTCGCGGGACGAGGCCTACCGCGTGCGGGAGCTCGTCACGGTCGCGCCGGTCTCCACCCGCATGCGTCGGATTCCGACGGAGGTGGTCCTGAGCCGGGCCGAGGGCATGCCCCGCCGCTGCACCGTGAACCTCGACACGCTCACGACGATCCCGAGACGAACTCTGGCGCGCCGGATCACGACGCTACCTCCCTCCAAGATCGCCGCCGTCGAGCGCGCGCTGCGCTTCGCCCTCGGTCTCGTCTGAGGCGGGCGCCCCGGAGTAGAGTCGTGCCGTGCGCTACCCCGAGGCCACGCCCAGCCAGATCGCGTCCTTCGCCGAGCACGGCTGGCTCGTGGTCGAGGACGCCGTCGCCCCGGCCGAGCTCGAGGAGGTGCGCGCGCGCTGCCAGGTGATCCTCGAGAAGAAGCACAAGCTCGCCTTCGACTGGGCCTGGGAGAAGGGACGCTCGCGCGAGGAGCGCGCATTCCGGATCGTGCAGGGCAGCCCGAGCCTCGTCTGGCCGGAGATCCGCGAGGCGCCGTTCCGCCGCTGGGCCGTAGCGTTCGCCTCGACGCTGATGGGGCGCGCGGTCGAGTTCTGGTACGACCAGTTCCTCGCCAAGCCGCCGCGCGAGGGCGCGCCGACCCTCTGGCACCAGGACGAGGGCTACTGGGGCCGCAATCTCGACGACCGCGGCATCACGTGCTGGCTGCCGCTCCAGGACGTGGACGAGCGGAACGGCTGCATGCACTTCGTCGACCGCGGCCACGCGGACGGCGTCCTGCCCCACCGCCAGCCCGAGCACGTGCAGAGCGACCTCCTCTTCTGCGAGCCGGACCTCTCGCGCGCGGTCGCCTGCCCGATCCGCGCCGGGAGCGTCACGTTCCACCACGGCAAGACGCCGCACATGACGCCGGCGAACCGGAGCGACGCCTGGCGGCGCGCCGTCACCACGCACATGCGCGTCGCCGGCTCCCTCGGCGAAGGCGACCACTACCCGTGGAAGGTCTACGTGAACCAGATCACGGGCGAGCGCAGCGTGCCGCCTTCACGATGATCCCGCGCCAGTGAGCTGCCGCAGCATGCTCGCCGAGTCGAAGTAGACGCGCTCGCACACGATGCGGTCGCCCGCCTCCTCGAACAGGAACAGCGCGACCATGCGCACGCGGAAGCTCCGGCCCGTCGGCGCGATCCCGAGGAGCGGCCCGCGATGCGTGCCGAGCAGCCAGAATTCGGTGACGACCGCGTCGTCGGCGTGGCGCAGCGAGATCCCTTCGTTGCGCTGGTCGGGGAAGGCCGCGCGCGTGTCCCGGAAGTACTGCCGCACGGCGACGTCGCCGTCGTGGATCTGCCCGGTCGGGATGATCTCGTAGCGCGGGTGCGCGAACGTCTTCATGACCGTCTCGAAGTCGTGGACGTTCTCGGCCTCCATGTGCTCGCGCACGACGGCCTCGCGTCTCGAACGCAGATCTCCCATGGCGCCTCCGAAGCGGTCGCCGCCCGCGGCGAGGTGCGCCCGCTCGGCCGCCGTCGGCAGCCGCCCGAGCACGGCGTTGCGGTGCGGGAAGCGCCCGAAGCGCAGGATCGCGTCGCGATGCTCGCGCGCGAACTGCGCCCATTCCTCGAGCGTGCCGGCGAGAGGCTCCGGCGCGCGCGCCACGAGCGCCTCGAAGAGCGCGACGCACCGCTGCTGGAGCTCGAGCCGCTCGGTGTGCTCGAAGGGCAGGTAGAGGAAGCCGGCCTCGAGCGGATGGAGCTTCCCGTCGAAGCCCGCCGCGAGCGCGGCCTCGGCCGCCTCGACCGCGAGCCCGTCGTAGGCGAAGGCGCGCGCCGTGCCGCGGAACAGGTTCCGCGGCAGCTGGTCGAGCGCGATCACGCGCGCGAGCGCCGAGCGCGGCGCGGCGAGCCAGGCCTCGAGCGCGCTCGCCGCCGCGCGCTCCGGGAGCTCGGCGAAACGCGCGCGGAGCGCGCGGTCGACGGCCTCGCCGCCCTCGAACCAGACCCGCACGCGCTCGGCGATCGCTTCGGGCGAGTCGAGGTCCGCGCCGAACCAGAAGCCGAGCAGCTCCTCCGCCTCGTGGGCGGGCGCACTCATCGCGCGTCCCAGCGCGCCACGATCTCGTCGCGCTTCGCCTTGCGTGCGACGAGCTCGAGCCGGATCCCGTCGGGATCCTCGAAGAACGTGGCGTAGTAGTCCGGGTCGTACTCGGGATGGAGGCGCGGCGCGCTCGCTGCGACGCCGAGCGCGCGGAGCCTCGCGTGGGCGGCGTCGATCGCTGCGGCGCTGCGGAGCTGGAGGCAGAGGTGGTGGAGGCCGGGCGCGTAGGGGTCGTGGCGCGCGCCCGGCGTGTGCGCCGGCCGCAGCGAGATCTGGAGCGCGCGGTTCCAGTAGTGGACGTGCGGCTCGCCGCCGATCGGCGTGTCGCCCTGCCGGAAGCCGAGCGCCCCGAGCACGGCATCGTAGAAGCGGCGCGCGCGCGCGAGGTCCGAGACCGCGAGATAGGCGTGATCGAGGCCGATGACCTCGACGTCCGGCTCTCCGTCCGCGCCGCCGGAGCGGCCCTTCGGGAGCTCCGGCCAGCGCGGCTCGGGCCGCCACCAGGCGAGCCGCTCGCTCGTCCATGTGTGATCGAGAGGCGGGCAGCGCTCGGGCGCGTCGAGGCTCGCGGTGGTGACGTCCGTGCCGCCCGGGAAGGCGTCGTGTTCGTACGTGAGCGGCGTCCCGCAGCGCCCGCAGAAGCGGCGCGTCACCGGCGGCGAGGAGCGGAAGCCCGCCGGCTCGCCCCGCGTGAAGCGGAACTCCGCGGCCGGGAACGTCACCCAGGCGACCGCGGGCGCTCCCGCGGCGCGGCGGCAGCTCGCACAGTGGCAGAGCGTGGCGAGGCTCGGCGGCCCGGCGGCGCGGTAGCGCACGGCGCCGCAGAGGCAGCCGCCCTCGAACGCCTCGGGCATGGCGGCAGGCTAGTACGTCGCGCGCGCTCCGACACGATGCCGGAGCCGCTACGCTTCTTCGTCCTCGGTGAGGTGCGGCTGGTCGTCGGGGCCGAGCTTCGCGAGGCGCAGCGGCGCCTCGCAGTAGGTGCAGTAGACGACGTCGCCGGTGCACTCGTCACCGGACATCGGAACGTCGGCGTCGCAGATGGGGCAGGTGCCGTCGCGCACGGGGGACGCATCGGCCCCGGGCGGGGCCGACTTGAGGTCAGCGCGCGCGGAGCGCCCTCGCGGCCCTCGGGTAGTCGCCGGGCTTCACCCAGAGGATCATGCCGAAGCGCCCGCCCCCCGCGGAGACGGCGTCGACGGCGGTCACGTTGATGCCCGCGCGCGCCAGCTTTGCGAGCTCGCGGTGCACGGCGCCGACGCGGTCGCGCCCCTGGATCAGGAAGGCGCGCTTCTCGGGCGCGAGGCGCCAGCCCTCGGCCTTCGCGACCCGGCGCAGCTTCGCGAGGTCGTCCGTCACCAGGTCGATCTGCGCGCCGCCGCGCTCGGGGAAGCCCGTGAAGGCGAGCAGATCGATGCCGGCCTTCGCGACCGCCTCGAGCACGGCCGCGCCCCGGCCGGCGCGGCTCGGAACGTGGAGCGCGACGTAGCGGACTCTTCTCGCGGCCATGACGAACCCTCCTCGGTTGCGCCCCCCCGCCGCGCGGCAGCGCCTCAGCGCGCTGGCTTCTCCCGCTTGAGGCAGTCGGGGCAGTGACCGTACAGCTCGTGGCGGTGCCGCAGCAGGCGGAAGCCGTAGCGCTCCACGATGTCCTGCTGGGCCTGCTCGATCATCGAGCACTCGAACTCCACGATCTTCCCGCAACGCGTGCAGACGAGGTGGTCGTGGTGCTCGTGCTCGATCTCGAAGCGCGTGACGCCGTCATCGAAGTGTCGTTCGCTCGCGAGGCCCGCCTCGCAGAGGAGCTTCATCGTGCGGTACACGGTCGTGTAGCCGATGTGCGGATACTTTTCGCGCACGCGCTGATAGAGCTCCTCGCTCGTGATGTGCCCCTTCACACCGAGGAAGATCTCGAGGATCGCCTCGCGCTGCCGCGTGTGCTTGAGGTTGTGGCCCTCGAGGTAGTCGGCGAGCGCCTTGTGCTCCAGGTCGTGGGGCATGCGCTGACCGTAAGTGATGGGGGTGGGCCGATCAACCACGCGGACGCCCGCCTCGGGCGCGCGGGTGCCCGCCGCGTAGGTGTCGAGTCCAGGCACGTTCGTCAAAGCTGCGGGTGGGTCAGGCTCGAAGAGGCCGCTGGAGACCGGTACCGCTCCGGCTCCAAGAAACGGGTGATGTCGCCTCCGCGTGCACCGGTCTCCAGCGGCCGGAACTCGGATGCGATCTGAGCGGCGGGCGCGAGGCGCAAGGCGATCGGCTGGGAGGGCCGGCGGAGCCCCCCACTCTGCGAAGGCGACATCAGTGCGACGCCGCGCTCCGTCGGCGCGCGGCGCGCAGATTCTCGGCCGCGGCGCGGTTGTCGCAGTCGAGCGCGACGGCGCGCTCGAACGCGGCGAGCGCGTCGCGGTGGCGGCCGTCGGCGGCGTAGGCGATGCCGAGGTGGTTCTGTACCTCCGACGCCTCGGGCACGAGCGCGGCTGCGCGCTCGAGCTCCAGGATCGCGCGCGCGACCTCGCCCCGGTCGAGGGCCGCGTTGCCCGCCTCGAAGCGGCGGTGGCCCTCCAGGGCGGCGCAGCCGAGGGCGAGCGCGAGCACGGGTGCGAGGACGATCCGCACGCCGGCAACGTAGCAGGGTCAGCGCGACCGGAGGCGCAGGCGCGCGACGACGGGCAGGTGATCGGATGCCCAGCGCGCGGCGGGGCTCTCGTGCGCCGCGACCTGCTCGATCGTCGCGCCGCGCGCGTAGACGCGGTCGAGCGCGAGAATCGGGCGCGCCGCCGGGAACGAGCGCGGCCACGCGATCTCGCCCTCCCCGGCCAGCTCGCGCTCGAGCGCGCGCGTCGCCTTGCAGCGGCGCCAGGCGTTCATGTCGCCGAGCAGCACGACGGTGCCCTGGAGCTGCGGGTGGCCGAGGATCGTCTCCACCTGGAGCCGGCGCGTGCGGTCGACGAGCGCGAGGTGCGTCGCCACCACCGAGAGCGGGCCGGCCTCGCTCTGGAACTGCGCGGCGACCGCGGAGCGGCGCTCCATGCGCGAGAACGAGAGATCGAGCGTGAACACGCTCGTGATCGGCCAGCGCGAGAGGATCGCGTTGCCGATCTCGCCGCGGCGGTGCACGCGCGTCGCCACGAACGCGAGGTGGAGGTGGAGCGCGTCCGCGAGGCGCTCGAGCGGGTCGATCTGCTCGAAGGGGCGGAGCACCTCCTGGAGCGCGATCACGTCGGCGTCGAGCTCGGAGATCACGAAGCCGGCGCGCGCCGCGTCGGGCGCGCTCGCGCCGTTGAGCCCCGCCCAGCGGTGTACGTTGTAGGTGGCCGCCTTGAGCGTGTGGCCCATGCGCTTCACGGGTCGGGGCACGCTCGGCGCCTTCACCATGGCGAGGTAGGGGATGGCCGCGACGAGCGCGTCGCGGCGCTCGACCCGGCGCTCGCGCTCCTCGCGCGACTCGAGCCGCCCGCGGCGGCGCGGTTTCACCTCGTCGTCGGCCATCTTCCGAGTCATCGGCTCCCAGCCCGTGGAGATGAGAGGGGCGGAAGTGAAAGGCGAAGCCGAGCCCAGCCTGCCCCCCTCCGAGCCGGAGGACGATAGCGACCCGAAGACCGCATGGGGGAACATCCCCTCGCAAGCTGCGGCTGCGCGGGACGGGGCTGCGAGGCACGCCGGGAGAACACGGTCCCAAGATCGGGGGGCGGCCGGACGATAGGCTCGCTGCATGGGACGCAGGCCGCGAGCTCCTCGTGCGGAACGACGCTCGCGTGCTCGCGAGGCCGCCGTGGCGCTCGTGAGTGCGGCGGCGGAGGAACGCGAACGGCGCGCGCTCTCGCGCGGCGCCTACGAGCGCGCGCTCGGCGCGCTCGGCCGCCAGCGCGGCCGACCCCTCGTGCTGCCGATCCTGCTCGGCGCGCCCGCGGAGGGCGCCTTCGTGCGCCTCGCCGACGGGCGCCGCGTGCTCGACTGGATCGGCGGGATCGGCGTCTACGCCTTCGGCCACGGCGACCGCGCGCTGCTCGAGACCGCGGCCCACACCGCCGCCGCGACGCCCGTCTTCCAGGGCCACCTGCTGCCCGGCCTCGAGCAGCTCCGCCTCGGACGGCTGCTGCTCCGGCATGCCTCGCGGCGGCTGCGTCACGTCTGGTTCTCGGTGTCGGGCGCGATGGCGAACGAGAATGCGCTGAAGCTGATCTGGCAGAAGCACGCGCCGGCCGAGCGCATCGTGGTGTTCGAGGGCGGCTTCGCCGGACGCACCAGCACGCTGGCCGAGCTCACCGACCGGCCCGCCTTCCGGGAGGGCCTTCCGCTGCGCGGCATCTCGCTCATGGTGCCGTTCTTCGACCCCGGAGCGCGCGATCCGGTTGCCAAGAGCCTCGCGGGCCTCGACGCGCACCTCGCCGAGCACGGGGGCCAGGTCGCCGCGATGCTCTTCGAGCTGGTGCAGGGCGAGGGCGGGATCCGCACCGCACCGCGCGAGTTCTTCGTGGCGCTGATGGAGCGTTGCCGTGCGGCCGGTGTCGCAGTCTGGGTGGACGAGGTGCAGACGTACGCGCGCACCGGCGCGCTCTTCGCGCACCGGACGCTCGGCCTCGAGGAGTACGTCGACGTGGTGACGGCCGGCAAGGCGCTCCAGGGCAGCGCCGTGCTGTTCCGGCGCGCCTACAATCCGAAGCCGGGGCTGGTCTCGGGCACGTACGCGGGGAGCTCGGTCGGCATGACGGTCGCGGCGCGCATGATCGAGCGCCTCGAGCGCGACGGCTTCCTCGGCAAGGACGGCCGCATCGTGCAGCTCGGCCGGCGCGTGAAGCACCAGCTCGCCGCCCTCGCGCGCACGCAGCCGGACGCCGTCTCCGGCGTCGACGGCGTCGGGGCGATGTGGTCGTTCACGCCCTTCGAGGGGAGCCCGGCCGCGGTGGACGCGGTGATCCGCGCCGCCCTCGACGAGGGCCTGCTCCTGTTCGGCGCCGGGACGGATCCCGCGAAGCTCCGGATCCTCCTCCCGGTCAACGTCACGAACCGGGAGCTCGCGCTGGGCTTCCAGCGGCTCGGCAAGGCGCTCCAGCGCGCCGGGCGGGAGCGCGCGCGATGCTGATCTACCGGCCGGTCGCGGTCGCCGACCTCGACGACCTCCACGAGCTGGCCTCGCAGCTCGACTCGGTGAACCTGCCGCGCGACCGCGAGTTCCTGTCCGAGCGCATCGGGCTCTCCGAGCGCTCCTTCGCGGCGGTGCGCGGCGCGCTCCGCATGGACTGGCGCGAGTGCGCGTACCTCTTCGTGCTCGAGGACCGCGAGGCGGGCCGCTGCGTCGGCAGCTCCCAGATCCTCGCCAAGACGGGCCGCCCCGAGGCGCCGTACTACTGGCTCGAGGTGTCCTTCGAGGAGCGCTTCAGCCCCGAGCTCGAGAAGCGCTTCGTCCACAAGAAGCTGCGCCTGCGCTCGACGGTCGACGGGCCGACCGAGGTCGGCGGCCTGATCCTCGACCCGGCGTACCGCGCGCATCCGCACAAGTGCGGCAAGGCGCTCTCGATCCTGCGCTTCGCGTTCATCTCGGCGCACCCCGAGCGCTTCGAGCGGCAGCTGATCGCGGAAATGCTCTCCCCCTTCGACGCGCACGGCCGCAACCTGCTGTGGGAGGCCTTCGGCGCGCGCTTCACCGACCTGCCCTACCGCGAGGCCGATCATCTGTCGGCGCGCACCAAGCAGTTCATCGCCGACCTCTTCCCCGAGGATCCCGTCTACGTGACGCTCTTCCCGGAGGAGGTGCAGAAGGTGATCGGCGAGCCCGCGGAGAGCGCGAAGGCCGCGGTGCGGATCCTCGAGAGGATCGGCTTCCAGCCGCTCAACCAGGTCGACCCCTTCGACGGCGGCCCGTACTACGGCGCCGCGAGAGACGCCGTCGTCTCCGTGCGCGAGCGGCGCGAGCTGGTGCTGCCCGGCAAGCCCACCGCGCGCGACCTCCGCGCGGCGAAGACGCTCGCGCTGCTCTCGACCGAGGTGCGCGGCGACTTCCGCGCGACGGTGGTGCCGCTCGACGTGGAGGGCGCGCCGGTGGTCCCGGCCGAGTGCCGCGAGGCGCTCGGCGTCCGGAGCGGCGACCGCGTCAGCGTGACGCCGCTGCCCTGAAGGCGAACCGATG
>Ga0075327_1000386_pt1 | contig 12345 bp, 14 predicted proteins | sample MayberrySE_Catta_2_FD_120056 | JGI IMG/M metagenome (GOLD analysis project Ga0075327, IMG submission 120056) | Natural and restored wetland microbial communities from the San Francisco Bay, California, USA, that impact long-term carbon... | ecosystem: Environmental > Terrestrial > Soil >...
CGCCGCCGAGCGCGGCGCGCTCGACGCGGGGCGCCTGCCGGCCCTCTATGGCCGCATCCGCATCCCGGTGCGCTTCGAGCTCGAGACGCCCTAGCGCCCGGCCGCAGGCAGCGCCGGGCCGCGAGGCTGCCGTCTGCCTGCCGAGGATCAAGCTGCGCGGGCCGGCCGACGAAACAGGAGGGTCGTCCGGAGGTCCACCATGGCCGCCCTGCTGCGCGCGTCCTGCGCGTTCGTCCTGGTCTGGCTCGCCGCCGCAGCCGGCGCGCGCGCCGCCGACCCCGTCTCCTTTCCCGGCAGCAGCTGGAGCGGCACGGGTGTGATCGCCGCGAACATCAAGGACGCCGGCAAGGTCGTCGGGGAGATCGCCTTCGACCTCGACTTCGGGCCGCAGGCCGACCCCGCGCTCGCGGCCGATCAGTTCCTGCTGGTGCTCGACGACGGCATGGAGTCGCTCGACGTGACCGGGACCTGGGCCGTCGACGAGAAGGGACGGCTCGTCCTCGCGCTCGACGTGAACGCCCTGGCCGCGGAGCTGAGCGCCGTCACGTTGCACGTCTGCGTCGACGTGCTCGGGCTCGGCCCGGAGTGTGACCTGATCCCCCTGCTCGACGTGATCCTCGATCCCACCAAGCAGAAGCTCAAGCTCAAGGGCAAGTCGAAGGACGGCCTCGAGAGCCTGAAGGCGAAGGGCAAGTTCCCCTTCGCGTTCTTCTGGGAAGGAGAGCCGGTCGCGCGCGTCTCGATCGGGTTCAAGGCGAACCGCGACGTGACCCGGGACTGACGCGCCCCCGGGCGCAAACGAGGCGCTTCAGCGCGCGCTCGCCAGATGCTCGAGCACGGCCTCGCGCCAGGCCTCGGGCGCCTCGTGCTGCGGCTGGTGCCCCGCGCCGGGCAGCACCACGTGGCGCGCGCCGGGGATGGCACGCGCGAGCGCCTCGGCCGGCGCGCGGAACTCGTGGTCGAGCTCGCCCACGAGCACGGTGGTCGGCGCCGCGATCGCGGGCAGGTGCGCCGACAGGTCCTCCTGCTCGACGAGCGCGCGGCCGAGCGCCTCGTAGGCGACCGGATCGGTCGCCGCGACGCGCGCGACGCGCCACGCCCAGAAGCGCTCCTCGCCCCACTCCGCCTCGACGCGCCGGTCCGGCTCGCCGCGCTGCGGGTCCTCCTTCGCGCGCGTGCGCAGGATCCCGGCGAGCGCCGCCATGCCCGCCTCGCGCGCCACGCGGCTCGCGAGCGCGAGCTGTGCCGGATCCACCCAGTGGAGCGGCCCGGGCGCCGTGTCCATCAGCAGCAGCGACGCGATGCGCCGCGGCTGCGCGAGGACCGCGCGGAGCGCGAGCATGCCGCCCATCGAGTGGCCGAGCAGATCGCAGGCCTCGATCCCGAGCGCGTCGAGGAAGCCGAGCAGGTCGTCGGTGAGGCGCGCGAGCGTGTAGTCCGCGGGGTCGACGCTGCGGCCGGACTCGCCGTGCCCGCGCAGGTCGGGCGCGACGACCCGGTGCTCGGCCGCGAGCGCATCGAGCTGGCTCGCGAAGTCGTGCCGGAAGCCCGTGAAGCCGTGCACCAGCACGAGCGGCCGCGCGCCGCGGCCGCGCTCCTCGTACGCGATCTCGATGCCGTTCACGCGGACGCGCATGGACGGGCGCAATATACCCACCCGCCGGCTGCGACCGCGCCGCGGGCTGCGCTACGGGTAGACGGCCGGACGGAGGAGCGCGATGCACCCGGGCGTCCACGCTGCGAAGACCCCCGACAAGACCGCCTACCGCATCCTCGAGAGCGGGCGCGCCGTCACGTACCGCGAGCTCGAGGAGCGCTCGAATCGCGGTGCGCACCTGCTGCGCTCGCTCGGGCTCGTCCGCGGCGACCACGTCGCGATCTGCATGGAGAACGACGAGCACACCTTCGCGGTGTGCTGGGCCGCGCAGCGCGCGGGCCTCTACTACACCGCGATCAGCACGCGCCTGACCCCGCCGGAGGTCGAGTACATCGTGGACGACTGCGGTGCGAAGGTGCTCGTCGCCTCGCTCGCGAAGCGCGAGCTCGCGGAGGCGCTCGCGAAGCGCTGCCCCGGCCTCGTCGGCCGCTACCTCGCGGACGGCGCCGCGGCCGGCTTCGGCTCCTGGTCCGCGGCCTGCGCCGCGCAGCCGCCGACGCCGATCCCGGACGAGAGCGAGGGCGCGCCGATGCTCTACTCGTCCGGCACCACCGGGCGGCCGAAGGGCGTGAAGCACCCGCTGCCGGAGGGGCCGCTCGGGAGCCCGCCCCCGCTCGTGGCCGGCATCATGGCCATGTACGGCGCGACGGCGGACTCGATCTACCTCTCGCCCGCCCCGCTCTACCACGCCGCGCCGCTCGGCTTCACGATGGCGATGCTGCGCCTCGGCGCGACGGTCGTCGTGATGGAGCACTTCGACGCCGAGCGCGCGCTCGCCGCGATCGAGCGCCACCGCGTCACGCACGCGCAGTGGGTGCCGACCATGTTCGTGCGGATGCTGAAGCTCCCCGAGTCGGTTCGCGCTCGCTACGACGTGTCGAGCCTGCGCTGGGCGATCCACGCGGCCGCGCCCTGCCCGGTCCACGTGAAGGAGCAGATGATCGAGTGGTGGGGGCCGATCCTCCACGAGTACTACGCCGGCACCGAGGGCAACGGCTTCTGCGCGATCGACTCGGCGCAGTGGCTCGCGCACAAGGGCTCGGTCGGCCGCCCGCTGAACGCGAAGGTCCACGTCCTCGACGACGCGTTCCGCGAGCTCCCGCCCGGCGAGGTCGGCACGATCTACTTCGAGAGCGCGACGAGGTACGAGTACCACAACGACCCGGCCAAGACGGCGAGCGTCCGGAGCCCGCAGGGCTGGACCACGCTCGGCGACGTCGGCAGCGTCGACGCCGAAGGCTGGCTCTACCTCACGGACCGCAAGGCCTTCATGATCATCTCGGGCGGCGTGAACATCTACCCGCAGGAGACCGAGGACTGCCTGATCCAGCACCCGAAGGTCGTCGACGTCGCGGTGATCGGCGTGCCGAACGAGGACTTCGGCGAGGAGGTGAAGGCCGTCGTGCAGCCGGTCCACATGGACGAAGCGGGCCCCGCCCTCGAGGAGGAGCTGATCGCGTGGTGCCGCGAGCGCATCTCGCCGCTCAAGTGCCCGCGCACGGTCGACTTCGAGGCCGAGCTGCCGCGCCACCCCACCGGCAAGCTCTACAAGCGGCTGCTGCGCGACCGCTACTGGGGGAAGCGGGACTCGCGGATCGTTTGAGGGCGCGGCCGCGCCAACAGCTCGAGCTTCGCGGCGCGGTCGTGGTCGTCCGCGGGCACGTAGTCGGCTGCGGTGCGGCCGGCGGCGTCGCGCAGCGAGAGGTCGGCGCCGTGCTCGACGAGGAGCGCGAGCAGCGGGGCGAACCAGCGCTCGTGGTAGGGGCTCGGGCTCGCGAGCGGCGGGTCGGCATGGGGCGGGCGCGCGTAGACCTGCTTCAGGGAGACGTGGCGCGCGAGGTGCATCGCCGGAGTGGCATCCGCGGGATCGCGGGCGTTCGGATCGGCTCCCCACCCGAGCAACAGCGCGACCATCTCGATCTCGAGCGAGAGCAGGCTCGCGCGCAGCGCGCCCGCGAGGGGGTCCGACGCCGCCGCGGGCTCGCCGACGCAGCCGGTCAGCCAGCCGTCGCGCGCCGCGCGCTCCAGGAGGAGCGTCGCCATCTGCGGCCGCGCCTGCTGCGCCGCCCACTGCAGCGCCTCGGGCGTGGGCCGCACGCCGCGCTCGAGCAGCGCGCGCACGTGGCGCAGCTCGCCCTCGCTGCCCCGGGCACCGGACCGCGCCAGCGGCGTGAGCGCCAGCGCCGCAGCGCAGCCGTGGCGGCCGACCTTCTCGAGCACGAAGTCGAGCGTCGCCTCATCGCCCATGCGCAGAGCCAGCGGAAGGTGCACCTCGCCCCGCGCGGCGTAGGTGGTGCCGTCCGAAAGCTCCCACAGGCGCCGGGCCGCGTCCGGGTGCCCGGAGCGGATCGCCCACTCGAAGGCGCCGAAGCCCGCGTGGTGCCAGTGCGGGTCCGCACCGGCGGCCACCAGCCGCGCGATCATCGCGACGTCGCCGCGCTGCGCGGCCAGCGTGAGCGGCGTGAGATGGAAGGTGGCGCCCGAGTGTCCCGGCTGCGTGACCTCCACGACGCGGTTCGGGTCGGCACCCGCGCGCAGCAGGCGCTCGACCTCGGTCGCGTCTCCCCGTCCGACCGCCTCGAAGAGCGGCGGGCGGCCGCACGAGCCCGCCGCGCCGCAGAGAGCGACGAGGGCCAGCACGCCGCAGGCCGTGCGAAGACGCCGCATCCACGCGCTGATCGGCCGACCGGCTCTCCGGCCCGAGCCGGTGGGTTCGCCGGCCAGGAGACCCCATCGGTGGCCCCGTTGGCAGGTCTCCGTCGCGCGTTTCGCGGCGATCGCGCCTCGATCCCGTAGACTGGCCCCCGATGCGCATCGGCCGCTACGACAACCCCTACGCCGTGGTCGAATGGCACCGCCCGCTCCCGCCCGGCACGCGCTGCGAGCCGCTCTCGCTCGAGACGCAGGACCGCGCGCTCGCGCACGGCTGGCTCTACGCGCGCGGCGGCGAGGACACGGTCGTGTGTCTGATGCACCCGCGCGCGAACTTCTCGCGCCACTACGCGGTGCCGGCGCTGGTCGAGGCGGGCTTCGCGGTGCTGTGCGAGAACAGCCGCTGGCTGAACAACGACGCCACGCTGATCCACGAGCGCGTGCTGCTCGACGTGGCGGCCGGCCTCGCCGCGGCGCGCGCGCGTTACGAGCGCGTCGTGCTGATCGGGAACTCGGGCGGCGGCTCGCTCTACACCTTCTACCTCCACCAGGCGCTCGCTCCGAGCGGCGAGCGGCTCCGCGACACCGCCGCCGGCGAGCCGCTCGACCTGAACGAGATCGAGATGCCCCGCGCAGACGCGATGATCTACCTCGCCGCGCACGCGGGCGAGGGGCACTACCTGCTCCACGCGATCGATCCCTCCGTCGCGGACGAGGGCGACCCGCTCTCCTGCGATCCCACGCTCGATCTCTACGACCCCCGGAACGGCTTCGCCGAGCCGCCGGCCGAGAGCCGCTTCGACCCCGGCTTCCTCGCGCGCTACCGCGAAGCGCAGCGTGCGCGCGTGGCGCGGCTCGACGCGATCGCGCGCGCGCGGCTCGCGCGGCGGAACGCGGCGCGCGCCCGCGGCGACCGGCGCGCCGCGATCGCCACCGACTTCCTGCTCGTCTACCGGACCGACGCCGACCCGCGCGCGGTGGACCTCTCGCTCGACCCCTCGCGCCGCGACTACGGCTCGCTCTGGGGCCGGCGGCCCGACCTCATCAACTACGGTGCGGTCGGCTTCTCGCGCGTGGTGGCGCCCGAGGCGTGGCTCTCGACCTGGTCGGGGCTGTCCTCGCGCGCCGAGATCGCGACGACCGGCCCGCGCATGGAGCTCCCCGCGCTCGTGATCCAGTACACGGGCGACAACGGCATCTTCCCGAGCGACACGGAGCGGATCGCGGACTCGCTCGGCACGGAGCGCCTCGAGCGCCGCTCCTTCGACGCGGACCACTACGGCTTCCCGGCCGCGAGCGGCCGCGACGCGGCGCTCGAGGAGATCGTGGCCTGGCTCCGCAAGACGGCGTGATCGCGAGCTACGCGCGCCGCGTCGCCGCGCCGCTCGAGCGGGTCTGGGAGAACGTGCTCGACTGGGAGCACCTGCCCTTCCTGCACCACGAGTCGTTCTGCGGCATCGACCTCGAGGACGCCGGCGCCTGGGGCTGGCGCGCGCGCGTGCGGATCCCGCCGCGGGAGCAGCCGAGCGAGCTCACCATCGAGGTGCGCGTCGAGCGCGACGCCGGCGTCTACCACACGCGGACGCTCGCCGGTCCGGGGGCGGGCACCGACATCGTCACCACGCTCGCCGTGCCCGACGCCGCCCACACCGACGTGCGGGTCGAGTTCCGCGTGCCCGGCCTCGCGGCGGACGCGGCGCGCGCGGTCGGCGCCGGCTACGTGCGCCTCTACGCGCGGCTCTGGGACCAGGACGAAGCGATGATGGTGCGTCGCCACGCGCTCCTCACGGGCCGCGCGCCCGCGCCGCCGCGGCCCGGCCCGCGCGCGCCCCTCGCGCTCGGCGCCGCGAGCGCGCTCCGCGCGCGGCTCCCGCTCCTCGTCGAGCTCGCGGGCGACCGCTTCCGTGTGGTCGAGCACGGCGGCGAGCTCCTCGCGCACGCGGCCGTCTGCCCGCACCAGGGCGGACCGCTCGACGGCGCGCGGATCGAGGCCGGCGCCGTCGTCTGCCCGTGGCACGGCTACCGCTTCGAGCTCGCTTCGGGCCTCGGACCGGCCGGCCAGCGCTGCCGCCTGCCCGTCCGTGCCGCGGTCGAGCTCGACGCGCGCGGCGACGCCCGCCTCGTCGTCACGTAGACTCGGCGCATGAGCGATCGCGGGCTCACGCACGTCGCGCTGCCGGTCACGGACGTCGAGGCGAGCATCGCGTTCTGGGAGAAGTACGCGGGCCTGAAGCCGGTCCACCGCCGCAGCGACCCGAGCGTCGGCAACACCGTGGTCTGGCTCTCGGACGGCACGCGCCCCTTCGTGATCGTGCTGATCGGCGTCCCCGAGGTGCGGAACCCGCTCGTGCCGATCGCGCACCTCGGCGTCGGCTGCGAGTCCCGCGCCGAGGTCGAGCGCCTGGTCGGGCTGGCGCGGTCCGAGGGCCGGCCGGTGGTCGGGCCGATCGATGCGCCGCACCCCGTCGGCTACTACGCGCTGATCTCCGATCCCGACCAGCACACGCTCGAGGTCTCGTACGGGCAGGAGGTCGCTCTCGCGGTGGAGCGCGCCGGAACCGAGCTCCCGTGAGGACCGGGCTCTTCGTCGCGCTCGTGGCTCCGCTCGCGACCCCGAGCGAGACGCACTAGTCGAACAGCTTCTGCTGCGCGTACAGCGTGTCGACGTACTCGCGCACCGCGCAGATCCGGCCGTCGCGCGCGCGGAACGCGAAGTGGTAGAAGTTGTGGTACGGCTCGCCCTTCGCGGTGCGGCCGTCGATCACGAGCTGGGCGGCGGCGCGGTCGCCCTCGGCGATCAGCGACTCGATGGTGATCTCGAGGGCGCCGTCGTAGAGGCCGACGCCGCGCGCCATCAGCGCGAGCACCTTCGCCTTGCCCTCGTGGAGCCCGCCGAGCGGCGAGCTCGGCGGCACCCACCAGGAGGCGTCGTCGGTCAGCAGGTCGGGCAGCTCCCGCGAGCCCGCCCGCATCGCGTCGAACCAGCGCTGCACCAGCGCCTTCGTGTCTTCCGTGCGCACGCCGCCTCCGCTGCGCGGCAGTGTACACTGCGCGCGTTCGCGCGGAGGACACGATGGCGGCGCGGAAGAGCGCGACTCCCCGGAAGCCGAAGGCCGGCCGCGGCGGCGCGCGCAAGCGCCTGACCCCCGGGCGCGAGGCGCGCGGGCCGGCGGCCGCCGAGGTGCCGGCCGATCCGCAGAGCCCCGAGCTCGCCGCGCTCGCGAAGGCGGTCGTCGAAGCGGGCGGCGTCGTGATCGGCGCGTACCACGAGCCCTTCGCCGGCCACGCGCTGCTCCTCGCCACGCTGCCGCGCGAGGCGGTCGAGCCGACGCCGTTCCAGCGCGACCTCTCGCCCACGCACGTGAAGCGCCTCGCGCAGAAGATCGCGGAGACCGGCTCCTTCCTCGACCCCATCATCGCGATGCGGAGCCACGAAGGGCGCTTCTGGACGCCGAACGGCCGCCACCGGCTCGCCGCCGCGAAGGTGCTCGGGCAGCGGCAGATCACCGCGCTCGTCTCGCCGGACGAGGGGCTCGCCTTCCGCATCCTCGCGCTCAACACCGAGAAGGCGCACAACCTGCGCGACCGCAGCCTCGAGGTGATCCGCATGGCCCGCGCGCTCGCGAAGCGCGACGCGAAGGCGAGCGAGCTGGACTTCGCCGCGCAGCTCGAGGCGCCGGAGCTCCTCACGCTCGGCATCGTGTACGAGAAGGAGGGCCGCTTCGCCGGCGGCGCCTACGCACCCTGTCTGAAGAAGGTGGACCGCTTCTCCGCGAAGCCGCTCGCGAAGAGCCTCGGCGAGCGCGCCGGCTTCGCCGCTCGGCTGCTCGAGATCGACGCGCGCGTGAAGCAGATCACCGCGGCGCTCCAGGCACGCGGCTTCCGCTCGCCGTACCTGCGAACGTACGTGGTGGCGCGCATCAACCCCGTCCGCTTCCACAAGCCGAAGAAGGGCGACACGAAGCCGCCGATGGAGCTCGCCGCCGCGCTCACGCGCATGGCCGCGGCCGCGCGGAAGTTCGACGTCGCCTCGGTGCGCGAGCGCGACCTCGCCCTCGTCGCGGCGGTGGCGGGGGACGCGGCGTGAGCCGTCCCTGGCTCGCGATCGCCGCGCTCCTCGGCGCCTCGGGCATCGCGTTCGGGGCGGGCGGCGCGCACGCGCTGCGCTCGTGGATGGCGCCCGAGTACGTGGCCACCTTCGAGACCGGCGTCCGCTACCACCTGCTCCACGCGGCGGCGCTGCTCGCGCTCGCGCTCGCGGGCGAGCGCCTGCCGATCGCCTGGCCCGCCGCGCTCTTCGCGCTCGGCACGCTGCTCTTCTCGGGCTCGCTCTACGCGCTCGCGCTCGGCGCGCCGAGCCGGCTCGGGCTCGTGACGCCCGTGGGGGGCGTCGCGCTGCTGCTCGGCTGGCTCGCGCTGCTGCGGCTGTGCCTCGCGCGTCGCTAAGCTGGGCCGCCCGAGGAGGCTCCATGGGCCGCGTCGAAGTCGTCACCGCGCAGATGAAGGACGCCATGAAGGCGAAGGACGCCGCGCGCCTCGGCGCGCTCCGCAACATCCGCGCCGCGTTCCTCGTCGAGATGAAGCGGGACGGCTCGGAGACGCTCGACGAGGCCACCGCGATCGCCGTGCTGCGGCGGCTCGCGAAGCAGCGCCAGGAGAGCATCGAGGCGTTCGAGCAGGCGCAGCGGCCCGAGCGCGTCGGCGAGGAGCGCGCGGAGCTCGCCGTGATCGAGGAGTTCCTGCCGCGCCTCGCGGACGAGGCGACGACGCGCGCGTGGGTCGACGAGGCGATCGCCGCAACCGGCGCCACGAGCCCGAAGGAGCTCGGCAAGGTGATGGGCGCGCTGATGAAGGTGCACAAGGGCGACGTCGACGGCGATCTCGCGCGAAGGATCGCGGCGGAACGGCTGGGCTGACGCGCGGGTGCGCTAGACCCCGAGCGCCTTCCGGACGCCCGCGATGCCGCTCTTGTAGACGCCCTCGATCATGGCCCGCGCCTGCTCCTCGGAGATGCCCTTCGGCTCGAACGTGCTCGACCAGTCGATGCGGCAGGCCTTGCCCTCGTCCTTCACCTCGAGCGTGGCCAGATAGCCCGAGACCGGGATCGGGCCGGCGACGATCGCGTACTGGAGCTTCCGGCCGCGCTCGTCGAAGGCCTCGAGCCGCTCCTGGAGCGCGGCCCCGCCCGGCAGCGTGATGGTGCGGACCGCGCCGATGCCCGAGCCGGCAACCTCCACCTTCTCGAAGCCCGACGTGAAGCGCTGGATGCCGCCGAAGTCGCGGAACAGATCCCACACCGCGTCGGCCGAAGCCTCGACGCGTTCGCTCACCTTGACCGTCACCATGGCGCCTCCCTCGCTCGCGAGTGGCGCGCAGGGTAGACCAGGTACCCTGGTGGCGCTGCGCGCGGAGGCCCGGTGAACGCGACCTTCGAGACGCTCGCCTCCGGCTACGGCCTGGTCGAGGGCCCGACCTGGGCGCCCGACGGCTCGCTCTTCTGGAGCGACGTGCTGGGCGGCGGCGTCACGCGGCGCGCGCCGGACGGCGCGCTCGAGACGGTGGTGCCGAAGCGCCGCGGCGTCGGCGGGATCGCGCTCCACGCGGACGGCGGCCTCGTCGTCGGCGGGCGCGACCTGATCCACGTGCGCGGCGGCGTGAGCCGGACGCTCCTCTCGCTCGCGGGCCTGCCCGGCTGGAACGACCTCACGACCGACGCGCGCGGCCGCGTCTGGGCGGGCTCGGTTCGCTTTCGCGTGTTCGATCCCGACGCGAGCGTCGTGCCGGGAGAGTGCTGGCGCGTCGATGCCGCCGGTCAGGGGACCGAGCTCTACGGCGGCGTCCTCCACGCGAACGGCATCGCGCTCTCGCCGGACGAGCGCTGGCTCGCGCACTCCGACACACGCGGGCGCGTGATCTGGGCGCACGACCTCGACGCCGACGGCAACGTGTCGAAGCGGCGCGCGCTCCCGGTCGAGGGCGCGCCCGACGGGCTCGCCTTCGACGCCGCCGGCTGCGTCTGGGTCGCGCTCGCGGACGGCGGCCGCATCGAGCGCGTCACGCCCGAGGGCCGCGTCGACCGCACGCTCGCCGTCCCGGCCCGCATGGTGACGAGCCTCTGCTTCGCGGGCTCCGACCTGCGCGACCTCGTCGTGGTGACCGCGGATCACGCGGAGCACCCCGCGCTGCGCGGCTGCGTGCTCCGGACGCGTCTCGACGTGGCCGGGGCGCCGGTCCACCCGGCGCGGATCTGACGCCTCAGCGCGCGGGCGCGAGCCCCTCCTCGATCTGCTCGAGCGTGAGGCCGCGCGTCTCGGGCGCGTAGCGCAGCACGAAGAGCGCGCCGAGGATCGGGCCGAAGCCCGCAAGCGTCACCGCCCAGGAGATGCCGAGCCACGGGATCAGCAGGCCGATCAGCGCGGGCGTCGCGATCTCCGTGATGCGGCCGAACAGGTTCGTCGCCCACGCGTAGCCGGTCGCACGGATCTCGGTCGGGAACAGCTCGGAGGCGTAGGCGTGCGTCGCCGCGATCGCGGCCCCGAAGCTGCCGACGCAGGCAATGTGCCAGACGTACTGGCCGAGCATCGTCGTGGTGTGGAAGAGCGCGACCAGCGCGGTCGCGCCGGCGGCGTAGAAGAGCGCGCAGGTGGCCTTGCGCCCGATGCGGTCGATCAGCACGCCGCCGAGGAAGTTCCCGAACGCGCCCGCCACGTAGGCCCAGAAGACGACGTCGCCGATCGTGTGCGCGTCGAGGCCGACCTCCTCGCGCGCGTAGATCACCCAATACGCGACGGCCGGCGCCGTGAGCAGGTGCACGAAGTTCCAGAGCAGCGCCACGATCAGCGTGCGACGGCGATAGGCGGGCAGGAAGGGCGTCTTCGCGGCCTGCCACTGCGCCGCGAGCTCCGCGCGCCACGAGCGCTTCGTGCGCGCCGCCGCGATCGCTTCGAAGCGACGCGTCTCGCGCATGCCGAAGCGGAGCAGGAAGATCAGCAGCAGCGGCGGGAGCCCGAGGAAGTAGAGGCCGCGCCAGGCCGTGCGGTCCTCGGCGAGGCCGAGCGCGCCCTGGAGCCAGGCCACGCCGGCGAGCGCCCCGTCGTGGAGCCAGTTGCCCTCGGCTCCCGGTGCGAGCAGCACGAAGGGCTGGAGCTTCGCCATCACCATCACGCCGATCGTGGCGAACGCGGTCAGGAGCCCGATCGCGCGGCCGCGCAGGCGTGCCGGGAACTCCTCGCCGACGACGATCACGGCGAGCGCGTACTCCGCCTGGAGGAAGAAGCGCGCGAGCGTCTGGAGCGCGGTGAACTCGAGCGGGTCGCGGGCCAGCGCGGTGAGGCCGGTGACCGCGCCGAAGCCGAGCACGGTCACGAAGAGCAGCAGGCGCCGCCCGAAGCGGTCGGCGAAGAGGAGCAGGAAGAAGGACGCCACGATGCCGACGCGCGTCGCGCTGAAGATGAGGCCCCACGACTCGCGCGAGATGCCGAGCCCCGCGCGCACGTCGGCCGCGGCGAGGCTCATCATCGAGATGTCGAAGCCCTCGAAGAAGGTCGCCGTGGAGAGCAGGCCGAAGAGCAGGCCGTGGTAGGGCGTGAGCCGCGCGGACTCGACCGCTCCGGGAGTCATGCGATCCGCTCTACCGGCGCGCGCGCCGGCGGCTCTGCGGCATGCTTCCTCCCGGTCCGCGCATGCTATCCCATCGCGCGTGGCGAGGATCTCCGCGGGCGACTGGCAGGCCCTCCGCTTCGAGCGCCGCGGCGACGTGCTGCGGATCGTGATCGCGCACCCCGATCGGCCGCAGAACCGGGTCGACGGGTTGCTCCACGGGGAGCTCGCCCGCCTGTTCCGCGAGCTCAAGCGCGAGGACGAGGCGCGCGCGCTGGTTCTCACGGGGGAGGGCCCCGCCTTCAGCGCGGGCGGCGACTTCGCCTGGTTCCCCACGCTCGACGACCTCGCGAAGCTCGAGCACCTGCGGCGCGACGCGAAGCAGATGATCTGGGACCTGCTCGACGTGGAGCTGCCGCTCGTGGCCGCCGTGAACG
>Ga0075327_1000387_pt1 | contig 12345 bp, 13 predicted proteins | sample MayberrySE_Catta_2_FD_120056 | JGI IMG/M metagenome (GOLD analysis project Ga0075327, IMG submission 120056) | Natural and restored wetland microbial communities from the San Francisco Bay, California, USA, that impact long-term carbon... | ecosystem: Environmental > Terrestrial > Soil >...
ATCACCTGGGGCGGGCAGTTCGAGCTGCAGCAAGAGGCCAACAAGCGCCTGGCCCTGGTCGTGCCGGTGACGCTGCTGGTCATTCTGCTCTTGCTGTTCATGAACTTCAACTCGCTCAAGAACACCATCCTGATTCTTCTCAACATCCCGCTCGCCCTGGTGGGAGGAGTGATCGGCCTTTGGCTGACCGGACAGAACCTTTCGGTTCCCTCGTCGGTCGGGTTCATCGCCCTGTTCGGCATCGCCCTGGAGAATGGCATGGTGCTGGTCACCTACCTCAACCAGTTGCTGCGTGACGGCGTGGAGATCGACGAGGCGTCTGTCAAGGGGGCCTGCCTGCGCCTGCGGCCGGTGCTGATGACCGCCATCACTACCGCGCTGGGGCTGATTCCGCTGCTTTTCTCCAGCGGCACCGGCAGCGAGGTGCAGCGGCCGCTGGCCACGGTGGTGGTTGGCGGTCTGGCGACCTCGACCCTCCTGACCCTGCTCGTGATTCCCGCCCTCTACAAATGGTTCGCCGTCAAGGTGGAAAAGGAGGTTTAAACCATGAAGGAAGTCAAGGCCTACATCAAGAAACACAAGCTGGACGAGGTCATCCGCGCCCTGCGCAAGATCGACGGGCTGACCGGCATGAGCGCCCTGGATTGCTGCGGCTACGGCATCGGCTGGGGCGGCGCTCAGGGAGGGGAACGAATCGATTGCCGGCCCGGAATCAAGATCGAGGTGATCTGCCGTGACGAACTGGCGGCGGCAGTAGTGGCCACCATCGAACAAGCAGCCCATACCGGCCTCAAGGGAGACGGCAAGATCTACGTCGCCGAAATCGAGGAAGCGGTGCGCATCAGCTCCGGCGAGCGTGGGCTGGGGGCCGTTTGACGTTCAAACATCCAACGACGGGAAAGGTTAAAGCCATGTTTGAAAAGAGTTGGATTGCGGCGTTGCTGATGATCGTGCCGTTCATGGGTGGTTGCGCCGCGCCGTTGAAAATATCCGGCGCGGAGCAGAAGGTCTCGCTGGACATCGTTCCCACAGAAGTCGCTTCCGTGTCGGAAACCCGTGTGGTGCAAAGAGGGGAAGCCCTGATCATTACCGGCAAGGTCAGAAAGTTCCACAAGTTCTTCCTGCCGGGCCATGTCGACATCGTCATCCTCGGTCCTCAGGGAACCGTTATCGCCAGGGAATCGCCTAGGCTTACCGGCTATGCTTCGAAAAGCGGCGGCGCGAAGGAGGGTCGGTTTTCGGCTGAAATGAAGTTGGTTCCTCTCTCAGGCACGAAAGTTTGTGTCAGGTACCATGCCCCTGCTTCAGGGGGAAGGCACCTCGAATGTACCTGAAAACGTGACGCGCCGCGCAAGTCGAGTGGCGTGACAACCGATTGCTTCCTGTATGAAAAAGGCCCTCTTCACAGTGAAGAGGGCCTTTTTTTCGGCTGGAATTCCGTGAGCCCTGCCGGGATGCTACCTGCCCCGGTGCGGACCAAGGTACTCGCGGCGCAGCTCCTGGCGCCGATGCTGGCGATCGGCATCGGGCAGATCGCGCATCCGGTGCAGTTCCTGATGCAGTTCCCGACGCTTCTCGGCGGGAAGCTCCTGGTACCGCCGGTTAACCTCGCGGAGCCGTGACTTTTCCTCGGGAGGGAGTGCCTGCCAGCGGCGAAAGTTCTCCCTGATCTGCTGTTGCTCTTTGGCCGGCAATCCCTGGAAATATCGCAGGCGCTCGCGAAGAAGTTCCTTCTGTTCGGGGGGAAGCTCCTGGAAACGGCGAAAGTTTTCCTGCAGTCTTTCTCGCTCCTCGGCCGGTATTTGCCGCCAGCGGAGCATCACCTCGTCGTTGGCGGCGGACGAGGCGACGGCGCCCTTTTCCACCGGCGGGCTCGCCGTAACGGGGGGGACAGCCGCCGTCATGAGCAGGGCAAACAGACAGCATGTCAGGAAAATTCGGGTCATTTCTCTTCCTCCGTTTGCTCCGATTGGGCCAGCACGTCCAACTCCTGGAGAAGCTCCATCAACTCCAGCAGTTCCCGCAGCTTTAGAATCTCCGCTACTTCTTCGGGCGGGGTGACGGGTTCTGCAAGCTGTTCCTTTACCTCTTCGGGTGTTTCCCCCTCGGCCCCTGCAAGGGGGGAGGCAAGAAAGAGAAACAGGAGCCCGCCGAGAGTCAGTGTACGCCAGTCACTCCTGATCATCCGGTCCCCTCCAGTTCCTGCAGCAATTCCAGGTTTTCCAGGAGATCCAGGTCCTGAAGAAGCTCCAGTTCGCTCAGGATTTTGATCTCGGAAGCCGCCGGCGCAGGGCGAATTTCCGGAGCGGAGTCCGGCCAGCGGACCAGAATGATACCGACTACGACGGCGGTGGCTGCCAGGGCACCGCCCCAGACCGGCACCCGCCGGCTTCTCCGCGCCGTGGCCCGTCCCGCGACCCTGGCGGCAAAGCGGCCAAGGTCGGCGGGCGCAAGTTCCACCTCCTCCCGGGGGAGCCCGTCGAGCAGACGGCGAATCCCGGCGAGGTTTTCCCGGCAGGCGGAGCAGCCTTCCAGGTGGGCCTCAAGGTGCGCGCGAGCCGAAGGGTCGAGCTCCCCGTAGTAGTAGGTGACCAGGTCCTGTTCCCGGCAGCCGGTGTTTTTCACGGGGCAGCCTCCTTTCCGTCGGTAAGTTCTTTTCGCAGCCGCACCACCGCCCGGTGCAGGTGGGCCTTGACGGTTCCTTCCTCCAGGCCGAGCAGATCTGCAATTTCCTTGAGCGGCAGTTCCTCCTGGTGGCGCAGGACAAAAACGGCCCGCTGTCGGGGAGGCAGCTTCCCGAGTGCACGGGAGAGGCGCTGGCGGGCTTCCGTATCCAGCACCTGGTCGGCGGGCGAGGGCGCCGGGTCGGCGATGATTTCCGCGGGGTCTGCACTTTCTTCATCCCGGCGGAAAAAGAAGATACGCCGCCGAAGCCGCTCCCGGCGAAGATGGTCGATAGCGAGACGGGTGACCGTCTGATAGAGCCAGGTGCCTACCGAACTCTCCCCCCGAAAGGAATGGATGCCGGTATAGAAACGGAGAAACGCCTCCTGGGCGATTTCCTCGGCTTCAGCCCGGTTGCCGGTCAGGCGGACGGCGAGGCGCAGGGCGCGGGGGGAAAGGAGGCGGACAAGACTCTCGAAACTTTCTGCGTTGCCTTCCCTGATCTGCTCCAGCAGAATTTTCTCCGTCTGTCCGTCCATGCGCCGAGCGTAATCCCGGCAGTCGGCTGCTGTCAATGTCCAATGCCAGGCCAGGGCGACCCTTCCTGTGAGCATATCGGCTCCTCCTTTGCCTAACTATTTAGACGTATCGGCCACGCAAAGGTTTACCCTCGCTGGATCTTTTTGGGACCCCCTTTCCATTTTTCTGGGGCGAAGGCCGGTTGCCGGAGCAATGCGTCCGCCAACCGCCGTCTCTTCGTGCAGTAGCGGTCAGCCGCCGAATAATTTTTTTGCTGTCGTTGTAAACCATTTCCATGCCCGTTCGTCCAAATGATAAAACCAGCAACATTTACCGAAGGAGGAAGGAAAAATGAAAGGAACTCGGATATTGGTGGGAATCATGGCAATTTCCCTGGGACTGGGTGCAACTGGTTCGGCCATGGCGCAGCGCGGCGGGGGCGGGGGCGGGCACGGTGGCTCCGGCGGCACCTCCATGATGCACAGGGAAGCTCAGGGGAGCGCCAGTGCGGCAGGGACGAGAGAACACCAGCGGGATATGATTCAGGAACGCCAGCAACTGAACCGCGAGGAGGGCATGCAGCGGCAGTCTCGGCACGAATTTACCCAGAGGCAAGGGGAACCCCGGGGCAATAACGGCCAGCAGGCGGAAACCCGGGAACATCGGCAGGAGCACTCCGCCCAAATGGGGCATCCCGAGGGCGAAACGCACCCGGGGCCTTCCGACCAGGCCAGCACGACGGCCCATGAGGCCGTAGACCACCATGGTGAGGGAACCGGAACGTCGGCGGCGGTCCATGCGGTCAACTCCTCGCAAAACCATGCGGAGGAAGAGAAGGCCATCAAGGCTGGTCAGTGAGCCCGAGCGTGCTAAACTTCCTGCAGTTTTGCTTCAAAATTGTGTCCATGTAGAAGCGATACGCCGGCAGGGAGCTTGGAGGCGGGCCGCCGGCCCGCCTCTGAAGTGACATCCTGTATGTCAGATGAAATAAGGAGCCGACCGATGGCGGTGGCTGTTTCGAAGCGTTTAAGGGAATTTTCAGGAGGTCGAAGGAGATGAAGAGGTCCCTGTGGCGTGCTGGTTTGACGGGTCTGGTCCTGGTCGTGGTCTGCGGCCTTTTCTCTGTTCCGGCTCAGGGGGCCGACCGGAAGTTGTCCCTGGGGCTCGGCTTTGAGTTCGCCACCGGCGACTATGGGACGGACGATACCACCGATTCCTACAAAATCCCCCTGATGGTCAACTATTATCCCAGCGACCGGTTGGGGTTCGAACTGGAGATCCCCTACATCCACCAGAGCAACAGCACGACGGTGACTCTCGGGGGGATGCGCTTCCCGGCCCATGAGGAGGAGGGGAGCGGCCAGCACGGGACGGGTCACGGCGGCATGGGTTCATCCACCACCACTTCCACCACCTCCACGGACTTTTCCGATTCGCAGAGCGGCCTGGGGGACATTACCCTGACGGCGAGCTACATCGTTCTGGAGGAACAGGAAAAAATTCCCCTCGTTCGACCTCTTCTCTATGCCAAGTTTCCCACCGCCGATGAGGACGACGGACTTGGCACCGGCGAGTTCGACTACGGGGGTGGACTGGGGCTCGCCAAATGGTTCGGAAAGTGGTCCGCCTATCTCGAAGGGATGTACATCCTGCCCGGCTCATCAGGAGATTTCGACCCGGACAACTACTGGACCTGGCTGGTTTCGGCCAGCTACCGCCTCACCGACAACCTGCGCCCCGGTGTTTCCCTGTCCGGCGGGACGGCCGCCTTCGACGAGGCTTCCGATCCCCTGGAGGCGAGGTTGAAGCTGAGCTACTGGGCCTCTGAGCGCGCCAGCCTGGGCGGCTATCTCGCCACGGGTCTCAGTGACGGCAGCCCTGATTTTGGGGCGGGAATTTTCGGTTTTGTCAATTTCTGACCAGCCATCCAACCCAAATAGCACTAAACGACCCCCACCCCGACTTTCGCCGGAGAGAAAAGCCGGGGTTTCATTTTATGTCGGCCAGGAGGGCGCGGAGAATCTCATCCATACACTTGAGCGGCAGCGAGAAATGCCCTTCATCAGGAAGAAACCGGCTGCGGCAGTCGGGGAGGGTCCGGGCCAGATTTTCTCCCGCGGTCACGGGGACGGTGGCATCGAGCCGCCCGTGCCAGAGGTCGACCGTCGCCCGGATCTGACCAAGGTCGACCCCCCAGGGGCGGGTATAGAGGTAGAGTTCGCGGGCGCCGCCGCCCGAGCCGCGGCGAACCGCCTCGCTAAGGGAGGCGAGGAAGATGCCCCGGATCGCCGGCCGTGCGAGTAATTCCTGGTCCGGGGCGGGTGCGTTGGCGGTGAACAGGGCAAAGAGGCGTTCCGGACTGTGCCGGGCGACCCGGGCGGCCAAGGCGAAGAGGGTCCGCCCGGCGGCCGGTGCACGCCGGAAGAGCTTCAGGAAAAAACGGCTCAGAAGGCTCATGCCTCGGGTGGTTCCGACCTTGTCGAGCGGTCCGAGCCCGCCTACGATGCCGACGGCGGGCAGGCGTTCCGGGATTTTTGCTGCGCAGGCCAGCGCGTAGGGGCCGCCCCCTGAAACCCCCAACACGGCGAAGCGCTGGAGCCCCAGGGCGTCGGCCAACTCCGCCACGTCCGCCGGCCAGTCGCCGATAAGGCGGCCGGGTTGAAAGTCGGAAAGGCCGATGCCCGGGCGGTCGGGGGCGATGACCCGGATACCCAGCCGCGCCGCCGCCGCGTCGGTCAGCGCAGCCTCCAGGCGAGATGCGGGAAAGCCGTGGAAGTAGAGGAGCGGCCGGCCCTGCGGATCGCCATATTCGGCAAAGCCGAGGGCGCGCCCGTCACCCAGGGTGATCCATCGGTCGCCGGCTGTTCCCATCATTCCTCTCCTCTGTTCTCCATCCTCCTCTGCTCTGCCCACGAGTATAGCTACCACTCGCTGCGCCGCCACCCACCGGTGTGGATTTTTACTGTTGACATCCGTCTCACCTTTCCATTAATGTCCAAAGTTGTCCATTCGCCGAGACGAATGTCATAAGGGATAAAAATGAACCTTTCTGTTAAAGACGCTGCCCGAATCCTCAGCGTCTCGGAGAAGACGATCTATCGCTGGATCAAGCAGGCGATCGTTCCCGCCTACCGGGTCCACGAGCAATACCGGTTCAACCGGGCGGAACTGCTCGAATGGGCCACCGCCCGTCGCATCAGTGTGGCGCCCGAGGCTTTCCAGGAGCCCGAGACCGACCCGATGCCTCTGCCGTCGCTGAGCGAGGCGCTTGAGGCCGGAGGGGTTTTCTACCGCCTCGAGGGAAAAAGCCGGGACGAGGTGCTGGCCGACCTGGTCGACCATCTGCGCCTGCCCGAGGAGGTCGACCGCCCCTATCTGCTCCAGGTTCTCATCGCCCGCGAGCGGCTGGCTTCAACGGCTATCGGCGACGGCATCGCCATCCCGCACCCGCGCAACCCCGTGCTGCTCCACGTCACTCGGCCGACGGCCACCCTCGGCTTTCTGGAAAACCCCGTCGACTTTCACGCCCTCGACGGCCGGCCGGTCAGCATCCTCTTCACCCTCATCACGCCGACCCTGCGCTCCCATCTGCACCTGCTCTCCAAACTCGGCTTCGTCCTCAAGGATCGGCGCTTCCGCAAGGTGCTTGAGGAGCAGGGGAGTCGGGAGGAGATCTTCGCTGCCCTGCGCAGCGCTGAAGGCGGGCAGGAAAAGGTCGCATGAGGATATACCGGATGCGGTTCCACTATTCAATGGACGAGCCACTATGCCGGCGCCGGATACTGCTCGAAGGTGAAACGGACCGTTGGCTCTTTCCTGCGGCAAGAGAGTTGTAATGGTTATGATGTTTTTGTCCGGCTCCCTCCTGTTTTTTGCTGCCGGCGGCCTGCTGGCCCTCCTGACCGGCAGCCGGCCGCGGCTGTCGACCTTCCTGGGGTGTGCCGGCGCCGTGACGGGGGCGCTGCTCGGCATTCTGTCGGCATGGACCGGACTCACGGCAGGCGGTTCCCTTTTCTGGGCCCATGACTGGGCGGTCCCCGGTGCCAGGCTGGCTCTGCACCTCGATCCCCTGGCTGCCTTTTTCCTGCTGCCGACCTGTCTGCTGACCCTGCTCTGTGCGGTCTATGCCACCGGCTACCTGCAGGATTACTCCCGCCCCGGGGCACTGGGGCCGCACTGGTTTTTCTTCAACCTGCTCGCGGCCGCCATGGTTCTGGTGCTCACGGCCGCCAATGCCGTGTTGTTTCTGGCCGCCTGGGAGATCATGACCATCACCTCGTTTTTTCTGGTCGCCTTTGAACACCGGCAGCCGGAGGTGCGCAAGGCCGCCTGGCTCTACCTGGCTATCGCCCACCTGGCTCTATCGCTGCTGCTGGCTTTTTTTGTGGCGGCCGGGGTGCGCTGCGGCAGTTTCGACTTTGCCGACTTCGGTCCCCTGGCCCAGCTCTCTCCTGCCCTGGCGACGCTGCTGTTCGCCTTCGCTGTCGCCGGCTTTGCCGTCAAGGCGGGATTGTTTCCTCTCCATGTCTGGCTTCCCAATGCACACCCCGCCGCGCCCAGCCACGTTTCCGCCCTGATGTCGGGCGTGCTGGTGAAAACCGGTATCTACGGCATCCTGCGGGTGGCCGGATTGTTACCATCGGTTTCGCCAAACGCGGGATTCGTGCTGATGCTCCTGGGTGGCGCCGGTGCTCTCTACGGCATCGCCATGGCCATACTGCAGCGGGACATCAAGCGCTGCCTGGCGTACTCCACTGTCGAGAATATCGGAATCATTTTTCTCGGCCTGGGTCTGGGCCTGGTGGCCACCCGGCATGATCAGCCGCTGTTGGCCGCACTCGGCTTTGCCGGGGCGCTGCTGCATATCTGGAACCATACCCTGTTCAAGGGGTTGATGTTCCTGGGCGCCGGCAGTCTGCTGCACAGCACCGGCACCCGCGACATGAACCAGATGGGAGGGCTGCTCAAGCGGATGCCCTGGACGGGGAGCCTGCTGATCGGCGGCAGTCTGGCCATCGCCGCCCTTCCGCCCTTCAACGGGCTGGTCAGCGAATGGCTGCTCTACCTGGGGCTGCTGAAGGCGGGCCTGGCCAACGGCGGCTTCGGCGGGCTGGTACCCCTGCTGCTGGTCGGGACGCTCGGTTTGACGGGGGCGCTGGCCATGGTGGCCTTCACTCGTCTGGCCGGGATCGCACTCTGCGGCGAGCCGCGCAGTGCTGCCGCGAGTCATGCGCATGAATCCGGCCCGAAAATGATCGTTCCCATGCTGGTTCTGCTCCTGGCCTGCCTGGCCATCGGTCTGCGGCCGCAGTGGGCGGTCGAGTTGCTTGCCGCTCCTCTCGCCCTGTTGGTACCGGTCGCTCCGGAGGTGCTGGCTACCGCCCTTGCACCGGTAGCGCAGGTCGGGCATTGGGGGGCTTTGCTGGTGCTGGCACTGGCTGCCACCACCCTGGGACTGTTCATCTTTTTACGCCGCCGCCCCCAAAGCCGGACGAGCACCTGGGGGTGTGGTTTTTCTTTTCCCTCGGCGCGCATGTCTTACACCGGCGACGGGTTCGCCGAACTGACCCAGAGCCATCTGCTGCCGACGGGGTTGCGGCTGGCCGCGGAGGGTGAGGCTGTCGCCGGGCTTTTTCCGCGGGCGGTCAAACTTGCCCACCACGGTCTCGATCCTGTCCTGGGTCGCTGGTTCCTCCCCGGGGTTGAACGGGTAGCCGACCGTTGTGTTCGCCTGCGCTGGTTGCAACAGGGGCGACTGCCGGTTTATCTGCTCTATGTTTTCGTGGCCTGCGCCGTGCTCATGGCCTGGATCATTCTGGCAGAGCGAGGCTGGGGAGGCGGATGATGCACTGGATTATCGCCGCAGCGCTGACGATCGGCCTGTCAGGGGTGCCGGGTCTGTTCCTGCCCCGACAAGGGTCCGCCGGCGAAAGACCGGCTTGCATCCTGGTCCTGCTCGGCGTGGGCTGCGGCCTGACCGGTGTGGCGGGTGCCCTGTCGGGCTGGGTCGGGGACTCGTTCACCCTGCCCTGGCGTATTCCCGGCGGTGAACTGGCCCTGCGTCTCGATTCCCTTTCGGCGGTATTCCTGTTGCCGGTGTTATTGGTCGTGGCCTGCGGTGCGGTCTACGGACTCGGCTACTGGCCGCAGCGGGAGCATCCCGACAACGGGCGGAAATTCCGCCTCTTTTTCGGCTTGATCGGCAGCGCCCTGATCATCGTGCTGACCGCCCGCAACGCCGTGCTGTTTCTGCTGGCCTGGGAAGTGATGGCCCTGTCCAGCTATTTTCTCATCACCACCGAGGGGGAGAAGGTCGAGGCGCGCCGGGCCGGTTTCATCTACCTCGTCGCTACCCACACCGGCACCCTGGCGCTGTTCGCCATGTTCGCCCTGCTGGAGCAACTCTCCGGCTCCTTTACCTTTCCTGCGGCGCAGTCGCTGGCTGCCGGCGGGGGCGCCGCGATCTTTTCCTTGGGCCTTTTCGGTTTCGGTCTCAAGGCGGGGCTGATGCCGCTGCATGTTTGGCTCCCCGGCGCCCACGCGGCCGCCCCGAGCCACGCCTCGGCCCTGCTCTCGGGGGTGATGATCAAGACCGGAATCTATGGATTGGTGAGGCTGACCTCGTTTTTCGCCGACCTTCCCCCCTGGTGGGGTTGGTCGATTCTGGCGCTCGGCGCGGTCTCCGGCATTTTCGGGGTGGCTTTCGCCCTCGCCCAGCACGACATCAAGCGCCTGCTTGCCTACCACAGCGTGGAAAACATCGGCATCATCGCCCTCGGTCTGGGGATCGCCCTGCTGGGGCGCAGCTTCGACCTGCCGGCGCTGACCCTGCTGGGGATCGCCGGAGCGCTGCTGCATGTGATCAACCACGGGCTCTTCAAATCCCTGCTCTTTCTGAGCGCCGGTTCCATGATCCACGCCACCGGCACCCGGGAAATCGACCATTACGGCGGGCTGCTGAAGCGCCAGCCGTGGACCGGCATCTTTTTCCTGGGCGGTGCGGTGGCGCTCAGCGGCCTGCCCCCCTTCAACGGTTTCATCAGCGAGTGTCTGTTCTATCTGGGTGCTTTCAACGCCTTTGCGGGCGAGTCGCGGACCGTGCATCTGGCGGTGCTGGCGGCCCCCGCCCTGGCGCTGATCGGCGGCCTGGCGCTAGCCTGCTTCGTCAAGGTGTTCGGCATCGCCTTTCTGGGGGAGCCCCGCAGTGACGAGGCCGCCCGGGCCCACGAGGCGCCGCGTAGCATGCGTCTGGCGATGCTCCCCCTGCTGGGCTGCTGCGTCTGGATCGGCCTGTTGCCGATGACGGTCGCGCCCCTGCTGCAGCGGGCCGCGCTTGACTGGAGCGCCCGGACCGGGGAGGTCAGCCTGACGGCGCCGCTGGCGCCGCTGGCCTGGGTGGCGGGCATGGGCTGGGGACTGATTCTGACGGTCGTGGTCGTCGGCCTCTGGTTGCAGCGTCTCGCCAAGGGGGCACCGGACACTGTTTCGACCTGGGGCTGCGGTTACGCCTTGCCCGGGCCGCGCATGCAATACACCGCCTCGTCCTTTGCCGATTTCCTGGTGGGGCTGTTCCGCTTCGGCTTGCGCACGGAACGGCGGGGAGGCGAAGTAACAGATGTTTTCCCTGTCCCTGGACATTTTCACAGCAATACCCCCGATAGCGTACTGGACCGGCTGCTGTATCCCGGCTGCCGGGGAGCGGCCCGGGGTTTCACCTGGCTGCGGGCCAGGGTCCAGAACGGACTGGTCGCCGTTTATCTGCTCTATGTCGCGGTGACCCTGTTCGTTCTGCTGTTGCTGATAACGACCATCTAGAAGAGGAATCGGACATGCTGGGCCGACTGCTGCTGCACCTGGTTTTGCTGCTGGTTTTCGCTCCCCTGCTGCAGGGGGTGATCGTCAAGACCAAGGCCCTGTTCGGGGGGCGGGTGGGCGCTCCGCTGTTGCAACCCTATTGGGACCTGGCCCGGCTGTGGCGCAAGGGTTTCGTGTTCAGCCGCACGACCACCTGGGTCTTCCGGGCCGGACCGGTCGTCGGACTGACGGTTCCCGTCCTGGCCTCGCTGCTGGTTCCCTTCGGGGCACTGCCGGCGCCGTTTTCCTTTGAGGGGGATTTGATCCTGTTCGTCTATCTGTTCGGCCTCGCCCGCTTCTTCACCGCGGCTGCCGCCCTCGATACCGGCTCCAGTTTCGAAGGGATGGGCGCCGCCCGCGAGGTGACCTTCTCCTGCCTGGCCGAGCCGACCATGCTCTTCGCGCTGATGGTTCTCGCGCGGCTTGCCGGGGGACTCTCCCTGAATTCGCTGCTGGGAACCCATCTGCAAGCGGCCTGGAAGGGACCTGCGGCGGCGCCGCTGGGACTGATCCTGGTCTGCCTGCTGGTCGTCCTGCTGGTCGAGAATTCGCGCATCCCCTTCGACGACCCCAACACCCATCTGGAATTGACCATGGTCCACGAGGTGATGGTTCTCGATCACAGCGGACCCGCCTTCGGCATGATCCTTTACGGTGCCGCGCTCAAGCTGATGGTGCTCGGCGCCCTGGTGGTGCGGCTGGCGCTCCCCTGGCAGACCGGCTTGTGGTGGCTCGATGCCCTGGTCTTTCTGGGTGGAATGCTGCTGCTGGCGGTCCTCATCGGCGTGGTGGAGTCGATCATGGCCCGCCTGCGCCTCGTGCGCATTCCGCAGATACTGATCGGCACCACTCTGGTTTCGATCTTTGCCCTGGTGCTCGTTTTGCGTTAGGGCGAGGCCGCGACCTGTTACCCCCTCTTCGGAGAGCGATAATTATGTACGGTCTGAGCAATCTGTGCCTGCTGCTGGTCATCCTGCTGAACTTCTTCACCCTCGGCAGCTCCCGCCTGGCCGCCTGCATCCGCGCGGTGGCCCTGCAGGGGGCGCTGTTGGCCCTGCTGCCGATTACAACGCACGGGTTCTCCGGTCATGCCCTGCTGCTGGCGACGGTCGCCCTCTTGTTGAAAGGGATTTTCATCCCCTGGCTGCTGCTGCGCGCCATCCGCGAAGTGCGCATCCGGCGTGAGATCGAGCCGCTGATCGGCTATGTTCCGACGCTCATCCTCGGGGCGCTGGTCACCGCCGCTGCCTTCATTTTTGCCGATTTTCTGCCGCTTATGGCGGAACACCAGGGTGGTCTCTTCATCCC
>Ga0075327_1000388_pt1 | contig 12314 bp, 9 predicted proteins | sample MayberrySE_Catta_2_FD_120056 | JGI IMG/M metagenome (GOLD analysis project Ga0075327, IMG submission 120056) | Natural and restored wetland microbial communities from the San Francisco Bay, California, USA, that impact long-term carbon... | ecosystem: Environmental > Terrestrial > Soil > Wetlands...
AACACCACGCCGTCCGCGCGGTCGAGCAGCTGCTTCCGGGTGGGCGCCTGCTCGGCGCCCGAGGGCGCCGTCAGCACCTGGATGCGCGTGCGCACCCCGGACACCTCGCCGAGCTCGATCGGCAGCAGCGCGTAGCTCACGGTGGGGTCCAGGCGGGTCGGCAGCTCCCGCAGCTCGCCGCGGTGGTCCGGGCGGAGCTTGGCGTGGATCACGCGCAGGTTCGTGCGCTTGCCGGCGCCGGGCACGCCCCAGTACACGATGCGGGCGTTCACCTCGGCGGCGTCGCGACGCTCCTCCATCAGATCTTTCCCTTCTTCTGCAGGAGACGTCGCGCCTGGGTGGAGATCGGTGTCGGGACGTCCTTGCTTTTCATGATGGTGCGCAGCTCCCGCTCCTGGAGGTGGTTCACGAACTTCATGGCGGTCGGTACCGGGCACTTCGGATTGGTGGCGAGCGCGAGCTTCACCGCGTAGCTCCGGGTCCAGTCGCGGTTGCTCGCGATGATGCGCAGCACTTCGTCCGAGACGTTGCGGGCCTTGGCGAAGCCCTCCACCTCCTGACCGGTGACCTTCGGGCTGCGGATCGCCGCGGCCGCCACGATCTTGTTGCGGTCCCGGATCAGCAGCCCGCGCGCCTCCTTGTTGCCCATGCGGGCGAGCTTGATCTTCTGCATCACGTTCATCTTCTGCACGAGCGCGAAGAGGTTGCCCTGCTTCTCCGGGTCGAGGCTCTCGTTCTCGGCGAGCTCCTCGACCAGCTCGGGGGCGAAGGCGGAGACGTCCTCGCCGAGGAGCTCGCGCAGCGCCGCGAGCGCGGCCTCGTCCGTGAGCGTGCCCGGAGCGGGGGGCGCGGTGTCGCCCTCCTCGGCGGCCTCGGCCGCGGGGCGCTCGAGCCCGAGGAAGGAGAGGATGCGGTCGATCGTGGCGCGGCCCGTGAGCGGATTCGCGCCGAGGGCTTCCACGATCTCGGGATGGCGCAGCAGGCGCGTCTGGTTGTTCGCGACGACGTCGACCACGCGGCGGTGGGGGAGGGCGGCGAGGAAGACGGTCGTGCGGTCGTCCGCGGCCGCGTTCAGCGCGAGGAGCTCCATGCGGTCGGCGCGGTCGCGCCAGGCCTCGGCGAGCCAGGCGAGCAGCGCCGGGTGCGCGTCCGCGGCCGAGAGCACCGCGTTCGCGATCCCGTCGGGAAGCCGCTCGAGGCTCTCGCGCGCGCGCGTCTTGACCTCGAGGTCGGGATCGTGCACCAGCGCGAAGAGCACGGTCGCGAGCTCGACCGGCCCGAGCGGGAGCGCGCCCGCCGCCGCGAGGCGGCGCACCTCGACGGGCGCGTCGCGCCGCACGTACTTCTCCGCCTGGGGCGAGAGTACGAGACGGATGGTTCGGGGCTCGCTCAAAGGGCCGCTCCTTCCACCGCGGCCCCGCGAGTCGGCGCCGGCGCGCCCGTCCCCGGGCTCCGGCGGCCTCACCCCTCCCGGCCGGCCGCGGCCTTCGCCTCCGCGATGATCTTGTCCCGCGCGAAGGCGGGCACCTCGTCGTAGTGCGAGAACTCCATGTGGAACGCCCCCTTCCCCCCGGTGAGGGAGGTCAGGGCGTTCGCGTACTCGAGCATTTCGGCCATCGGCACCTCGGCCTTGACGATCTGTGCGTGGCCGCGCGATTCGGTGCCCTGGACGCGCCCGCGCCGGCTCGAGATGTCGCCCATCACGTCGCCCAGGTGGTCGTCGGGCACCGTGATCTCGGCCCTCATGATCGGCTCCAGCAGGGTGGGGCGCGCCTGCTCGACGGCGGCCTTGAAGCCGAACGAGCCGGCCAGCTTGAACGCCATCTCGTTCGAGTCCACCGAGTGGTACTTGCCGTCGATGCAGCGCACGCGGAGGTCGACCACGGGGAAGCCGGCCAGCGGGCCCGCCTGCGCGGACTCGAGCACGCCCTTCTCCACGGCGGGGATCAGGTTCCGCGGGATCGCGCCGCCCACGATCTCGTCCACGAACTCGATGCCGGCCCCGCGGGGAAGCGGCTCCACGCTCAGGTAGCAGACGCCGAACATGCCCTTGCCGCCCGTCTGCTTCTTGAGCTTGCCCTCCACGTTCTCGGCCTTGCGGGTGACGGTCTCGCGGTAGGGGACCTTCGGCGTCTTGAGCTCGATGTCCACCTCGTAGAGGCGCCGCAGGCGCTGCACCGCGACCCGGATGTGGAGCTCGCCCATCCCGGTGAGGAGGAACTCGCCCGTGCTCGGGTCCCGCGAGATCTGGAGCGTCGGGTCCTCGTGCGCGAGGCGCCCGAGCGCCGTGAAGAGCTTGTCCTCGTCCGCCTTGGCCTTCGCCGAGACGGCGTAGGAGAGGACGCCGGCCGGGATCGGGAGCGGCGGGAGCGCGATGCCGCCCTTCTCCTGGGTGAGCGCGTCGCCGGTGTGGACGTCCTTCAGCTTGGCGAGTGCCACCACGTCGCCCGGGCCGGCCTCCGGCACGTCGACGTGCTCGGCGCCGCGCAGGAGCAGGAGCTTGCCGACGCGCTCCTTCGAGCCGCGCGTCGCGTTGAGGAGGCTGCCGTCCGGGCGCAGCGTGCCCGACACGACGCGCAGCACCGAGAGGGTGCCCGCGTAGCGGTCGGCGACCGTCTTGAACACCTGGGCCGCGAAGGGCGCCGACGGGCTCGGCTCGGCGCTCGTCTCGCCGCCCGCGAGCGCCGTCGCCGCGCGCGGCCCGCGCTCCACGGGGGAGGGCAGCAGGCGGATCGCGCTCCGGAGCGCGAGGAGCGCACCCACCTCGGACGCGGCCGCGCCCGCGAGGACGGGCACGAGCTGGCGCCCGTGCGTCGCCGCCACGAGGCCGCGCAGGACCTCCTCGTCCGCGAGCTCGCCCGCCTCGAGGTAGTGCTCGAGCAGGGTGTCGTCCGTCTCGGCCACGGCCTCGACGAGCTGCGCGCGCGCCTCGTCGGCCGCTGCCGCGGCCTCCGCGGGGATCTCCGTCTCCTTGCCGCCGACGAACGCGCGGCGGCCGAGCAGGTCGATCACGCCGGAGAGCTTCGGGCCCTGGCCGAGCGGGAGCGCGACGGGCACCGGCTTCGCGCCGAGTGCCGAGAGCGACTCGACCGCGGCCGCGAAGTTCGCGCGCTCGCGATCGAGGCCGTTCACGAACACGAGCACCGGCACGGCGGCACGCTCGGCCGCGCGCCACATGCTCTCGGTGCCGACCTTCACGCCGTCGACCGCGGAGAGCAGCAGGATCGCGCCGTCGAGCGCGGGGAGCGCGAGCGCGCCGTCGGCCTGGAAGTTCGGGTCGCCCGGCGTGTCGACGAGCGTGAGATGGTGGCCCTCGAAGTCGAAGCCGAAGACGGACGAGGCGAGCGTGTGGTGGCGCTCCTTCTCCTCCGGCGCGCAGTCGAGGTGGGAGGTCTTCGCGTCGACCGAGCCGAGCTCGGAGACCGCTCCCGCCTGGTGCAGCAGCGCCTCGCCGAGCGACGTCTTGCCGTCGGCGCTGTGGCCGATCAAAGCGAAGCTTCGCGTGGCGGCGACCTCGACCTTCTGCATGGCTCTCTACTCCTTGCCCGGCGCGGGAACGAAGCCGCGGTTCTTCTCGAACAGGATGCGCAGCCCCTCGAGGGTGAGGAAGGGCTCGACGCGCTCGATCGTCTTCGTCTCGGCCGCCACGCGCTGCGCCAGCCCCCCGGTGGCGACGACGCGCGCCTCGTTGCCGAGCTCGCCGCGAATGCGCTCGACCATCGCATCCACCATGCCCGCGTAGCCGAACAGCAGCCCGGACTGGAGCGACTGCGTGGTGGTCCGCCCGATCACGGAGCGCGGGCGCGCGATCTCGATGCGGTGGAGCATGGAGGCGTGCGCGAAGAGCGCCTCCATCGCGACGAGGATGCCCGGGAAGATCGCGCCGCCCAGGTACTCGCCCTTCGCGGACACGCAGTCGAAGGTCGTGGCCGTGCCGAAGTCGACGGCGATCACGGGGCCGCCGAGCAGCTCGAAGGCGGCGACCGCGTTCACGATGCGGTCGGCGCCGACCTCGCGCGGGTTCTCGTAGCGCACGGGCATGCCGGTCCGGATCCCGGGGCCGACGACGAGCGGCGGCTTGTCGAGGAGCTTCGCGCAGACGCGTTCCCAGATCGGGAGCAGCGGCGGCACCACGCTCGACAGGATCGCGTCGCCGAGGCCCCCGATCGGGAAGCCCGCGAGGTCGCAGAGCCCCTTCAGCGAGACGAGAGCCTCGTCGGAGGTGTGCTCGCGATGGGTGGCGAGGCGCCAGTGGTGCGCGAGCTCGGCCTTCGCGCCCGCGTACGTGAAGACCCCGAGCGTCACGTTCGTGTTGCCGACGTCGACCGCGAGGAGAGCCGTGTCCGTCACGCGCGAGCCTCCCGGAGGAGCGTCACCTCGCCCGCGAGCACGCGCAGCTCGCCGCCGTCCCGGCACGCGAGCCGGAGCGCGCCGTCGGGATCGACGCCGCGCACCACGCCCTCGAGCGTGCGGCCCGCCGGCTCGAGCACGCGCACCGCCTGTCCGCGCATGCGGAACCAGGCCTCGAAGCGGGGGCGGAGGGCGGCGAAGCCGAGCGTGCCGTGGAGATCGAGCACGCGTTCGAGGGTACCGAAAAGGCGCCGGGTGAAGGCGATGCGATCGACGGACGCGCCGCTCGCGGCCGCGAGGCTGGTGGCGCGCTCCCGGAACTCGTCTGGGAAGCTCGCCGGATCGACGTTCAGGTTCACGCCGATGCCGAGCACCGCGAAGAGCGGCCGCACCGCGTCGCTCGCGAGCTCGACCAGGATGCCCGAGGTCTTCTTGCCGTCGATGCGGACGTCGTTCGGCCACTTGAGATCGACGCGCTCCGGCGCGCCGAGCCAGCCGGCGACCGTCTCCGCGACCGCGACGCCGGCGGCGAGCACGAGCGTCGGCGCGAGCAGGCCCGGCGGCGTCGGCCGGAGCACGACGGACACGTAGAGATTGGCGTGCGGCGGCGAGTGGAAGGAGCGGCCGAGGCGCCCGCGGCCCGCGCTCTGCTCCTCGGCGATCACGGCCGTGCCGTGCGGGGCACCGCGCCCCGCGAGCTCGCTCGCGACGCGCATCGTCGAGTCCGTGCGCTCGAGCCAGTGGAGCGCACGCCCGAGCCAGGCCGTGTCGAGGCCGGGGCCGAGCGCCTCGGCCGTGAGCGGAGCCCCCGGGGCGGGCTCGGCCTCCACCCCGGTCATGCGCGGGACCCCGGCCGGATCTCGAGCGCCACGTCGGCCGCGGGCGCCGAGTGCGTGAGCGCGCCGATCGAAATGCGATGGACGCCGCTCTCCGCGATCTCGCGCACGTTCGCGAGCGTGACGCCTCCGCTCGCCTCGAGGAGGGCGGCGTCGCGGAAGCGCTCGGCGAGCAGGCGCAGCTCCGCCGGGCTGCGGTTGTCGAGCAGCAGCAGGCGCGCCCCCGCCCCGATCGCCTCGGCGGCCTGCGCCTCGGACTCGACCTCGACCTGGATCTGGAGATGGGGCGCGCACGCGCGCGCCGCCTTCACCGCGGCCCCGACGCCGCCCGCGGCCGCCACGTGGTTGTCCTTGATCAGCACGGCGTCGTAGAGGCCGAAGCGATGGTTGCGGCCGCCGCCCACCGCGACCGCGTACTTGTCGAGCACGCGCCAGCCGGGCAGCGTCTTGCGCGTGTCGAGGATCTCGACGCCGGTGCCCGCGACCGCCTCCACGAAGCGGCGCACGTGCGTGGCGACGCCGCAGAGCCGCGCGAGGAAGTTCAGCGCCGTGCGCTCCGCGGCGAGCAGCCCGCGCGCCGGCCCCGCGATCCGGAGCAGCGCGGCGCCGGCGGGAGCCGCGCTGCCCTCGGCGCGCGCGTCCTCGCAGGCGAGCGCCGGATCGACCGCCGCGAAGGCGGCCTCGGCCAGCGGGAGCCCGCACACCACGAGCGGGGCCCGCGCCTCGATCACGGCCTCTGCGCGCGCGTCGGCCGGCAGCACGGCGGCGCTCGTCGCGTCGCCCGTGCCGACGTCTTCCGCGAGCGCGCGCTCGAGCAGCGGGAGCCAGCTGGCGCGCGGGGGCAGGGCGGGCGCGGTCACGCGCTGATCTTACAGCGGGCCGGCCTACTCCTCGCCCTTGAGCCTCCGGATCTCCTCGCGGATCAGCGTCTCGGCGAGGCGCGGGATCACGTCCCACGCCACCTGCTCGATGCGCTGGACCGCCTCGCGGACGATGCGCTCGGAGAGATCGCCGAAGGCCTCCCAGGCGACCTTCTCGAGCGTCTCGTGCACCTGGCCGCGCAGCTCCGGGGACAGCGCGCCGCCGATCCCGGGCAGCGGCGGGGTCGTGGGCTTCGCGTCGGCGCGGGGCGGCACCGGCGCCGCGGCCGGCGGCGCCGGCAGCTCGAACTCGTCCGCCGCGCCGAGGCCGTCGTCGAAGAGCGGCTCCGCGAAGCCCGGCCGCGGCATGGCCTCGTGCGCGGGCTCGCCGGCCTCGTCCAGCACGCGCGTGCGGAAGGGGTCCTCGAGCTCCGGAGAGGGGACGTCGTAGTCGCGGCCCGCGCGCGGGGCCTCGCCGCCGGCGTCGAGCACCGGGTCGAACACGCCGTCGAGCGGGTCGCCGAGCTCCTCGGCGGCCGCCGGGGGGCGCGGCGCGGCCGGGCTCGGGGTCTCGGGCAGCAGCAGGCTCGTGTGCTCGTCGGCGTCGAAGCCGGCCGGAGGGGCCGTGTCCGCGTCGGCCAGCGGGTCGTCGTCGAGCAGCAGCGTGGTGCGCGCCTCGGTGGCGTCGTTGCCGATCCCGAGCGGGTCGTCGTCCTCGTCGCCGGACTCGAGCTGGCCCGCGTCGATCGGCTCGTCGTCGAACGCGAAGGCGTCGGTCGTGCTCGCCCGCGCGACCGGCTCTGCAGTGCCGCGCCGGCGCGGCTGCGTCTGCTCGGGCTCGAGGAAGTCGAAGGGCTCCGGCTCGGCCGCGGCGGGCGCGGCGCGGCCGGGGGCGGCCGGCTTCGCGGCGCTCCCGGCGCCGGCGAGTCGCGCGTTCACGAGCTCGACCAGCGCCTGCGCCTCGAAGGGCTTCGTGATGTGACCGTCCGCGCCGACCTGCGCCGCGCGGTCCTCGTCGAAGGTCTCGAAGGTGCCGGTCAGCAGCAGCACCGGCACGCCGCGCAGCTCGGGGTCGCTCTTCAGCGCGGCGCACACGTCGTAGCCGCTCTTGCCGGGCATCACGACGTCCGCGAGCACGATGTCGGGCTTGATCTCGCGCGCCCGGGTGACCGCGTCGTCGCCGTTGTCGACCGTCACGATCCGCACGTCTTCGTTGGCGAAGCTGATGCCGACCACCTTCTGGATCGTCACGCTGTCGTCCGCGAGAAGCAGAGTCTTGGGCATGTGTCCCCCGCACCGGCGCGGCAGGAAGGTCCGCCCTCGCGGCCCTTCCGTCCGGGCCTGTTATCGTCGCCGCGGCACGGGTCGTTGACCCCTTTTTGCGGCGCGATCGCGCGCGGGGGCGAGGCTAGCCGCAAGCGAAGCGCGCAGCGAGCCGGAGGGGAGGACGAAGCCGAGCGAAGCAGCGAGAGGGCGCAGCGACCGGGGGGAGCGTCAAGTCGGCTCCCACCGCGGCCGATGCGCACGGGAGGGCGCCCGCGGCCCGGGAGCAGCCATGATCCTGCGTACGGCGGCCAGCAGCGACGTCGGACTGCGGCGTCGGGGAAACGAGGACCGCTTCGCGGTCGTCCCCGAGCTCGGGCTGTGCCTGGTCGCGGACGGCATGGGCGGGCACAGCGCGGGGCAGGTCGCGAGCGCGCTCGCCGCCGAATCCGTGGTGGCCTCGCTGCGCGAGCTCGCGGGCTCCGCGCTGAGCGCGACCGAGAAGCTCCGCCGCGCGCTCGAGGACGCGAATCGCGCCATCTACGCGGCGGCGCGCCAGAAGAGCGAGTGGGCCGGCATGGGCACCACCGTGGTGGCGCTCCTCTTCGAGGGCGGCCGCGCGGGCCTCGCTCACGTGGGCGACAGCCGTGCCTATCGGGTGCGGAACCGCCGGATCCGGCAGCTCTCCGACGACCACTCGGTGGTGGGCGAGCTGCTCAGGCGCCACGAGATCAGCGCCGACGATGCGCGCGAGCACCCGCACCGCCACGTGCTCACGCGCGCGCTCGGCGTCCGCGGGCACGTGCAGCCGGACCTCGCGGAGCTCACGCCGGAGCCGAGCGACCTCTTCGTCCTCTGCTCGGACGGGCTCACGAACCACGTCGAGGACGACGAGATCGCGAAGCTCGCGCTCGAGTCGTCCGACCTCGACGCGTGCTGCGCCGCCCTGATCGAGCTCGCCAACCGCCGCGGCGGCGAGGACAACACCACCGTCGTGCTGGCGCGCGCCGAACCCGTTTAGCCGAGGTGTTTAGCCGGGGGACGGTCCTTGGTGTTTAGCCGCGGGAACCGTCCGGCTCAGCCGCGCTCCATCGTGCTCTTCAGCTTCGAGCGCAGGCGCAGCACCGACTTGGTGTGGATCTGGCACACCCGGGACTCCGTGATCCCGAGGATGTTGCCGATCTCCTTCATGTTCAGGTCTTCGTAGTAGTAGAGCGAGATCACGAGGCGCTCCTTCTCGGGGAGCGTCGCGATGGTGTCGGCGACGATCTGGCGCATCTCCTGGAGCTTGAGCGTCGAGTAGGGATTCTCGGCGTTCACGTCCTCGATGATGTCGGCGTAGCTGCCGTTGCGGTCGCCGTCCTGCCCGCCGCCGCGGATCTCCTCCAGGTTCACGAGCGAGATGCCGCGCACCTGGTTGACCAGCTCCTGGAGCTTGTCGAGCTGGAGGCCGAGCGAGTCGGCCACCTCGTCCTCGCTGGCGGAGCGGCCGAGCCGCTGCTCCACCTCGCCGTAGGCGCGCTCCAGGCGGCGGCCCTTCTGCCGCACGCTGCGCGGCACCCAGTCGAGCGAGCGCAGCTGGTCGAGGATCGCGCCCTTGATGCGGAATTCGGCGTAGGTCTTGAACTTGCAGTTCTTCTCGGGGTCGTACTTCTCGATCGCGTCCATCAGGCCGATCACGCCGGTGTTGTGGAGATCGTCGAGATCGATGTGCGAAGGCAGGCGCACGGCGATGCGATTCACGATGTATCGGATCAACGGCGTGTGCTCGAGGACGATCTGCTCCTTCAAGGTCGCGGAGACGTCCCCGTCCCCGTTCTTCGCGTCGCGCAGCTGGCTCTCCATCCGATCCTCCTGGTCGCCTCGGTGCGGCGGGTTGCCGGTGCCCTGCATGCGGCGTGCAGGGCAAAGCACGGCCTGTGCCAAGGCGGGGCCGGAGCCTGGACGGCGCGGGTGTGAGGCCCGACACGAGCGCGCAAGTCCCTGCGCAGGCTCGGGTTTCGGAGTCGGGCCCGGGACCGGTGGCGACCGCCGCACGGGGCGGCGGCCTCGGCAGGCGGCGCGCGAAAGCGTCGGCCGGCCGACGCCCCGTGCGCGCGGGAGTTACGAAACCGTCAGCCGCCCGACGCGGCCCGGCTCGCTGCGCGCCGGGCTGCGCCCGGCTGCGAGCTACGCATCGGGCGCGAGCCCCTTCTTCTTGATCTTCTCGAGCAGCGTGGTGCGGTTCAGGCCGAGCAGGCGGGCCGCCTGGTTCTTGTTCCAGTGCGTGCGCTCGAGCGCCTCGCGGATCAGGTCGGCCTCGAAGCGGTCCACCACCTCGTGGAAGGCGACACCGGTCTGCGGCAGCCGTTCGGCGGGCGAGGCGGCGAGCGCCGCCGTGCCGCCGCGAAGCGCCGGCGGCAGCTCGGCGACGCCGATCTCCCCCGTGCCCCGCATCACCACGAGCCGCTCGACCAGGTTCTCGAGCTCGCGGACGTTCCCCGGCCAGTCGTACCGCACCAGCCGCTCGACCACGTCGGGATCGAGCGTGCAGGGCCCGAGCTTCTTCTCCTCGCTGGCGCGGCGCAGGAAGTGCGCCACCAGGAGCGGCACGTCCTCGCGGCGCTCGCGGAGCGGCGGCACCTCGATCGGGATCACGTTGAGGCGGTAGTAGAGGTCCTCGCGGAAGCGCTTCTCGCGGATCGCCTGCTCGAGCTTCTGATGCGTGGCCGCGATCACGCGGACGTCGACCTTGATCGGGTGGGAGGAGCCCACGGGCTCGAAGGTGCGGTCCTGGAGCACGCGCAGGAGCTTCACCTGGAGGTTCGGGCTCATGTCCCCGATCTCGTCCAGGAAGATCGTGCCGCCGTTCGCGAGCGAGAAGCGTCCCTCGCGGTGGCTCACGGCGTTCGTGAAGGCGCCGCGCACGTGCCCGAAGAGCTCGGACTCGAGGAGCTCCTCCGGGATCGCGCCGCAGTTCACGGTCACGAACATCCGCTCCGCGCGGCGGCTGCTCCAGTGGAGCGCGCGCGCGACCATCTCCTTGCCCGTGCCGCTCTCGCCGGTGACGAGCACCGTGCTGTCGGTGTCGGCCACGCGTTCGACCACCTCGAGCACGCGGCGCAGCGCCTCGCTCGAGCCGATCAGGTTCTCGAAGCGATAGCGGCCCTGGAGCTGGCGCTGGAGCAGGCGGTTCTCGGTCTTGAGCCGACCGTGCTCGATCGCCTGGGCGGCGAGACGGCGCAGCACGTCGTGGTGCGCGGGCTCGACCGGCTTCTCGAGATACCAGTAGGCGCCCGCACGCAGCGCTTCGAGCGAAGCCTCCGCGCCGCCGTAGCCCGTGATGACGATGCACGGCAGGTCGGGCTCGTGCTCGCGGATCTGCCGCACCAGCTCGAGCCCGCTGATGCCGGGCATCTTGACGTCGCACAGCACGAGATCGAGCGGCTCGCTCGTCACGAGCTGCATCGCCTCGCCGGCGTCGCGCGCCGTGGAGACCTGATGGCCCGCCCGCACGAGGATCCGCTCGACCGCCTTGCGGTACAGCTCGTGGTCGTCGACCACGAGCACGTGCGGCTTGCGCAACTGTGGCTTCCCCCCGCCGACGTCCGTGGCGCGCAGTCTAGGAGCCGACCCCGCGGCCCTCAAGGGCCTCGGGAGCCGCACCGATGCGTACGGACATGGCGCGGGAAGCGGTGGAGCGGACGCCCGAGCAGCATGCGGCCGCAGACGCAGGGCTCGTGCTGCTGGTCGACGACGAGCCGCTCTTCCTGCGCGCGCTGGCCCGCATCCTGCGCCCGGCCGGGCATCGGCTGCTCACGGCGGAGCGCCTCGAGGCGCTCGACGCCGCGCTCGCCGAGCCCGCGCTCGATGCCGTGCTGCTCGACCTCCGCTTCGGCCCGCACGACGGCCGCGAGCTGCTCGAGCGCGTGAAGCGCGAGCGCCCCGAGCTCGAGGTGATCGTCGTGACCGGCCATGCCAGCGTGGAGAGCGCGGTGGCGTGCATGCGCGCCGGCGCCTTCGACTACCTCGAGAAGCCCTTCGCCGAGGTGCACCGCGTGCGCCACACCGTGCACCGCGCGATCGAACGGCGCCGCCTCGTGTCCCGCAACCTCGAGCTCGAGCGCGAGCTCGGCGAGCGCGGCGATGCGCCTGCGCTGATCGGCGGCTCGCCGGCCATGCGCGCCTTGCAGCGCACGCTCACGAGCCTGCGCCACAACGAGAGCACCGTGCTGGTGCAGGGCGAGAGCGGCACGGGCAAGGAGCTCGTCGCGAAGGCGCTCCACGCCGCGAGCCCGCGCAGCCAGGGGCCCTTCGTGCCGGTCGACTGCGGCGCGCTGCCGGAGTCGATCATCGAGAGCGAGCTGTTCGGCCACGAGCGCGGCGCCTTCACGGGCGCGGTCGGCGCGCCGGGCCTGTTCCGGGTCGCGAACGGGGGGACGCTGTTCCTCGACGAGATCGGCGAGATCCCGCCGGCCGTGCAGGCGAAGCTGCTGCGCGTGCTCCAGACGCGCGAGGTGCGCCCGCTCGGCGGGGCGGCGGCCGTTCCCGTCGACATCCGCGTGATCGGCGCGACCCACCGCGACCTCGGCGGGATGGTCGCCGCCGGCGGCTTCCGCCAGGACCTCTACTACCGGCTCAACGTCGTCCGCCTCGTGCTGCCGCCGCTGCGCGAGCGGCGCGAGGACATCCCGCTCCTCGCGCAGCACATCCTGCTGACGCGGCGCCCGCCCGACGCGCCGCGGATCACGCTCGCTCCCGACGCGCTCGCCGCGCTCGCGGCGCACGACTGGCCGGGCAACGTGCGAGAGCTCGAGAACGTGATCGAGTCCGCGCTCGCGCTGGCGCGCGGCGACACGCTGCGTGCGGCGGACCTGCCGCTGCCGACGGCGGATCTCCCGCTGCCCGCGGCGTACGCGCGTCCCACGCTCGGAGCGCCCGCCGCGGCCGCGCTGCCGCTCTCGCTCGCCGCCTACGAACGAGCGGCGCTCGAGCGGGCACTCTTCGAGTGCGGCGGCGACGCCAG
>Ga0075327_1000389_pt1 | contig 12298 bp, 10 predicted proteins | sample MayberrySE_Catta_2_FD_120056 | JGI IMG/M metagenome (GOLD analysis project Ga0075327, IMG submission 120056) | Natural and restored wetland microbial communities from the San Francisco Bay, California, USA, that impact long-term carbon... | ecosystem: Environmental > Terrestrial > Soil >...
CGCCGTAGGGTGGAATGATGGTGCCGCGCAACAGCGACCCGACCGGCGGATTGATCGCCGCGGTCAGGTCGGCGTGCCAGAACGACCAGGGCGTCAGCATCGGCTTGTCGTGGTAGTTGACATTGCCCTTGCGGAACTTGGCCACAGAGTAGATTTCGGGGAAATCCTTCTCATGGCCGAAGACGGCATGGCCGATGGTCGGCTCGCCGAACAGGCGGGCAAAGGCGACGTGCTGAGCGTGATCGAGATGCTGGCCGCGGAAGAAGACGACCTTCCACTTGATCCACGCCTCGCGGATCTCGCGGACCGTGTCGGCCGACAGCGGTGCCTTGAGGTCGACGCCGGAAATCTCGGCGCCGATATGCAGACTCATCGGCTCGACCTTGATCCTGCGGAACTCCTCGTCGCTCATCGGTAATCCTCCCTCGATTGCGGCCAGCCGCTACGGATAAACCGCAAGCCGCCCCGCTCCGATCGGGGATCGTCCCAACATCCCGCGAAGAACACAAGCGAAAGGAGAGGCCCCGGTCATCGCGCTTTGTCGCCGGACCGTTTCCTTCTCGGCTTTCGAGAAATTTCAGAAGCTTGCCCGCCGTGGACCGCGACACGCAGAATCTAATGAATTGAGAGATATGGAAGCGCCAGCAAGGCCGAGGCGCAGAAACTCAATATGAAGAATGCCGATGTCTTGATCACCATGTCCCGTGCGCCGTGAGAGGCTGCGTGGACCCGCGATCTCGCCGTTCTTCCGCCGCGCCCGCTGAAGCCATTTGGCGTCGTCGTCATTCGAGCCTCATCCCGTCTTGCCTGCTGCGATCGGAGTGATCGCTTCTTTAAGTCGGGCGAGCAGAAAAATCCCGGTTCGGATCGCTTCGCGGCGATGGCGCCACGCCGCCTGCGGCCGCTTACCCGCCGGCTGCACCTCTGTCGTCGGCAACCGAGGCGATGGTTTCGCTGTCCTTGCGCTCGCGCAGCGTTTGACGACTCGAATAGTAGACCACCAGCACGATCAGGCCGATCAGCGCGAGCGATATCGGCCGCTGCAAGGTGAAAAGCACCGGGTTGCCGTGCGAGACCACCATGAGGTCGCGGAAGCCGTTTTCGGCAATCGGCCCGAGGATCAGGCCGAGGAGCACGCCCGCCGTCGAGAAGCGAAAGGCCGTCATGAAATAGCCCAGCACGCCGAAGGCGAGCATCAGCCAGACGTCGAAAACATTGTTTGAGTTGACGTAGGTACCGAGCACGCTGAAGACCATGATCAACGGGGCCACCAGCCCCTTGGGAAAGACGGTGGCATAGGCGAGCACCCGGGCCATGAACGCCGCCAGGAAGCCCATCACCAGGTTGGCCAGGATGAAGCCCCAGATCACGGTGTAGACAACGTCCGGATTGGTGGAGAAAAGCCGCATGCCCGGCTGCAGGCCGTGGATGATCAGGGCGCCGAGGATAACGGCGGCCGAAATGCCGCCGGGGATTCCCAATACGAACATGGGAACCAGCGAGGTGCCGGTCGATCCGTTGTTGGAGCCTTCCGTCGCGGCAAGCCCCTTGAGCTCGCCACGGCCGAACTGGTCGCCTGGCCGGCCGCGGCGAATCTCCCAGGCGTAGGCAATCCATTGCGCCACACTGGCGCCCGCTGCCGGGATGATGCCGAGCACAAGACCGCAGCCCCAGCCACGCAGCAGCGACCAGCGCACGCGCATGATCTCCGACCACTTCGGCATCAGGTTCCAGCTCAGCCGGGTGACACCGGCAATCGTGTCGTGCGCCGGGCCGAGACAGAGTTCGAGCCCCTGGGCAAAGGCGAACAGGCCGATAATTGCCGGCATGATACCGATGCCGGAACTGAGCGGCGTGATGCCGAAGGTGAAGCGCGGAAAGCCCGAATAGAGGTCGATGCCGACGGTTGCCAGAAACAGGCCGAACATGCCGGAGATCAGTCCCTTGACCAGCGCGCCGAAGGAGACCGATGCGATCGCCGTCAGGCCGAGAATGGCGATCAGGAAATATTCCGAAGGTCCGAACAGCAAGGCGACGCGGGCGAGCGGTGGCGCCAGCAGGAGAAGTACGAAACCACTGATCAGGCCGCCGACAACCGAGGCGAAGGTCGAAATGCGGATCGCCTCGACCGCCATGCCGCGCTTGGTGAGTTCGTAGCCCTCGATCGCCGAGGCCGCCGAGGCCGACGTTCCCGGCGCTCGCAAGAGGATCGCCGAAAAGGAGCCGGCATAGATGCCGGCGGCGTAGCACGACACCATCATCACCAGCGCCCGCTCGGCCGGCATGTGGAAGGAGACCGGGATCATCAGCGCGATCGCCATCGGCGGACTCAGCCCCGGGATCGCGCCGATCACCAACCCGACGGCGACACCGATCAAAAGGACGGCAAGGATATCGGGAGAGAGCAAGGCGGGCGCATAGCCCAGTGCCTCAGGCAACATCCTCAACGCCTCCGGCCGAGTTCCGATCCGCGGCTCATATCGCGTAGCCCGGGGGTAGCCGGGCGCCGAGGAAGGTGACGAAGAAGAGATAGATGAGCGGCATGACGACGATCAGGGTCAAGCCGACCAGCCGCCAGTTGCGGACTCCGAGGATCAGACTGATTGCGGCGATGTAAAGGGCAGTCGTCACGAAGAAGCCGACGACGAACATCAGAATGACATAGGCGACCGTAGCTGCGACCACGATCACCGGCTTGAACTTCTCGTAGGTCGGCCGGAAATCGATCGGTTCCACGCGACCGGGTTCGCCGCGTCTCAGGAAGGTCGCGACCGCCCAATAGACCGCCAACAGAGTCGTGCAACCCGTGGCAAATTGCGGAAACAGGCCGCCGCCCGCCGGCAACGAAGCGGAATACCAGAAGAAGAACCCCGCGATCAGGCTGATCGCTGCGGCAGCGATGATCTCGCCGACATACCGCGGCATGTCCGACTCCGTAGCCGACGGCAAACGGCCCCGCCCGCACACCGATTCGGCCGGCGGACCTTTCGCGTGAAGCACGTCCTGACGCCGCTCAACGCGGCGTCAGGAGACAGGCGATGCTACTTGTCTTGGCTCTTCCAGTACTCGACGTCCTTGACGCTTTGCTCGGTCGTCTCGAGGAAGACCTGCAGATCTTCTCCGCCGATGTCCCAGATCTCGTTGGAGCCGCTGGTTTCCTGTTCCATGTATTCGGGATTGTGCGAGGCCTCGTCGATCGCCTTGGCGAGGACGTCGTACTTCTCCTGGGGGAGTCCCGGCGCGGCAGTTAGCACCCGCGCGGCGAAGCACAGGTTGCTGACGCCGGTCACCTCCTTGAAGGTCGGCACGTCTGGCAGGTAAGGCGAGCGCTTCTCGCTCAAGACGGCGAGCGGCTGCATCTGACCGTCGTTGATGTAGGGCATGTAGTAGGAGATGTTGCCGGCGATCGCGTCGGTGTGCTCGCCAAGCAATTCCTGCACCTTCTTTGCGTCGTTGTTGGCGTAGACCTTGCCGACCTGGAAGCCGTCGATCTTCTTCTCGGCATAGGCGAGACCCTGGTAGTCGTCGGACCCGACCGCGGTCGTGCTGACGACAATATCGCCGGGATGCTCTTTGACGTAGCCGACGAACTCTTCGAGGCTGCTGAAGCGCTCGTCGCCCTTGCGCACCATCCACAGGCAGGGGTCGAAGGTCTGTCCGGTGATGAAGTTGAAATCGGCAACAGTTTCGCCGCGGCCCATATTGGGATCGAGATAGGAGTAAACGTGCGGCAGATTGACGATGCCGATCTTATGATCGTCGGCTGCCGGATCCCATTTCGCCATCTGTGCCCACGCGACCCAGCCGCCGCCACCCTCGATGTTGACGACATTGACCGGTACGCCGAGAGCCTCGGAGAGATAGGGTGCGTAGATTCGTGCGCTGCGATCGGTGCCGCCACCGGTGCCCCACGGCACTACCAGTTCGACCGGACCGCTCGGATAATCCTGACCAAAGGCAGCTGGCGCAGAGGCAAGTGCAATGGCTGCGACGCAGCCAAGGACCAGCCCCCGCCCAGTTACTGAAAGTGCTGTTATCGGCAAGCTCATAAGATCCTCCCTATGGATGCGCGTGTCCTTGGACTTTCGTGCTGAGGGCCCTTTTTTTGTTGGGGTCATTTAACCGACGCCACGGTGCCCTGTAATCTCGTAATCTTGTATTACGCTGTCAACCGCATTGAATGCGCCGACGGCCTGTGTAATGGCGAAACCTACCTAAGCTTTGCGGCTCATAGATGTACGCGTAGCTTCATTTGCAGCAGGCTTCCCGTTGCTAAAAATCTCGCGGTAGAGGTCTTCGCCGTAACCGGTTGGCGAGGGTTCGCCCGGCACGATTCTGAAACTGCGGCGGCCGTCTTGGTGCCGCTCGGCCCGCAAGAACAGCACCCTGTCTTCACCCTCCCCGGCGAAACTCCGGGCGAGTTCGTAGAAGTGGGTCACCGCCAGCAAGCGCAAGCGCCGCTTAATTAGAGGCGATATGATCTGGCGCGCAATTTCCGACCCCTCGCGCTCGTTGGTTGCAGCGAAGGACTCGTTGAACATGATCATCATATGCGGCGTAACGTGATCGACGATGTCGCTCATCCGCGCCAGCTCGTCGTCGAGCTTGCCGCTGTCCAGGTCGGCAGCTTCCTCGCGCCGGAAATGCGTTGCGATTCCGTCGACCAGGCTCGCGCGGAACGCGTCGGCCGCCACGAACATCCCGCTTTGCATCATCAGTTGCGCCAGCCCGACGCTTCTGAGAAACGTCGACTTGCCGCCCTGGTTGGCGCCAGTGACAAGGATCAGGCCCTTGTCGTCCGCCCGCACGTCATTGCCGACGACGACGCGCCCGATCGTCAGTGCCAGCGCCGGCTCGCATAGACCGTCGAATGTAAGCTCGCCGTTCTCAGATGCTGCCGGCACCGGCACGCAGGTCGGTATGCCGATGCGGCGGAGCCGCTCATGCAGGTTGACGCAGCCGACATAAAAAGCCAACTCGCTCCGCAACGCAGCGAGAAAGCTGCGAATATGTTCGACCGATTCACCGAGAGCGCCGGCGACCAGAGCAACACCCCGATTGCGCAGCGACGCAAGTGCCTTGATCCCGGTTTCATCGAGGGGGTCGATCGTGAAACCGAATGCACCGGTCTGCTGCGGCAGAAATCGGTCGATCAACCGCGCCAGCCATGGCTGTCGCGCTGCCCAGCCGAGGCTGCCGCCAGCCGGTGGCTCGAGCAGGATGTAGTCGTCGCCCTTGTTGCCCTTGCCAAGCGTGCCCCCGAGCAGGAGTCCGTCGCGGAACTTTAGGCGGCCGAGGTGGTGGCGCACGGCAACGCAATAATCGGCGTTCAGGTCGGTGGTCAGAAAGGAGAGAAGTCCACCCAATCCCGCGGACGCGAACGACTGCCGATGCGCTTCAGCGAGGTGCCGCAATTGCTCGAGCGCGCCGAGATCGGCGCCGATGGTTGCCGTTGCCCACCGCAAGACCCAGTCGGGATTGCGTGACAAGCTGCTACGGCCGACGTCGATTTCCCTCTCACTTGCCGCAGCAACGATTGCGTACATTTCGCGCACAACGTCGGCGTTATCGAGACAGTCACGCAGGACTTCCTGGCGATAGCGGATCGTATCGATATCGTTGCCGAAGCTGGTCAAGATCGCGCTTCGGGCGACCCCGGAGACGACCGCGTCGCCTTGCGACATCGCGTCGACCAAGGTGGCGAGTTCCAGATCCGTCGTCAGTGCTGCTTCATTCCACGGCAATTGCGAGCTTCGATCGAAGTTGCGGTCCCGGTGGAGTAGCCGCGTTTTCATGGCTTGAGCCGCTTCTCGATGGCATTGCGGTCGAGCCGGTGCTTTTCGGCAACCGACAGCGCATAGGCGAGCCCGTCGGCCGGCCGCCTGACCACCCGGTAGGCACGCTCGGACGACTGGTCCGGATTCGGCCCGGCGACCATGCTGACGGTCTCTTCGCCGAGCTCCGTCAACTCGTCGATGAAGGTCACCCAGACACAAAGCAGGTCGCGCTCGATCAGGTGTCGGGCGATCTTTCGGCTGAGGATGGTGGCATCCCGTAGCGTCGTCGAAGAGAAGATCTCGTTGATGACGACCAGGCTTTGCGGCGTTGCTCGGTCGAGGATTGCGTGGATGCGCGTCAGGTCCTCCTTAAGCCTGCCGCTGAGATCGGCCACATCTTCTTCCCTTTCGAAATAGGTGAAGACCCGATCGCAGAGCGGTAGATGGGCCTCTTCGCCGGGCACCGGGCAACCGAGGCTTGCCAAGTAGTGAATTTGTCCGAAGGCACGGGCAAAGCTGGTCTTGCCGCCCCGATTGGGGCCGGTGACGACGAGGATGCGCTCGGTGCCACCGAGGTCGAAGTCGTTACAGACGACCGCACGGTGTTCGGCGAGGAGCATCTCCGCCAGCGCAAGGTCGAATCCGCCACGACTGCGGGATTCTTTGCGACCGCCGCTGATGCTTGGATAACAGAAGCTCAGGCCCGCTTGCCTGAAGCGGTCGATGTATTCGCGACAGGCGACGTAGAACTGAATCTCGCGGTCAAAAGCGAGGACCGCCGGATCGGGGAAGTCCTCGTGCTCGGCGTGAAACGCTGCCAGCCGGACGAAGGCCTCCGGATGCATTTCCGCGACACGATCGAGGATCATCGCGTCGACCTTGGTCAAGACATCGGCATCGGGCGCGGCAAACGCATATGCCTCAACGTCGCCCTGCCTGAACCGCTCGAACAAGGCGCCGATTTCCGCGCCATAGTCGGACTCGCCGTCGAACGATCCGACCTCGACGCGGAGCGGAAATACCCCGAGGCGGTATCGGATTGCGCCGAGATTGGCTTTGACCCGTTTGGCCTCAGAGATCAAAGACCGGAACCGATCGGACCCAACATACCCGGCGGCATGGTCACGGAAAGCCGACAGCCCGCGCGAGGCGACTGGAGCGCGCTTGAGGTCCCCGACGAGGCGAACGACGCCGTCGCCGTAAAGCTCAGCCGCATCGACGAACCATCGCTGCTTCTCCGCCCGATGGGTAGCCTGCGCGGCACGGGCAAGATGTGCCCTGACAGCGCGCATGGTTTCGGCGAAAGCCCCGAGATCGTCGATCAACGGCGCGTGATCGAGGTCGCGCATGATTTCCTGGCGAAAGGCGACACCGTCGACATCGCCGAGAGGCATATGGAACAAGCCGGTCAGGTTATACTCTTCCTTGCCGGCGGTTATCGCCGCGACGATCCGATCGAGATTGAGATCGGCGAAGAATTCGGGCTCTCGGACTTCGCGCTCTTCCGGGACCGGACCACCGGGGAACAGGATGCCCGCGAACGCGGCCGGGCCGGGCCCGGTGGACGGCACCGAAGAGCGTCGCTGGCGTGGCGCGGGTTGATCGCGGTCCATACCCCCCAATAGCATTGAATCCCGCCCGGCGCTGCCTGGCGCCGGAACGGTCGACAAAGCGAGACACGATATCGTCTTATTGAAAATGGTGGGCGCGGCAGGGATTGAACCTACGACCCCCTGCGTGTCGAGCAGGTGCTCTACCACTGAGCTACGCGCCCATCCGACACCGGGCCGTGGGGCCCTTCGGTCAGCCCGGATATACAGGGGCCATGCCGGCAGGACAAGCCTCCCGAAGCAGGCGCCCCACTTAACGCGTTTTACTCAGGCGGCGATCAGCTTTTCGACCTCGTTGACGAGGTCCTTCAGGTGGAACGGCTTCGACAGGACCTTCGCGTCCTTGGGCGCGTTCGAGTCCGGATTGAGCGCAACGGCGGCAAAGCCGGTGATGAACATTACCTTGAGATCGGGGTCGAGCTCGGTCGCCCGGCGGGCCAATTCGATGCCGTCCATCTCCGGCATGACGATGTCGGTCAAAAGCAGGCTGAACGGCTCCTCGCGGATTCGTTCGTACGCGGAGAGGCCGTTGTCGAACGCGACCACGTCGTAGCCAGCGTTTTGTAGAGCCTTGGCGAGAAAGCGACGCATGTCGTGGTCGTCCTCGGCCAGCAATATCCTGATCATCGGCGCGATCAATTCCCCCATTTTCACCCGGATTTACGCCATACCGGATTTGTGCTCAACCGGGTAAAGATCGCGTGAACGCCGACTTTTTTACAGCCATGCGGCTAGTGGACAGAATGCGGCGATCTTGGCAACATCCGACGATACCGAAGTCCTTTCACGTCCCTGTGTGGTGCCACCTGAATGCCGAACGATTTTTCCGGCAAACCCCCATTCGAAGTCGTCGCGGCGGCCAGCCAGACCGTGCCGTTGATCCTCAATTCTCCCCACAGCGGAAGCTGTTATCCGAGGGCATTTCTTGCTGCCTCCCGCCTCGACGAGCGCTCGATCCGGCGGTCGGAGGACAGCTTCGTCGACACGCTCTTCCTGCCGGCGGTCGAATTGGGAGCGCCGTTGCTGAGAGCCAACTTTCCCCGCGCCTGGCTCGACGTCAATCGGGAGCCCTACGAACTCGACCCAAGGATGTTCGACGGCAACCTGCCGCCATTCGCCAATATCCGCTCGGTTCGGGTCGCCGGCGGACTCGGCACGATCGCCCGGATCGTTTCGGAAAGTGAGGAGATCTACGCCGCCCCGCTTGAGGTCGCAGAAGGCCTCGCCCGCATTGAGCGAGTCTACAAGCCCTATCACGAGGCGCTTCAGGGGCTTGTCGACGCAACCCATTCGGCTTTCGGCCAGGCCCTGCTGATCGATTGCCATTCGATGCCGTCAACCGTTCGCGGCGGCCAGGGCCGTCTTCGGCCCGATATCGTTATCGGCGATCGCTACGGAGCAAGTTGCTTGAGCGAGATCAGCGATGCGGCTGGCCATATCCTCTCGCGTCTCGGCTACTCGATCAGCCGCAACAAGCCCTACGCCGGAGGTTTCATTACCGAGCATTACGGAAAGCCCGGTTTGGGCTTCTACACCCTGCAGATCGAGATCAACCGATGCCTCTACATGGACGAGCGCACCTTGCAGCCGACTGCGGGTTTTTCGCGCCTCAAGGCCGACCTCGGCGTTTTCGTCGCCGAACTCGCGGCGCTGTTCAACGACGGGCTGCTCGCCCCGGCAGACGCCGCCGAATAGCCGCCGAAAAGAAAAGGGGCCGCTCGGGGGTACCGAGGCGGCCCAAGTCTAGGGAGGAAACGCCCAAGGAGGGCAGCGGTAAACCAACGCCAATCGATCTACCGCACCGCAACAATTTGACAATGCGCCGCACAAAAATCAAGGGCCGTTCGGTCGCAGGTCATTAAAAAAGCGTTGATGGCGTGATGCGGCATCCGCCGTATGTTCAACTCAAGAAATAAATTCAAAAGGATTTCAGTAACTTATGCCCCGGCTTTGTAATATCCGGAGGCGCATAAACCTGCTGCGCAGCTGGCGCATAGCTGCCTTGTCTGGAGAAAACTAATGGAAATTGATGCCCTCCTGGCCTTTCTCGATCGACTCGCTGATGCTGCCTCTGATTCGATCATGCCCTATTTTCGGGCAGACATGGCCGTCGAGAACAAGGCCGACAGCGGTTTCGACCCGGTCACCGCTGCCGATCGTGACTCCGAAGCCGCTATGCGACGGCTGATCAAAGACCAGTTTCCCGACCATGGCATTGTCGGCGAGGAATTCGGCGCGGAGCGCGACCGAGCTGATTTCGTCTGGGTGATCGACCCCATCGACGGCACCCGGTCCTTCATCTCCGGCCTGCCGGTCTGGGGCGTCTTGATCGGCCTTCTCAAGGAGGGGGAGCCGCTGATCGGCATGATGGCCCAGCCCTTTACCGGGGAGCGCTTCGTCGGTGACGGCAAACGGGCCTGGTATCGCGGCCCTGGCGGAGACAGGAAGCTTGCTGCACGGCCCTGCTCCTCTGTTGCCCGCGCAACTTTGTTCACGACCTCGCCGGCCTTGATACGAGGGGACGATCGCCTCGCCTACGAACAGGTCGAGGCAGCCGTCCGCTTCGCCCGCTACGGCATCGATTGTTACGCATACTGCATGGTGGCCGCCGGGCATGCCGACATCGTGATTGAGACCGAGCTGCAACCCTACGATATCGTCGCCCTGATCCCGATCGTCGAAGGCGCCGGCGGCCGGCTTACCGACTGGCAAGGCCGATCGGCGGCGGCCGGCGGCCGCGTCGTCGCCACCGGCGACGAGCGCCTGCACGACGACGTCCTTGGCCTGCTGGGATCGTGATTTCAGTTCGGCGATTAGGTGGCGCCGTCGCCGGATCGCGAGCCGGGAACAAACGCGTCGAACGCGGCCCAGAACTGCTCGCGGAAGGCATCGCGCTCCATCATGAGTTCGTGCCGGGCACCGGAAATGACCACCTGGGCGCCGGCACGCAGTTCGTTGACCAGCGTCTCGATCGCGCTTACCGAAACCACCTTGTCGAGTGCCGCAGCGACGGACAGGACCGGAATATTGACCGAGGGACCGAAGTCGGGATCGGCGGCCTCCCGAATGGCACGGCAGGCGGCATAGACCCATCCGATCGTCGGCGAACCGATGGCAAGTTGGGGCGCATGCTTGACGATCTCGACATTGCGGGCATAGCGCAGTGGATCGCTGGTCAAGAGGTTTCCCTCGAACGGCTGGTCCTCGATGGCCTTCCCTTTGTTCCTCGGCGCATAGAGCTCGCCGAATCCCAGAGCGGTCAGAACGGCAGCGAAGCGACAGGCTCTCGGCTGCGGCATGCCGATCTGTCCCAGGCCGGCGAGCGGCGAGGTAAGCACCATGCGGGCAAAGCGGGCTCGATTGGAGCGGGCGGCGCGCAGACAAACCAAGGCGCCGGTCGAGTGAGCGAGCGCGTAGTGCGGCGGCGGGCAGTCCGGCAGGACGACATTCTGCATGAAGGCATCGAGATCGCGGTCGTACTCGCTGAAACTGTCGACGTGGCCTTTCCGGCGATTGCGCAGCCGGCGGTCCGAGCCACCTTGGCCACGCCAGTCGAGGGTGGCAATTGCGAAGCCGCGACGGCGAAGATCGCCGATAATTTCGAAGTATTTCTCGATCTGCTCGGCCCTGCCTTGAAACAGACAGACCGTGCCCTGCAGTCGCCGCGTAGTCGGGCGCCATCGCGCGAACCGCAGGTTGACGCGATCGCTGGTCAGGATGGAGCCCGAGATAGCGCCATTTGGCACCGGGTTTGATTCGATACCGACGAGGTCCATACGCCGCCGCTTTCAGCTAGTGGATGCTGCTCCTGGTCTTCTGCTCTTAGTCCAGCCGCATGATCGGCTCAAGCAAGCGAAAAACGGGCGGCGTCGACGACGCCGCCCGCAGTGCCAACCGGTACCGGAGGGGGGCGGAACGGCACCGGCTTGCAACTTGGCTCGAGAGCGCACCGGGAGGAGCGGGAGGATGTGCGGTCTCCGATCCGAAGTCTGGAAGAAATCGTAATCAACCCCGGCTGAACGGAGCCCGAAGCCACCATTCATCCGACGTTCATTTTTTGCTTATCCGAGACAGCAAAGGGCTTGAATCGGGCGGTGAGCCCACCCACCTCATTTTCTGCGGGCGCCGAAAGGGTCCGCAAAAGCCGGCTGTCCGGCCGCTACGGCGGGCAGCAGCGGCTCAAATCTCTGGTTGCTCTTAGGAGGACAAGACAATGCGTAGTTTCGACCTCAGCCCACTCTATCGTTCAACGGTCGGCTTCGACCGGATGTTCAATCTGCTCGATACGCTGGGCGGCGTTGACAATTCCGGCCAAACCTATCCGCCCTACAATATCGAGCGGACCGGGGAGAACGACTATCGCGTGACCATGGCGGTAGCCGGTTTCGGCGAAGACGAAATCAACATCGAGGTCAAGGAAAACACCCTGACGGTGAAGGGCGAAAAGAAGAGCGAGTCCGAACAGAAGGAGGAGCAGTACCTTTATCGCGGCATCGCCGCGCGCTCGTTCGAGCGTCGCTTCCAGCTCGCCGATCATGTCGAGGTCAAGGGCGCGACCCTTGAGAACGGCCTCCTTCACGTCGACCTCGTACGTGAGATTCCCGAGGCCGCCAAGCCCCGCACGATTGCCATCGGCAAGGGCAAGGCCAAAGCCAAGCAGATCGACGCTGCCGCTGCCTGACCGCGGCGCGAATCTGCGAAAGAAGGCGTCCCGGAAACGGGGCGCCTTTTTCTTATGCAACCTATCAATGGGCCGCGAACCGGTCGACCTCGGCCTTCGTCGTCTGGAAGCTGGTGACAAGGCGGATCGTGGTTTCGTCTGCCCCAACTTCGATCGCCAATCCCGTGGCCGGGCGTTGATGATAGACGGCGCCGGCGGTACGCAGTCGTGCGTCGACCGTGTTCTTCACC
>Ga0075327_1000390_pt1 | contig 12258 bp, 7 predicted proteins | sample MayberrySE_Catta_2_FD_120056 | JGI IMG/M metagenome (GOLD analysis project Ga0075327, IMG submission 120056) | Natural and restored wetland microbial communities from the San Francisco Bay, California, USA, that impact long-term carbon... | ecosystem: Environmental > Terrestrial > Soil > Wetlands...
CCCTCGTGCTCGAGCACGCCGCCACCGCCCAGGGCGCCGGCACGGTGGCCCTCCAGGTGGGCGGCGAGATCTTCATCGGTACCTTCGACGGCGACCGACTCGCCCGGGCGGCGTTCCGCCGCTGACGAGGGGAAGCATGAACGAGCTGCAGGGCAGATCCGGGATCGTGACCGGCGGCGCCGCCGGCATCGGCCGCGCCATCGCGAAGCGCACCGCCGAGGAGGGCTCCTTCGTCCTGGTGTGCGACATCGACGAGGTGGGTGGGAAGTCGTGCGTGGAGGAGATCGCCGGGGCGGGCGGCCGCGCGGACTTCCTGCGCAGCGACGTCTCGGTGGAGCGGGACGTCGAGGCCATGGTGGCCGCCGCCCGCGACCTCGGCGGCGGCCTGCACTGGGCGTGCAACAACGCCATGGGGGGCGCGCGCGCCTTCGGCCCCCTCGAGCAGGTGAGCGAGGCCGACTGGAACGCGGGCCTCGCCGTGACCCTCACCGGGACCTTCCTCTGCGTGAAGCACGAGGCGCGCAGCATGCTCGCGAGCGGCGGCGGCTCGATCGTGAACATCAGCTCGCCCTCGGGCATCCAGGGCGAGACCTTCCTGGCCGCCTACTCGGCCGCCAAGGGGGGCGTCGAGGCGCTCACGAAGACCGCGGCGGCGGAGTTCGCGACCCGCGGCATCCGGGTGAACTCGATCTGCCCCGGCGGCATCGAGACAGACGCCATCGCCCGCTACTTCGCCCACTACCCGGACGTGCGCGACAGGACCATCGCCACCCACGCCATGCGACGCCTGGGGCGGCCGGAGGAGATCGCCGACGCCGTGGTCTACCTGGCGTCCGACCGCTCGAGCTTCGTCACCGGCCACGCCCTGTGGGTCGACGGCGGCATCTCCGTCAACAGCCACATGATCTGAGGCGGCTCAGGAGGACGAGCCCTCGTTGATCATCTCCGCCAGGTAGCGCTCGCGACCCACCTCCTTCACGAGATGGAGCTGCGTCTCGAGCCAGTCGACGGACTCCTCCTCGCCGCGCAGGATGTCCTCCAGCAGGTGGCGGGTGCCGTTGTCGCCGTTCTCCCGCGCCAGGGCCACGGCCGCGTTCAGGCGCTTCACGGCCTCGAGCTCGAGCTCGAGGTCGAGCTCGTGCTGCTCGATCGGGTTCTCGCCCACCCGCACCGGCGACAGCCGCTGCATGTTGGGGACGCCGTCGAGGAACAGGATGCGCTCGATCACGTCGTCCGCGTGCTTCATCTCCTCGATCGACTCTTCGCGCTTCTTGTGCGAGAGCTTCGAGTAGCCCCAGTTGGCGCACATCTTGTGGTGGATGAAGTACTGGTTGATCGCCGTCAGCTCGGCGGTCAGGACGTCGTTCAGCGCGTCGACGATCGCTGCGTTTCCCTGCATGGCTTGGGGCTCCGTGGGCTGGCGTGGGTCGCGTCCGCATGGAGAGCGGGGCGGTCCGCGAACGAGGTTGACCTCGCGTCCCGCCCGTGTCCACGAAATCGAAAACGATTGTCGATTGCGCGCGTGCGGATCGACGCGGGGACGCGCGCGCCGGGATCGGGGAGGGGGACCGCGGCCCTCAGGAGGTGGCGGTGGCGGCGTCGTGGACGTCGCTGGCGTCGGACTGGGCCTGGCCGTGGGCCTCGACGTGGATGATGCGACGAATCGTCGACCGGCATCCCTGGCAGCAGGTTCCCGCACCACACGCGCGTCCGACCTCGGCCACGGTGAGCGCGCCGTCGCGAACGACGCGCCGGACGGTGCGGTCGGAGACTCCGTTGCAGTGGCAGACGAGCATCGGGGCGTCCCTGGTCCCTGTTGACGGCCGCTAGATTACGGCCGCTGAAATTGAAAATCAATGTCGATTTCATAATTTTTCGGCAGCCGCGGGAATCGCTCCCGGGGAGCGTGAATTCATAAAAGCGTTCTTTTTTCGGGTAGTTGGAGCTTGGGACGCGCTCCTGTGATTGGCTTGGCGCCGGAGTGACCGCATCCGACGCGGTCCCGGGAGATGCTTCCGGAGCCCCATGCAGGTCCACGCACCACGCAGGTCCGCTCATGCAGGTCCATGTCAGCAATCGGATGGAGGCCCTCGCAGGCCTCCTGGCGGAGCAGGTCGTGCGTCCGGCGCCGGGCATCGATCCCCTGGTGTCCGAGACGATCGCCGTGCAGGGCCGCGGCATGGAGCGCTGGCTCGCCCTGGAGCTCTCGCGGCGCCTGGGGGTGTGGGCGAACCCGTGGTTCCCGTTCCCGCGCAAGCTCGTCGAGCGCGCCTTCGACGCGGTGCTCGGTCCGGCGGCCGGGGGGGCCTCGGCTTTCGAGCCGGAGGCGCTGCGCTGGTCGATCGCCGCGCTGCTGCCCGAGCTGGCGGAGCGCCCCGAGTTCGCGCCCCTCGCCCGCGCCCTGCGCCGGGACGACTCCCCCCTGCGCCGGCTGCAGCTCGCCACCCGCGTCGCGGACGTCCTGGATCGCTACGTCACCTACCGGCCGGAGATGGTGCGGCGCTGGGACCGCGGCGTGCGCGACGGCGCCCCCGCCTGGCAGCCGGCGCTGTGGCGCGAGCTCGTCGCGCGCCACGGCCAGCACCACCTGGCGGCCCGCGCCGAGGCCTTCCTCGAGCGGGTGGGCGACGCGGAGGGGCTGCCCGGCCTGCCGCCGCGCCTCCACCTCTTCGGCATCACCACTCTGCCGCCGCTCTACGTCGACGTGCTGGCTGCTCTCGCAAAGCGGGTGGAGACGCACGTGTTCCTGCTCACCTGCACCCGCGAGCCGACCGCCGAGGCTTCCGGCGCGAGCGCCCTGTGGGCCTCGATGGGGGCCGTCGGTCGCGAGTTCCACCAGGTGCTGGGAGAGCGCGTGGCGGACGACGCCCTGCAACGGACCTTCGAGCCGGCGTCCGGCGCGACGATGCTCGCCGAGCTTCAGCGCTCGATCCTCGACGGGCCGGGCGCGCCCGGGCATCGCGTCGCCGTCGACGACTCGATCCGCATCCACGACTGCTACGGCCCCATGCGCGAGGTGGAGGTGCTGCACGACCAGCTCGGCGAGCTGCTCGAGGGCGACCCGGGTCTGCAGCCCGAGGACGTCGTCGTCATGACGCCGTCCATCGAGGAGTACGCGCCGTTCATCGAGGCCGTCTTCGGGGCGGCCGTGCCGCGGCAGGGGGAGCGCCCGGTGCTCGCCCACCGCATCTCCGACCGCGGCGTGCGCGCCACCGAGGAGATCGCCGACGGCTTCGCGCGGGTTCTCGAGGCGTTGCAGGGACGGCTGTCCGCCAGCCAGGTGGTCGACCTGCTGATGGTCGAGTGCATCCGGAGCCGCTTCGAGATCGAGACCGGGGACCTCGACGTCGTGATCGAGTGGATCCGGGAGTCGGGCATCCGCTGGGGTGTCGACCCGTTGCACCGGGAGGAGGTCGGGCAGCCGGGCCTGGCCCAGAACACCTGGCGGCAGGGCCTCGACCGGCTGCTGCTCGGGATCGCCCTGCCGCCGGGCGAGGGTCGCCTGTACCGGGGTCACCTGCCCGCGGAGGCCGTCGACCCTTCGCGCATCGACCTGCTGGGCCGCTTCGTGGACTTCTGCGAGGCGCTGTTCGCGTGTCGCGAGCGGCTGGCGGGCGAGCGCCCGCCGCGGGAGTGGAGCGAGGCGCTGGCCCGGGTGCTCGACGCGATGATCGATCGCGCGGGCGCCGCAGGCGGCGGCGCCGAGCAGCACGCCCGCATCCGCAGCGCCCTGGCCGAGGTGGCGGCCGTCGCCGAGGCGGCGGGCTTCGGGGAGCCCGTGGGCCTGGCGCCGATCCTCCACGAGCTGTTCCCCCGCCTCGAGCAGGGGGCGAGGTCCCATCGCTTCCTGTCGGGCGGGATCACGTTCTGCGAGATGGTCCCGATGCGCAGCATCCCGTTCCGCGTCGTGGCCCTGCTCGGCATGAACGACGAGGCGTTCCCGCGCAGCCGGGAGCCTGCGGGCTTCGATCTCGTGGCCGCCCGCCCGCAGCCGGGCGACCGCACGGCCCGGGCCGACGACCGCTACCTGTTCCTCGAGGCGATCGTCTCGGCCCGCGACCGGCTGCTCGTCACCTACACCGGGCGCAGCCTGCGCGACGGCTCGAAGCGCGCCCCCTCGGTGGTGGTGAGCGAGCTGCTCGACGAGCTGTGCCGCGCCTGCGAGGGCGAGGCGGAGCCGGTGCGCGAGCGGATCGTCAGCGTCCATCCCCGCCACGCGTTCAGCCCGCGCTACTTCGACGGCAGCGACCCGCGCCTCGCGAGCTACTCGCAAGCGGACTGCGCGGGGGCGCGGGCGCTGCTCGAGACCCGGGCGTCTCCGGCGCCGGGCCGACCGTTCCTGGGCGAGCCGCTTCCGCCGGTGCCCGAGGCCGAGCGCGTCGTCGACGTCGACCAGCTGGCCCGCTTCTTCGAGCATCCCACCCGTTGGTTCCTCCAGAGGGCCTTCGGCCTCTACCTGCGCGACGAGGTGGCCGAGCTGGAGGACCGCGAGCCCCTCGAGCTCGACGCCCTCGCGCGCTGGAAGCTCGGCGATCGACTCCTGAGGGAGGCGCTGCGGGGACGCTCGCCCGCCGAGGCACGCGCCCTGCTGCGGGCAGCCGGCCTGCTGCCGCTCGGCGAGGCCGGCGAGATCGTCGCGGAGCAGCGCGACGCCGAGGCCGCCGAGCTGATGGACCTCGTGCGCGCGCTGCGGGTGGGGGAGGCCCGGCCGCCGCTCGCAGTCGATCTCGAGCTCGCCGGCTGGCGCATCGAGGGCACCCTCGGCGACCTGTGGGACGGGGGTCGGGTGGTGAGTCAGTACGCGCGGCTCCCGCACCGGGCCGAGCTGGGGCTCTGGGTGCGTCACCTGGTGCTGGGCTGCCTGCCCGGAGACGACCTGCCGCGAACGAGCTGCCTGGTGGGACGCGGCACCTCGGCCGGAGTCTCGGCGGTGCGCCTGCTCCCGACCGAGAACGCCGCGGCATGCCTGGCCGACCTGCTGGCGCTCTACGAAGCGGGCCTGCGGGCGCCGCTCCCGCTCCTGCCCCTCGCGAGCCGCGCCCAGGCCGAGCAGGGCGCGAAGGCCGGCTGGCGCGCCGGCCCGGCACCCCAGGCGATCACCGCCTGGGAGCAGGGGGGAGGGCGCCCGCCCGAGCAGCGCGATCCGTACCTCCATCAGGCCTTCGGCGACCTCGACCTGCTGGAGGTGCCGCCGCTCCCCGGTGCCGGCGACTTCGAATCGCTCGCGCGCCGGGTCTACGAGCCCTACCTGGCCGCGCGGGAGACCGTGGCGTGACGGGCATCGCGGACGCCCGGCAGGCGCCGGTGGCGCAGGACGTCGCGCTCGTCGGGACCTCGCTCGTGGAGGCCGGGGCCGGGACGGGCAAGACCCACACGATCGTCGATCTCTACGAGCGTCTGCTGCTCGAGCGCGAGCTGTCGGTGTCGCAGATCCTGGTCGTCACCTACACGGTGGCCGCCACCGCCGAGCTTCGCGATCGCATCCGCCGGCGCCTGGCCGCCGGCGCGGAGCGCGAGGGCGAGCTGGCGGAACGCTACCGCCAGGCGATCCGCGACTTCGACCGCGCTGCGATCGTCAGCATCCACGGCTTCTGCCAGCGCGCCCTGCGCCAGCATGCCTTCGAGAGTGGCAGCGGCTTCGAGAGCGAGCTGCTGGCGGACGGGAGCGCGCTGCTCGAGGAGGTCGCGCAGGACTTCTGGTCCGAGCGCCTGCACGACGCCCCCCGCTACCAGATCGCCTACGCCGAGCACGTGGGGCTCCTGCCGAGCCGCCTGACCGAGCTGGCGGCCCGCCTCGGAGCGAGGCCCGACGCCCGCCTGCTTCCCGCACGGCCCGAGCCGCCGGATCTCGACCGTCCGCTCGCGGAGCTCCGGGACGCCCACGCGCGTGCTGCGGCCATGTGGCGGAGCTGCGGCGACGAGGTGATCGATCTGCTCGAGGACGCTGCCGAGCGCGAGATCCTGTACAAGAGCAGCTACAAGCAACCCACCATCCGGAACGTCTGGCGCATCGCGATGCACGAGCTGATGCTGCGCGACGAGCCGGGACTCCAGCGGCGTTTCGCGCAGCTCGTTCGCCTCAGTCGTTCCGGCCTGCTCGTGAAGAAGGGGTTCGCTCCGCCCGACCACCCGTTCTTCGACGTCTGCGACGATCTCGTCCGCGCCGACGACCGCCTCGACGCAGCCCTCGCCGACTGGGCGGCCGGGCTGATGCACGACTTCGCCGACTACGCGCGCCGCGAGCTCCTGCGCCGCAAGCAGCAGCGCGACGTCCTCTTCTTCGACGACCTGCTTCAGGACCTGCGCGACGCCCTGGCCGCGGACGGGGGCGAGGCCCTGGCGGCGGCCCTCCGCAGCCGGCACCCGGTCGCGCTGATCGACGAGTTCCAGGACACCGACCCCATCCAGTACGAGATCTTCCGGCGCGTCTGGCACGAGGCGCCCGAGGACTGCGAGCCCGCGGTGGCCCTGATGCTGATCGGGGATCCCAAGCAGGCCATCTACGCGTTCCGCGGAGCGGACGTGCTCGCCTACCTCGAGGCGCGCGGGGACGCGGGCGAGCAGGTCCACGGCTTGCGCCGGAACTACCGCGCCGACCCGGGACTGGTGGCGGCCCTGAACGCGTTCTTCGGCTCCCGGGAGGCCCCCTTCGCGCGGCCGGAGATCTCCTACGAGCCCGTCGATCCGAAGACGGAGGCGCGCGACGTGCTTCGCGGGCCCCGCATCGCGACCGGTCTGCGCTTCCTGCTGGCCGACCCGAACGAGGTCGACGAGTCGGTGACGAGCGGCCGGGAGGGCGGACCGCTGGTGCGCGCCGTCGCGGCGGAGGTGGCGCGCATCCTGGCCGAGCCCCACGAAAAGGGCGGCGAGCGCCTCGCAGCCGGGGACCTGGCCGTCCTCACGCGCACGAACCGCCAGGCGCGCGGCGTGCAGACGGCGCTCCGGGAGCACGGCGTCGTGTCGGTGCTGCAGAGCGAGGAGAGCGTCTTCGCCACCGTCGAGGCGCGAGATTTCGAGCGCGTCATGCGGGCCGTCGCCGAGCCGGAGCGGCCCGCTCGATTGAAGGCCGCCGTGGCGACCCCGCTGCTCGGGGGCTTTGCCGAGGATCTCCAGAAGCTCGAGGGCGACGAGTCGGGCGCGGGCTGGGACGACTGGACCCTGCGGCTGCGCGCGGCCCGCCAGGTGTGGGCGGAGCGCGGGTTCCTGCAGGCGTTCCGGTACCTGTGGGTCGAGAGCCAGGCCGGTCCGCGCCTGCTCGCGCGTCCGGGCGGCGAGCGGCGCGTCACCAACTGGCTGCACGTGGCCGAGCTGCTGCAGCAGGCCTCGCTCGAGGAGCGGCTGGGTCCCCAGGCGCTCCTCTACTGGCTCGGCCGGCGCCGGCTCGAGGCCGAGCAGTCGACGAGCGCGCTCGCCGAGGACGCGCAGCTTCGGCTCGAGAGCGACGCCCGCGCCGTCCAGCTCCTCACCGTCCACCGCAGCAAGGGGCTCGAGTTCCCGGTGACGATCTGTCCGTTCCTGTGGGACGGGCTGCGCGTGCATTCGGGCGAGGTCGCCTGGCGCTCCCACGACCCGCTGACGCGCGACCTGGTGCTCGAGTTCACGGGGTTCTCCCGGACGGAGAGCGACGGGGACCGAAGGAAGCGGAGGCAGCCGGCCGAGCGCGAGGCCCACGAGGAGAACCTGCGGTTGCTGTACGTGGCGCTCACCCGGGCGAAGCACCACTGCTCGGTGGTCTGGGGTGCCTTCAAGGGCGCCGAGCACTCTCCCCTCGCCCACTTCGTCAACGCCAAGGGACCGGACAAGCTGAAGGACTGGACGCCGCGGCACGTGCGCGCCGGCCTCGACGCGATCGCCGCGCGCGCGCCGGAGCACATCCGGGTCGAGCCCTGGAGCCTCCTGCCGTCCGACGTCCCGCGGCCGGCGCCGGAGCTGTCCGAGGTGCCGGCCGGACCGCTCTCGGCCCGGCACGCGAAGCGCCGCTACGGGGTCGGCTGGCGCGTGTCGAGCTTCTCCGGTCCGGTGGCGGGCGCGCCGTCCGCCGGTGCGCCCGCGCTCTTCGATCGCCTCGACGCGGCCGCCGAGGAGGGCCGCGACTACGACCGCGTGGACGGCGACGCCGAGGCTCCGGAGCGGCGTCCGGGCGGCGTGCGCCTCGCGGACTTCCCGGCCGGCGCCATGCCCGGCATCCTGATCCACGAGATCTTCGAGCGCATCGACTTCGTCCCTGCGGCGGACCCGCACGGGCCTGCGCTGGGGCCGGTGGTGGCGCGCCAGCTCGATCGCCGCGGCTTCGAACCCCACTGGCAGCCGGCGCTCGAGGGGGCGGTCCGCGACGTGCTGGCGGTGCCCCTCGTGCCGGGTGACCCCGAGAGCCGACTGGCCCGGGTCCCCCGCTCGGACCGGGTGGACGAGATGGAGTTCGTGCTGCCCGTCGCGACCCGCGCGGAAGGCGCGACGCCCCTCACCGCCGCGGCCCTGGGACGCGCGTTCGCCGAGCACGCCGTTGCGCCCGGAGTCCGCGACTACGCGGAGCGGGCGGCGTCCCTCGGCTTCCCGGCCCTCTCGGGCAGCCTGCGCGGCTTCATCGATCTCGTCTTCCGGCGCGGCGAGCGCTGGTCGATCGTCGACTACAAGTCGAACCGCCTGGGTGCCGAGCGCGAGGACTACGCGCCCGAAGCGCTCGAGGACGCGATGCGCGAGCACGACTACGTGCTGCAGTACCACCTGTACCTGGTGGCGCTGCACCGTCACCTGGCGGTGCGGCTGCCCGGCTACGACTACGACCGGCACGTGGAGGGCGCCTTCTATCTCTTCGTGCGCGGCATGTCGCCCGCGCATCCGCCCGGCTGGGGCGTCTTCCGCGATCGCCCGCCCCGGGCCCTGATCGAGGCCCTGTCGGAGTGCCTGTCGTGACGGTGAGCCTGGAAGCGCTGCGCGCCCGGGACGCGATCTCGCGCCTCGACGACCGCTTCGCGCGCCGGATGTCGGCGCTCGCGGGCGAGGAGCGACCGGAGGTGCAGGTCGCCGCCGCCCTCGCGAGCCGGCGCATGCTGGACGGCGACGTGTGCGTCGACCTGGCCGCGCTCGTCTCCCCGGGCCCGCTCGGAGAGGCGCAGGAGGCCGACGACGGCCATGTCTGGCCCGCGCTCGACGAGTGGCTCGAAGCCCTGTCGGCGAGCCCGCTGGTCGCTCGGGCGGACGGCCCCGCAGACACCACACCCCTGGTGCTCGACGGGCGCGGCCGCCTCTACCTGCGCCGCTTCTTCGAGGACGAGCAGCGCGTGGCCCGGGCGTTGCGGTCGCGCGCCGAGACGCTGGCCTCGCTGCCCGACCCGGCGGCCGTCCGCGCGAGCATCGAGCGGCTGCTGCCCGACGACGGCAGCGGCGACATCCAGTGGCCGCGGGTGGCGGCCGCGGTGGCCGTCGCGAAGCGCCTGTGCGTCGTCACGGGCGGGCCCGGGACCGGCAAGACGACCACCGCCGCCCGGCTGCTCGCGGTGCTCGTCGAGACCGCCCTCGGCCGGGGCGGTCGCGCTCCGCGGATCGAGCTGGCCGCACCCACCGGCAAGGCCGCCGCGCGACTCGGCGAGGCGATCCGCGGCGAGCTGGCGCGCATCGACTGCGCCCCGGCCGTGCGCGACGCCGTCCCTCGCGAAGCGAAGACCTTGCACCGGCTGCTGGGCGTGGACGGCCGCCGTCTCCCCGGCGACGCCGGCACGCGGCGGCGGGGGCTTCGCGCCGGCGTCGTGCTGGTGGACGAGGCGTCGATGGTCGATCTCGCGCTGATGGCCACCCTCGTGGACGCCCTGCCGGAAGACGCCCGGCTGGTGCTGCTGGGCGACGCCGATCAGCTCGCGTCGGTGGAGGCGGGCGCGGTCTTCGCCGACGTCTGCGGGCCGCGCAGGCCACCCGGCTACAGCCGCGACGCGGTGGCCTGGATCGCCGCCGCGGCGGGGCAGTCGCCCTGGGAGGCCCAGGGGCGGGGGTCGCCCGTCGCGGACTGCGTGGTGCAGCTCCAGCGGAGCCACCGCTACGGCGAGGCCAGCGGCGTCGGACGCCTGGCGCGGGCGGTGCGGGCCGGCGACGCCGAGGCGGTGCTCGCCCTGTGCGACGACCCCGGCGTGCCGGACGTCGCGAGGCTTGCGGCCGGGGCCGGGGCCGGGACCGGGGCCGGAACCGCGAGCCTGCGCGACCGCATCGCCCGGGGCTACGAGGCCTTCGCCCGGGCCCGGGAGCCCGCCGCCCGCCTCCTGGCCCTCGACCGCTTCCGGGTGCTGTGCGCCGTGCGCGAGGGACCTCGAGGGGTCGTTGCGCTCGGTCAGCTCGCGGAGGAGACCCTGCTCGAGCGCGGAGGGCTGCCCGCGCGCGGTCGCGCTCCCGCCGAGAGCGCCGACGGCCGCCCCATCCTGGTGACCCGCAACGCGCCCCACCTCGGGCTCTACAACGGCGACGTCGGCGTGCTCGCCCGGGAGGGCGGGGTGCTGCGCGCACACTTCGCCTCGCCCGAAGGCGCGCTCCGCAAGGTCGCGGCGGCGCGGCTGCCGGAGCACGAGCTGGTGTTCGCCATGAGCGTCCACAAGAGCCAGGGCTCGGAGGTCGACGAGGTGCTGCTGGTGCTGCCCGACGAGGACGTGCCCCTGCTCACCCGCGAGCTGGTGTACACCGCGGTCACCCGGGCCCGGGAGCGCGTGGTGATCCAGGCCGGCCCCGAGCAGCTGCGGGCGGCCCTCGCGCGCCGGGTGCGGCGGGCGTCCGGGCTGGGGGACGCGCTGTGGGACGGGGCCTCGTGAGCGCGTCGCGCGGGGCGTCGCGCGGCGATACCGTGACGGCCGTGCAGCCCCTGCGAGCGCGATCCTGAGCGAGGCGACGGTCGTCGGCCACTTCGGTCTGGACGTCGAGGTGGCCCTGCCCGGGGGCGAGCGCCGGCGCGTGCGGGTGAAGCGCGGCGAGCCCCTGGTGGTGGGGGACGTGGTGGTGCTCGGCGAGCGCGGCTATGAGCGCGGCCCGCGTCGCACGCTGCTCGCGCGGCGCGACGCCCGCGACCGCACCCGGGTGATCGCCGCCAACCTCGACGCCCTGGGCGTGACCATCGCGAGCGAGCCGCCCGCGCCCCGGGGCTACGTGGACCGCGCCATCGTGGCGGCGCGGGCCGCCGGCATCGACCCGTTCGTCGTGGTGAACAAGTGCGACCTCGCCGTCGCCGCGAGCCTGGTCTCGGAAGTGCGGGCCGCCTTCGGGGCGTCGCGGATCCCGGTCCTCGCGGTGAGCGCCCGCACCCGAGAGGGCCTCGACACCCTCGCCCGCCACCTCGCGTCCGGCCCGCTGCGCGGCGCCTTCGTGGGAACCTCGGGCGTCGGCAAGAGCTCGCTCGTGAACGCCCTGATGCCCGGCGTCGAGCTGCCGGTCGGCGACATCAACCGCTTCACGAAGCTCGGCCGCCACGTGACGACCCGCGCCACCCTGCACCCGCTACCCGGCGGCGGCGAGCTGATCGACACCCCGGGCTTCCGCGACTTCGTCCCGGTGGACGTCTCCCCCGCCGACCTGGCCACCCACTTCGCCGGCTTCGACGCCGTCCCCGCCGACGCGTGCCGCTTCCGCAACTGCCGCCACCGCGACGAGCCCGACTGCCGCGTGCGGGAAGCCGTCGACGCCGGCGAGCTCGATCCGAACCGCTACACGACCTACCTGGCGCTGCTCGCCGACCTGGAGCGCGCTCCGGGCTAGTAGCTGTGAGCACGCGATGAACCCTGAAGCCGGATCTGCTTGCGACGCTCTAGCGAGGAAGGAGACCTGGCTCAAGCAGATTCGGTGCAGCACGGGCGCTGCGGGTCGGGCCCGGGGCCATGGCGGGCTGCTGGGAGGTGGGAGCACGAGTGGTTCAGAGCCTGGGTAACCAGTCGAGGAGGTCTCCCGGACGATCTGTGCTCAATGCCTCGACAACGGAACTGCGCAGCGGGTCGCCAATCGGGAAAAGCACAGTCTCGGGAGCATCTACTTGCGGTCCCAGCAACAGTGCCCCCGAATCGCTGATTCGCTCTTGACAGTGTTTGATGAGCCTGTCCAAAACGTCGTCCCCAGCCTCCACGCTACCGCAAAGGACCTTCACCCTCGCATCGCTTGGCCGAGGAGCACGAGCGACCTCGGCCATGGCGATCTCGAATTCGGATTGCTCGACCCCCACGACAGCGAACAGCCGCTGGTCCTGGGCATCATCCCAGGCAAGGATCTTGAAATAGAATGGACCGATCCGTTTCA
>Ga0075327_1000391_pt1 | contig 12253 bp, 10 predicted proteins | sample MayberrySE_Catta_2_FD_120056 | JGI IMG/M metagenome (GOLD analysis project Ga0075327, IMG submission 120056) | Natural and restored wetland microbial communities from the San Francisco Bay, California, USA, that impact long-term carbon... | ecosystem: Environmental > Terrestrial > Soil >...
CACGTGCGTCTCGAAGCGGAGCGCGGCGACGCGCGCGAGGGCGGCCACGAGGCGATGCGTCGCCGCCTCCGTGGACGCGCCCGCCCCGTGGCCCGGGATGCCCGCCGCGCGGAGCGAGAGCCAGCACGGCGTCTTCTCGGTGAACGCCACGCCCCAGACGTCGGGCGAGCCCGACTCGCCCGGCAGGATCCCGCCGCCCTCCGTGAGGAGCCACTCCGCACCGCCGAGCAGGTCGGGACGCCCCCCAGCGATGAGGGCTGCGCCCTCGCGCCCGCCGGCCTCCTCGTCGGGCGTCGCGAGCAGGATCACGTCGCGCCCGAGCCGCTCGGCCCCGCGGCGCGCGAGCTCGGCCAGCACGAACGCGTGCGTGACCGCGACGCCCTTCGCATCGAGCGCGCCGCGGCCGACCACGAAGCCGCCGCCCACCACGCCGGCGAGGGGGTCCACGGTCCAGGCCTCCGGCTCGGCCGGCACCACGTCGAGGTGCGAGAGCAGGATCAGCGGGCGGCCCCGCCCGGCCCCCGGCACGCGGGCCCAGAGCGCGGCCCGCCGGCTCCCGGCGTGGGGCAGCGGAATCACCTCCGCGTGGACTCCCTCGCCACGCAGGAAGAGCGCCAGATGCTCGGCGAGCGGCGCTTCGTCGCCGGGCGGGTTCGTGGTGTCGATGCGGATCGACTCGGCCAGCAGCGCCGCGGCCCGGGCCCCGAGCGTCTCGCCCCCGCCTGCGGCGGGCGGGTGGGCCGTGCTACCACAGGCGAGCGCCGCCACCGAGATGGCCGTGGCGAGCACCCACCACACGCGGGTCGTGGCGATTCGGCAACGGATCGAGAAAAAAGTGATCGGGCGCACACAGGTCCTGGATGGGAATCAGTATTTAGCACCGGGTCTTGCGTGCCGATGACGTACGAACTCGTTGACGGTGGGCTTGCCCTCCGGCGAGAGTCTCGGAGGGCCCATGCGAAGCTGGAGAAAGCCGCGATCGACTAGCGCCATCGGCGCAGCGAGCTGGGGAAGCCTGGCGCTCGCGGCCGTGTGCGGCGGGCTCGCCACGTACCAGCTCGGCACGCAGCCTCCCTCGTTCACGAGCGCCTCGTTGGTCCCGCTCGCACTCGAAGCCGAGACCGCGACCGCGCGCTCCGTGCCGCTGGCGCTCGGCGCCGCGGCCGACGCACCCTTCACGCCGGTGCCCGACGCCGGCGCGGCGCCCGCGTCGATGGAGGTGCGCGTCTTCACCGAGGGTGCGCTGCGCCGGGGCGAGACGCTCGCGCGCGCGCTGGCGAGTCAGGGCGTGTCCGCCGACCTCGTGCACGAGATCGCGATCTCGATGCGTCCCGTGTTCGACTTCCGCTACGCGCGCGCAGGCGACCGCTATCGGCTCGCCCGCGACGAGCACGGGCGCGTCGTCGAGTTCGACTACGTGCGCTCGGAGTTCGAGCGCTACGCGCTCCGGCGCGTGGCGGACGCACTCGTCGCCGAACGCTTCGAGCCCGAGGTGCAGGTCGAGCGCGCGCGGCTCGCGGGCGTCGTCACCACGAGCCTCTACGACGCGATCCAGGCGCTCGGCGAGAGCGGGGACCTCTCGCACGACTTCGCCGAGATCTTCGCCTGGGACGTGGACTTCTCCCGCTCCGTCCATCCGGGCGACGAGTTCCACATCCTCTACGAGCGCCGCTACCTTCGCGGCGACGACGGGCGCGAGCGCTACGTCGGGCCGGGGCGCATCCTCGCCGCGCGCTACGCGAGCCGGAGCGCCGACCACGCGGCCGTCTACTACGAGCAGGGGCCCGGGCGCGCGGGCTACTACCGGCCCGACGGCTCCGCCGTCCAGCGCCAGTTCCTCCAGGCCCCGCTCACCTATCGCCGCATCACCTCCACCTATTCGACCGGGCGCCTCCATCCCATCCTCGGCCGCCGCCGCCCGCATCTCGGCATCGACTACGCCGCCGCCGTCGGCACGCCGGTCTGGGCGGTGGGCGACGGTCGCGTGATGTTCCGCGGCTGGCTCGGCGGGCTCGGCAAGGCCGTGAAGATCCGGCACGACAACGGCTTCGAGTCCTGGTACGGCCACCTCTCGCGCTACCCGAACCTCGCGCTCGGCCAGAAGGTCCGACAGAAGCAGGTGATCGGGTACGTCGGCTCGACCGGGCTCTCCACCGGGCCGCACCTCCACTTCGTGCTGAAGAAGAGCGGCCGCCACGTGAACCCGTCCCAGCTGCGGATGGCGGCGGCCGAGCCGATCCCGCGCCAGCAGATGGGGCAGTTCAGCGCGGCGCGCGACGAGCTGCTCCACGCCCTCGATCCGAGCGCGCTCCGCGTGGTCACGAACGAGGCGCTGTAGCACGGGTCGAGCTGTCCTAAGCTCCCCCTCGTGTCGACGCTGCGCGAGCGCATGGCCGAGCTCGGGCGCGAGCTCGGCGGGCGGGAGGCGGAGCACCGAGCGGCCCTCGACGAGGCGCGCCGCCGCGCCGCGGCCCTGCGGGCGCAGGTGAGCGACGCGCTCGAGGGCTTCCGCAACGCGGTGGAGGCCGCCGGTGCGCCGCAGCTCGCCGCAAAGGTCGGCGAGCTCCGTCCCGACGACAAGCACGTGCGCGCCGTCGAGTTCGACCTCGTGCGGGGCCGGCATCGCGCGATCGTGACCGTGAAGGCGCGGGGAGAGGTCACCCTGGTGGGTCCCTTCCACGCCGGCAAGACCGAAGGGCCCTGCAAGAGCTTCCCCTTCGCCGCCGAGGCCGAGCTCGACAAGGCGCTCGGCGACTTCCTCGAGCGCTTCCTGGCCGAGGCGGCGACGCCCTAGCCGAAGAGGCCGCCGGCGGCCGGGACCCGGATCGGGTCCGGATGCCGCGTTCGAGAGGCGCGAACCGCCCCGCCCCCCGCCCGATTTGGAGCAGCCCGGAAGCGCGCGCGGTAGGCTTCGGTGTTCCCGTCGCAGCGCCGCCCGGAGCCCCCCCGTGAGTGGACAGCCCAAGACCGAGCCCACGCTGGTGGGCTCCGTCGCCGATCTGGTCGCCTTCGCGCGTGCCGGGGAGAAGCCGCGCGCGGCCTTCCGCGTCGGCACCGAGCACGAGAAGATCGGGATCCGCCTCGCCGACCTGCGGCCCGTCCCGTACGCGGGCCCGGGCGGCATCGCGGAGCTGCTCGCGGATCTGGCGGCGCGCGACGCCTGGACGCCGGTGACCGAGGGCGACGTGCTCGCCGCGCTCGAGAAGGACGGCGCCAGCATCACGCTCGAGCCGGGCGGGCAGCTCGAGCTCTCGGGCGCGCCGCTCCGGACCATCTTCGAGACGTGCCAGGAGTTCCACCGCCACCTCGACGTGATCCGCCGCGTCTCCGAGCCGCGCGGCATCGCCTGGCTCTCGCTCGGCGCGAACCCGCTCCACGAGGTGGACGAGATCCCGCGCGTGCCGAAGGCGCGCTACGCGGTGATGCGCGCCTTCCTGCCGTCGCGCGGCGAGCTCGCGATGCACATGATGCACCTCACGGCGACCGTCCAGGCGAACCTCGACTACGCGAGCGAGCCCGACATGGTCGCGAAGATGCGGACCGCGATGGGCGTCTCGCCGCTCGTCTCCGCGCTCTTCGCGAACTCGTCGCTCTACCTCGGCAAGCCGAGCGGCTTCGTGTCCCGGCGCGTCCACATCTGGCGCCACGTCGATCCGGACCGCTGCGGCATGCTGCCCTTCGTGTTCGAGCCGGACTTCGGCTACGCGCGCTACGTCGAGTGGGCGCTCGACGTCCCGATGTTCTTCGTGCTCCGCGAGGGCCGCTATCTGCCCGCGGCGGGCCTGACGTTCCGCCGCTTCCTCGCGGGCGGCTTCGAGGGCACGCGCGCGACGCTCCAGGACTGGAACCTGCACCTCACCACGCTCTTCCCCGAGGTGCGCCTCAAGCAGTTCCTCGAGGTCCGCGGCGCCGACGCGGTGCCGCCCGACCTGATCTGCGCGCTGCCGGCGCTCTGGAAGGGCCTGCTCTACGACGACGCGGCGAGGGAGGCCGCCTGGGGGCTGGTCGCGGACTGGCCCTTCCCCGAGCGCGAGGCGGCGCTCGAGGCGGTCGCGCGCCGTGGGCTCGCCGCGGAGGTGGCCGGGCGCCCGGTGCTCCCGCTCGCGCGCGAGCTCGTCGCGATCGCGCGAGAGGGTCTCGTGCGCATCGGCGACGGGAGCGGCGACGAGAGCGACGAGCGCCGCTTCCTCGATCCGCTCCAGGCGGTCGCCGAGCGCGGCAGGAGTCCCGGCGAAGAGGTGCTGCTGCGCTGGGAGAGCGAGTGGGAGCGCTCGCCCGCGCGCTTGATCGAGTACGCGCGCTACTGATAGAGTGGCCACGCGCCGCGCAGCGCGCGCCTATGGAGACTCCATGGCCGGTAAGACGAAGATCTCGTTCCACCTCGACGACTCCGATCTCGCCTACTTCCGGGCCATCTTCCGGGCCGCCAGGCAGAATGCGGAGCAGGTCGAGCGCTCCAAGATCGAGCACGGCGTCCAGCGCCTCATCGAGGACGTGCGGGCGGCCAAGCGCGCTCCCGGCTTCGTGCTCGAGGCGGTGCAGACGCTCGAGGACCTGCTCAAGCTGCTCGACGACGCCGACTACGCCGCGCCGGTGTCGGTGCACCGCTCGGTGCTGGCCGCGCTCGCCTACTTCGGGGATGCCAAGGACGTGATCCCGGACGACATCCCGATGGTCGGCTTCCTGGACGACGCCATCATGATCAAGATGGTCGAGGACGAGCTCAAGCACGAGCTGTGGGGCTACCGCAAGTTCTGCAAGTTCCGCGACGGCGCCGAGCAGCGCCCCTGGAGCCCGATCGCCAAGGGCCGCCTGCCCGGACGCCTCAAGGAGAAGCGCGATCAGATCCGCGCCGAGATCCGCGAGCGCGAGGAGCGCGAGCGCGCGGCGTAGCGCGCCGGCCTCCTGCACGCGCTAGCCTCCGCGTCCCATGAGCGTCCGGCCGCGCATCCTGGTCGTCGACGACGAGGAGGCCATCCTCGAGACGATGGCCTTCACGTTCGAGGACGACTACGAGGTGCTCACCTCGGCGTCGCCCCGCGAGGCGCTGGCCCTGCTCCAGCGGGAGGGCCCCGTCGCCGTCGTGATCTCCGACCAGCGCATGCCGGAGATGACCGGTGTCGAGTTCCTCGCGCGCGTGTTCTCGCTCCACCCGACCACGGTCCGGATCATCCTCACCGGCTTCGCGGACATGGATGCCATCATCCACGCGATCAACGAGGGCCACGTCTACGCCTACATCACGAAGCCGTGGGAGCCGGACCAGCTGAAGCAGGTGGTGCGGCGGGCCGTCGACCACTTTGCCCTCGCCGTCGAGAACGAGCGGCTGGTGCGCGACCTGCGCGCCTCGAACGTGTTCCTCGAGGCGGTGATGGACGAGCTCGACACCGGCGCGCTCGCGCTCGATGCCGACGGCATCGTGCGCGCCGCGAACCGGCTCGCGCGCGAGTACCTGGGCCTGCCCGACGACGCGCGCGGGCGCCCGCTCGACCAGGTGCTCCGGCCCGAGGTGCTCGAGCAGGTGGGCGGCGCCGCGCTCTCGCTCGAGAGCGAGGCGGGCTGCTACCAGGAGATGGAGCTGCCGGTCGGGCCGGGCGTGCGGCTGCGCGTGCACGCGCGGACGCTCGCGCGCCCCGACGGTGGCGCGCTCGGCCGCGTGATCCTGGCCCGCGAGATCTCCCATGAGCCGCTGAGGCGGCGCTTCGACGAGATCCTGGAGGGGCTCGTCGGGGCCGGGGACGGCTCCGTGCGCGAGAGGCTCGCGCAGGCGCAGCTCGAGATCGGCAAGCTGGTGCGCGAGGCGGGCGCCGAGGGCGTCGCCTCGCCCGGCCGCGCCGAGCTGCGCGACCGGGCGACGCGCACGCTGACCGCGATCGAGTACTGGCTCGCCGTGGACGACACGCTCGCGCGCGAGGCGTTCCCCGACGCGCAGCCGCTCCTCGACCGGATGCGGCTCGCGAACCAGCGCTGGCCGCAGGAGCGCCTGCCGGAGCGCGTGCGCGAGCTCGCGCGCCGCGTGGAGAGCTACTACGAATCCGGAGAGAATCCGAAGCGACCGGTCCTCTGAGCCGGGCGCGGGGGGAGCGATCCCCCGCCTCGAGTTCCGGATCGAGCGCCTCAAGACGAGCTATCGCTTCAGCTACGCGTTCCACGCGCGCGAGGTCCGCTTCGAGCGCGACGCGGGGCAGGGCTTCGAGAACGTCTTCCCCGAGACCTTCTCGTTCCGTGCGGAACGCCACGATCCGACGGAGCTCTACCTGCGCCTCGAGGACCTCTGGACGAACCCGCGGCGGCTCGCGCCCGCGGCGGGGCGCCGCGACGCCGAGGACCTCGTGCTGCGCCTGCTCGCCGCCCTGCCGCGCGTGCTGGCCGGCGTGCTGGACCGGCTGAAGGACGACGAGAGCGAGGCCGCGCTGCTCCGCGCCGCCGAGGACGTCGCGGTGTTCGCGCAGGTCGTGATCCGCTTCGTGAACGACAAGCAGCTCGAGAAGCATCCCCGCGTCCGCATGGCGGCCTTCCACCTGCGCCAGCTCGTGGTGCGCGCCTTCGAGGTGCTGGTCCGCGCACGGGTGCGGCCCGAGTTCCGCGAGGCCTACGTGGCGGGGCGCACGGCGGTGGAGGCGCCCGAGGATCCGACGGACGTCTCGTTCTTCTACGCGCTCGGCTCCGGCGATCCCGAGCGCATCGACCCGGCCGTGATGGGCGCCGCCGAGCGCGCGTGGCAGCGCTGGGTCGAGGGCGTCTGCCTCGAGGCCGACAACGGCGCCTTCGAGTCTGAGCTGTCGCCCTTCGAGGGCCGGGCGACCGAGGTGCTCCACGCCGTCACGCGCCCGGGCATCCGCTCGGTGGATCGCGCGCGCGATCTGACCCTCTTCCTGAGGCGCCCGGCGAACCGCGACTGCCTCCGCATCCTCGGGCGCCTCGAGCACTTCTTCCTGCGCCAGTACGACGTCCACCACGCGGCGGTGATGCGCCACCACGCCGAGAGCCTGCGGAGCGGCCCGGTCGACCCGGAGCGCGTGCTGTCGTGGCATTCGACGCGGAGCTACGCCCTGGCGCTGCTGCTGCCCTCGCTGCCCTTCCTTGCCGCGATCTTCGCCTACGAGCGCGCGCCGCGCGTCTTCGACGCGCTCGCCGCGCTCGAGGTGGGGAGCGTCCTCGCGGTGGTCGTCTGGTTCGTGGCGTACCGCTTCTTCTGGCAGCGCGACGTCACCTTCTTCCACACCTCGGTGCCGCGCATCGGCGCCGGCATCATCGTCGGCTATCTGCCCGTGTTTCTGATCGACGAGGTCTGGGACCTCGCCGAGCAGCCGCCCGTCTACCTCCTCGCCGCCGTGCTCATGCTCGGCTCCGCGACGCTCCTCTACCTCTACGTCGAGGTGCACAGCCGCCTCGGGGATCCGAGCCTCGCCTTCGCGCGCGCGCGCGACATCTTCCTGCTCGGGCTGATCGAGGCCGCGGGCCTCGGGCTCCTCGTCACGAGCCTGCTCGGCCCGCTGATGGCGCTCCGCAACTGGGGGCCGCTGCCCGCCGCGGAGACGCTCGAGGGGCTGCGCGGGATGCTCGCACCCTTCCTGGGCGAGCTCCCGCGCGTGATGGGCGTCGGCCCGCTCTGGGCGTTCCCGTCGGCGGTGCTGCTGATGAGCTTCCTTGCCTTCTTCATCGGCACCTTCCTCCAGCTGCTCTGGGAGGATCTGCCGATCACCGAGCCGCTCTAGCGGCTCGGCGTCCGGGGTCCTTCGACGCTCTTGCCTCACCGGTTACTCTCCTGCGTCGGGGGACCGATGCCCGAGATCGTCATGTACACGAAGTCCTGGTGCCCGTACTGCGACCAGGCGAAGCACCTGCTCCGCGACAAGGGCCAGAGCTGGGCGGAGATCGACATCGAGGCCGAGCCGGCACGGCGCGACGAGATGATCGAGCGCTCCGGCCGCCGCACCGTCCCGCAGATCTGGATCGGCGACCGCCACGTGGGCGGCTTCGACGAGCTCGCCGCGCTCGAGCGCAAGGGCGAGCTCGATCCGCTGCTCGGGCTCGGCAAGCCCGCCGCCCGCGCGGCGGAGCGCGTCAAGGTGCTGATCGTCGGCAGCGGCCCGGCCGGCTACACCGCCGCGATCTATGCCGCGCGCGCGGAGCTGGCGCCGGTCATGCTCGCGGGCCTCCAGTTCGGCGGGCAGCTGATGCTCACCACGGACGTCGAGAACTATCCGGGCTTCCCGGCCGGCGTCACCGGGCCCGAGATGATGGACCTGTTCCAGAAGCAGGCCGAGCGCTTCGGCACGCGCGTGCTGATGGAGGACGCCACGAAGGTGGACCTGTCCGAGCGCCCCTTCCGCGTCGAGAGCGAGGGGCACGCCTTCCTCGCCGATGCGCTGATCGTCGCCACCGGGGCGTCCGCGCGCTGGCTCGGCCTGCCCTCCGAGCAGCGGCTCATGAACCGGGGCGTCTCCGCCTGCGCGACCTGCGACGGCGCGCTCTACCGCGGCAAGCCGATGGCGGTGGTGGGCGGCGGCGACACCGCGATGGAGGAGGCGCTCTTCCTCACCCGCTACGCCACCCAGGTGAGCGTGATCCACCGGCGCGATGAGCTGCGCGCCTCGAAGATCATGCAGGAGCGCGCCAAGAAGAACGCGAAGATCGAATTCGTCTGGGACTCCGCCGTCGAAGAGGTGCTCGGCGAGGAGTTCGTGACGGGCGTGCGCATCCAGAATCTGAAGACGGGCCTCCGCTCGACGCTGCCGGTCGAGGCGCTCTTCGTCGCGATCGGGCACAAGCCGAACACGGACCTGTTCCGCGGGCAGCTCGAGCTCGACGACGTCGGCTACCTGAAGGTGGAGGCCGGCTCGACGCGGACGCGCGTCCCCGGCGTGTTCGCCTGCGGCGACGCCATGGACTCCACCTACCGGCAGGCGGTCACCGCCGCCGGCACCGGCTGCATGGCGGCCATCGACTGTGAACGCTGGCTCGCGGAGCACGAGGGCTGACGGGGAAAGCGGGAGGGAGCGGAAGCATGCCGCTCACCAAGGAACGGCTCGAGCAGCTGGTCGCGCGCTCCACCGACATCGTGGTGGCGACCGACCGCAAGGGCATCGTCACGTACTACAACGACGGCGCCAAGAAGAGTCTCGGCTACGCGGCGGCCGAGGTGCTCGGCGCCTTCGTCGGCAAGCTCTATCCGAGCCTCGAAGAGGCCAAGCGCGTGATGGCCGCGATGCGGAACGCCCAGCACGGCGGGCGCGGCATCGTCGAGACGTTCCGCACCACCTTCTTGTCGAAGAGCGGCGAGGAGATCCCCGTCGCGATCTCGGGCGCCATCCTCGTCGACGAGCGCGGCGAGGAGGACGGCACGGTCGGCTTCGCCAAGGACCTGCGCGAGATCCTCCACAACGAGGAGCTGGCGACGCTCGGCGAGGTGGCGATCGGCCTCTCGCACGAGATCAACAACCCGCTCGCCGTGATCCTGAACCAGGCCGAGCTGCTCGAGCGCGACGTCTGCGAGCTCGCGAGCGAGCGCGACGTCTCGGTCGAGATGGAGCGCCTCGACGCGATGCGCCGCGAGATCGCGCGCATCTCCGAGGTGCTCGAGCGGATGGCGCAGATGGTTCGCGAGGACACGTACGAGACCGTCGACTACGTCGGCCCCGCGAAGATGATCGATCTGCGGGCGCGCCGCGGGCCGGACGAGAAGGGCGAGCCGCGGCTCGCCGGGCTCCGCGTGCTCGTGGCGGACGACGACCTCGGCATCGCGCAGACGCTGAAGGAGATCCTCGAGGCCGACGGCTGCATCGTGACCACCGCGAGCGACGGCCGGGAGGCGCTCGAGCAGCTGCAGGCACACACGCCGGACGTGGTCCTCACCGACGTGGTGATGCCGAACATGGACGGGCACGAGCTCTTCGAGAAGATCCAGCAGCTCCGGCCCGGGCTGCCCGTGCTGATGATGACGGCCTTCCACTACGACAAGGACCACATCATCAAGCGGAGCCGCGTGGCGGGGCTCGCCACGGTGATCTTCAAGAAGCCGGTGGATCCGGAGCGGCTCCGGGCCGCGATCCTCGAGGCGGTCGAGAAGAAGCGCTGAGCCGCCTGCGGCTTCGCTCGTGGCACTTCGTCAGCGCTCGATCGTCTCCTTCGGCACGTTGAAGAGCTGGCCCTTTCCGTTCTTGATCAGGTAGCGGGTCTCCCACTCCTTCAATACGGTGACCTGCTCTCCCGTCTCGAACGCGACGGGCTCGACGCCCTCACCGAGGTTGCCGCGGTGCTCGAGCGTCATCGCCTGCCGGACCTTCGCCATGAAGTCTCCCGCCGGAAGTGCGGCGAAGCCCGAGAGTTAGCGGACGAGCGGGCGGTGGGCGAGGCAGAGCCCCGTGATCTCGCGCGCGCCGGCGAGCGCGAGCGCGCGCGCGGCCTCCGAGAGCGTGCTGCCGGTCGTGACGACGTCGTCCACGAGCCAGACCCGCGGCGGCGCCTGGCTGCGCGCGACGAAGGCGCCCGCCACGTTGCGTCGGCGCGCCCCGCGCGCGAGCCCGGTCTGGCTCGGCGTGTCGCGGAGCCGTGCGAGCAGCACCGGGGCGAAGGGCGCGCCCGCCGCGCGCGCGCACGTGGCGGCGAGCAGCGCCGGTGCGCTCGTCCCGCGCTCGCGGAGCCGCCGCGCGTGGAGCGGCACGGGCACGACGGCGTCGGGCACCGCAGCCGGCAGGCGCGCGGCGAGGCGGCGCATCAGTCCGAGCGCCACGGCCTCCGCCGCGGGATCGAGGCCGCGGAGCCCGCGCGCCGGGTACTTGAAGCGCTGCACCCACGCGGCGGCGGCGCCCTCGTACGCGAGCGCGGCATGCCAGCCGGCGAGCGGAGCCGGCGGCGGGCCGAGCGCGCCGGCCGGGGCGAGGGCGCAGCGCCCGCAGAGGGGGCCCGCCGGCGCGGACCGGCCGCAGCTCGCGCACACCGGGGGCAGCAGCAGCTCGAGCGCCGCACGCAGCAGGGCCTTCATGGAGATCCGCGCGGGACCGCGGGGTGGGCGGCTAGCGGGCCGGGACGATCAGGCTCTTCCCCGTCATCTCGCGCGGGGCGGGCAGGTCGAGCAGCTCGAGCACGGTGGGCGCCACGTCGGAGAGCCCGCCGTCGCGGAGACCCCGGCCGCGCGCGTGCCGCGTGGCCCACCAGATCGGCACGGGATTCGTGGTGTGCGCGGTGTGCGGCTCGCCGGTGACCGGATCGACCATCTGCTCGCAGTTGCCGTGGTCCGCCGTGATGAGCACGTCACCGTCCCGCTCGAGCACCGCCTCGACCACGCGGGCCAGGCACGAGTCGACGGTCTCGACCGCCTTCACCGCGGCCGGCAGCACGCCGGTGTGCCCGACCATGTCGGGGTTCGCGTAGTTCACCAGGATGAAGGCGTGCTCGTCGCTCGCGATGAGCTGGAGCAGCTTCTCCGTCACCGTGTAGGCGCTCATCTCGGGCTTGTGGTCGTACGTCGGGACGTCGCGCGGCGAGGGCACGAGCACGCGCTCCTCGCCCGGGAACGGCTCCTCGACGCCGCAGTTGAAGAAGAACGTGACGTGGGCGTACTTCTCCGTCTCGGCGACGCGGAGCTGCGCGAGGCCCTGCTCGGCGAGGAGCTCCGCGAGGATGCGCGTGGGCCGCGTCGAGGGGAAGGCGACCGGAAGCCCGAACTCGGCGTCGTACTCGCTGAAGCACACGAAGGCGGCGAGCTTCGGCACGGCGCGCCGCTCGAGCTTGCCGGCGAAGCGGCCCTCGCAGACGCTCGCGAGCGCCGCGGTGAGCTGGCGCGCGCGGTCGGCGCGGAAGTTCAGGAAGATCGCGACGTCGCCGTCCGCGAGGGGCGCGCCCCCCGCGACGACGCGCGGCACGACGAACTCGTCGCCCTGATCCGCGGCGTAGGCGTCCTCGACCGCCGCGAGCGCGCCCGCGGCCGGGACGCCCTCGCGGAGCACGATCGCGTCGTAGGCGCGCTGCGTGCGCTCCCAGCGGTTGTCCCGGTCCATCGCCCAGTAGCGCCCGGAGACGGTCGCGACGTGGCCGCCCGCCGCCTCGACGTGCGGAAGCAGCGCGCGCAGGTACCCGAGCCCCGAGCGCGGCGGCGTGTCGCGGCCGTCGAGGAAGGCGTGCACGACGGGGCGCACGCCGCGCTCGCGGCAGGTCGCCAGCAGCGCCTCGAAGTGCGCCTGGTGGCTGTGGACGCCGCCGTCCGAGACGAGGCCGAGCAGATGCAGGCGCCCGCCGCTCCGCGCCAGCG
>Ga0075327_1000392_pt1 | contig 12249 bp, 5 predicted proteins | sample MayberrySE_Catta_2_FD_120056 | JGI IMG/M metagenome (GOLD analysis project Ga0075327, IMG submission 120056) | Natural and restored wetland microbial communities from the San Francisco Bay, California, USA, that impact long-term carbon... | ecosystem: Environmental > Terrestrial > Soil > Wetlands...
GTGGTCGACGCCCGTCATGATGTCGTCGTAGCCTGGCGCGAAGTAGTTGCCGACGATGTCGTTCTTGTGCTTCTGGCCGTAGTTGGTCGATCCGCGGTAGTTCGGGCGGAGGACCACGTAGCCGGCGCCCGCGTAGACCTGCGAGCCGTAGCCGCCGTTGAAGCCGAGAACGTCGGCCGACGCGGGGCCCCCGTGGATGGCGACAATCAGCGGATACCGCTGCCCTTGAACGTAGCCGACCGGCTTGAGGAGCACGCCCCCAACCATCGACCCGTCCCGCGACTTCCAGGTGATCTCCTCCTGCGTGCCGAGCGCGAAGCCGCGCACCTGCGGGTTGGGATCGGTCAGCTGCGTCCACGCGGACCGCGTCGCGATCTGATCCACGCTCGCGACCGTGAAGACCGTGGACGGCGTCGAGCCGTCAGCGTACTCGATGAGGTGCACGCCGGTCTCGTCGCGATCGACCGAGAGCGACGCCGTCTCGCGCGTGAGCTGGCGGACGGCGTCTTTCTGGAGGTCGATGGCCATCAGCTGATTCGTGGCGCGGACGCCCTCGTTGAAGTACATCGTGTGGCCATCCTTCGACCAGAAGCCGACCGTGACGTCGCCGTCGAACGACGAGCCGAGCTTGCGGAAGGGCTTGCCGCGATCGGCCACTGCGCGCAGGTACAGACGGCCGTTCGTCATGCTGTAGTTCTCGAAGTCGTCTGGCGCCGAGAAGGCAATCGAGCGCCCATCTGGCGAGGAGCTCGCGGCGCTCTCGCCGACCTCCGAGTTGCTGGTCAACCGCTCGATATGGCCCGTCGCGGTCTCGAGCAGATAGAGATCCGCGTAGAGGCTCTCCTGCGTGATGTTGCGCTTGTAGCGGTCGCCAGAGCTGCCGCGGAAGGCCACCCACTTGCTGTCGTCCGCGATCGTGAAGTCCGACACGCTGTACGGGGCATCCACCGTCAGCCTCGTTGGTTTCGCGGGATCGAGGTCGAGTGCCCAGAGGCTCGCGAGCGGCGTCTCCGCGTTGCGGATGTTCACCGTGAACTTCTTCTCGCGTCGGAGCCTGTCGTCGGCGTCGGCGGTATTCGCGCTGATGAAGTAGATCCGCCTGCTGTCAGGCGACCACCGCCAGATGCCGACGCCCGCGGGCTGCGTCGTGATCTGTTCCGGCGTGGCGCTGTCGATCTCCCGCAACGGCAGCCGGTACAACTGCTCCTCGCCCGTCTTGCCGCTTCGATAGACGAGCCAACGCCCGTCGCGACTCAGCGCGAAGTTGGAGACGCCTTCCTTCGCGTCGGTGAGGCGGCGCGCTTCTCCGCCGTCGGGCCTCATCACGTACACCTGATTGCGTCCCGACGCGTTCTCGGGGGCATCGCGGTTCGACAGGAAGAAGAAGAGGCGGCCGTCGCGGGACCACGCGGGCGCCGTTTCGTTCTTGTCTTTCGTGAACGTCATCTGCCGCGTCGACTTCACGCCCTGCTCCGTCGACACCACGTAAAGGTCGGTCTGACGCCTGGCTTCCTTCCAATCTGGCGTCGACAGCGTGTAGAGCAGCCACTTGCCATCGGGGCTCGGCGTCATGGCGCCGGTCTGCTTCATCAGCTGCATGTCGAGAAACGTCATCGGCCTGGGGCGTTCCGCGTTCTGCGCGCGGAGTGTTGGCAGGACGATTGTCACCGTGATGACCGTCAGGGCCGCGATTCCGGGCCACGTACGTCTGGCGTGGTGCTGCATGGTGAATGCTCCGCGATTGTCCTTCTTCTGAAACCGTTGGACCGCGAGTCAGATTCTAGCAGCTGGCCGCCGGGAGGAAGCGACTGCGGAGGTGACGGAGGACGCCTCGCCGGGCAAGAATGAGTCGCTCATGAAGACTTCAGGGACTCCCGCCGAGCGAACCAGGCCCGGTCGCATGGTGCTTCTGTCGGGCCCATCGATCGCGGATCACGTCGGCTGGATGCGATGGCTGCCCGGGGTGCTGACGTTGCGCCGGTACGATCCCGCCTGGCTGCGTCACGACATCGTGGCCGGCCTGGTGCTGACGACGATGCTCGTGCCGGTCGGCATCGCCTACGCGGTGGCGTCGGGCGTGCCGGGTATCTACGGCCTCTACGCGACCATCGTCCCGCTGCTGGCGTACGCCCTGTTCGGCCCGAGCAGGATTCTGGTCATGGGACCTGATTCTTCGCTCGCTCCCATCATCCTTGCGATTGTCCTGCCGCTCTCAAGCAGAGATCCGGATCGCGCCGTTGCCGTGGCCAGCATGATGGCGGTCGTCTCGGGAGCGGTGTGCATCGTCGCTGGTATTGCGCGCCTGGGCTTCATCACCGAGCTCCTGTCCAAGCCAATCCGCTACGGATACATGAACGGCATCGCGCTCACCGTCCTCATCAGCCAGGTGCCCAAGCTGCTCGGATTCTCGATCACGAGCGACGGACCCCTCGAGAACATCCGGGCAATTGTCGAGGCGGTCCTCACGGGGAAGACGAACCTGACGGCGTTCCTCGTCGGCGCTGGCACGCTGGCGGTGATTCTGCTGCTCAAGCGATCCACGCGCGTGCCAGGCATCTTAATCGCCGTGGTCGGAGCGATGGGGATCGTGGGAGCGCTGGATCTCGCGGCGCGCGCTGGCGTGTCGGTGCTCGGTCCGCTCCCCCAGGGTTTGCCCACCTTGGTCGTTCCGTGGATCGCCTCCGCCGATATCGCTCCTGTCCTCATCGGTGGATGCACAGTCGCGCTGGTGTCGTTCGCGGATACCAGCGTGCTCTCCCGCGCCTACGCCGCGCGGACGCGCAGCTATGTCGATCCCAACCAGGAGATGGTGGGACTCGGGGTCGCCAACCTCGCCGCCGGGTTCTTCCAGGGCTTTCCCATCTGCAGCAGTTCGTCGCGGACCCCCGTGGCCGAGGCCGCGGGCGCCAGGACACAGCTGACGGGGGTCGTCGGGGCGATCGCCGTTGCGTTGCTGCTCGTCGCGGCACCGGACCTCCTCCAGCACCTGCCGACGAGCGCGTTGGCAGCGGTGGTCATTGCGTCGGCGATTGGACTGATCGAGGTGGCCGACCTGCGCCGGATCTATCGCATCCAGCGGTGGGAATTCTGGCTGTCCATCGTCTGCCTGATTGGCGTGGCCGTGCTGGGCGCGATACCGGGCATCGGCCTGGCCGTCGTGATCGCCGTCATCGAGTTTCTCTGGGACGGCTGGCGACCCCATTCGGCGGTGCTCGGCCGCGCCGAGGGTGTCAAGGGCTATCACGACATCACACGCTATCCGGACGCCCGCCAGATCCCCGGTCTGGTGCTGTTCCGCTGGGATGCGCCCCTGTTTTTTGCCAACGCCGAGTTGTTCAATGCGCGGGTCATGGACGCCGTATCGGCGTCACCCACACCGGTGCGTTGGGTGGTCGTGGCCGCGGAGCCGGTGACGAGCGTGGATGTCACCGCGGCCGACGCGGTCGCCGAGCTGGACGAAGCGCTGCGCGAAGCAGGCATCGAACTCTGCTTTGCCGAGATGAAGGATCCCGTCAAGGACAAGCTGAAGCGGTTCGGATTGTTCGCGCGGCTGGGTGAACAGACATTCTTTCCGACCCTGGGCGTGGCCGTCAGCCGGTATCTCGAAACCCATCCGGTCGAGTGGGTGGATTGGGAAGAGAAGAGCGCCGGGTAACGGCGAAGAGGTACACTTCACCAGCATCTGTCGGTCAGCCGCCCTGCCGATCTCGACGGCATTCGAGAATTTGAAATGGAAGACATCACGCCCGCCGCGCGCGGGCTCGAGCCTGCGCAGATCGGTCAGTTCATCACCGACGGATTCGTACGCATCGACCGCGCGTTCCCGCGCGACTGGGCGGATGCGGCTCGAGCGATCCTCTGGAAGGCGATGGGTTGCAGCCCGGACGATCCCGCAACCTGGACCCAACCCGTCATTCGACTCGGCATGTTAACGCAGACTCCGTTCATCGAGGCCGGGAACACGCCGCGGCTGCATGCCACGTTCGATCAGCTGGTCGGCCAGGGACGCTGGCTTCGACCGGCAGCAATGGGGACCTTCCCCGTGCGTTTTCCGTCCGCCGTCGATCCCGGCGACACCGGCTGGCACATCGACGTCAGCTTCGGCACGGACACACCGGACTTCCTGTCCTGGCGCGCCAACATCCACTCGAAGGGCCGCGCCTTGCTGATGCTGTTCCTGTTTTCCGACGTGGATCAGCACGATGCGCCGACGCGCATTCGGGTCGGGTCACACGCAGACATCGCTCGGCAGCTTGCGCCCGCGGGAGAACAGGGGCTGACGCTGAGGGCACTCGCCGCTGACGGCTTCGCGACGAGCGCTCATCGCCCCGTCGTCACTGCCACGGGCGATGCCGGCACGGTGTACCTGTGTCATCCGTTCCTGGTGCATGCCGCGCAGCCGCACCAGGGCGCGCGCCCGCGGTTCCTGGCCCAGCCACCGCTGCTGCCTGTGGACCCGGACAATCGGCCGCACGGAGATTTCAATCCCGTGGAACAGGCGACCGCACGGGCTCTTGGGCGGTGGCCCTCTTCGCCGTCGGCGCACTGGCCGCCGCGTGCATCGGATTTGGCATGGGTGGCGAGTCCGACGTGACGCCCTGTCTGTTTTCTCGGTACTTCGGGCGACGGTCGTTCTCCACACTCTACGGTTTGACGTGGACCGCGACGGGCGTCGCCGCAGCCATCGGACCGATCATGATGGGAAGGGCGTTCGACGCGACGAACCTGTCACCGCTCCCCGACGGGCTCTTCGTCGAAGATGATGGTCTGAGAGCGGAACGCCGCATCCGGCGCCGCCCACACGTCGAGCCGGCGCGGGCGCCGAAGGACGTTCGTGCCGCAGTGAATCTGACCGTCCCGAACATGGTAGTACCAGGTGTCGACGAAGTGCACGTGGACCCCGAGGTCGGCGGTCACGGCCCTGGTGAAGAGCTCGAACAGATCCACCATCTCGTCGTCGATGACGAGGCGGGTGAAGTCCGAGCGTAGATATCCGTGGCTGTCGAAGTGCCTGGCGTTCGGCACGATGATCCGGCGCTCGAGCTCCGCCGCATCAGCGCCGGGGAAACTGTCACGGAACCCGTCGATCACGTCGGCCTTCGTGCGCATGCCGCCGTAGCTGCCGAGAATCAGACCGCTCGATGAGAAGACCGTCGCCGGATCCACGGCTTCGACCCAGTAGACCTCGCGCGTCATCCGGTGCTGGGCGATGAGCCGCTGGCCCACGCGGTCCCGGATCGTCCCCGGCAGCTGCAGCTCGCGCATGGCCGTGCGGACCACGAAGACCGCGTCGGTCCGGCGCATCCGCGGGCCGTACGGCTTCGGCACCAGGAGGTGCTGGTTGACGACCTGCAGGTTGACCATGTCCGGCGAGAATGCGGTCGTCGGTCCGTTCCAGGGCGCCGCGTTGAAGAGGCCGAGGTTGTCCACCCGATCCCACAGCACCGGAATGGGAAGGATCGACACGCCCAGCTCCCGCGCCAGGAGATCACGGCTCGGTTGCAGCATGGAGGCGTCGAGCCCGTCGTTGACGGCCTCGCCGTTGACGTCGCGCTCGCAGAAGAGGATCTCCGACGGGGTGATGTCCGCCGGATAGTGGCGGTCGGGACCTTCCCCAGGCACCACGCCGATGCGATGCACGTTGAACCCGCCCGAGCCGGACAGCGCCGAGGCGAGCTGCATGTAGATCGACGGCGGATCGTGCGACTGCGACACCGTGCCTGGTTCCGCGCGGGGATGGATGTGGAGCCACGACTTGCCGCGGAAGAGCCGCGTCACGGGCGCTGTTCCGTCTGTCATCAGGCGTGGAAGCACGCCGGACGGCCGGCGCGGCGTAGTGATTCGGTCCGGATGATGGATCGGCAGCCCGCCGCGATAGCGCCACTCCGCCTGGCGCAGAATCGTCATGGCTGCGCGCGACGAGGCGTGGAGGACCGAAAACCCGGACGTGCGGTGGGGGACGACCGCCATCATCTCGTCCACGTGGCCGACGCGCAGCCAGGCCGTATTGATCTCGACGATCGGCTGCTTCTTCTGCTTCGCAAAGAGCCGCAGCACATCCGGATCCATGAACTCGCCGCCGTCCGGAAACCTGACGTTGCCGAGCAGGATCTTGCCGAGCGGTGCGCCGCTCACCGGCGGCGTGGACTCGATGTTGCCGCCGTAGTTCGCCGCATCATGCATCTGCCGGCCGCGGAGGAACAGGCGCCGGGCGGTCTCCGCCGGCAAGGAGACGCTTCGGCCCGCGATTGTCGTCTGCACGGACAGCCCCGCGCCGGATCCCGTCGTTCCGTGCCCGGTGCGGGCCTCGCGCACCAGCTGTTCGGCGGCGGTTTTCAGGCCGGCCAGAAGCGACGCACGTTCCGGCTGGGCGTTGCCCGCAGCCTCATCGATCGTCCGCCGCAGCCGCGCCAGGCTCGTCGCGAGGTCGCGAAGCGCCGTGACCCAGTCGGCATCGGCGATGGGGGACCACTGAGGATTGGCCAGAACGCCGAATCGGTCCAGCTGCCGTGACACCCGCAGGATGCGTTTCGTGCTCGCGACCCACTCCCGCGTCTGCCGGAAGTTGATGCGCAATACGCCGCCGTCGCTGGTGTTGACGACCAGAATCCGGTCCCACAGGTCGTTGAACATCGCGATGTCGCGCGACCGGAAGTGATTGTTGACGAAGTCTTCCAGGTTGTCGGTGACCGTCGCGTCGGAGTTCTCGTGCCGGAACCGGGGCAGGTGGAGGACGATCTGCCGGGCGCGGTCGGCTCCCTGCATCATGCCATGCTGGTATTGATCCTGGAGCCAGCTATCGCCGCCGGTGAGGCTGACGGGCACCTCGACCAGCGGGACGGCTGCCGCCGCCAGCACCGGACGAACGTCCTCGACCGACGGCCGGTTCTGCGGTTTCGTGACGATGTAGAGTCGCGTGGCTGTCGTCAGCCGATCATCGAGGATGACCGGCGCGACCGAAAACCGTCCGGTGTCCTCCAGGTGGGCCCGGCTCAGCACGTCGACGCGGATGACCGAAAGCTCGAACCGCGTCTCTTCCCGCTCGTCCTCCCGGTAGCTGAGATCGAGAGAGGAGATCTGTCCGAAGCTCGCGCCGGCGATCGTGCGCACCTGCAGCGTGAGAGGGAGCTCACCGGACGCTGGAACCGCCGGGAGCTCGAACACCGCCGGTTCGCCGAGCCGATGCGGCACGATCACGCCCGCGGCGGTGGAGAGGCGCGTGCGCGTGTGCATCACGCCCGAGCACCGCATCACCAGCCGCTCGCCGGCGCCCAGCGCGCCGGGCGTCACGCGAACGAGCAGCGGCAGCAACTCGTCGTCGCGGCTGAACGCGGTCGCGATGTCGTAGTCCGCGCCCGGCGTCGAACCGCTCGAGACGCTCGCCGGAAGCACGCGCTGATCGCGATCCAGATTGGCGACGACGACGGCCCCTGGCCAGTCCAGACGGGCAGCCCGTTCGGCCGCGCTGCGCGTCAAGGCGCCGTCGCGATCGTAATCGGCGTGCAGTTCGATGCCGGGCATCGGGCGTCAGGCTCCCTGCTCGACCCAGCTGCCATCGGGCTGTTTCTGCCATGTCGGCAGCTGGTCATCGGCACGGAGCCTGACGAGCGTGGTCGGCACCCGCACGCTCCACGCCTCGCCGACGGGGATCTCGTCGCCCGGCCGTCCCAGCCGCTCAGCCAGCTCGTCGGCAATCGGCAGGTAGATCTCGTCCGAGATGGCTGGCAGGCTGCCGCCGAACCACGGTTCGCCGAACAGGCGGAAATGGTCGACCGCTTCCGCAAAGCCGGGGCGGACCGGTATCTGCACGCGCACGTATCCCGCCTTCAAAAAGGCCGCGAACTCGGCATCGTCGTCTTCGATGACGATCTTGTCGAGCCAGGTGGCCTTGCGGCCCCAGAAGTAGCCGTAGGGCACCCACGACACGTTCTCCCACTCGAAGGCCTGCTCGAAGAACCGGACGTAGGGCCCCTCGAGCGCCGATTCGGCGAACACGACTTCGGGCAGGTTCGCGGCGCCGCTGTCGATCGCGTCGAACTTGTCGTAGTGCTGGAGGGTCAGCATCGAGATGGCCAGACGCTTGATTTCGTCGAGCATCAGCGCTCGGTTGTGTGCCGACGGCCCGAAGACGATCTCCTCGGGCGCTTCGGCTTCGAGCTCCGCGAGCTTGGCCTCGTACTCCGAGAGCCGCGCCCGGTAGGCCTGGGTCAGCTTGGCGTGGGTGTCGGCCCGCCACAGATCGATCGCCCGGTCGGTCGCCTCGCAGATCACTTCCACGGCGATGGCCACGTCGCCCACGCGGTCGGTCACCATGGCGAACGGCACGGCGCCGGTCTCCTCGTCGAGCGGCGTCGACCACACCCACGGCTGGCCGCTGCGGAACTGATGCGAGCGCTGGCCCATGATGACCGACACCGTCCAGCTGTCCCACACGGCGACGACTCGTCCGACCGTTGGGCGGACCGCCTGATAGCCGTCCGGTATCTGGATGCGCGTCGAGTTGGTGAATTCCTGATCCTTGTCTTCGCCGCCGGTGTTGAAGTCGTACGACTCGGTGACGAAGGGGTGCGGCGGCGGCTTGACGTCGGTCGCGCCGTACAGGGCGATGTAGGTCTCGTAGTTGTCTTCGGTGAGCAGACTGGGAGTGATGTCGAAGGCTGGCGGCTTCTCCAGCTCGATCGCGGCCGAGCGGCGGTTGCGGAACGCTTCCATCAACAGGGCGCCCGGCTCCGGCAGCATGATGTCGAACACGGTCCGCGGTCCGTAGTTGAAGACCTGCGCTTCGTAGACCTTGGTGACCCACTGGTAGACGCCAGACACGTGCGCCGTGCCAGCGGTGTTGTCGAACGTGTGCTGGTCCATTTCCTCGATCTCGCGCGTGACCCGGCGGGTCTCGCGGGTCAGCACGCGCTCGGTGATCTTCTCCGAGGCCTTCTGGGTGACCTGCCGTGCGGTTTCCGACGCCGCACGCTCGGCCTCCTGCGACTTGCGCTGCCAGGACGCCTCGACCGAGGCGCGGAACTCGACCGTCGGGCCATAGCTGGCCTTGATGCTCGCCGACCCTTTTACGCCCACTTCCTCCTGCAGCGCCGTCTCGCTCTCGCGGCGGATCTCGAATCGATCCGTCGTCTCGAGCGAGCGCTCGGTGGTGGTCTCGATCTCTCGCTCGGTGAGCGTGATCGTCTCGGTTTCGAGGCGCGTGCGATGGACGCGGTCTTTCTTCTCGCCCTTGAGGATGTTCGCGATGTGCGAAACCTCGGCACCCTCGTACCCGGTGAGCTGCTGCTTGACCAGCAGCAGATCCATGATGCCCGCGGGTTCGAGATCGGCGTGGGTCGTCGGCACTCCATCGCCGGCTGGAAGGACCAGGACCGGGATGGCGTCGAGAATGGACATCGGCGACAGCCCGTACAGCAAGGGCATCGGGCTGGCCGAGATGGCCACCGTCGTCTTGCCGATCTTGCGGAACGTCTTCTGCGCAATCGGCTGAATCAGCCGCTGTGCCTGCGCATGCACTTTCTGTTTCTCGACCGAGATCTTCTGCAGCGTGCGCGCGATGGGCTCGGCCGGATCGAGCCCCAGGTCCTTGATCACCGACTGCGTGTTCGCGCTCAACGTGCCGGCCGTCTCCTTCGAGAGCCGCAAGCCAACCAGGCCGGGCATGATTGGCTTGAAGTCTGGTGATCCGGTGAGGGCAATGCGAGCGCCGCGGCCGAGCGGCAGCGCGGGGTCCGCGACGCCGAGGTTCTCGGCCGTCACGTTCGTCAGCGCCGCGCGTACTGTCGCCGACGAGCCGATGTTGACCGTCGTCTGGCTGCCTTCCGGAGGGCGGGTCACGTCGGTGGCCGCTGCCAGCAGCGTCGCCCGGAGCACCGCGTTGCGGATCTCGACTTCCTGCTGGAAGAGCTTCGTCGGACGCAGGTCCCGTGGCGGCAACCGCTCGGGAGCTGTTTCCTGCGGGGTCATCGAGAAGCCGTGCGGGCGAATCCCGCGCAACTCGTCGAGCGCCCGGCCGAGCTTCTCGTGCTGACCGGCAAGGCCGCGCAGCGTCTCGGCCACCGACGGGCCCGGCGGACGCGGCGGCACTGGCGGGCGCGTCGGCAGCACGACGCGCGGGACGCGCATCCCGCGGCGATAGATGCGCACGAGCTCGGCCAGGTCGAGGGGGAACTCAGGGTCGGCGTCGAATCGCACGACGAGCTCTGCGGCCCGGAGGATCGCCGCCAGACGGCGGAGCGGCCGCTTGTGGTCGGCAGGCGACAACTTGATCGCCAGGATGCTATCTTTGATCCGATCGAGCAGCGCGCGCACGGCGGGATCCGCCACAAACGGACCGGGCGCCCCGCCGAGCGCGTCCGTCAGAGCCGTTTCCACGGCCGCGCGGTCGGCCGTGCCGGTGGCGATCAGGGCGTCGATCGCTGTCGCCGCCGCGTCGAGCGCCCGCAGCTGCGGCACGCCGTTGATATCGCCGACGAACCTGGTCGAGCCGATGAACGTCGCCGCCAGCGTGTGCAGCTGGTCCCGCCGGGCCGGGCCATTCGGTATCGCCGCCGCGTCCTGCTGGAACTGGCTGTCGAGCGACAGATCGATCGGCTCGATCTCATCGCTGGACCGGTTGGCCTCCCGAACGATGTTGAAGCGAAACAACGTTTCCATGGCTGATCCTCTGGAAGTGCGGTCAGGAAGGGACGCGGAGGTTGTCGCGCGGCGCAGACGTCTGGACACAGGTGCGGCAGCGCGACTCTGCACGCGACGGACTCGCGCTGCCGAAGGGATCGCTTCGGGCTCGATGGAATCGGTCCCGTTGACAGCGGATATTCTGCCCGCGCGACGAGACGTGTCAACGAAAAACCGAAGCTGATCCGCACCGTGCAGTTGGTCGACCGTGATTGCAGAGCTTGCCGGGATCAAGACGGCGGAGGCAGAGTGGCTAGCAGCTAAGCTAGGTGTCTTTCGAACCCTGGATTGTCGGTGCGGTGTCTGCGCCGCGGCCCGCGCCCGGCACTCGGATGCAGCGGGGACTGCGCGCGGCGTTCAGCTACCGGTGCAGCACTCCCCCGTGGACGAGCGTGTAGGTGCCGACAGGACGCTCTTCACCGCCTTCGTGCGCGGTCAGGAGGACCTCGACCTCCACGACTGGGAGCTGACGGACCCAGTCGGCCGGCGCGGCATAGATGATTTCACCGTGCGAGCCGGGGGCGATCTCACCCGTCGCGCGGCTCACTTCGGTGCCGGCCACGCGATGCGACAGCGTGAACTCGCCGGCGCCGCCAAAGTCGCCGCGCAGCCGCAGCGCCATCAGCTCATCGTCGTCCCACACGGCACATGGCACGACGGCGCCGGGCGACAGGGCGTAGGTCCGCACGCGCACGCCCTCGCGCGCCAGCCGATTCAGGACGGCGTCGGTCACGAACCCGCCCACCGCCGCAGATCGGACCGCCGGTCGGATCGCGCGCACGAGCGCGCCGAACTCCGCGGCGCGCGCGCTGCACTCGGCACACGAGAAGAGGTGTTCCTCGATTGCCGTTGCCTCGGGTTCGGGCCACTCGCCGGCAACGTAATCAGTCAAATCGCGGAACGATATCCGCTCGCATTCCGGAGTGCTCATTGCCGCGCGTCTCCCAGCACACACTCGCGCAGGCGAGCCATCGCCCGATGCCGGACCGTTCGGACCACGCCCGGCGAGACACCGAGATCCTCGGCGATTCGCGGCGCTTCACGGTCGGCATAGAACGTGAGCACCACGACGAGCCGGTCCCTCTCGGGGAGGGCGCGCAGGCACGCGGCCACGCGCGGCGCGTCGAGGGCGGCACCGAACGACGGCGCAGTGTCCTCCGGTGGCGCCAGGAATCGCGCGGCCAGCGCATCCCGCCGCCGCGCGACCCGGCGCTCGGCGTGAGCCATCATCCGGCTGGTCCCCAGGATGAACGATCCGATTTCTTCCGGCCGGCGCACTTCACCAGCGCGCAGCCGCTCGATCGTGAGCAGCAGAACGTCCTGTGCGAGGTCGTCACTGGCCGCGTCGTTCTGCAGGTGCCGGCGGCCGTACAGCCGCACGCGCGGCGCGAACCGGCGGTACAGCTCGGCTTCCTCGGCAGCAGTCGAGCCGGACCGGCCGCCGGCGATTCGGCGCGCGAGCGCTTCGTCGCTGACGGCCTCGAGCGCTGCGGGCGTGTCCGGCACAGCCGGACGGTACTCAAGCCACCTGGTGTGCGTCAACCGGCACCGCACCGAGCCGGCGTTCCAGCA
>Ga0075327_1000393_pt1 | contig 12228 bp, 12 predicted proteins | sample MayberrySE_Catta_2_FD_120056 | JGI IMG/M metagenome (GOLD analysis project Ga0075327, IMG submission 120056) | Natural and restored wetland microbial communities from the San Francisco Bay, California, USA, that impact long-term carbon... | ecosystem: Environmental > Terrestrial > Soil >...
ATATGATCTTCTGATCCCTCCAATGGAGCGAATTTGACATTTGAGTCCCGGTTGCAGCAAGGCTTTTGCTCAAATGTCAAATTCAAAAGCTCCACTAGATTCAATAACTTGCTAGTGGTCCTTTCGATTCCGACATTTGCTCGAATGGGTGCTGCCAAGGGATGCAAATGTCGGAATCGGACCACTAGCTAGGTGAGGAAGTTGCTATGCCGACGTCCGCAGCGACTCCAGCGACTCCGAGAAAAAACCCGATTTGCACCGGACTGATAGTCCAAGTCGGAACTCCCGATACCACACATCGTCAAGCCGAAAGATTGGCGACAACCGTGGTCGCCGACATCCTGCGCGGCAAATGGACGATCGAGCCCCTCGGTCGGGCCACGAGGGATTTTCTGCTGACACCTGCCGGCCCCAAGAAAACGATCGGCATATCGACGGCATGGAACATGGTCGGTGCCCTGAAGGAGCACCGAGACGTCCAGGACGCCGAACCCGCGCTTGTGGTTCCCGGTGTCGATCCACGACCGGACCAAGTTTATGCGGGCGCAGGTCAGCGCGCCGCGTCCGCAAGAAGCAGCCGCTCTGCCGACCTCGCCTGCTCGCGACCGAATGAGTGGAGCCTCAAGTTATGCCGCGTGCCGGAGGCGTGGAACGCCTCGGTCGAAAAGGGGCGCGCGGCTTATGGGCAAGGCATTACGTTTGGCCATCCCGATACGGGTTACACGCGCCATCCCGAAATTTGGGATCCCCGGCGGTTACTGCCGAAATATGGCTATGACTTCGAAGCCGACCGGCCTGACCCGCGCGATCCGCTGGTCGGCGCGAACCCAGGTCACGGCGGCAGCACGGCAAGCGTGATCATGAGCGACGTCGGCGTTGGTGCCGCAGACGAGACCTTCGTCTCCGGAGTTGCTCCGAAATCGAAATTGATCCCTTTGCGCGTGTCGAGCGGCGTCGTCCACCTGAACTTCGCCAAGCTGACCCAGGCCATTTACCACGCCGCCGATCTTACCGGTCCGGCCACCGTACACGTGATCTCGATGAGCCTCGGAGGCCCGTTCCATTCACGGGCGCTGCTCCGGGCAATCCGCTACGCGCTCGACCGGGGTATCATTCTGTGCGCGGCGGCCGGCAACGTCTGGCCTTTCGTCGTTTATCCCGCCAAATATGATGAGGTCGTCGCCGTCGCCGCGTGCAATTGCTTAAGCAAACCTTGGTCCGGTTCGGCAAAGGGACCGTCGGTGGACCTGACAGCACCGGGCGAATCGGTGTGGCGAGCGCAAACCGAACGGCCAAGGAAATACACGGTCGCCCGCAGCGCCGGAACCTCCTACGCGGTCACGCAGGTCGCCGGCGCATGTGCACTTTGGCTTGGATACCACGGACGAGATCAACTGATCCGAAAATACGGAGTGGCCAATCTGGCTGCAGTATTCAAGGAGTTGCTCATCCGCGAGGGGGTCAAGACACCCACAGGGTGGGACACGCGGAATTACGGGACAGGCATATTGGATGCCTACAAGCTCGTCACGGCACCATTGCCTTCCCGTGCGCCGGCTCGCGGAATGGTCATCGCCCGCGCCGGCATGGCAGCGCAGCCGCAAAGCGATGTCGACATCCTGTGCGATTACTTCCCCGATCGAGACCCCGCCGCTACAAGACTGGCGGTGGGCCGCGTCCTCGGCGTGTCTTCGAGACAGGCCGAGATAATTCTCGCCGAGCATGCCGACGAGCTCGCGTTCCACATTGCGGTCAATCCCGAATTTCGCGAGCGTATCGGCCGTTTAGCGCAGACGCCGACGGGCAGAGCGATGAGCGCACCATCAAGGAGCCGCTTCGTGCTCCCCAGCATGTCGAGCCGGCTGAAAAAAAGCATAAGTGGTGAGGTGGCGACCGCCGGATAGGTACCGGCGAACGCGGCCTTCCGAAGAACCAATCGCCGCAATCGGCTTATTCTTCCGGACTTTCCGCCTTTGGCTTTTCCGAGACTGTGGCCAAGCGCCGGTGGTAGGTCGTCCACCACAGCGGCAGACAACCGAGATAGATCAGCGAACTGACCGCCATGGTCTCGAACGGGAAGCTGAACAGCAGTGCCGTATAGATGACGGCAAGGACGAAGATCGGCAGAACATAGTCGCGCGGAATGCGCCGACCCACCGTCTTTCCCGACCAGGTCGGCACCCGGCTGACCATCAGAAGACCGATGGCGAGCGTATAGATCAGCACCGCCGGCGCGGTCAGAAAGCCATGCGGGACCCCGACGAACTCGAGATAGATCGGCAGCATCGAGATCATCGCAGCGGCCGGCGCCGGCACGCCGACGAAATAGTTCGATTGCCATTCCGGACGGTCGGGCGCGTCGAGGGCGACATTGAACCGCGCCAGGCGGAGCGCCCCGCACAGCGCGAAGATCATCGCCACGATCCAGCCGACCGCCCTGAGCTCGTCGAGCGCCCAGACGTACAGCAGCATGGCCGGAGCAACGCCGAAATTGAGGAAGTCGGTGAGCGAATCGAGCTCGGCGCCAAAGCGTGAGGTCGACTTCAGCAACCGCGCAACCCGCCCGTCGATGCCGTCGAGGAAGGCGGCGATCGCGATTGCCGCAATGGCGGCATCGAAACGCAACTCGATGCTCATACGGATCGAGGTCAGGCCGACGCACAGCGCCAGCAGCGTCACCAGGTTCGGGAAGATCTGACGGACCGGAATCAATCGCAGCTGGCGGACGCGGCGGCGGCGCGGTGAATCGTCACCGGGGTCGAAGGGGGGAAAGATGTTGGCCATGAAGGCTCCTCAGCAGATACGGACCCGGCGTTCGGCGGCGTCCTCGCCGAAGCGGGCGAGCACAGTTTCGCCGGCGATTGCGGTCTGGCCCTCGCTGACCAGAACGTTGGCGGCGAGCGGCAGGTAGACGTCGACGCGGCTGCCGAAGCGGATGAGGCCGATGCGCTCGCCGGCCGCGACCTCCTTGTCGGCCTCGGCGAAGCAGACGATCCGGCGCGCCACCAGCCCGGCGATCTGGACGACGGCGATCGGGCCGTGGGCACTTTCGATGACCAGGCCGTTGCGCTCGTTGTCCTCGCTCGCCTTGTCGAGGTCGGCGTTGATGAATTTGCCCGGCCGGTAGACGATCCTGGCAACCCGTCCGGCCAGCGGGGCGCGGTTCACGTGGCAGTCGAAAACGCTCATGAATACGGAGATCCGACGACGGGTCTGATCGCCGATATCGAGCTCGCGCGGCGCCATGCCGACGGTGACGGCGGAGATGCGCCCGTCGGCGGGGCTGACGACGAGATTGGTGTCGAGCGGCGTCACGCGTGACGGATCGCGGAAAAAATAGACGCACCAGGCTGTCAGGATCAGCCCGATCCAGAAGATCGGCGCCCAGAACCAGCCGAAGAACACCGTCAGAAAAGCCAGCACCGCGATGAAGGGGAAACCTTCGCGGCGGATTGGCACGAGCATCGCGCGGATCGAATCGAGCACGGACGACATTATCACCTGACCAAGCAAACCGGCCCGCCGGGCCTCTCGCCGGCTGGAAGCGCCACTGCCGGCCGGCGGGGGCTAAAAAGCACGGATTGCCGGTCAAGTGAAGGCAGAGGTGGGGGCACCCTACTCCGCCGGCATCGACTGCGGCTCGTGGTGTGGCGCGCGATGCACCAACCCGCGCGTGTCGGATTCCTCAACCTCGCGCAGAATTTCCTCGGCCTCGGCCACCTGGCGCTGGCGGTTCCACATCGAGGCGTAGAGACCGCCCCCAGCAAGCAGCTGGTCATGGGTGCCGCGCTCGACGATCCGGCCCTCGTCGAGGGCAATGATCTCATCGGCGTGGACCACGGTCGACAGCCGGTGCGCGATGATCAGCGTCGTGCGGTCGGCCGAGGCCCGCTCAAGCGCCGCCTGGATGTCGCGCTCGGTGTGGATGTCGAGGGCCGAGGTCGCTTCATCGAGGACCAGGATCGGCGGCGCCTTGAGGACGGTGCGGGCGATGGCGACCCGCTGCTTCTCGCCGCCCGAGAGCTTGAGACCGCGCTCGCCGACCTCGGTTTGGTAGCGGTCGGGCAGGCCCTCGACGAAATCGGCGATCTGGGCGACCTCGGCCGCCGCCTCGACCTCGGCGTCGTCGGCCTCAGGGCGCCCGTAACGGATATTATAGGCGATGGTATCGTTGAACAGGACGGTATCCTGCGGGACCAGGCCGATTGCGGAGCGCAGCGACTCCTGGGTGACGTCGCGAACGTCCTGGCCGTCGATCACGATGCGACCGCCGGTGACGTCGTAGAAGCGAAACAGCAGCCGCGAAATCGTCGACTTGCCGGCGCCGGACGGGCCGACGATGGCAACCGTCTTGCCCGGAGGAACCTCGAAGCTGACATGCTCAAGGATCGGCCGGCCGGGGTCGTAGCGGAACGAAACATCGTCGAAGCGGACGGCGCCGCCGGAAACTTTCAGCGTCGCGGCATCGTCCTTGTCGACGATCTCCGGCGTGACCTCGAGGAGATCGAACATCGCCTCGATGTCGGTCAGGCCCTGCTTCATCTCGCGATAGACGAAGCCGATGAAGTTGAGCGGCATCGACAGCTGCATGAGCAACGCGTTGATCAGAACGAAATCGCCGATGGTCTGCTCGCCGCGCAGCACCGCGGCGCCCGACATGACCATGCAGACGGTCATTCCGATGGTGAAGATAACCATCTGGCCGATGTTGAGCCAGGCGAGCGACGTCCAGATCCGAATGGCCGCGGCCTGATAGCGCTCCATGGCGCGGTCGAAGCGGCGCGCCTCCACCGTCTCATTGCCGAAATACTTAACGGTTTCGAAGTTGAGCAGCGAATCGACCGCCTTGGAGTTGGCGTCGGTGTCGGAGTCGTTCATCGCCCGGCGAATCCTGATCCGCCAGTCGGACGCCTTGACCGTGTAGGCGACATAAAGGGCGACGGTCGCGGCAATGACGGCCAGATAGACCCAGTCGAACTGGTAGGTGATTATCGCCGCGGCGAAGACGAACTCGAGGATGGTCGGAATCGTGCTGAGGATGGTGAACCGGACGATCGATTCGATGGCGCGGGTGCCGCGCTCGATGATGCGCGACAGGCCGCCGGTGCGCCGCTGCAGATGATAGCGTAGCGACAGGCCGTGCATGTGTACGAAGGTCTTATAGGCGAGTTCGCGGACGGCATGCTGACCGACCTTGGCAAACAGCGCATCACGCAGATTGTTGAAGACCGCCATCAGGACGCGGGCGACGCCGCTGGCGACGATCAGCATAATCGGCACCGCGACGAGGACGAGAAGCCCGCGATCAACACCGGGCGCTGCATCGGAAACCAGGGCGTCGGTCGCCCATTTATATGTGTAGGGCACCAACACGGTGACGAGCTTGGCGGCGACGAGGATCAGCAGCGCTAGGACCACCCGGAGCTTCAGATCGGGCCGGTCATTGGGCCACATGTAGGGCCACAGACCCCGGAGCGTCGCGAACATCGACTCGCGGCGAATCGGCTGTGAACCGGCGTCGGTCGTGCTCACGGTCCTCGCCCGACGGTTTCGCCCATGTCGGCGCCGTCGAGGGCCTGCATCGCCGCGGCGACCGAGGCGAGAGCCGCATGATCGAGGCAATAGCACGAGCGCGGGCCGCTGATCTCGCCACGGACAATCCCGGCTTCGCGCAAGACCTTCAGATGCTGGGAAACGGTCGACTGGGCAAGCGGCAGGTCGCGGACGATCTCGCCGCAGCTGCAGCCGTTGCCGCCGACGCCGGCGAGCGCACGCACAATGGCGAGCCGTGCCGGATGCGCCAGCGCCTTCATACGCGCGGCAAGCAGAATGTCGTCACCTGGAAACGCCATGTCGTGTTCATCGTCAATCAACGATGAATACGACATATGCCGAAAGCGGGCGAGTTCAACCCTCGACAGGCGCTGTTATTGCGGCTCCCAGTTGGTATCGCCGGCGGGAAGAACGAAAACCTGACCGGGATAGATCCGGTTGGGGTTGCGGATCTGGTCGCGATTGGCCTGATAGATGGTCGAATAGCGGATGCCGCGGCCGTACATCTCACGGGAAATCCGCCACAGATTGTCACCCCGCTTGATGATCACCGTCATCGGGCCGGAAACGCTGCCGGAAGCCTCGGACGGGTCGGCGGCAACGGTCTCGCCGACGGGCTTCAGCGTCGCCACCGCGATCTCACGCGCGAAAGGCACCTCGGCACGGGCGACCACCGTGCCGCTGCCGGTGTCAACCTGGTCGACACGGACCGTGTACTCGTTCGGAGCCAACTCGCGTTTGGTCTCCAGCAACCAGGTGCCGGACTCGGTTGGCGTCGTCTCGCCGAGGAACTCGTCATCGACATAGACGCGGACCGGCTCCGGTGTGGTTGCGGTGCCGGCAATATAGAGGGCGCCATTGGTTTCCGCTTCGACGGCGGCGACACCCACCTCGGGCGTCGGCGGCAGAGGCGCTTCTGCGGCCGTGGCGGGCTTCGCCTCCGACTCGGCGGCGGAGGTTTCCCCCGCGGCGGTCTCCGGCGCCGAAGCGGCGTTGCTTGTCGTTTCAGCCATCGCAGCCGGCGCTTCGGAACCGGCAGCCGGTGTCCCCGCTGCCACAGGGCCGGCGGCGGAAGTCTCAGATGGTGCGGGCGGTGTCTCGCTCCCGGCCTCCGCCGGACGCGCAGTCGACGGCGCAGCGGCCGTTTCCGAAGCCGTTTCCGCAGCAGGCGCCGCTGCCGATTTTTGCGACGCATCCGAGGACATCGACGGCTCTGCCGTCGGCTCCGGCACGGTCGCCATTTTGGCCTCGTCGGACCCTGCCGCCATCTCCGGCGTAGATTCGGCTTGCGGCGCCGATGCGACCCCGGTCTCGCCCGACGGCGACGGCCCGGTCATCGCATCCGCTTGCGCCTCGGCGGCGGCGACCTCCGGTCCGGCCGCGGGCGCGGCGCCTACCGGAAGCTGCATGACCCGGCTCGGCGCATCCGGTTCGTTGAGGACCACCAAAGGCGCCTCGTCGGCACTCTCGGGCACCGACACCGCGACCCGCTGGTTCGACAAGGTCACTTGCGACTGGTCCGGCGAAGTGGTGCGGATCCCCAAGTCATGGGTGCCGGGCGGCAAAGGCGTCTCGAGCACCAGTGCCCACTCGCCGCGTTCGTTGGCTTCGGCCGAGGCCACCGGCTCGGGACCGTTGAGAACCTCGACCATGGCCTCGGGCTCGGCGATACCGGCAATCACGGTCTCGCCGGACGGCTCGACCCGCACGATGTCGAAACGCGGGACGTCGACGGGCGGAGTTGCTGGCGGGACGGCGCCTTCGTCCGCCGGTCCAGCCATAGCACTGTCGGTTTCGCCCGGCGCGGCCTCGGCGACCGCACTTGCATCGGTCCGATGTTCAGCCGACTCGGCGGCGGCCGTCTCCGCTGAGGATGGGCCCGTCGTATCGAACTCGTCCGGCATCGGTTTGCCAACCGCCATTTCGGACGACTGCGGCTCGGCTCCTTCCGGGGCCGTCGCGACATTAGTCTCCGATTGCGACGCATCGGGCGGAAGCGACGGCTCCGCAGCGGTTTCCGTTGGTGCGCTCTCGGACGACTTCGTTGCAATGCCTTGGCCTGCCGGCTCGAACAACCTGTCGAAATCGGCGATGCGGGTAAGGTCGAAGTCAATTCGGGCAAGCCACGCCGCGCCCAAAATCAGGACGAGGAGTGCGATCAGGCCGACAAGCCGACGCATTGGCTTTGGTCCTCCGGGTTACTGCGCTGCGATAGGATAGTCTTACACAGGCTTTTGGCCGAGCGACAAGGCGACACGCCGCCGACGCACCGCTTGACGGCCGCCGCAGGACGATGCCAGATCGCTCGCATGGCTGATTTGCGAAGCATTTGCGTCTATTGCGGCGCCAATCCCGGAAGCGACCCACGGTACCGCGAGATGGCCGAGTCCCTCGGCCAGGCGATGGCGGCCGCCGGCATTAGGCTGGTTTACGGCGGCGCCTCGATCGGGCTCATGGGTGTCCTTGCCAAGACCGTCCTGGCCAACGGCGGCGAGGCCGTGGGGATCATTCCGCAATTCCTGAAAGACCGCGAGGTCATGCTGACCGAAGTCTCGGAGCTGATCGTCACAGCCGACATGCACGAGCGAAAACGCAAGATGTTCGAACGCTCGGATGCGTTCGTGGCCCTGCCCGGCGGCATCGGCACGCTCGAGGAAGTGGTCGAGATGATGACCTGGGCCCAGCTCAATCAGCACGACAAACCGATCCTGATCGCCAATATCAACGGCTTCTGGGACCCGCTGATCGCCCAGTTCGAACGCATGGACGACGACGGTTTCCTGCACAAGCGCTTCCTCGGCGACGCCGGGGCGGTGCTGCCGGTCCGCTTCTGCGCCACCACCGAGGAGATCATCCCGAGCCTGCAACGAGCCATTGCCGAAGTTTCCCGGCCGGCACTGGAGGCGCGAACCGCACCGTTGATGTAAACGCGGCCTCACATTGTCGTCGCCGGCACGCCGTCGCGGACGAGCTTGTAAACAATTGCATCGGTCAGCGCCTCGAACGAGGCGTCGACGATGTTCTCCGACACCCCGACCGTGAACCAGCTGTCGCCCGAGGCGTCGGTGCTCTCGATAAGGACGCGGGTGACGGCGCCGGTGCCGCCGTTGAGGATACGCACCTTGTAGTCGACCAGTTCGAGATCGGCGATAGCGTCCCTGTAGACGCCGAGGTCCTTTCTCAAAGCCTGGTCTAGCGCATTGACCGGTCCGTTGCCCTCGGCGGCCGAGATCAACTCCTCGTCGCCCACCCTCACCTTGACCACGGCGAGGCTCACGGTGACCCGCTCCTTCAGGGCGTTGATGCGGTGCTCGACGTTGACGTCGAACTGGCGGACATCGAAATAGGCGGGAACCTCGCCGAGGGTGCGCCGCGCAAGCAGCTCGAACGAAGCGGCGGCGCCCTCGTAGGAATAGCCCCTGCCTTCGCGCTGCTTGACCTCGCGCAGCAAGGAGTCGAGACGGTGATCGTCCCTGGCGACAGCGATGCCGAGCCGGCCCAGCTCGGCGAGGAGATTGGCCTTGCCGGCCTGGTCGGAGACCAGCACGTGACGACGGTTGCCGACCTTCTCGGGCGGAACGTGCTCGTAGGTCCGCGGATCCTTGAGGATCGCCGAGGCATGGATGCCGGCCTTGGTGGTGAATGCGCTGGCGCCGACATAGGGTGCCTGGCGGTTGGAAGCGCGATTGACCAACTCGTCGAAGCGGTGCGACAGGTTGCTGAGGCCGGCGAGCCGGTCCTCGTCGACGCCGATCTCGAAGCGGTCGGCATAGGCGGGTTTGAGCAGCAATGTCGGAATCAGCGAGGTCAGGTTGGCGTTGCCGCAACGCTCGCCGATACCGTTCAGCGTCCCCTGAACCTGACGGGCGCCGGCGCGCACGGCGGCAAGCGAATTGGCCACCGCCTGCTCGGTATCGTTATGCGCATGGATGCCGATGTGATCGCCGGGAATGACCTTGCCGACCTCGGAGACAATCGTCTCGACTTCTTCGGGCAGCGTACCGCCGTTGGTGTCGCAGAGCACGACCCAGCGGGCCCCGGCATCGTAGGCCGCCTTGGCACAGGCGAGTGCATAGTCCGGGTTGGCCTTGTAGCCGTCGAAGAAATGCTCGCAGTCGAGCAGCACCTCCTTGCCGGCCGCGCACGCCGCCGCAACCGACTCCGAAATGCTTCGCAGATTCTCCTCCTCGCTGATGCCGAGCGCGACACGCACATGGTAGTCCCAGGTCTTGGCGACAAAACAGATCGCGTCCGATCGGGCGTCGATCAGCGCCCTGAGACCGGGATCGTTGGACAGGCTGACGCCAGCCCGCTTGGTCATGCCGAAGGCGGTGAAGACGGCGCGGTTCGTGCGCTTGGTGTCGAAGAACGCGTCGTCGGTCGGATTGGCGCCGGGATAGCCGCCTTCGACATAATCGATGCCGAGCTTGTCGAGCATTTCGGCAACGACAACCTTGTCCTCGAGGGTGAAATCGACGCCGTTGGTCTGGGCGCCGTCGCGCAAGGTGGTATCAAACAGATAGAGGCGTTCCTTACTCATGACGACACCATACCGCGCGTGACGGCCCTCGTTCGGTTTGTCCGTCCTCGGCGCTTCGCGCCTGCGGGCGGACGGGCACGCAAGGTCGTGTCGAACAGATAGAGGCGTTCCTTACTCATCGTACTAGTTCCTGTGCGCCGGCTTCTCAGTGCTCATTGTTGCGGCGGCCACACCGCCGTGTCGTGGTCGGGATGTTGATGGTTCGTATTCCGGATTGATGCCGCCGTCTCCGGCTCGTCCTCTTCCGTGGTCTTGTCGCCGGACAGGCTCGCGAGATCGGCGAAATAGGAGAGCCGGCCCTCGATGCCGCACTGGGTTGCCGGCCGGACCGCTTCGGGATGATCGAGCGAGCCGATCGAAACGGCGATACGATCGCCCCCGACATAGTGAAAGGTCAGCGGCGTGCCGCAATCGCGGCAGAAGCCGCGCTCGGCCCGGTCCGAGCTGTTGAAGATCGCCAGTTCGCCCCGCGTCAGTTCGAAAGCCGATAGCGACACCCCGGTCAACGGCGCGAAAAACGAGCCGAACGCCTTCTGGCACATGCGGCAGTGGCAGATGTGCGGATCGGACGGCAGCGCGTGCAACGCGTAGCGCACGGACCCGCATTGGCAGCCACCGGTCAACGGCAATTGCGACGGTTCGCTCATCGGTTCGTTGCTCCTCACTCCGGGCTGTGGCAGACGGCTTCGATGTTGTGACCGTCGGCGTCGCGGACGAAGGCGCCGTAGTAGTTCGGATGATAGATCGGCCTCGGCCCCGGCGCACCGTTATCGGTGGCGCCCGCAGCCAGTGCTGCGGCATGGAAAGCGTCGACCTGGGCGCGGTTCTCGGCACGGAAGGCGAGATGGACGCGCGGTGTGGTCTTGCCGGCATCGGCGAGCCAGAAGAACGGCTTGCCGTCGGCGCCGAGACCGGCGACGTCGACGCTGCCGGTCACCTCGGCGGGAACCTCCATGATGACCTCGACGCGCAGCGGCTTGAGAGCTGCTGTATAGAATCTTTTGGCCGCCTCGAAATCCGAGACGCTGAGGCTGGTGTGATCGATCTCAATGGTCATGGCTCTTGCCTCCAGTTTCGATCATGATTCCGGCGCCGCCGGCGCGGCGAGCTGCTTGGTCATGGTGGTGTTGCTCAGCCACGCGTCGCCGAGGAGCACGGTGTTGCGATGCTGGGCGACATAGCCGCGGGCATTGAAGAATTCGCGCGCGGTGTCGCTGGCGTCGGTGGTGAGCGTTGTGGCTCCGCGCGCGCCGGCGAGCTTCTCCAGGGCGTCGACCAACTTGGTGGCAGCGCCCTGACGGGCCACCGCCGGGTGAACGTAGAGGAAATCGATCTCGTTGTTGCCGCGTAGCGAGGCAAAGCCGACCGGCGCGCCCTCGAGCGTTGCGACAAGGCACAGTTCGCCGGCAAGCCGCTCGCCAAAGGCGGCCTCGTCCGACACCGCCGTCAGCCAGGCCTCCTGCTGCTCGACGCCGTAGTCGTCGCCGGTCAGCCCCTCGACGCTTGCCGAGAAGATGTCGCGAAGCGCCGGCACGTCCGCCGGCAGCATCGGCCGAAGACCGAATTTGGGGGCGGTCGAAGGCATCAGGGCACCTTCCCGACCGCCAGCGTATTCGGGCCGTTGCACTTCTCGACGGCTTCGAGGATGGCGCTGAGCACACCATCGAGATTCGTCAGCACGTCCGCGTTCCAGAAGCGCATGACCCGGTAGCCGTTCGCGGCAAGCCATGCCGTTCGCTCGCCGTCGTAGCGTAGAGCCTTGTCTGTGCCGTGTTGGCCGCCGTCAAGTTCGACGATCAGCCGATGCTCAGGGCAAAAGAAATCGACGATGAATGGCCCGATCGGAGTCTGCCGGCCGAAGCTCAAGCTTTCAACGCGACGCGCGCGAACGGCGTACCACAGCTTGCGCTCGGCGTCGGTCATTTCCCGGCGAAGACGGCGGGCGTTGCCTCTTTGAAGATCGGAGACGGAGCGGTGCGGCATCTGCCCCTACCCCTCTCCCTGTCCCTCCCCCCCAAGGGGGCAGGGGTATCGCATATGGAAATTCTCGAGTCCCAACCGAGGCTCGGGCCGGCGCGCCGTGCAGACGTTTGCGCCGAGCCCAGGAATCGGATCGGGAACAAACCGGAATCGGA
>Ga0075327_1000394_pt1 | contig 12210 bp, 13 predicted proteins | sample MayberrySE_Catta_2_FD_120056 | JGI IMG/M metagenome (GOLD analysis project Ga0075327, IMG submission 120056) | Natural and restored wetland microbial communities from the San Francisco Bay, California, USA, that impact long-term carbon... | ecosystem: Environmental > Terrestrial > Soil >...
CGCCTCTCCGATGATGCCGGCAAACCAGCCTCACTGGAAACCCCCTGTCAGTTCTGTTTCGGTTGGCGGACCGTATCTGCCGCCTGTGGACTGCGGTCTACCCGGGGCCGAACCGCGGGGATCGCCGGCATCGGCTCCGGCGGGCTCGGTGTTTTGGCAGCTGTCCCCAGTTGGCGGAAATCGTTTTGGTCGACCTGGGGGAATTGTCTGACGGCGACGCTGTTGCTATCTAACCGGCCATGACAGCAAGATTTTTCAGGACGGTTGGAGGGGAAGGCAAGGTCCGTTGCTGCCTCCGCGGCCGGTTCGACTTCGTCGAGATTACCGACAGGGTGCGCATGCCCTGGCGGTTTCTCGCGCGCCACATGGCCGTCGACGGCGATCTTGGCGGCCGCTAATCGGACAGCCGCGGGCGGCCGTTCTCGTGCCTGCTTTCCGCGAATTCCGATCCAGTCGACAGCATTCCAAGGTTCATATCCGGGACGTTAACAATGAGCGCGCCAAAAACCCTCTACGACAAGATCTGGGACGATCACGTCGTCCACCAATCCGACGACGGCACCTGTGTCCTCTATATCGACCGCCACCTCGTCCACGAAGTCACCAGTCCGCAGGCATTTGAAGGCTTGCGCCTGGCCGGCCGCAAGGTTCGGGCACCCGGCAAGACGCTGGCGGTGGTCGATCACAACGTACCGACCAGCGATCGCTCGAAGGGCATCGACGATCCCGAATCGGCGCTGCAGGTCGAGACCCTTGCCATGAACGCCAAGGATTTCGGGCTCGAATATTACGACGAGCACGATCAACGCCAGGGCATTTGCCACATCATTGGGCCGGAACAGGGGTTCACGCTGCCCGGCATGACGATCGTATGCGGCGACAGCCACACCTCGACCCACGGTGCCTTCGGGGCGCTTGCCCACGGCATCGGCACGTCCGAGGTCGAACATGTGCTCGCCACCCAGACCCTGATTCAGGCCAAGGCCAAGAATCTGCGCATCACCGTCGACGGTCAGCTTCCCGAGGGCGTCTCCTCCAAGGACATCATCCTCGCCATCATCGGCGAGATCGGTGCCGGCGGCGGCACCGCCCATGTCATGGAGTATGCCGGCGAAGCGATCCGGTCGCTGTCGATGGAAGCGCGCATGACCATCTGCAACATGTCGATCGAGGGCGGCGCCCGCGCCGGCCTGATCGCGCCCGACGACACCACCTACGCCTATATCAAGGACCGTCCCAAGGCGCCCAAGGGCGACCACTGGGACAAGGCGATGCGGTACTGGGAGACCCTGCGCTCGGACGACGGCGCCGATTTCGATCGCGAGGTCAGGCTCGACGCCGGCGATCTGCCGCCGATCGTCACCTGGGGCACCAGCCCGGAGGACGTCGTCTCGATCAACGGCATCGTCCCCAACCCGGATGACATCGAGAATGAAAACAAGCGGGCGTCGAAATGGCGCGCGCTGAAGTATATGGGGCTCGAGCCGGGCACCAGGATCACCGACATCAAGCTCGACACCATCTTCATCGGTTCGTGCACCAACGGCCGCATCGAGGACCTGCGCAAGGTCGCCGGGATCGTCGAGGGCAAGACGGTGAGCCCCAACTTAAAGCGCGCCATGATCGTGCCTGGCTCCGGCCTGGTGAAGGCCCAGGCCGAAGCCGAAGGCCTCGACACGATCTTCAAGGCCGCCGGCTTCGACTGGCGCGAGCCGGGCTGCTCGATGTGCCTGGCGATGAACGCCGACAAGCTCGAGCCGGAGGAGCGCTGCGCCTCGACCTCGAACCGCAATTTCGAGGGACGTCAGGGCTTCAAGGGGCGCACCCATCTGGTGTCGCCGATCATGGCGGCAGCAGCGGCGATTGCCGGCCATTTCGTCGACGTGCGCGACTTCAATTAGTGGTCCGAAACCGAAATAGAGCCCCGCGCGTTGTGCGCGGGGCTTCTTCGTTCAGACGCCACTGGCGTCAATGCCACTTCCAGTTCCAATCGTTGCCGGCCTTATGGCCCTTGCCGCCGCGATGTCCGCGATGGCAATCCCAGCCGACCACGATCGGCTGCCAGCGGCGGTGATAACGGTAGCCGACCTTCTTCCAGCGAATAATCGGCTCGCAGCGGCGGCGCGGATTCCAGTTCTTGTGGCCGCGGTGCTCGGGTGCCTTCCACTGGTTGCCGCCGTTCCATCCGCCGTTCCAGGAGACGTCGGTGACGCCCGCCGGTGCGGCGGTTGCCGGCGCCGCGGTCGAAGCGGCGACGCCGGCCAGTGCAACCGCGGTCGCGGCTGCGATCAAAGTTTTCTTCAACATGGGTCTCGCTCTTTCGGTTCAAGGGTTTTCGCATCGCCCCGCCGTTTCCCCACGAGGCTTGGTTGCGGTCATAGCCGCCCCGGCTTGAACCGAAGCTGAGAGCATCGTTCATCTGACGTTCATCCGGCGGCCACCGGGAGCGCCGGACGGCGACCTTGACCGGGGCGCCAATCCGGAATAGCTGCCAATCATGAGTAAAATCGACATCTTCCGATTGACGCTGGCCGACGCCCACGATCTGGCGCCGTTGGTCGCCGCCTACACCCAGGATCGCAAGCGCGGCGCGCCGCGGCGCCCGGACGAGTACTACGCCGAGCGATTGCTGTCCGACCGCACCGCCGAGCTCCTCGGCGCCCGCCAGGGCGAAGACCTCGTCGGCTTCGCCGTATTCTTCGATCTGCCCGACACCATGACCGGCATGCGTGCCGGCCAGCTCGACGAGATTTTTGTCGATCACGATGCGCGCGGCCAGGGCATCGGACGGGCGCTGGTCGAGGCACTTGCCTCGGAAGGACGCAGGCGGGGGTGGACGCATCTGCGCTGGATGGTGCCGAAGAAACCGGCTTCCGCCGGGCGCCTGGCCGAGTCGCTCGCCGAGCCGGGAGACTGGGCGAACTACGCGATCCGGATCGAGAGGCCGGCCGGCTGAGCCGGGCCGGGACATCCGGTTCACACTTTGCTGGTCGGTGATGACGACTCACCAAAAGCCGCGGGGTCTCGACTGGGCTGCGATCGAGGCGCCCGCGCTCGCCGATTTCGAGGCGCTTGCGGTTGCCGCGTTCGCGGCGCTGCCGGCGGAGTTTCGTGCGCTCGCCGGTGATATCCAGATTCGCGTCGCCGACTTTCCCGATACCGACGTCATCGAAGACATGAAACTCGACAGCGAGTTCGCCATTCTCGGTCTGTTTCACGGGGTCGGCCTGGCGCATGGCGGCGCGGCCGCCGAGACAGGGCGGCTGCCGAATATGGTCTGGCTCTACCGGCGGCCGATCCTCGACTTTTGGGCCGAGCACGAGGACAGTCTCGGCGCCATCGTCACCCACGTGCTGGTGCACGAGATCGGCCACCATTTCGGACTGTCCGACGCAGATATGGAGGCAATCGAGGCGACGGCCGGCTGAGCCGTCTGCGACGTTCTCGGATTCCTTCGTGCGACGCTGCATGCTGGCCGGATCGAAAGAGGAGCACCGCTTTGCCGAGCCATTTGCCCATCCTCGTCAAGCGCTACGCCCGGAGCCGCCTCTGCGACACCGTGGCTGCCCGCTACCTGACGGTCGCGGCGCTCCGCCGCTGGCAGGAGGCGGGGATCGCCTTTGTCGTCGGCGACGCGGAAACCGGCGAGGACATCACCCGCGTCCTGCTGGCCTGAAGCCCCGCGGCCTGCCCTGCCGCTTGACCTGGCCGTCCCGGCGTCGCATGTAAGCCGCGGAAGAGGACGGAAACCATGGATAAATTCACGACACTCACCGGCGTCGCCGCGCCCATGCCGACGGTCAATGTCGACACCGACATGATCATTCCGGCGAACTACCTCAAGACGATCAAGCGCACCGGCCTCGGCACGGCGCTGTTCAGCCGCATGCGCTACCACGACGACGGCACCGAGAATCCTGATTTCGTCCTCAATAAGCCCGCCTACCGCAACGCCCAGATCATCGTCGCCGACGACAATTTCGGTTGCGGATCGAGCCGCGAGCACGCACCTTGGGCGCTTCTCGACTTCGGCATTCGCTGCGTCATCTCGACCAGCTTCGCCGACATTTTCTATCACAATAGCTTCAAGAACGGCGTCTTGCCGATCAAGGTCAGCAAGGAAGAGCTCAACCAGTTGATGGACGATGCCAGCCGCGGTGCCAATGCGACGCTGACCGTCGACCTCGAGGCCCAGGAGATCCATCGGCCCGATGGCGGCGTCATCAAGTTCGACATCGACCCGTTCAAGAAGCACTGCCTGATCCACGGCCTCGACGATATCGGGTTGACCATGGAAAAGGCCGAGCACATCGACGACTTCGAGGAGAAGAACTCGGCCGAGCGGCCCTGGGTCTGACGGACGACGACGTCCGCTTCAGCCGGCACAATCGGGGCGGCGCGCTCATTGGCGCTCTTGATCGCCTGACTTCTGAATGACTGATGCGTCGGGAGCGGCCGCGGTTCAGCCGCCGGCAAGCCGCTCGAGAAGATCTGCCGTTGCTTGCGGCGCGGTGACCATGGCGTCGTGGCCGGTCTTGATCTCGCTCACCGGCCAGCCTTTGGCGCGTGCTCGCTCCAGCGCCACCTTGGCCGGCAGATGAGCCGGATCGGTGCAGGTCATATAGCGGGCGGTGAGGGCCGTTGCCCGCCGGCTTGGCAAGCCTAAGCGGCGTCGAGAACGTCGCCAGCGGATGTGGCGTCAGGCGTCCTTTCAGAAACGCAATGTCAGCCGGGTCGCTCACCCCGAAGCTTTCGACCGGCGCCACCGGCAGGCTCAGTCCGGCGGTCGCCTCCTCGGCGGCCTTCTTGGGCTTGCCGCGATGTCGGGCGGCAGGAGACCGAACCAGGTCTCGCCGTCTTCCATGATCGCGCCGTCGAGGTAGATCAGCCTGCCGATCCGCTCGAGGACCCTGTCGGCGGCGCCGGTTATCGGCGCGCCGCCGAAGCTGTGCCCGACCAGAACGACGTCCTGCAAGTCCTCCCATTCGAGGTGGCGCACGATATCCTCGACGAAGGTATCCATGGTGATCGCCGGCGAGAGCAGGTGGCTCCGTTCGCCGAGCCCGGTCTGCGTGGGCGTGGTGACGCGGTGGCCGCGGGCGCGCAGCAAGGCGGCAACCCGGCTCCAGCACCAGCCGCCATGCCACACGCCGTGGACGAGCACGAATGTGTGGGTTTGCCTCGTCGGCGACATGGTTTTGCTCTCCCAAATTTACGCGAGGGCGCCGGGAACGCCGATTGCGCGTTCGATCCTCGATCAGGATCGTCGGCCCTGCCTATTCCCGACCCGACGCGCTGTTAATTATCCTGATCTCGTTGGCGACGTCGAGGATGCGCCGGGCCATGCGCTCGTGCAGCCGCTCGAGCATGCGCCCGCCGGCCATGATCACCGCCTTGTCGGCATTCTCCGGCGCGCGGAAGGCGGCGATCACCTTGCGCGCCCAGACGATCTCCTCGGGCGACGGCGCGAACACCTCGTTGGCGATCGGTACCTGCTTCGGATGGATCAGCGTCTTGCCGTCCATGCCGAGGTCGCGGCCCTGCTCGCATTCGGCGCGGAAGCCGTCCATGTCGTCGAGGTCGATATGGGTGCCGTCGAGAACGGCAAGGCCGAAGGCGCGCCCGGCGGCCAGCACCTGGGTGAGCCAGGGCAACATCAGAGCTCGCCCCGGCTGGATGCGGGTTCCGGTCTCCTTGCTGAGATCATTGGTGCCGATGACAAGAGCGGTGATCTCAGCGCCGGGGCCGAGCGCGTTGGCGGCAATCGCCTGGGCGTTGAGCACGCCGAGCGGCGTCTCGATCATCACCCACAGCGCCAGCTCGCGCGGCGCCTGCGCCGCGGCCAACGCCCCCCGCGCCCGCCGGATGTCGTCGACCCGGGAAATCTTGGGAATGAGGACAGCGTCCGGGCGCGAAGCGGCTGCGGCGGCAATGTCGCTGGCGATCCACGGGGTGTCGAGGCCATTGACGCGCACCACCACCTCGCGTCGGCCGTAAGCGTGGACGCCAACCGCAGCGGCGACCGCGGCGCGGGCATCCCGTTTCTGCTCGGGCAGCACGGCGTCTTCGAGGTCGAGGATAAGCACGTCGGCAGGGATCGAGCGCCCCTTGTCGAGGCCGCGATAGTTCGAACCCGGTATGTAAAGGGCGCTCCGCCGCGGACGAAGGCTTTCTGGCATCGATCACTCCCAACCCGGACCGGACTCTAGCCCGCTCGGTCGTTGTCCACTACCGGTGAAATAGCCTGGTTGGCGAGCGCGATGGGGTGCGGCGGCGCGCCGCAAGCGCTAACCTCACGGCCGCCTGGATACTAGAGACCTCCCCTATGATCCTTCCAGCAAGCAAACCGGCCGTCATCGTCGTCTCGAGCCATGTCGCCGCCGGCGCGGTCGGCAACCGTGCCGCCGTGTTCGCGCTGGAACGGCTCGGCTTCCCCGTCGTCGCGGTGCCGACGGTGACGCTCTCCTGGCATCCCGGCGAAGGCCCGGCGACGCGCATCGTTCCACCCGACAGCGCTTTTGCCACGCTGGTCGACGACATCATCGGCGCCGACTGGCTCGATGAAGTCGGCGGCGTTCTTTCCGGCTATCTCGGAGCCCCGGCGCAGGCGGCGGCGGTCGCCTCTCTGGTCGCGGCGGTCAAGCGACGAAACTCGGAGGCACGTTATCTTTGCGACCCGGTCACCGGCGATGCGGGCGGTCCCTATGTGGACGCCGATATCGTCGCGGCGATCGGCGAGCGCTTGCTGCCGCATGCCGATATGGCGACCCCCAACCGCCACGAGCTGGGTCTTTTGAGCGGGGCGCGCGTGGTCGACGAGGCAACGCTGATCGCGGCGGCGCAGCGAACCGGCGTCAGCGAAGTCCTGGTCACCTCGGCGTTTGCCGAGCCGGGCACGGCCGCAAACCTTCTCGTCACCCCGGACGGCGTCCGCCGGGCGCACCATGGCGCCACCCCGCAAGCGCCCAACGGCACCGGCGACCTTCTTGCCGCGCTTTATCTCGGCCATCGGCTCGACGGCAGGCCGGCGCCGGAGGCATTCGGCCGGGCGGTCGGATCGACTCTTCGCCTCGTCGAGATGGCCGGCGGCGGCGCGCGCCTGCCGCTGGCGGAAGGACAGGCGGCGCTGGTCGAAGCCGCGTGGACGGTGCCGGTCGAGACGATCCGGTGACCGATGATTCTCAGAAGCCGCGGAGGTCGGTAATCGCGACCTTCGGGTTCTTGCGTCCGAGGATCCGCGCGATCGCAGCGTTGACCACCTCGAGATTGTTGTCGAAGGAGCCGTGGTTCGCCTTGATCGTCTTGACCTCGCTTTTGTCCCGCTGGGTGGGCACGTCGCTGTCGGTGATCGGCTTGTCGATCACGACGTCCTTCGCCGCCGCGTTCCAGCTCTTCAACTCGTCCTGGATGCGCTTCTCGCCGTTGAAGAAGTCGTCGTTCTTGGGTGGCCACCACTCTTTCCAGCATTTCTGCATGCCGATCACCGGCGTCTTGTGGTCCGGCTCGAGGGCGCGCGAGACGAGATAGAGCAGCGACTTCGAATAGGCGCCCGGCACGCATCCGTCAGCGGTCTCGTTCTTGTCGGTGAGGACGCCGACAAATGTCGATTTCGGGTCGGCGGTGCCGTTCGAAAATGCCGCGCCGTAGGTCTGCGTGGCGAACCCGGCGGTGCAGGCCGGGGCCCACAGATGCACCGACTTGGCCTTGAGCTCGAAGGCGTTGAGCGCGCCGAGGAAGTAGCCGTGCATGATCGCTCCGGCCGAATGCCCGAGCAAATGGATTTCCGGTCTGACCGGGTTGGCGGGGTCGGCCGCCAGCGTGTCGAGCGCGGCTCTGAGATTTCGCGCCACCAGCGACATGCCTCCGGCATCGGTGGCGCTGGCGTCGCCGGCGCGGCTCTTCATGTTCTCCCAGATTGGCTTGACGCCAAAATTGCGGGCCACCGCCTCGAAGCCCCGATCTCTTGTCTCTCGCAGCCGGTCGATGATCCAGCCCTCGACCCGGCGGGCTTCGACCTTCTCCATCTTGTCGGTCTGGACTTTGATGATGTCGCCGGCCGACTCGAAAAATCCGGTTTGCCAGATGATGAAGATCGGATGGATATCGTTGGCCTTGAGCCACGGACCGAGGATGCGGGCGCGGGTCAGCCCGGCGTCGCGGTCGTTAAGACCGCCATGAGCGTAGATGGCGACCTTGGAAATGCCCTTCTTCGCCGCGGCACGCACGCCCTCGTCGATGACGCGACGGACGGCGTCGGCGGCATTGGTGGCTGCGACCAACTCGCGCTCGGCACGGCCGTCATGGCCGATATAGACGGTGTAGGCGGACTCTTCGCCGTCGGACCACCGCGCGATCGTCGATTCCGCGTCGTCGGCCGCTGCCGTTGCGGTGATCGTCGCCCTGACGGCGGCACGGTCCTGCAGCGAGGTCTGGGTGCGCGCGTCGGGGCTGGCGGCGGCGCGCATCGGTGCGCCGAGCGCCAGCACCCAGGCGTCCTGGCCGTATTTTGTCCATTCCGTGTAGGGCAGGAGGGCGAAGCCGTGGAATCCCCAGTCCGGCCCCCAGGAATTCTGCACGATGAAGCCATCCTCGTTGTAGCCGACCATGGCGAAGGCGTGCCCGCCGAGCTTTTCGTTCGCCCGCTTCGGGCGGATTCTGGCTTCTTCCAGGGACTTGCACGTGTCGAGATTCCATCCGTTGTGAACGTCGGAGGAGACGTAGATGGCATGGACCTCGTTGATGGCGGCCTGCATGTCGACGAGCGAGCGCGCGTCGATCCGGTAGTAGGCACCGAGCGGGCACAGCGCCGCGTCCTCGGCCCATCCCTCGCAGCTGAGGCCGGGCGAGCCGTCTTTTTCGAGATAGGGCCACTTTTCCTCGGTGCATGCACCGTGCTTGTGAAGCCCCTTCATGGCGCCGCGACAGCTTGATCCCTCATAGTCCTCGCCACGCCACTCGTCGTAGAGCCGGGCGTTCTGATAAAGCATGCGGGGGCTGACGCGCTTCGGCCGCTTTCTTTTCGACAGCGTTCGTTTCCCGGCGGCAACGTCGGGCGTAAAGGTCCGCGCCCAGCGCAGGTAGTTCACCACCGCGGCGAGGCCGAAGCCGGTACAGGCGCCCTCGGTGCCCTGGTCGAGCACCATCTCGTGCTTGCTGTATTGCGGGAAATAGCGGTCGATCAGAGCCGGGCTCGGGTAGCAGTCCGGCAGGCTGACCAGTGGCGCCCGGTATTCGAGATCGCGATAGTCGACGCGATCGGGCCGTGCGTCGAACTGTCGGTTGAAGAGTTGCTTCGTGGGCATGGCCTCCCCCTGTCGTTGCCGGCCCCCAGCGCCGTCTGGTTGCGAGCTGGGAACAGCCTACGCCTCGCTCGGTGCAAATGACAGGGCGATGCAGCGGCCATCCGCCGAGGGGAGCAGGGCGCGGGGGGGGTCTACGCCGCCCGACGTTTTGGCTGGATCAGCGCCCGGTTGACCAGGAGTTCGGCGATCTGGAGCGCGTTGAGCGCCGCGCCCTTCCTCAGGTTGTCGGACACCACCCACATCATCAGTCCGTTGTCGACCGTCGGGTCCTCGCGGATGCGGCTGATGTAGGTGGCGTCCTCGCCGACGGCTTCGTAGGGGGTGACGTAGCCACCGTCTTCGCGCTTGTCGACCACAAGGCAGCCCGGCGCCTCGCGCAGGATCTCGCGCGCCTCGTCGGCGGTGATCGGGTTGTCGAACTCGACCGAGACCGCTTCCGAGTGCGAGACGAACACCGGCACGCGCACGCAGGTCGCCACCAGCTTGATCTTCGGGTCGAGGATCTTCTTGGTTTCGGCGATCATCTTCCACTCTTCCTTGGTCGAGCCGTCTTCCATGAAGACGTCGATATGGGGAATGACGTTGAAGGCGATGCGCTTGGTGAATTTCTTGACCTAGATCGGATCGGAGACGAACACGGCTCGGGTCTGTGTGACCATCTCGTCGATCGCCGCCTTGCCGGCGCCCGACACCGACTGATAGGTGGCGACCACCACCCGCTTGATCCGCGCCCGGTCATGCAGCGGCTTCAGCGCCACCACCAGCTGGGCGGTCGAGCAGTTGGGATTGGCGATGATGTTTTTCCTGGTGAAGCCGGTGATCGCGTCGGCATTGACTTCGGGCACGATCAGCGGCACGGCGGCGTCGTAGCGCCAGGCCGAGGAGTTGTCGATGACGACGCAACCCTGGGCGGCGATCTTTGGCGACCATTCTTTCGACACCGCGCCGCCGGCCGACATCAGGCAGAGGTCGGTATCGGAGAAATCGTAAGTGTCGAGCGCCCGGACCTTGAGGATCTCGCTGCCGAAGGAGGCTTCGGTTCCCTGGCTGCGGCGCGAGGCGAGCGCGACAACCTCGTCGGCGGGAAACCCGCGCTCGTCGAGGATCGACAGCATCTCGCGGCCGACATTGCCGGTGGCCCCGGCGATCGCAACCTTGAAACCCATGAATCTGGCTCCAGCTTCTGTCCGTGTCGGACCGTTTTGCTCTGCCCGTGCGGCCTGTTGCCGGCAGCAAGAGGCCGGCTGAGGCGCGTGTTTGCTGCCTTGACGATGTTCTCGGCGCGGTTTCCGTCGTAGGCTCGTCTTCAGCGAGGCTTCAAGGCGGCGTGCCAAGGATTGCGACGGCGGTCAAGGCGCATTCGTTGGGCCGCCCGAGAAAACCGGCGTTTTTCTAGCCGAACCGTGGATGATGTCAACAAGAACGCGCCTTCTGGCACCGCTTGCGATGACGATAATGCTGGCCTCGTCGACCGTCGAGGCGGGCCGGACCATGGCTGCGCCGGAGATCGAGTCGACATTCCGCGGCATCACCCTCGACGGCGTCTACAATGACGGCTCGTTCTTTACAGAGACCTATTTCGACGACGGCACCATCCGCTACCACGACGCCTTAGGCGCCGACAGCGGCGACTGGTCGGTGCAGGGCAACCTGTTCTGCACCTTCTACGAGATGCAGATCGGTTCGTGCTTTTTCGTCGTCCGCGAAGGCGACAACTGCTTCACCTTCTTCGAGCCGGTGCGCGGTCCCGGCGGCGACATCGTCCCGCGCGAAAGCTGGACCTCGCGCGGCTGGAACCGCGAGCAGGCGGCGACCTGCATCAAGCCGCCGGAAGCGGTGATCTGACCGGAAGCGTCGATCTTCAAACGGCTAGTGCCGCCGGTTTGAAGTTCCTGCATCACGTGCAGCAATCTCTTCCAGGAACTTCAAATCGATAAGCGGCACTAGAAACATAGACTTGCTAGTGCCCCTTGGCTTCCGAAGTTCGTGTCGGAGAGTGCTGCAATGTATCACGAACTTCGGAAGCCGGGCACCAGCGTCTGGCGCGCTGCTCCGGAGCAACGAGGACGCTATCGGGTGCCGCATCGCGGCGGCGTGGAACAACGACACGATTTTCAGGGTTCTGATCCGGGCGGCAGATGACGGGGGCCACACGGAGCAAGGAGTGACGGCATGGCGATCGATTTCAACCACACGATCCTCTGGGTCCGCGACAGCGAGGCGTCGGCAAGATTTCTTGTGGAAATGCTTGGCCTTCCGGCCCCGACGCGCTGGGGACCTTTCCAAATGGTCACGACCGAGAACGGTGCCAACCTCGATTACGCGGATACCGACGGCGAAATCGCGCGGCAGCACTATGCATTCCTGGTCAGCGAAGCCGAGTTCGACGAGATCTTCGGTCGAATTCGGAAGCGGGGTCTCCAGTACTGGGCTGACCCCAGCCAGACGCGGACGGGCGAGATCAATCGCAACGACGGCGGCCGCGGTGTCTATTTCGAGGATCCGAACGGCCATCTGCTGGAAATCATTACCCGTCCATACGGTAGCGGTGGCTGGAACCCCTGATCGCTGGTCGCACAAGCGGCCGCTTCCCACCTTTTGACGGTTTCTCGGGTCCTCGTACCACCGGAGGAACTCCACGTGGAGGAACCGTCAGCTGTCAGCCTGGTCGTCCCGACCGCCGGTCTCGCGCTCGAAGTCGGCGATCGCCTCGGGCGCGATACGGCGAAGCTCATCGGGGATCGTCATCCCCGGCTCGAGCGCGAAGCGTAAGGTGCCGTCGTAAGACGGCTCGCGCGCCAGCAGGAAGTGGACGCGGCGGCCGCGCGAGGCGGTCTGGATCCAGTAACGCCAGCCGGTCAGCCGGTCGAGCGTGGTGTCGATCCGCTTCATCCGCAACGGTCGCCAC
>Ga0075327_1000395_pt1 | contig 12198 bp, 8 predicted proteins | sample MayberrySE_Catta_2_FD_120056 | JGI IMG/M metagenome (GOLD analysis project Ga0075327, IMG submission 120056) | Natural and restored wetland microbial communities from the San Francisco Bay, California, USA, that impact long-term carbon... | ecosystem: Environmental > Terrestrial > Soil > Wetlands...
CGAGGCTCCGGGGGTACATGAACAAGGACGCCAGCATGACGGCGGCGCACATGTACCTGACCGATCACAAGGCGGTGACGATCAACCGCGTCATCCGGGCCGCCGAGGCGTTCCGGAGCGCCAACCACCTCGAGAACGTCAAGGTCCGGCTGGCGGCGGGGAACGCTGGGGTGCAGGCGGCGATCAACGACGAGGTGGAAAAGAGCGAGCTCCCGATGATGTTGTACGTGTACGCGGCGATCCTCATCCTCGTCTTCCTCGCCTACCGGGACGTGCGGGCGATGATCGCGTGCTGCATGCCGCTGGCCGTGGGGACGTTCATCGGGTACTGGTTCATGAAGGAACTGAAGATCGGGCTCACGGTGGCCACCCTCCCGGTGATGGTTCTGGCGGTGGGGATCGGGGTGGACTACGCCTTCTACATCTACAACCGGCTGCAGCTTCACCTGGGCCAGGGCTTCTCCATCTTCGAGGCGATGGAGAAGGCGCTCGCCTTCGAGGCGATGGCGACCATCTTCACGGCGATCACCCTGGCGGCCGGCGTGGTCACCTGGGCGTTTTCGCCCCTGAAATTCCAGGCGGACATGGGGAAGCTCCTCGCGTTCATGTTCCTGGTGAACCTGGTCATGGCGATGACGACGCTTCCGGCGCTGGCCGTGGTGCTCGACAGGATCCTCCCGCGGAAAGCCCCCGTGCACGTCTCCGAGATCCTGAGCCACCCCACCGCGGAATGACGAACGGCGGAACGGAGAGGACCGATATGCGGACAAGCGGTGATCGCGGCGGGCGTACGGGAATTCTCCCGGCCCTGGCGCTCTGCGTTTTCCTGGCCTGCCCGGCCGGCGCCCAGGAGGGGGCCCCTCCCCCCGTCCCGGGCGCGGGGGCCGCGCCCGCCTCCCTCAAGATCCAGCCGGCGGAGGCCACCACGGCGGCCACCCGGGCGATGATTCTCTCCTCGGCCCGGGCGGGGAAGAGGATCGTCGCCGTCGGGAATCACGGCATCGTGCTGCTCTCCGACACCGACGGCGCCGACTTCCGGCAGGCGAAGTCGGTCCCTGTCCGCTCCACCCTGACGGCGGTCACCTTCATCGACGATAGGACGGGATGGGCGGTGGGGCAGTGGGGCGTCGTGCTGCGGACCGACGACGCGGGCGAAAGCTGGGCGCTGCAGCGGTACGACACGGCGGTGGACCAGCCGCTCTTCTCGGTCTGGTTCCGGGACCGGCAGCGGGGCTGCGCCGTAGGACTCTGGTCCCTGATGATCGCGACCGCCGACGGGGGGAAAACCTGGACCCCGGTCACCCTCCCGCCCTCTCCCGGCAGGAACAAGGCGGATCGCAACCTGCTCAAGATCTTCGCGAACCGGATGGGGACCCTGTTCGTGGCGGCGGAACAGGGGTTGATCCTGAGATCGTACGACGGCGAGAACTGGACGTACGTCGACACGGGGTACAAGGGGTCCTTCTGGACCGGGATCGTCCTGAACAACGGAACCCTGCTGGTGGGCGGTCTCCGCGGAACGATCTACCGGAGCACCGACGACGGCAGGACGTGGCGGGAAGCGAAGTCGGAGTTCAGATCGTCGATCACCGACTTCGCGGAGGCCGGCGGGAAGGTGTACGCGGCGGGTCTGGACGGCGTGTTCCTCGAGAGCGGCGACCACGGGGCCACCTTCAAGGGAAGCCAGCGGGAGGACCGCCTCCCGTTCACGGCGGTCACCGTGAACAGCGTCGGGAAGCTCGTGAAGTTCTCGAAACAGGGCGTGGTGACGGATCCGCCGGCCGAACCGGCGAAGTGAGGGGAACCCGGCAGGACCGCGTCGTATCCGCCCATCCCATCAGGGGGTATCGGCTTGAACGGCATCGACCATTACAGGGAGCTCCGGAAGAACTTCCGGTGGAACGTCCCGGACAACTTCAATTTCGGGCGTGACGTCGTCGACCGGTACGCGTCCGACCGGTCCAAGCTGGCTTTCTTCTACGAGGACGCCAGGGGCGTCGCCGCCAAATACACGTTCTGGGAAGTGAGCCGGATCTCCGACCGGCTCGGGAACGTCCTTCAAGGCCTTGGAGTGACGGCGGGGGACCCGGTCCTCCTCCTGCTCCAGAACGTCCCGGAGTGGTATTTCTGCATGGCGGCGGGGACCAAGATCGGGGCGATCATGATCCCCTGCTCCGACCAGCTGCGTCCGAAGGACCTCATCTACCGGGCGCAGCATTCCGGCGCCCGGACGATCATCAGCTGGGACGCGAAAACCGGGGAGGTGGATCCGATCCGGAAGGAGTGCCCCGGCCTCGTCAATTTCCTGTGCGTCGGCGAGCGGAAACCGGGATGGCTCTCCTTCCGGGACGCGCTGGAAAAGGCGCCGAAGGCGCTGACGGTCCGCGAAGGGAAGGCATCGGAACCCGCGCTGGTGTACTACACCTCCGGGACGACCGGGAACCCGAAGGCGGTGATGCACAGCCATTTCTATACGGGCGCCCACTGGGTCACCGGCAAGTACTGGATCGACCTGAAGCCGACCGACCTGTTCTGGTGCATCGCGGGGACCGGCTGGGCGAAAGCGGCCTGGAGCGTCCTGTTCGGGCCGTGGAACTGCGGCGCCGCCACCATCCTGTACAACGCGCCCTTCGACGCGAAGAAGGGGCTCGAACTGCTGGAGCGGTACGAGATCACGGTTCTTTGCGCCCCTCCGACGGCGTACCGGGCGTTCGTCAAGGAGGACCTTTCCCGCTACGACCTGTCGAAGCTTCGCCACTGCGTGGGCGCCGGGGAGCCCCTCAACCCGGAGGTCATCAAGACCTGGAAGGAAGCGTACGGCCTCACGATCCACGACGGGTACGGGCAGACGGAGACGATCAACCTGGTGGCGAACTACGCCGGGATTCCCGTGAAGCCCGGCTCGATGGGGCTCCCCACCCCCGGCCACGACGTGGCGGTGATCGACGACGGCGGGAACGAAGTGCCGACGGGGGAAATCGGGGAGATCGCGGTGAAAGGGCGTCCGCCCTCGATCTTCATGGGGTACTGGAAGGACGAGGAGAAGACCGGGGAATGTTTCCGCGGGGAGTGGTACATGACGGGGGACCGCGCCTACAGGGACCAGGAAGGATACTTCTTCTTCGTCGGCCGGGGGGACGACGTCATCATCTCCGCCGGGTATCGCATCGGCCCGTTCGAAGTGGAAAGCGCCCTCCTCGAGCACCCGGCGGTCGGCGAATCCGCGGTGGTCTCCTCCCCCGACGAACTGCGGGGCGAGATCGTGAAGGCGTACGTCGTCCTGCGGAAAGGGTACGAGGCGTCGGACGCCTTGAAGAGGGAGCTGCAGGACCACGTGAAGAAGGTCACGGCGCCGTATAAATACCCCAGGGACATCGTGTTCGTGGGGGAGCTCCCGAAGACCTCCTCCGGGAAGATCCGGCGCGTGGAGCTGCGCAACGCCGAGTGGAAGCGGGCCTGACATGGATCGGGAAACATCGTCCCCGGACTCCCCGGGCCGCCTGTTCGACAAGGACGCGCTGTTCGACAAGCCGGAGGCGCTGAAAGGCGTCCGGGTGCTGGAGGTCTGCTCCGTGGTCCTGGGGCCCGCCGCGTGCGATTACCTGGGGGAGTTCGGCGCGGAGGTGATCAAGTTCGAAGGGCAGAAGGGGGACCAGATGCGGTTCGTCACCCCGTATGCCTGGTTCTGGAAGGGGATGTCGCCGGGCCTGGAGATCGAAAACCACAACAAGTACTGGATGGGGATGCACGTGGGGAATCCCCGGGCCAGGGAGCTGTTCCTCGACCTGGTGAAAAAGGCCGACGTGGTCGTCGACAACCTGACCCCCGGCAGGATGGCGGCGTGGGGGCTGGATTACAGGAAGCTCAAGGAAATCAATCCCGGGATCATCCACCTGCACGTTTCCGGCTACGGAAGCTGGGGGCCGTGGACGGGCAGGACCTCTTATGACGCCGTGGCGCAGAGCATGGGGGCCCTCGCGCCCATCACGGGATTCGAGGACCGGGGTCCGATCAAATCGGGCGTCTGGATCGCCGACTGGATCACGGGACTCATGTGCGCCAACGCGATCCTGTCCGCCCTGAACTACCGGGAACGGACCGGGGAGGGGCAGTTCATCGATTATCTCCAGGTGGAGAACGTCATCCGGTTCCTCGACTGGACATGGCTCTACGCGTTCAAGACGGGGGAGGACAGGAAACGATCCGGCAACCGGGACCTGGCGATCTGCCCGTCGGACCTGTTCGACTGCCTCGACGGGCAGGTGGCCCTGGCGGCGTTCAGCGGGGAGGAATTCCGCGGCCTGTGCGCGGCCATGGACCGGATGGATCTGATGGAGAAGTTCGCCGACCCCCTGGAGCGGTTGAGGGACGGGAACGCCAGGGAGCTGCTGGGCCATGTCGCCGACTGGGCGGCGACCCGCCCCGTGGAGGAAGTGGTTGCGCTCGCGGACGAACACGGGTTCGGCGCCTCCCCGGTCCTGGAGGCGAAGGACGTCTATCACGGGGAACATTTCCGGGAGCGCGGCGCCGTCCAGGAATACGACGACCCGCTCTACGGCTCCATGACGCAGCAGTGCTACCCCCCGGTGATGAGCGAAACCCCGGGACGGCTGAAATGGAGCTGCCGCCCGCTGGGATTCGATAACCGCTACGTGCTGAAAAAAATATTGGGCCTGCCCGACGAGGAGATACGGCGGCTCGAGGACCAGGGCGTGATCTTCCGGTGGAACCCGAAGGTCCCCTCGCAATGCCCGCCGCCGGGCTGGGACGGGAAAAGCGGGGTCAAGCTGGGATGAAGAGAGGCGAAATGGAAGACGCGAAAATCGTCGGCCTGTCGACCCACCCCGAATACGCGAAGTGGGCGCATCGGGAGACCGACCCCGGAAACGTCTGCCGGAAGCCGGAAGCCCTGGACGATATGCTCGTGCTGGATGCAAGCCACGGGAGCTTCGCCGGACTCTTCGCCTCATCCCTCCTGGCGGAGATGGGCGCGGAAGTCATCCGCATGGAGCCGCCCGGCGGGGACCTCGCCCGGAAGATGACCCCGTACGGGATGATGATCGGGGACGCCGGCCTGGGATACATCACGGAAGGCCGGAACAAGTTCCACATCACCCTCGACATCGCCACCGGGGAGGGGAAGGAGCTTTTCCGGAAACTTGCGAAAAAAGCCGACGTGCTGATCCATACCTTCAAGCCGGGGACCCTGGAGGGCCTGGGGCTGGGGTATGGTCCTCTCCGGGAGGAGAACCCCGGGCTGATCTTCACCGCGATCCATACGTACGGACAATTCGGCGCCGACGCCGAAAGGCATGCCAACCAGCCTGGCTACGACATCCTCGATCAGGCCCGGGGCGTCGTCATGTCCGTCACCGGCGAGCCGGATCTCGATCCCGAGGTGCCGACGGAGTACAAGAAGCCGTTGAAGCAGGGGAACTGGATGGGATGGTACGCCGGCGGCGCCTGGGCGGCCTTCGGAATCCAGATGGCGATGTTCCGCAAGCGGAGGACGGGCAAGGGGCAATTCATCGACGCTTCCCCGCCGGAAGGGCTGATGGCCATCTCCAACTACGTGATGCAATATTTCCACATGTCGGGAAACCAGATGCCCAGGGCCGGGAATTTCGACTACGCGGTGTTTCCGTACACGTACGTGAAGTGCAGCGACGGCTTCACCTTCATCTCCGGATTTTCGGACCCCAACTGGTCCGCCCTGTGCGAGATCATGAACCGCCCCGACCTGCAGGAACGGTTTCCGACCATCCGGGAGCGGCTGAACCCGGAAAACCAGCCCGTCATCCAGCACGAGATCGAACTGTTCACGGCGCGGTACACGTCCGATGAGATCCAGGGGATGATCACGGCCTACGGCAAAAAACCCGACAAGAAGGGGACGGTGGTCACGGGGAGGCTCGAGACCCCGGGAGACGTACTGAAACGGGACCATTGGGAGGCGCGGGAAACGTTCGTGCGGAGGGACGATCCGCACTACGGGGAGATCCTGGTTCCGAACTCCACGTTCAAGTCGATGTCCGCGACCCCGGGCAGGGTCAAGTGGGTATGCCGGCCGATCGGCGCCGACAACGAATTCATCTACGGGAAGTACCTCGGCCTGGGCGGGCGGCAATTGACGGCGCTGAAGGAGAACGGCGTCGTCTGAGCCGGCCCGGCCCGGTGATTTCCCCGGCTTCTACCGCAGGCACTGGAACACGCCCATGCACCACATGCAGCTGCCGCACTGGACGTTCCGTATGTGGCAATCCTGCTCGAACTCCTCGGTCCGGACGTAGTCGCACGGGGCGAGGCTGCAGCTGGAGCAGTACGGGTAGTCGTACCGGATCACGTCTTCGCGGAACGACCGGAATCCGGGGTCGTTCCATATCTCCAGGATCCCCCTCTCTTCCAACGTCCCGAACACCCTCGGGCGCACCGACTGCTTCCATCCGTGCGCGAAGCAGGAGTACCGGTGCCAGAGGAAGTAGCAGGGGGAGACCGCCCCTTTCCACGAGACGAACGCCCCCCCCTCCTCGACGAAGCCGCACGTTCTCTTTTCCTTCAGGGAGACGCCCGGAAGGCGGAGGTCGAGCCCCGCCTTCCGCGCGACCTCCGCCGCCTCGGCGAAGACGCCGGCGACCTCGTCGGTGCGCCTCCTGTCGGCGGACAGCAGTTTTTTCATGTCGAGGAAGACGCCCCGGGCCGTCGCATCCGCCTTCATGGCCTCGACGAACCGGAGGACCCGGGCCTCTTCGGGGGTCTTGGAGTATTTCCAGAGGATCTCGAAGTACCGGCGGATCTCAACGCCTTCCCCCCGGGCCTTCTCCTCCCACTCCCGGAAGATCGCGATCGCCTCGTCGGTGCTCATGTCGAAGGCGGTCTCCTTCCCGTGATGCGGGTCGTACGGGAGGACGTGCGTGACGATGGCGAACGTCGCCCCCCGGGCGGCCGACCATCGCAGCGCGTCGGGGAGTTCCCGCAGGTTGCCGCGCAGGACCACGAACTCCACTCCGACCTGCAGGTCCGCCCGCCCGCACCGCTTCTTCGCGGCGGCCATCGCCGCGAGCGCCCGCTCGACGCCCTCGATGTCGCCCCCCGCGCGGACCTTCCGGAACGTCTCCGGCGACACCCCGTCGACGGAAAAACAGATCCGGTCCAGCCCCGCTGACGCGAGGGAAACGGCACGCGGTTCGGTGAGCAGGAGCCCGTTGGACTGGAAGCCGACCCACCCCTCCCGGGGCATCCGCTCCCGGGCGGCGCGGACCATCTCCTCGAGCCGCGGGTGGAGCAGCGGTTCCCCGACGCCGTTCAGGATGAACGCTTCAAGCCCCGGAAACGCGGGAGCGAGGGCATCGAACAGCGGCATCGAAAGGTCGCCCTCGGTATCGCAGCCGCCGTCGGTCTGCTTCACGCACATGGCGCAACGCATGTTGCAGCGGGTGGTCACCTCGACGAACAGCTTGGACGGGTATTCCCGGAGGGCGGGCGGAGGAGGCACGGCGGCTCAACCACCGGTCCCGGGCAGGGGTTCGATCTTCCTGTCGCAGCCGCGGAGCATCATCGTGCGTACCATTATGCACCATCCGTACCGCCGGATTCCCCCCCGGATCGGGGAATCCGGCGTCTTGACGGACCCGTGATTTCGCCCCTTTCCCATGTCGACGGTTATGATAAAACAGAACGAGGTTTCCGGATTTCCCGAAACCGGGTCTGATCGGGCCGGAACCGTCTCGCTCGTGTGCAAAAATGAGACGAAGGGAGGATCCGCCGGACTTTTCCGGTACCCCGTTTGTGCCCCGCAAGTGTTGAAAATCCTGGAATTCGGGGGCGGCGGTCGGTCCCCTGCACGGAACCGGGGGGGCGGCGTTCCAGCCCGCCCGGCGAAGCGGATCCAAGCCGATGCACACCCGGGTGCAATCGTGAATATTATCGTGATCACTTTTGATAATAAAACGATGGGTACGCTCAATCGGCTCTCCTGACGGTCGCGCCGGACGTGCGGGGACGAAGGGGATCCGATTGCCGCGCGATGACGGCACAGGTATTGCTGTTTTCCTTACCGGCAAGCCGCGTACATTTGCTCCGATTTCATAACCGGCAGAAAAGGAGATCGCATGGACAAGATACTGAGGGTCGACATGGGGGCGGAAGGCGGGCCGACGTTCCGGGTCGAGCCGGTCGGAGAGTTCGCCGGACTCGGCGGGCGGGCGATGACCACCGCGATCATCTCCAGGGAGGTGCACCCCCTTTGCCATCCGCTGGGAGCGGAGAACAAGCTCGTCATCGCCCCCGGATCCCTCAGCGGCACGGCGGCGTCCATGAGCGGACGGATCTCGGTGGGGTGCAAGAGCCCCCTCACGGGGGGGATCAAGGAATCGAACGCGGGCGGACAGGCGGCCCAGGTGCTGGCGAGGCTGGGATACGCCGCGATCGTGCTGGAAGGAAAGCCGGAGAGCGACGACCTTTACAAGATTTTCATCAACAAGGACGGCGTCGAGGTCTCCGTCGACAACAGCCTGAAGAATCTCCCGAACTACCCCCTCGTCGAGAAGCTGAAGGGCCAGTACAGCGACCGCGCGGCGTACATGACCATCGGCACCGCGGGGGAGATGAAGCTGCTGGCCGCCTCGATCGCCTGCACCGATCCGGAGAAGCGGCCGACGCGGCACTGCGGGCGCGGCGGTACCGGGGCGGTCATGGGCGCGAAGCGGGTCAAGGCGATCATACTGGACGATACCGGGCTGAAGATGCGGCCCCCCAAGGACCCGGAGAAGTTCCGGGATGCGAACCGCCGCTTCGTCGAGGGGCTGCGGAAGCACCCCATCACCGGGGAAGGGCTCCCCGCCTACGGCACCAACGTGCTGACCAACGTCCTCAACGAGGCGGGCGCCTATCCCACGAACAACTTCCGGACGGGGCGGTTCGAGAACGCGGCGAAGATCAGCGGGGAGGTCCAGGCGGAGCTCGAGGTGAAGCGGGGAGGCATCGCCACCCACGGATGCCACCGCGGCTGCGTGATCCAGTGCTCCGTGGTCTATGTCGACAAGGACGGGAAGTACGTGACGAAGCAGCCGGAGTACGAGACGGTCTGGGCGCACGGCGGGAATTGCGGCATCGACGACCTCGACGTCATCGCCAGGCTCGACTTCCTCGACGACAACTTCGGCGTGGACACCATGGACACGGGCGCGGCGGTGGGAGTCGCCATGGAGGCGGGGTTGATCCCCTTCGGCGACGGCGCGGGCGCGATCCGGCTCGTGGAGGAGATCGGGAAGGGGACGCCGCTGGGGAGGATCCTCGGTTGCGGTGCCGAGGTCACCGGCAAGGTCTTCGGGGTCGAGCGGGTCCCCGTGGTCAAGGGGCAGGCGATGGCGGCGTACGACCCGCGGTCGGTCATGGGGATCGGGGTGACGTACGCGACGACCACACAGGGCGCCGACCACACGGCGGGATACTCGGTGGGCCCGAACGTCCTCAAGTCCGGCGGGGACCTGGATCCTCTCAAGCCGGAAGGACAGGTCGAGATGTCCCGGAACCTCCAGATCGCGACGGCGGCGGTCGATTCCACGGGGATGTGCCTCTTCATCGCCTTCCCCCTGCTGGACCAGCCCGAGACCTTCCAGGCCCTCCTGGACATGATCGGCGCCTTCCACGGCATCACCCTGACGGGGGACGATGTTACCGCGCTCGGGAAGAGCATCCTCAAGATGGAAAGGGACTTCAACACCCGCGCCGGGTTCACGAAGCACCACGACCGGCTGCCGCGCTTCTTCCTCAAGGAGCCGATTCCGCCCCACAACGTCACCTTCCAGGTGACGGACGAGGACCTGGACAAGGTTTTCAACTGGTAACGGAAAGGCCCGTCGTTTTCCGGGAGGCCCGATGCGGGTCACGGTGAAACTGTTCGCGACGTTCCGGAAGGGGCGTTTCGACACGGAGGTCCGGGAGGTCCCCCCGGGGACGACGGTGTCGAACGTCGTCGACGGGATGCGGCTCCCCGGGAGCGTCGGAATCATCTTCGTAAACAGCCGCCACGCCGTGCCGTCGCACGAACTGTCGGACGGCGACACCCTCGCCATCTTTCCGTTCGTCGGGGGAGGGTAGCGTGGAGGCGCTCCGGTGAACGCCGCCGTCTGCGAGACGTTCGGGAAGCCGCTCGTCCTTTCGGAGGTTCCCGCGCCTTCCCCCGGCCCGGCCGAGCTTCTGATCCGCGTGAGCGCGTGCGGGATCTGCCACAGCGACCTCCACCTGATCGACGGGGAGTGGAAACAGTGGGGGACGAGGCTCCCCTTCATCCCGGGACACGAAGTGGCCGGCGTTGTGGAGGAGGCCGGTCCCGGCGCGGAGGGGTTCGCGCCCGGGGACCGGGTGGGCGTCCCCTGGATGCAGTTCGCATGCGGGGAGTGCGCGCCGTGCCGCGGGGGGGCCGAGATGCTCTGCGCGGCGCAGAGGGGCACCGGAGTCACCGTCGACGGCGGCTACGCGGAGTTCGTGAAGGCGCCCGCGGCGTTCGTCCACCGGATCCCGGATTCGCTCGACCTCGTCGCCTCCGCCCCGCTCCTGTGCGCCGGGGTCACGGTGTTCGCGCCGCTGCGCCGGGCGGGGGACCTCGCGGGGAAGACCGTGGCGGTCGCCGGCATCGGGGGTCTCGGTCACCTGGCGGTGCGGATGGCCTCCGCGATGGGAGCCAGGGTCGTCGCGATCCTCGAGGAGGAGGAGAGGGGCGACGTGGTGCGGGGGCTTGGCGCGCGGGAAATCATCTTTTCGCGGACGGAGAAGGTCGGGAAACGGCTCTCCTCGATGGGGGGCGCCGACCTGATCCTGCTCACGGCGGCTTCCGCCCGCCTGTTCGAGCAGTGCGTTCCGGGTCTCGGCGTGAACGGGACGCTCGTGGTCCTTGCGACCGTCGCGGAGACCGCGTCGATCGTCCCCGCGGTCCTCCTCCAGGGACAGAAGACGCTCCGCGGCTCGGTGACCGGCACCCGGAACGACATGGACGCGATGCTTCGGTTCGCGGCGGAGCGCGGGATCGCCCCGGTGGTCGAGCGGTACCCGCTGGGGAGCGTGAACGAAACGCTGGAGAAGTTGCGCGCGGGGAAGGTCGTCTTCCGCGCGGTCCTCGTCCCCTGATCCGCGATCAGCGGCTCCCGGGTTTTTTTTCGGATGTGCCGATATAGACGCTCTTGGTCTGGGTGTAGTGGGAGAGCGTCTCGAAAGAGGTCTCCCGCCCGAAGCCGCTCTCCTTGTAACCGCCGAACGGCCCCCCCGCGCCGACGTATCCGTACATGTTGATCCAGACCGTCCCCGCCTGCAGCGCCTTTGCGGTGCGGATCGCGGCCGAAAGGTCCCGGGTCCAGATGCCGGCCGCCAAGCCGTACGCCACGTCGTTGGCCTCCGCGATCATCGCGTCGACGTCGCTCCACGGGATCACGCAGAGGACGGGGCCGAAGATCTCCTCCTGGGCGATCCGCATTCCGTTCCGCACGCCGTCGAAGAGCGCGGGGGTCAGAAAGAAGCCGCGCGCAAGGGACGGATCGTCCGGCCGCGTCCCCCCGCACACCAGCCGCGCCCCTTCATTTTTCCCCGTCTCGATGTAGGAGACGACCCGGTCGAGCTGCTCCCGGGAGATGAGGGACCCGACCTGGGTCTCCTCCTTCGCGGGGTCGCCGACCACGAGCCCCGACATCCTCGCGGCCAGCTTTTCGAGGAACGCGTCGTGAACGTCCCGGTGGAGGAACAGCCGGGAGCCGGCGAAGCAGACCTCCCCCTGGCACCGGCAGATCCCCGTTACAGCCCCTTCGACCGCCCGGTCGATGTCCGCGTCGGGGAAGACGATCTGGGGGCTCTTCCCCCCGAGCTCCACCGTCGCGGGGACGATGTTCTCCGCGGCGTATTGAAGGATGAGCCTTCCGGTCGCGGTCTCCCCGGTGAACGCCACTTTCCGGATCCCCCGGTGGCGCGCGAGAGGCGCCCCCGCGTCGGGACCGTACCCCGTGACGACGTTGAAAACGCCCGGGGGCAGGAGGTCGGCAAGCTCCCCGGCGAGCTCAAGCACGGAAAGAGGGGTCTGCTCGGCCGGCTTCAGGACGACCGTGTTCCCCGCCGCGAGCGCCGGCGCGAGCTTCCACGCCGCGAGCAGGAGCGGGTAGTTCCACGGGACGATGGCCGCGACGGGCCCCAGCGGCTCCCGCAGGGTGAAGTGGA
>Ga0075327_1000396_pt1 | contig 12196 bp, 8 predicted proteins | sample MayberrySE_Catta_2_FD_120056 | JGI IMG/M metagenome (GOLD analysis project Ga0075327, IMG submission 120056) | Natural and restored wetland microbial communities from the San Francisco Bay, California, USA, that impact long-term carbon... | ecosystem: Environmental > Terrestrial > Soil > Wetlands...
CCCTCGCGCGCGCCTTGCACGAGGGCGGCTCCGCGCTCGCCATTGTCGATGAGCCTTTTCGCGGCACCAACGTTCACGATGCCGCCGAGGCGACGCTTGCAATCGTCACGCGTCTGGCGGCCCATCCTAGCGCACTCGCGTTTATCGCGTCGCATATCGGGGAGATCGTCCCGTCAATCAGCGACGACCCTCGAATCGGCCTGTTCAATTTCGCGGCGGACCTCTCCGGAGATGGGCCGCGATTTGACTATCGGCTTCGCGAAGGAGTGTCTACGCAGCGGCTTGGCATGGTGCTGTTGAAGCAAGAAGGCGTCCTGGACCTGCTGGACGGGTCCGCCGATTCGCCGCGGCAGCCTAACGAAGCGTTGCACCCGACGGCCGCACGTGCGATCGTGAGCGGCCGCGGGTGAACGCGAACGTTAACCAGACCGAACCGAACAAGATGTTCACGCTGGAACAGGTGGTTCCCTGGGGTCGGTCGTTTGACGAGTACTGCCGGATGTTCGCACTGAGCGACGCCGACCTCACGTTGAGAATCCTGGGCTGCGGCGACGGCCCAGCCAGCTTCAATGCTGAGGCAACGCGCCGCGAGGCCCAGGTCATTTCCTGCGATCCGATTTACCGTTGGGATGCGGCTCAGATCCGGGACCGGATTGCGAGCACCTACCGGGAAATGATCGAACAGACCAGACAGAACGCAAACGAGTTCGTGTGGACGTCTATTCGATCCGTCGAAGAACTTGGCGGTACGCGCATGGCGGCGATGAACGAGTTCTTGAACGACTTCCCGGCCGGCAAGGCCGCAGGTCGATACGTCGAGGCGGAATTACCAACACTTCCGTTCGCCGACGCGTCATTTGACCTCGCGCTGTCTTCGCATTTCTTGTTCTTGTACACAACCCAGCTGGGTGAGGAGTTCCACCGCTCGGCTGTCCGAGAAATGTGCCGGATCGCCAAGGAGGTTCGAGTCTTCCCTTTACTGGCCCTGGGCGGGCAGCGTTCCACGTTCGTGGACACACTTGCCTCTGAACTCGCCGAATCTGGATTCGGTATCTCGATCGACAAGGTCCCGTACGAATTTCAGCGTGGCGGCAATCACATGATGAGAATTCGACGGGCCTAGGATGCTAACCTCCACAATGGAGCCGACGCGTCCAATTGTCTGTGCGATCATGTCGCCGCGGCGCGCGGCTCATTTGGAACGTCAGACGGGCGGCTTGAGCGGCCTGCCGAGATCTCGCGTCTCGGAGATTCTCGGCCAGTCAAGGTGGTCCACGCAGCCAGCCGGCGTCAGACCCGGGAAGCATATCGAGTTCCACGAATCATTGGTTCAAGCTGTCGCACCGAAGGTGGAGGCGTGACCGTGGCGAGCACAGAGTCTTGCGTAACCATCCACATGGTGGCGAGCCTCGACGGGTTCATCGCCCGAAAGGACGGCCGCGTCGACTGGCTCGAAACACCAGACGCGTTCGAGGACGGAGACACTCTGGACCCGGAGTTCGTCCAGGAATTCCTCAAGACCATCGACTGCTACGTCATGGGCTCGCGAACCTACGAGACCGCATTGGACTTCGAGGCCAAGGGATTCGGTTGGTCCTATGGCGACAAGCCGACATTCGTCCTGACTCGCCGCGAGTTGCCGAGGACCAGGGATACGGTCGAGTTTTACTCCGGTGATCTTGCGCACTTGGTCCAGGAGCGGCTGAAACGGACCTTCCGTAGCATCTGGTTCGTCGGAGGGGGTGCTGTCTCGGGTGAATGCCTTCGGCTCGGACTGGCTGACGAAGTACGCTATTCGATCATGCCCGTCCTGATCGGTGAAGGGATCCCATTCTTCGACGGGCTGGACAAGGATGTCGCCTTGCACCTCGTGGAGGTGAAAGCGTACACGAGCGGGATGGTAGCGCTTCGCCACGAGGTGCGGAAGTAAGACCAGAGAAGGGACCGATTAGAGATGGCCTTAAATGGCCGTGCGGTGCACCACGCATTGCACCAGCCGGCCGCCATGTGATGCCGTGCGGCCGCCGGTGAACGCTGGACGTTGGGCCGACCTTCCATCAGCGTCATTCCACAGTCTCACCGGCGGAGGGCGTCGCATGCTGATAAGCCAGCGCGAACGTGGAAGAACCTCGTTGAAGCCCATGAATCGCATCACGGGAGCCATCATGACTGACTGGGCCGAGTACGCGCGCCGACGTCTGGTTGGGTTCAGCGGTCTCTGGCAGGATGTTCGCTTCGCCGCGCGCATCCTTTGGAAGCAGCCGGGCTTTGCCGCTGCGGTCGTGCTCACGCTCGGCCTCGGCATCGCGGCGAACACCACGGTGTTTACCATCGCAAATGGCGCGTTGCTGCGCGACCTCCCGTTCGAGGGCGCGGAACGGATCGTCTCGCTCGGCGTGCGGAATCTGGGCAACGGGCAGAGCCAGGGGTCGGGGCTGTCCTATCCAGACCTTCAGGATTGGCGTACCGCCCAACGCACATTCGAGGGCATCGGCGCGGCGGCGGAGCGTGGCGTAGACGTGTCCGACAACGATCGGCCAGCTGCGCGCGTGCGCGGGGCGTACGTGTCTTGGGACACGTTTGCTCTCATTCGACAGCGGCCAGCACTGGGTCGTGAGTTTTCAGAAGCGGACGACAGGCCAGGTGCTGCACCGGTCGTGATACTGGGAGAAGCGGTCTGGCGTACCCGATACCTCTCCGACCCGAGGATATTGGGGACAACCATCCGTGTTGACGGTGTTCCGTCGACCGTTATCGGCGTCATGCCGCAAGGCTTTGGCTTTCCTCTTCGAGCGGAACTCTGGGTACCTCTGGTCGCACTCCCGGAAGACGCACGAACGTCAAGGAGTAACCGCCTGCTGGAAGGCATCGGGCGCCTGCGACCGGGCGTGAGCTACGAGCAGGCGGCGGCGCAGCTATCAGGCATCACGACCGCCCTCGCCGAACAGTATCCTGCCAGCAATCGGAACACGGCACCACGCCTCGAACCGCTCAGAAGCGGAATCGGAGCACCGCTTCTTGGAGTCGTGGTCGCGCTCCTCGGCGCGGTGGCCTTCGTGTTGCTCATCGCCTGCGCCAACGTAGCGAATCTCCTGCTGGCGCGGGCCGCCGAGCGCACGCGCGATGTCGCGGTCCGCCTCGCACTCGGCGCAAGCCGTTGGCGTATCGTGCGTCAATTGCTGGTCGAGAGTCTCGTGTTGGCGACTGTTGCGGGTATCCTCGGCCTCGGGCTCTCGTATGGCAGCGTCCAGATCTTCTGGAGCTTCGCCGCCCAGTCGGCGCCGCCGTACTGGCTCCGCTTCCCGATTGACCGGGCCGTCTTCGCGTACCTCGCCGGAATCTGTCTGGGTAGCTCGATTCTGTGCGGTCTCGTTCCGGCCTGGCAGGCATCGAGGAGTGCCATCGTCGCAACGTTGAACGATATGGGGCGCACCAGCGCCGGCGGGCGAAGTGGACGACGTTGGACCGGAGCATTCGTCGTCGCGCAAGTGGCCCTCGCCCTGGTCCTGCTCACGGGGGCAGGGTTGATGATCCAGAACCTGCTCAAGCTCATGCGAGCGGACGTCGGAGTGGACACGCACCGTCTGGTGCAGATGGAGCTCGACCTGTCGACTCGTACCTACGACACGCCCGAGCGACGCTTCCTGTTCTACAGCCAACTCGAGGAGGGGCTGAACTCGAAAGAAAGCACGAAGGCCGTCCTGGCGAGCCATGGGCCATTGGCTGGCGCCCTGGTCCGACGACCGTTGATCGAAGGCCGGCCTCCGGCCGACACTGGAGCGCTCCCGCCTGTCTCGGTGTTGAGCGTCGGACACCGATACTTCGAGGTGGTCGGCACGGCCTTGATGCAAGGCCGGCCGTTTACGGCGGCCGACATGCGGACAAGCAGTGAAGCAGTCGTCGTCAATCAACAGTTCGCCACGACGTACTTTTCGCGGAACGAGTCTGTCATCGGCCAGCGCATTCGTCTCGAGTTGCCGAACTCGACCGGCATTGGCCCGAAGGGGGCGCCCGGCTGGTTGACCGTGATTGGTGTTGTCGGCAATGTGAGACAGCGCCAGCTCCGATCGGGCGAATTCGATCCAGTCCTCTACGTTCCGTACGCGATCGATGCACTTCCGACGATGAGCATCGTTGCCCGCGGCGATTCCGATCTCGCGTCCACGGTCGGAATCATTCGGGATCAGGTCCGCAGGCTGGACCCTGATCTGCCCGTGTTCAACATGTCGACCGTGCAGGAGGCGCTTTCCGTCAACCGCTGGCCGCAGCGGGTATTCGGGTCGATATTTGCCATCTTTGCACTCATCGCGCTCGTGCTCGCAACGGTCGGCTTGTATGCCGTGACTGCCTATGCGGTGTCGCGCCGAACCCGGGAGATCGGGGTGCGCGTGGCGCTCGGTGCCGACGCACGCCAGGTCTGGTGGGCCGTCGCGGGTCCCACGTTACGGCAACTGGCGCGGGGGCTCCTGATGGGACTGGCTGGTGCGGCTGCGGTCGCAACAGTTCTGCCGGCAATGGTGGCGGGCACTGGCGGCGCCAACCCGTTAACACTCATCGGCGTCGCCATATTGATGCTGGTTGTCGGGATAGCCGCCTGTGTGATTCCTGGACTCCGCGCAGCTCGACTCGATCCTATCGCGGCACTTCGCAGCGACTGACGTCCTGATGCCGCCACCGACTGGTAAACCTCCGTCGTGGGCGCGGGTGCAGACCGGGGCGCATCGCTTGGAGTCACAGTCGCTTATCTTCACATGAGCGGGCCAACAAGCGCCTGCAACCGTCGCCGCTCGGTGCGATCGTGAAGCGCCGCGGGTGATGCGTGGCCGTTAGCCGGGTTGATCCAGCGGGCCTGCTGGAAGGCACCGGCAAGTACATGCGCCACGTGAAGCTTCGGCCCGACGGCGGCATCGATGCCACGGCGCTCATCAGGCTCATCGAATCTGCATACATCGATATGAAGCGGCGTCTTGAGGCGGAGAAGTGACCACGGCCAGTCTCCTCGGGCAGGAGCTCGCCTCCGCGCTCGACGCACAGAACCTGACATCGCCCCAAGAGTCCACGACGGGGTAGGGCCGGGGGGCCGCAAGGAATCCCACCGCCCGCGTTCAAAGCACAACGAACGCCCAGCCCGGCCACCTGGGGCGCGCTGGTGTCTAAACCACGCGAACAACAGATCCCTTCCGGCCGGACGGGCACTGCATCGTCGGCGGCACTCACGCTGCCTCGCGGAGGGTTGTGCCATGCGTCTGCTCCTGTCCTCCCTGCTTGTCGGGTTCGTCGCCGTCTGCTTTCTCGCGTTTGGTTCCGCGCAGGTCGAGAATCCCACGAAAGCAGGCATTCTGGCGGGCGTCGTGGTGGACGATGCCGCGGCTCCTGTAGCGGGTACGACCGTCGAGCTTCGGGTCGGGCCGCGGGTGGATCGGACGGCGATCACTGATGCCCACGGGGCGTTCCGATTCGAGAACGTCGCGCCAGGCACGTACGAGCTCCGTGCGTTGATGGCCGGATTCCGGCCCGTCTCTATGAGCGTCGTGGTGCCGAAAGACAGGCCGCTTCCTGCCGTACGGCTCACGGTGGCGCGCGCGTCGAGCAGCCCCCAGCCCGGTCCCGTGGGAGTGGCGAAGCCGGAAGGCGTCGCGGGCGGGACGGTGGTGGGGCTGCCAACAGCACCGGCGCCTGCGGCGGCCGCTCCCGTTCGGGTGGGTGGAGCCCTGGGTGGTCTGTCGTACGGCCAGGTGGCGCGGATGGCCGCTCCCGCTGCCTTCAACACCGAGGCCTACGACAAGATCGACGAGAACCGTTTTCATCGCGTCGCCGACGACCCGCTGTCGACGTTCTCGATCGACGTCGACACGGCCTCGTACTCGAACGTCCGGCGGTTTCTCAATCAGGGCACGCTCCCGCCAGCGGACGCGGTCCGCGTCGAAGAGCTGATCAACTATTTCCGCTTCCCCTACAAGGATTCGCAGGACGGCGCACCGTTCTCGGTCACGACCGAAGTGTCGGCGTGCCCGTGGAACCCGCGGCATCGCCTCGCGCTCATCGGTCTGCAGGCGCGGCGTATGACGGCCGAGCGCACGCCGCCGAGGAACCTCGTGTTCCTCCTCGACGTGTCGGGTTCGATGACGCCGCCCGACAAGCTGCCGCTCGTCAAGACCGCGATGCGGATGCTGGCCGACACGCTCCACCCCGCTGATCGCGTGGCGATTGTCGTTTACGCCGGAGCGAGCGGCCTCGTGCTGCCGTCCACGCCCGGCGATCGCAAGAGCGAGATCCAGAGGGCCATCGCCGATCTCCAGCCGGGCGGGTCGACCAACGGCGCGGCCGGCATTCAGCTCGCCTACGACATCGCGGGCCAGGCCTTCATCAAGGGCGGCATCAACCGCGTGATTCTCGCGACCGACGGCGACTTCAACGTCGGCGTCACGAGCCAGGGCGAGCTCATCCGCCTGATCGAGGAAAAACGCGAAAAGGGCATCTTCCTGTCGGTCCTGGGCGTCGGCACGGGCAACCTCAAGGACTCCACCATGGAGAAGCTGGCCGACAAGGGCAACGGCAACTACGCGTATCTCGATTCGCTGCACGAGGCGCGGCGGGTGCTGATTGCCGAGGCCGGCGCCACGCTCGTCACCGTGGCGAAGGACGTGAAGATCCAGGTCGAGTTCAACCCGCGTGCGGTCGGCGCCTACAAGCTGATCGGGTACGAGAACCGGATCCTTCAGCACCAGGACTTCAACGATGACAAGAAGGACGCCGGGGAGATTGGCGCCGGCCACACGGTCACGGCCCTCTACGAGATCATCCCGCCCGGTCAGCCAATCGAGGGCGTCAGCGTCGATCCGCTGAAGTATCAGGACGAAGCGAAGCCGAACGCCAACGCCAAGTCGGACGAGCTGATGACCGTCAAGCTGCGATACAAGCAGCCGGACAGCGACACGAGCCAGCTCGTCTCGGTGGCGGTGCGCGACAGGGTCGGGGAGCTGACGCCCAACCTCGGTTTCGCGTCGGCGGTCGCGGAGTTCGGGATGCTGCTGCGCCGATCGGAGTTCAAGGGGCAGTCGACCTGGGCCACTGCCCAGGAGCTCGCGCGGCGGTACCGCGGTGACGATCCCGACGGCTATCGCGCCGAATTCGTGCGCCTCGTCGAGCTCGCCGCGGCCCTCGATGCGCAGAACCTGACGCCGCCGCAGAGCCGGCGGTAGGGTACCTTCGTGTCGAACCTTCGCTCTCGTCGCAACAGCGAGCGACAAGACTCTCTGCGGCGGCATTACACTGAATCCGATGCCCCGCGTGTGGCTCCTGCTCCTGTGTGCGACGCTGCTCGTCTGGCGACCCCTCGATTTCGTCATCGAGGTGTCCTCGACGCTGCCATCGATCGGCCAGCGGGGAATCCTGGGCATCGGCGAACTGCTCTTCCACGCTGCGGCAGCAGCGCTGTCGGTCGCTGCGGTGCGCGCGCTGGCGAACGCCTTGCCGTCAGCGCTGTTGCTCGCTCGCGCAGCGCTCGTGGCCTCTGCCGCAGCGACGGTGCAATCGTTCTACTGGTCGGTGCTGCCGCACCAGACGATGCCGGGCGACCGGCTTCCGCTCGCGGCGCTCGGGGTGGTCGTCGCGGGCGCCTGGCTGATCTGGTTGACGAACGCAGGAGGCAGGAGGTAGGAGGTCGGAGCGGGTCTCCTGTCTCCTCGCTCCTGCCTAGGAGGGGACGAGCACGATCTTTCCGATGACCTCCCCGGATTCGAGCAGCCGGTGCGCTTCGGCGGCGTCGGCCAGCGGCAGCGTGCGATCGATGACCGGCGCGACCTGCCTGGAGGCCAGCAGCGGCCAGACTCTGGACTCCAGCGCCCGCGCAATCGATCCCTTCTCTTCCACGCTGCGGGTTCTCAGCGTCGAGCCGGTGATCGTGAGCCGCTTCTGCATGACCGGTCTGAGGTTGATCTCGGCACGCGAGCCTCCGAGCAGGCCGATCTGGATCAGGCGGCCGTGCATGGCGAGGCACTCGATGTTTCGTTGCAGGTAGTCGCCGCCGACGATATCGAGGACGACGTCGGCGCCTCGGGAGCCGGTCGCCTCGCGGACGACCTGCACGAAGTCGGCGGCGCGGTAGTTGATGGCTCTCGCGCCCAGCCGCTCGCACGCCGCGCACTTGGCATCGGAGCCGGCCGTCGCGAGAACCGTGGCGCCAAACGCCCGTGCGAGCTGAATGGCGGTCGTGCCGATGCCGCTCGAGCCCCCGTGGACGAGCACGGTCTCGCCCTCTGCGAGGCCGCCCCGCTCGAAGAGGTTGGTCCAGACGGTGAAGAAAGTTTCGGGAATCGCGGCCGCATCGCGCGGCCGGACGCCATGCGGCAGCGGCAGCGCCTGGAGTGCCGGCGCGACACAGAACTCCGCGTACCCGCCGCCCGCGACGAGCGCGCACACGGTGTCGCCTTCCCGCCACCGCGACACCTCGGTTCCGAGAGCCACGACTGTCCCGGCAATCTCGAGGCCTGGCAGGTCCGACACGCCCGGCGGCGGAGGATACTGGCCCAGCCGCTGCAGGATATCGGGTCTGTTGACACCCGCGGCTTCCACGCGGAGCAGTATCTCGCCTGGCCCCGCGGCTGGCATCGGCCGTTCGACCAGACGCAGGACCTCCGGTCCGCCAGGCTGTGCTATTTCAATGGCTCTCATCGTGTGGTGCTCTGTCCGGCATCGCCGCTCCCAAAGAGGGATGATGCGTCGCGCCGCCTGTAGATCCGCACCGTTGGTCCGGGCCTCCGGACTTCGTGGAAACCAGCGACAGGCATGAAAAAGGCGTCCTGCAGATCGTAGACCGCCGACCCGGCCCGTGGCCTGGCCGCCTCCACGGTGTGCACGAGATGATACCGGCTCTGCGCGAGCTCCAGAAGCGACAGCGGCGTGCGGGTGTAGGACGCGAGCGCCGACTCGTACAGGACGAGCCAGATCGGCGTTTCTCCTGCCGGGTGGCCGAAGGACTCCGAGGCGGGGTCGTACCACCATTGGTGGTAACGGAGCTCAGAGAGGTCGAGCCGGGTATAGTCGGTGCCAGAGTCGTAGAGCGAGTCGCCGGCTTGAATACGCGTGGCGAGCCAGCGTGCGGCGAGCACCCGCGAATCGGTCCTCGACAGGAGCACGTCGAACCAGACGCAGTTCACCAGTCCGAATCCCGCCACGGCGATCGTCAGAACGCCCAGCACGGCGCTGGGGTTGTAACGCCTGCGAGCGGCCACCCACGCCGCGGCTCGCACGGTGGCAACCGCTGCCGGCAGACACAGTAGTGGCACGAGCGGCAGGGCATATCGAAAGAAGACGGTCTGACCGCTGCCGATCGAGAGGTAGAACGCCAGGGCAAACAGGCCGACGACGAACGCGTGGCGTGGATAGAGCCGGGCCATCGGCACAATCCCGGCCACCGCGGCCAGGAAGATCGGGATCCCGAGCCCGTACGGAAGCGTGGTCGTCAGGTGGTAGGACCATCCGCGCCCGAGATCGACGCCGTGTCCACCCGAGAGGTGCGTCAGGTCGAACAGAAGATCCCTCGAGAACGTGCGGTAGTCGATGACGGCGTAGGGCGTGCCTGCGAGAAAGCCGCCGACAAAGCCCGTCACGAAGGCCACCGACGGGATCCACGTCCGCAGCCGCCAGCGCGAGTCCCGGACCTGCACGAGCCTGTAGAACTGGGCGGCGGCCATGCCGGCCAGGAGGGCCGCGGCGCTGTACTTCGTCGAGGTCGCCAGGCCGCCGACAAGTCCCGAGACAGCGAACCATGCGTTTGGCGTCATCCGGCCGCCGCCAGCGTCGGCGTCCAGGGCCCTGAGCAGAAGCGCGAGCGACGCGGTCGAGAGCATGGTCATCAGCACGTCTGTCATGGCGAAGTGGGAATCCCTGACGTGCAGGATCGACACGGCCAGGAACAGAGCGGCCACAAGACCGATCGTCGTGCCGCCCATCCGTCGCGCCATGGAGAACAGCACGACGATCGTGAAGGTCCCGGCCGCTGCGACGACAGCCCGGGCCGACGGGGCGAGCTCGATGAAGGTGAGTTCCGTGCTGACGCCCATGACGCGCAGCGTCCACGACAGCGCCGCGTGCACACCAGCGAACAGGTAGAGGGCGAGCGACGGCCAGTGGAAGAAGTGCGGGTTGAGATCGCCGGAGCGGATCGACCCCGCGAGTCCTAGCGCGGCGGTTTCGTCGGGCCGCGCCTGGGCGTACGGAAGCCCGAACGCGATCGGGAAGAACCGGAGCAGGGCACCGAGAGCGACGATTGCGACGAGCCAGCGGCCGGAGGTCATGGCATCACGAAGCGGATGAGGGTGACGCCGATGGCGGCGTGCAGAGCGGTGACACCGGCAACGAGTGCGATCGCCAGCCGTGAGCTCAGCATCGAACAGGCCCATGCGGCTGGAACCTGGAAGAAGCACCCGAGGAAGATCCAGAGTCGTGTCACCTCGCCGCGATTCACGCCGACGAGATCCACGGCGCCCAGTACCGCGACCAGGCCGACGCAGAGGCTCGTGATCGGCCGCGACAGGCGATCGCGCCAGCCGCCGGGTCCGCGGAGTCCGGCCACCAGGGCGACGGCAAACACGACGAGCTGGCAGAGGCCCGTCCCGAACGCGAATTCCCAGAGGTTCGCCACGATCCAGACCCCGTAGGGACGGCTGGCGGCCGCATTGAACTCCATGGCGTGACGACTGAGGGTCCGGAATGTCCGCACGACGTCGAAATCGGCCAGGGCGGTCATCGCTTCCGACGTGCCGATGAACGCGAACACCGTCACTGCCGCCTGCGCGATGAACCGATCCCACGCAATCTCCCGTCGCAGGATGGCGGCGCCCGCCAGAGCCAGAAACAGCAGACCCATGACGAGTGGCAGGGGCTCGAAGAATACGAGCGCATACAGGGCCGTGCCCAGCAGCCCGGCGTACCGCGTGCGGCCTGTCTGCAGCCAGCGAACCAGGAGCCACGCGCAGCCGATGACGACAACCGGCGTCACGGTATTCATCAAGGGAAAGAAGAAGGTCCGCGACGGGAGAAAGAGATAGAGGGCGGCCGCATGAAGGGCGACCTGGCGGCTGTCGAAGAGGTCGCGAACGAAGCCGAACATCAGGAGGGCGCCAATGTTCGACAGGCCGATGACGAGCCACGGCATCAGATCGACGCGCGTGGTCAGGTGTTGCAGCCCGTCGGTCAGCAGCAGCTTGCCTGGCATGTTGCTCTGCACGTGAAGTGGCGCCTTGTACCTGACGCGGCTGAAGTCCGTGAGGATCTCGCCGGCCTCGTGCCTCTGGGCCGCGCTGTAAAACGAGTTCGCATTGTCGCTCACGAGCAGCGCCCCGAGCGGGTACGGAGCCGTCGTCCGCAGGGTCCACTGAAGAGCCGTCGCGGCGGCAATCCAGAAGACGAGGGTCGCCCATGGACGCTGGTGCGGCCGCTGCGGAATCATCATGATCCCGGCGGCGCCGACGCCATAGGCGAGCCAGACGCCAAGCATCGACACTGATGCCGGCTGAGCGTACGGGTAGAACCAGCCGCCCTCCGGCGAGCCCACGACAACCGCCCCGGCGATTACACCGGAGGAGACTGCGAGCGACAGTGCGGTGCCGACAGCAACAGACGACCACGAGAAGCGACGCTGGCTCGAACGGCACGGGGCCGCGGAAGGCGGGTCGATCACCGCAATCCTGAGGGCAGCCTGGGCGACGACAGGAGCTTGTCGAACTCGGTCCAGCGGCGGGCCGAATCGCCCCCGCCGCTGCGCGCTTCGATGTAGCGGCGCACCATGTCCTTGCCGAGGTTGTAGTTGATCACGTAACTCCGGTACTGCTCCATGAACCGGACGCGCTGCTGCGCGCGCGCGGGCGAGTACAGCGCGTACTTCTCGAGGTACGCGGCGGCGTCGGCGGCTGTGATCGCGCCGTCGAGGTAGCCCCGCGCCGCCTCGTTGCCGGCGTACGCGAGCTCGTCGACGAGCGCCTGCACCTCGTAGTATTCGGCGGCCCTGGACGGGTCCAGGCCCGCGGCGGGGAAGAGCACCGTCCGCTCGAGCTCGACGCGCTCGCGTCCGGGGAACGCGACCTCGATGCCGTAATTGGCCGTGCCCTCCGCGATGAGCGACTGCGGAGAGAAGAGCGGGTAGACGGTGAACTCCATCCAGCCACGGTCGCGCACGAGGTGCTTCTCGAGCAGC
>Ga0075327_1000397_pt1 | contig 12189 bp, 10 predicted proteins | sample MayberrySE_Catta_2_FD_120056 | JGI IMG/M metagenome (GOLD analysis project Ga0075327, IMG submission 120056) | Natural and restored wetland microbial communities from the San Francisco Bay, California, USA, that impact long-term carbon... | ecosystem: Environmental > Terrestrial > Soil >...
CCGAGCCCAACCGCGATGATCATCGCCGGAAAGCCGAAGGCGATTCCGGCAATATGCGGCAAGGTCCTAGCCAACCCCCAGTTCGCGCCCGAGACCAGCACCATCAGATTGTTCGGGCCCGGCGTGACCGTCGCCGCGACGACGAAGGCAAGGAGCGGCAGGATCGTTTCCATCAGGCGCTCAACATCGTAATACGACAGAACTATGTGCCAGATAAGCGACCGGATATCTGTCGCCAAGTCGGAAGATCGCGTAAATCACGAGTGGGGCGCCGGCGTTTCCAGGCAGTTCGGGGAGGAAAGTGATCTTATGGACCTTGGCATTGCGGGACGAAAAGCAATCGTATGTGCGTCGAGCCGCGGGCTCGGACGGGGATGCGCAATGGCGCTGGCCGAGGCCGGCTGCGACGTCGTCGTCAACGGCCGCAACGCCGACACGCTCGAGCCGACTGCCGACGAGATCCGCAAGCGCTTCAACGTCAACGTCCAGCCGGTCGTGGCCGACGTCAGCACCGCCGAAGGCCAGAGCGCCCTGCTCGCGGCCTGCCCGGAACCCGATATCCTGGTCAACAATAACGGCGGCCCGCCGGGGCGGAACTTTCGCGAGCTCGATCGCGCTGCGATGGTCGAGGGAGTGATTCAGAACATGGTGACGCCGATCGAGCTGATCCGGGCTGTGATCGACGGTATGGCCGAGCGCGGTTTCGGCCGGATCGTCAACATCACCTCGTCATCGGTGGTCGCACCGATCCCGGGCCTCGACCTTTCGTCAGGTGCCCGCGCCGGCCTGACCGCCTTCCTCGGCGGCATATGCCGAGAGGTTGCCGACCGCAACGTGACCATCAACAACATTCTGCCAGGCAAGATGGACACCGACCGCCTCCGCGGCCGTGCCCGCATAAAGGCCCAGCGTAGCGGCAAGTCGCCTGAAGAGGAGGTCGCCGCAACGGTCGCCGAAATTCCCGCAGGTCGCCTCGGCACTGCGGATGAATTCGGGCAACTCTGCGCTTTCCTGGCCTCACAACACGCCAGCTACATCACCGGCCGCAATTTCCTCGTCGACGGCGGGCTTTTCCCGGGGGCGTTCTGAACGCGAAAAGCCCCGGAGCGGCGCTCCGGGGCTTCGGAATTTGCTAGCTCGCTGAGCCCGGTCGGGTCAGGCCGCCCGGTTTTCGTCGATGACACGCTTGGCGATGTCGGTGAACTCCGACTTGGTCAAGAGCTTCTTCGTCTTCAGCGAAGCGACCTTGACCGCCTGGGTGATCTTCAGGGCATCCTCGTCCGAAACCTGCATGCCGGCCTCTTGCAGCCACATGTTGATCGAGTCGATGCCGCTGCCTTTGCCCATGACGACGCGGGCGCCTTCGTTGCCGGTCGCCGTCCAGCGCACCGGGAAAAGCTCGGTGGCAAACTGCTCGCCGCAGTTCTTGTACCAGCTGGCGATGATGCCGGATTCGATCGCGTAGAGTTGCTTGCCGACGACAGGCTTGTTGTCCGGCACGGCGACCCCGGAGAGCTCCTGGACAAGGCTCGCCAGCGCTGTCAGCTTGGTCGTGTCGATGCCGATGTCCACGCCGTACATGGTCTTCAGCGCCATCACGGTCTCTTCCATCGGCGTGTTGCCGGCGCGCTCGCCGATGCCGAGGACGGTGGTGTGAGCCACCTGGACGCCTTCGGCCAGTGCCATGATCGTGTTGGCGACGCCCATTCCAAAGTCCTGGTGGAAATGGGCTTCGAGACGGGCATTGATCTTCGATTGCACGGCGCGGGTGAAATACTGCATGGCGTGCGGCGAGATGACACCGAAGGTGTCTACCAACGCCAGCGCGTCCATGTGGCCCTCGTTGGCGACCCGGTTGATCAGATCGAGCACCCAGGTGAGTTCGGCGCGGGTGAAGTCGATCGGGAAGAAGACAACCTCGAGGCCGTTGTCATGGGCGAATTTGGTCGCCTCGATCGAGGTCTCGATCGCCTTTTCCATCGGCCAGCGGTAGGCGAGGTCGACCAGGTGCTTGCTCGACGGGATCTCCATGACGACGCCGTTGACGCCGGTATCGACGGCACGCTGGACATCGTCCTTCATGCAACGGGCGAAGGAGAAGATTTGCGGGCCGAGGTTGCGCTTGACGATCTCCTGGATCGCCTCGTTGTCGGACGGCGACACCACCGGCATCCCCGCCTCGATGCGATGCACTCCGGCTTCTGCCAGCGCCTCGGCGATACGGATCTTGTCGTCCTTGGTGAAAATCACGCCGGTCTGCTGCTCGCCGTCGCGTAGCGTTACGTCGTGGATCTTGATGTCCTTGGCGAACTTGAAGTCCTTCGTCACGTCCGGAGCGTAGTTCCACTCACTCACGAACCAGTCGTTGCTTTTCCAAGGCTCACTTGCCATTTGTCTCGTCCCTTATCCTTGATGACGTGGAAGGCGGTTTGGTGGCCCACGTCGTGCCATCCCGCGCGCCGCGACGCAATAAATTTTCGCCGATTTCTTGCGCAGAGAACGCCGAAATCCCTTAAAAAATGCGCCGATTCCGCGGCGAAGCGATTTCGCCGCACCCTCGCAGGCTCACCTTACACAATCGGATTGACCAGTTCGCCGATGCCAGAAATCGTCACTCGGACGACGTCGCCTGCTTTGAGGAACTTCTGCGGATCGAAACCGATGCCGACCCCGGCCGGTGTGCCGGTGGCGATCAGGTCGCCTGGATCGAGCGGGACGCAGGCGCTGACCGCTTCGATGATCGCGCCGACGTCGAAGATGAGATCGCGGAGCGGCGCAAACTGGCGCCGCTCATCGTTGACATAGGTAGCAAGCTCCTGAGCATCGGGCACGCCGAACTCGTCGGCGGTGACCAGCACCGGGCCGACCGGACAGAAGCCGTCGAGGCTCTTGCCGAGGAACCACTGGCGATGGCGCGCCTGGATCGTACGGGCGGTGAAATCGTTGACGATGGTGTAGCCGAACACATAGTCGAGCGCCGCCGCGCGCGTCAGGTTCTTGGCGCGCCGGCCGATCACGACACCGAGTTCGCCCTCGTAGTCGACCGAATTGGTCGGATCGAGCGACGCATCGACCGCTTGGCCCGGATCGGCAAGGGAGGTCACCGCCTTGGTGAAAACCACCGGAAACTCCGGTGTTTCCTGCTTGTCGCCCGATTGATCGACGCCGCTCCTGGCGAATTCCCTGGCGTGCTCATGGTAGTTCTTGCCGACGCAGACGACGTTCTTGGCAAGCGGCCCGACGGGTGCGGCGAGCCTGGTTTCGCCGAGAGTGAGTGGCGCGCCGGTGTCGAGTGAGGCGCTGCCGTCGCCGACATATGCGATAACGTCCCTCAGGTCGCGGAGAGGTGCGCCGCCCGAAAGCAGGGGGCGGAAGTATTCCTCCTCGACGAGACCGAAAACCTTTCCGTCGGCGCTATGGATGGCGGCAATTCGCATCGGTTGGACCAATCCTTTCAGGAATCATTTCTTCCAGGTTGCGTGAAAATGATGAACCGGCCCTCTGCCCGCGCCGATCTCCAGCTGATCGGCGGCGGCAATTGCGGCGGTGACATATTCCTTGGCGGCGACGACCGCCGCCTCGAGATGGCGGCCGCAAGCCAGCCCCGCGGCGATCGCCGAAGATAACGTGCAACCTGTGCCGTGGGTGTTGTCGGTCACGATGCGCGGCGCCGTCAGCCACCGTCCGCCAAGCGGTGTCAGCAGATAGTCGGCACTTTCGTCGCCGCCGCCATGCCCCCCCTTGAGCAGCACCGCCTTAGCGCCGCAGGCGAGCAACCGTTCCGCCTGCGCCGCGATCTCGGCGCGGCCCTCCGCCGGCTTTTCCTCCAGCAGGCGCGCCGCCTCCGGCAGATTGGGGGTGATGACCATCGCCAAAGGGATCAGAACCTGGCGCAGAACCGCGACCGCGGGATCTGCGATCAGGGGATCGCCGCTTGCCGCCACCATCACCGGGTCAAGCACGACCCTGCGCTGGCGATGTCGTTTCAGCCCGGCGGCGACCGCGTGGATGGTCTCGGGACGGGAAAGCATGCCGATCTTGGCCGCGCCGACATCGAGATCCGAGAAAACCGCATCGATCTGGGCGGTTACGAAATCGGCCGGCACGTCGTGAACCGCAGTGACGCCCCTGGTGTTCTGCGCTGTCAGCGCCGTGATCACCGAGGCGCCGTAGACACCGAGCGCCGAGAACGTCTTGAGATCGGCCTGGATTCCGGCGCCGCCGCCCGAATCGGAACCGGCAATGGTAACGGCGATGGCGGTCATGCTGGGTTCTTGCGCGAGCCGAGGACGGTGCGACAGCTATTGGAAAGAGCAAAAAAGTTCAAGCCGAAGCACCGCCGCCGGCGACCCTGCCGTGACGCGCTGCGCGAATTGCCGACCACACCCGGTCCGGAGTCGCCGGCATGTCGATCGACTCGATACCGTAGGCGTCGCGCAGCGCGTCGACGACCGCGTTGATCACCGCCGGACAGGAGCCGACCGCGCCCGCCTCCCCCGCCCCTTTGATGCCGAGCGGGTTGGTCTTGCAGAGCACGTTGCGCGTTTCGAAATGGAAAGCCGGCACGCCTTCGGCGCGCGGCAGGCAATAATCGAGCAAGGTTGCGCTTTTGAGTTGGCCGTCGTCGCCATAGACCGTGTGCTCGTAGAGCGCCTGCCCGATGCCCTGGGCGACCCCGCCGTGCACCTGACCGGCGAGCAGGAGCGGATTCACGGTCGCGCCGAAGTCGTCGACGATCCAATAGCCGACAATTTCGATCAGTCCGGTTTCAGGGTCGATTTCGACCTCTGCGACATGGGTGCCGTTCGGATAGGTCGCCACTTGTTGCTCGTAATCGCTGACCGCTGTCAGCAGCGATGTGTCGTCGGCCCGCGCGGCAAGCTCAGCCAGACTTATCGCCCGGTCGGTACCCAACACACGCACCTCCCCGTCGACCAGTTCGAGGTCCCCCACGGCGACTTCGAGCCGGTCGGCGGCAAGCCGCTTGAGTTGCTCGGCAAGCAACCCGGCGGCGCGATCGACCGAAACCGCGCCGATCGGTATCGAGCGTGATCCCCCCGTCCCGGAACCCTCGGCGACGCGGTCCGTGTCGCCCTGGAGGAGGTTGATCCTGTCGTAGTCCAACCCGAGATGCTGGCCGATGAACTGGGCGTAAGCCGTGGCGTGTCCTTGGCCATTGGTCTGCGTGCCGATGAAAAGCGTGGCCGCTCCGTCCGAACCGAGCGTAATCGTCGCCGGCTCATGACCCGGAAAGGCGCAGGCCTCGACATAGGTGGCAAAGCCGAGGCCGCGCAATTTCCCCAACCGTGTTGCGTCACCGCGGCGGGCGGCAAAGCCGTCCGCATTGGCGACCTCAAGCGCCCGGGCGAGATGGCCGGCAAACTCGCCGCTGTCATAGGTGCGCCCGCCCCGCGTCTTGTAGGGCATCGTCTCGGGAGCGATGAAATTGCGCTTTCTGATCTCGATCGGCCCGAGACCGGTGTCGCGCCCGCACATATCGACCAGCCGCTCGATCATATAGGCGGCCTCGGGCCGTCCGGCGCCGCGATAAGCATCGGTCGGCACGGTATTGGTATAGACGCCGCGCAACAGCACCGACATCGCCGGGATGTCGTAGACGCCAGTCAACATGGTCAGGCCGCCGGTAGGGATGTCGGGGCCCTCCTGCGCCAGGTAGGCGCCCATGTTGGCGAGGAGATCGACCCGCAGTCCGAGGAATTTGCCGTTGGTGTCCATTGCCATCTCGGCCGTGGTGATGTTGTCGCGGCCGTGCGAGTCGAGGACGAAATGCTCAGAGCGGTCGCCGATCCATTTGACCGGTCGGCCCAGCCGTTTTGCTGCAAGCGCCGCCAGTGGATACTCGTGATAGACGAACTGCTTGGTGCCGAAGCCGCCGCCGACGTCGGGGGTAACCACGCGTATCTGCTTGGGGTCGATCCTGAGGATGTCCCTGGCGATGAAATCGCGGATGCTATGGCCGCCCTGGGTACCGAGGGTCAGGGTATAGCGACCGCTCTGGGTGTCGTACTCGGCGACGACGCCGCGGGTTTCCATATAGTTCGCAACGACGCGATTGTTGACGATGGCGATCTTCGAGATTTGCGCCGCGCCGGCGAATGCCGCCTCGGTCGCAGCCGCGTCACCGTGCCGCCTGACGAAGGCGATATTCCCCGGATGGTCGGGCCAGACCAGGGGCGCTCCTTCCACCACCGCTTTCGCCATATCGACGACGGGATCGAGCGGCTCGTAGTCGACTTCGACGACCTCACCGGCATCCCATGCCATTTCGAGGCTGTCCGCGACGATGAAGGCGATCGGATCGCCGACATGGCGCACGACGTCGCCGGCCAGCAAAGGGTGCGGCGGAATGTCGGCCAAGGCGCCGTCGGCCCGCTTTGGCTTGCAATTGCACGGCAGTCCACCGATCCCCTCGAGATCCGCGGCCGTCATCACGAGATGCACACCCGGCAGGCTCATCGCGCCGGCGGTGTTGGCGACCTTGATGCGCGCATGGGCCATCGACGAGCGCACGACGTAGGCCCTCAGCGTTCCTTCCGGCTCGTAGTCGTCGGTGAAACGGCCGGCGCCGCTGACCAGTGCACGGTCCTCTTTGCGGCGAACCGCAGCGCCCATGCCGTAATTCTTCGGTACAGAGTCAAACATCGAAATCTCGGCCGTCGAACGCGAGCCTGTCAGTATCGCCTGAACCGGCCGATTGCTTCAATCAGACCTTCAATCGAGGCGTCCTGACCGGTTGCCGGCTCCTTCCCCCTCGACCACGGGTAGCAGCTTGCCGGCGAGCGTCTAGCCGCATTCATTTGCCGGTCCTTCCCGAATCCCCGAGCCAGGCCGCGAGTCGGTCAACTGCCTCGGCCATGTCCGTTTCGGTGCCGGCAAAGGAAAAACGCACGGTTCCGTGCCCCCGCGCGCGATCGAAATCGGGACCAGGTGTCGCTGCCACACCGGCTTCGGCGAGCATTCGCCGCGTGAACTCCACCGAGTCGTTGGCAAAACGTCGCACCGATACGTAGATGTAGAACGCGCCGTCGACCGGAGCATGGTCGTCGAAGCCGATTTCCGGTAATCGGCGGAGCAGCAGCCTGCGATTGGCGGCGTATCCGGCTTTGACCGCCTCGAGTTCGTCCGTGGCATCGAAAGCGGCAAGTGCCGCGCGCTGCGAAATGTCCGGTGGCGAGATGTACAGATTCTGGGCGATGCGCTCGACCGGCCGCACCAGGTTTTCCGGCAGGATCATCCAGCCGACCCGCCAGCCGGTCATGCAATAGTACTTGGAAAAGGAATTGACGACGATCGCATCTGCGCTGGACTTGAGCGCGGTTTCGGCCACGCCTTCATAGACCAGACCATGGTAGATCTCGTCGGAAATAAAACGAATCCCGAGATCGTGTGCGGCGGAGACCAGAGCGGCAAGTGCGTCCGGTGCCATCATGGTCCCGGTCGGGTTCGCCGGACTGGCGATCAGAACGCCGCGCAGGGGGGAGCGTGCGTGCGCGGCCGCGAGCATATCCGGAGTCAGTGCAAACCGGCTGTTGGCATCGGTTTCAATCTCGACCGTCTCCAGTCCGAGTGCACTCATGATGTTGCGATAGGCGGGGTATCCGGGCGTCGGGAGGGCGATCCGGTCGCCGGCATCGAAAGCCGACAGGAATGCGAGATTGAACCCAGCCGAGGAGCCGGTGGTCACGACGACCCGCTCCGGCGGCACTTCGAGCCCGTAAGCTTCGCTGTAATGGCGGGCGATACGCGAGCGCAACGCTCGGATGCCGAGGGACTCGGTGTAGCCGAAATAGCCGTCGCGCAAGGCCGCCCGCGCCGCCGCGATCACGGCGTGCGGGGCGGCCGCCCCGGGCTGGCCGACTTCCATATGAATCACCCGGTCGCCGGCGTTCTCACGATCGATCGCGGCGCGCATGACATCCATCACCATGAACGGCTCGATCGCGCTCCGCCGCGACGGGGCAAAAGTCATGATTTTACCGTCAGCGGATCCGCGCCGCGCATCCAAGTCTTGGTCTCGCCCCATTTTGCGGCCACTTCCCACCCGAACGTCGCATTGACCTGTCGGATCAGGGTTCCTAATTTCCGGGGCTGAATGCCCGAGCAGGAGTTGAAACGGCCGATGCGCCCGTTTTTCTTGCCTAACAGCCAACGAACCGGTTGGGAAGCCCTTCCCGGCCGGCGTCTGGGCGGCCGCCGGCTTTTCCGGCTGACGGCGGCGCTGACCGCTGCTGCGGTTTTTGCCGGCGCCGGCGCGGGAGCCGCCTCGGCCGCCTCGATCGTCCGCGATGCCGAGACCGAAGCGTTGATCAAGACTTACCTGGCCCCGATCTTCAAGGCCGCCGGCGTCAATTCCAGAGACCCTCACGTCTTTCTGATCCCGAGCCAGCAGTTCAACGCTTTCGTCGCCAACGGCTCCGAGATCTTCGTCAATGTCGGTGCAGTCATCGACTCCGAGACTCCGGGCGAACTGATTGGGGTCATGGCTCATGAAACGGCACATGTCGCCAACGGCGACCTCGCCCGTTTCAAGCAACAGCTCCAGACGGCCAAGAGCGCCGCCCTCCTCGCCAGCCTGATCGGGCTCGGCGCCGTCGCCGCAGGGGCGGCCGCCGGGGTCAGCGGTATCGGACAGGCCGGCGCCGGAGTCATCACCGGAGTCGGAGCCGTCACCCAAGGCAGCCTTTTATCCTACCGCCGCTCGCAGGAAGCCGAAGCTGACCGCTCTGCCATACAATATCTTGAGAAATCCGGCCAGTCTGGCGCCGGAATGCTGAAGACACTGGAGCGTCTCGCCGACCAAACATTGTTCCTGGCCCGTAACGTCAATCCCTACCTGCAGAGCCACCCGCTTCCGCGCGAAAGAATCACCTCGGTCAAGGACAACGTCACCAGCAGCCAGTACTACAACCGCCCCGACCCACAGGATCTCGTTCGCCGCCACCGGATGGTCCAGGCGAAGCTGGTCGGATTCACGTGGAAGCCGGAACGGGTCGATCGCCGCTATCCACGCGCCGACAACAGTCTGGAGGCCCGTTATGCGCGCGCCATCAGCGCCTATCAGCACGGCCCGCTTTCGCCGGCGCTCAAGCAAATCGATGGGCTGATCAGCACCGATCCCAACAATCCTTACTTCTGGGAGCTCAAGGGCCAAGCGCTTCTTGAGCGCGGCAACCCGGCTGATGCACTTGGCCCCTTGCGCAAGGCGGTAACACTGGCGCCGAAATCCGGCTTGCTCAGGATTCTGCTCGGCCAGGCACTGGTCGCCAGCGGTTCGCCGGCCAACCTCAATGAGGCGATCAAAAATCTGACGATCGGCCTGCAGGAAGAACCGGACGTGCCCGTCGGCCACCGGGCGTTGGCGCGCGCTTATGCCTTGCAGAATAATATCCCAATGGCCGACTTGGCCACCGCCCAGGGGTACTTTGCCGATGGACAGATCGAAGACGCCAAGCGCCACGCCGTCCGCGCTCAAGCAAAATTGAAGCCCAATTCGCCGGCATGGCTTCGCGCCGACGACATCGTAACTTATAAGAAGCCGAGATTCCGGTAGGGCCTACGCCGTTCGCGGCCACTGCGCCCGCGTTGGGAGATGCTAATGAATCGTCCGGTTGCCCTTGTCGCCGCGTTTGTTGCCGCCCTGCTGGTTGGAGCATTCGGATATTTCGTGGGGGTCAAGTCGGGCGGCCCCGACCAGACTGAGATCGCCGCCGCGGTTGAACGTTACATTGCCGACCACCCCGAGCTTCTGCCGGCGGAGCAAGCCACGCCGTCGTCGACCGCAGCCGGGCCGCTCGAAGAAACCCAGGTCGTGGCGATAAAGGATATCATTCGCGAGCACCTCATCGCCAACCCCGAGATCATCCGCGACGCGATCAACGAGTTGCAGCGCAAGGAGGTCGAGGCCGAGCAGGTCGCCCAGCAGACCGCGATTTCCGAAGAAAGCGACCTGATCTTTGCGTCGAGCAATCAGGCAATTCTCGGCAACCCCGACGGCGAAGTCACTCTGGTCGAGTTCTTCGATTACAATTGCGGCTACTGCAAACGCGCCCACGCCGACATGAAGCGGCTTGTTGAGGAGGATCCCAGCCTGCGCATGGTGCTGAAGGAATTTCCGGTGCTCGGCGAGGCTTCGGTCGAGGCGGCGCAGGTCAGCGCCGCGGTCAACCTGAATTCACCGGAAAAATTCTCTGAGTTCCATGACCAGCTCCTGATGGGACCGGGCCGCATTGACGGCAATCGCGCACTTGCGGTGGCCGAGGAAATGGGGCTCGACGTCGACAAGATCCGCGAGCTGATGCCGTCGGACGAGGTCAAGGCGATCATCGATGAAAGCTACGCGCTTGCCGACAAGCTGTCGTTGACCGGCACGCCGAGTTACGTCACCGCCAAGGAAGTAGTGGTAGGGGCTGTCGGCTACGACGCTCTCAAAGCCAAAATCGAAGAGGCCCGCGCCTGCGGTTCGGCGAGCTGCTGAGCCACCTCCGACACCGCGGTCAGATCAGGCTCCGCCGGCATAGAGAGTAACTGCCGCGGTTTTGCCTCGGTCCGAACCTTCGCAACTGCGCCGCCCAGGTCTTTCCCTTTGACGGCCAACCACCTATAACCGGCCCACCTCGCGGGGCCCGGTTCGGGCCGGACGCGGAAAAATCGGCTATCCTCGGCTCGGCATGACCATCCCGGTGTTCGTCCTCAATGGTCCCAATCTCAACATGCTCGGTTCGCGCGAACCGGGCATATACGGGGGCAAAACCCTCGAGGACATTGAGCGGGACTGTCGTGACGAAGCGGCCGAGCTCGGACTTTCTGTCGATTTTCGCCAGACCAATCAGGAAGGCGTGCTGGTCGACTGGATCCAGGAGGCGACGCTTTCGGCAAAAGGCATCGTTATCAATCCCGGCGCCTATACTCACACATCGGTCGCCCTGCACGACGCCATCCGAGCCGCCGGCTTGCCGGTCATCGAGGTTCACCTGTCCAACATCTTCGCTCGAGAGCCTTTCCGGCATCATTCCTATGTTTCGCCAGTCGCCGCCGGCATCATCTGCGGGCTTGGGCCCGACGGCTATCGGCTGGCGCTGAGGGCGCTGAAGCCGTTGGTCGTCTCAGATTGAGCCGGCTGACGAAGGTAATGGACGCATGAGAGATAAGAAGCCCACCGTCGATCAGGACCTCATCCGAGAGCTTGCCGCACTGCTCGACGAGACCGGGCTCACCGAGATCGAGATCGAGCAGGACAAGATGCGCGTCCGTGTGGTGCGCGGCGCTGCATCGCCGGCAGCCAACCCGTCGCCGCCGCCAGTACAAAACGAGCCGCCCGCCCCGCCGCCGACACCGCAGCCACCCGACCCCGCCAGCCATTCCGGCGCCGTGCTGTCGCCCATGGTCGGGACCGCCTACCTTGCCCCCGAGCCGGGCGGCAAGCCTTACGTCGAAGTCGGCGACCGGGTTGACGAGGGGCAAACGGTGCTGATCGTCGAGGCGATGAAGACGATGAATCAAATCCCGGCGCCACACACGGGTACAGTCACCCGCATCGTGGTCGCCGACGGCCACCCGGTCGAATATGGCGAGCCGCTGATGATCATCGAATGAACGCGGCGCCGACCATGTTCTCGAAGATCCTCATCGCCAACCGTGGCGAGATTGCGTTGCGGGTGCTGCGCGCCTGCAAGGAACTCGGCATTCCCACCGTCGCCGTCCATTCGACCGCCGACGCCGATGCGATGCATGTGCGACTTTCCGACGAGAGCGTTTGCATCGGCCCACCGTCGGCACGCGAGTCGTATCTCAACATCCCGCAAATCCTGGCGGCTTGTGAAATCACCGGCGCCGACGCCGTCCACCCCGGCTATGGATTCCTGGCTGAGAACGACCGCTTTGCCGATATCCTTGCCGCCCATGGCGTTACCTTCATCGGCCCGAGCGCCGAGCATATTCGGCTGATGGGCGACAAGATCGAGGCCAAGCGCACGGCCGTGAGTCTCGGCATTCCGGTGGTTCCGGGCTCTGACGGGGCGATCACCGATGATACCGTTGCCCGCCGCGTCGCCGGTGAAATCGGCTTTCCGGTCATCGTCAAGGCGGCGGCCGGAGGCGGCGGCCGCGGCATGAAGGTCGTGCGCCGGGCCGAAGAACTGCCTGACGCCCTCGCCGCCGCCAAAGCCGAGG
>Ga0075327_1000399_pt1 | contig 12173 bp, 6 predicted proteins | sample MayberrySE_Catta_2_FD_120056 | JGI IMG/M metagenome (GOLD analysis project Ga0075327, IMG submission 120056) | Natural and restored wetland microbial communities from the San Francisco Bay, California, USA, that impact long-term carbon... | ecosystem: Environmental > Terrestrial > Soil > Wetlands...
AGGGTTGCACGAACTTCCGGCGCCTCCCCGTGCTGGAGGACGTCGAGCTCGAGATGGAGACCTTCCCGACGACGGACCTCTCCGGCACGTCGATCTCGGAGCGGCGCGTGCGGCGGCCCGACTTCACCTGGCTCGGCGACGACTCGCCGCTCGGCAGCGGCCGGCCCTTCTCGGCGCGCCTGCGCGGCACGCTCGTGCCCGCGGCCGCGGGCGTCCACCGCTTCTCGCTCACCAGCGTGGGGCGCGCGCGGCTCCTCGTCGACGGCAAGCTCGTGGTGGACGGCTGGAGCGACCCGAAGCCCGGCGACTCGTACTTCGGGTTCGGAAGCGCCGAGGTGACGGGCGGGATCGCGCTCGAGGCCGGCCGTGCCGTCGAGCTCGTGATCGAGCACGCGAAGGAGCGGCCGGGGGTCGGCGGGCTCCGCGTCGGCCACCACGTCGAGCCGGCCGGCGATGCGGTCGCCGCGGCCGCCGCGCTCGCGCGCTCCGCCGACGCGGCGGTCGTCGTGATCGGCCTCGACGCGGAGTGGGAGAGCGAGGGCGGCGACCGCGCGAGCCTCGCGCTCCCCGGCCGCCAGGACGAGCTGGTGGCGGCGGTGTGCGCCGCGCAGCCGCGCACCGCCGTGGTCGTGAACGCCGGCGCTCCCGTCGAGATGCCGTGGGCGGACGCCGCGCCTGCGCTCGTCTGGGCGTGGTACGGCGGGCAGGAGGCCGGCAACGCCGTCGCCGACGTACTGCTCGGCGCCGCCGACCCCTCGGGCCGCCTGCCGACCACGTTCCCGCGGCGCCTCCAGGACGTGGCGTGCCACGCGCTCGGGGACGCGCGCGTCTACCCGGGCCGCGACGGCCAGGTGTTCTACGCGGAGGGCGTCTTCTCCGGCTACCGCCACTTCGACGCGAACGGCATCGCGCCGCGCTTCCCCTTCGGCCACGGGCTCGCGTACGCGCGCTTCGAGTGGGGGCCGCTCGCGGTGTCGAGCGGCCACGCCGCGCCGGGCGAGCCGCTCGAGGTGCGGATCGAGGTGAGGAACGCCAGCGGGCGCGCGGGCACCGAGGTGGTGCAGCTCTACGTCGCGGACCTCGCGGCGAGCGTCCCGCGGCCGCCCCAGCAGCTCGCCGCGTTCGCGAAGCTCGCGCTCGCGCCCGGCGCGTCCGAGACGGTCGTGCTCCGCCTCGAGCCACGCGCGTTCGCCTTCTTCGACGCCGGGCGCAACGCCTGGGTCGTCGAGCCCGGCGTCTTCGAGCTGCGCGCGGGGCGCTCCTCGCGTGCGATCCGTTCGACCGCGCGGGTGGTGCTCAGTCCATCCGCTCGAGGATCGTGCTGATGCCCATGCCCGCGCCGATGCACTGGGTGGCGAGCGCGTAGCGGCCGTTCGAGCGGCGCAGCTCCTTCGCGACAGTGGTCACGAGGCGCGCGCCCGTCGCGCCGAGCGGGTGGCCGATCGCGATCGAGCCGCCGTTCACGTTCACCTTGGAGAGCGGGATGCCGAGGTCCTTGCAGCTCGGCAGCACCTGCGCGGCGAAGGCCTCGTTGAACTCGACGCGGTCGATCTGCGCCGCCTCGATGCCGGCGTGGCGGAGCGCCTTCTTCGTCGACGGGATCGGGCCGAGGCCCATCACCTGCGGCTTCACGCCGGCGACGCCGATGCCGAGCACGCGCGCGAGGGGCGTGAGGCCGAGCTTGCGCGCGAGGCTCTCGCTCATCAGCAGCGCGGCCGAGACGGCGTCGTTCGTCGGGCAGGAGTTGCCGGGCGTGATGATCACCTCCTTGCCGCCGAAGCTGATCACGCCCTTCACGGGCTGGAGCGCGGCGAGCTTCTCGGCGGTCGTGTCCGGCCGGATGCACTCGTCCGCGTCGAAGAGCACCTTCTTGCCGACCTCGTCCTCCTTCCACTCGCCCTTCTCGTCGAAGACGGGCTCCTCCACCTCGAGCGGGACGATCTCGTCCTTGTAGATGCCGGCGGCCGTCGCCGCGGCCGCCTTCTTGTGGCTCTCGGCCGAGAACGCGTCGAGCTCGGCGCGCGTGAGCCCGTAGCACTCGGCCGCGTTCTGCGCGGTCTGCACCATGGCCTGGAGCGGCGGCGAGTTCAGGATGTAGTCCGGGAAGGGCACCGAGAAGACCTGGTCGTGGTCCGGCGCCATGCGCTTCTGCACCTCGTTCATCTGGAACAGGCGCGGGTTCAGCTTGGTGTTGCGGTTCTGCGGGCCGGTGGCGCCGCCGCCGAGGCCGCGGCCCATGCGCTCGGCCCCGAGCGCGAGGCCGCACTCGATCGTGCCGACCTCGATCGCCATCGCGATGCGGTGGAGCGTCTCCATGCTCGAGCCGCACTGCCGGTTGCTGTTGAAGCTGCACACCTCGAGCGGGAGCCCCGCGAGGCGGCACATCACGCCGAGCCCGGTGTGCTCGCCCCAGCCGCCCACGTTGCCGAGGCCGGCGTCCTCGATCATCGGGTCCGTCACCTTCGGGTTGCGGTCGAGCAGCGCGCGCACGACCTGGGCGCCCGCGTCGTCGAGGCGCGTTGCCACGAGCTTGCCGCGGGCGCCGCGGGCGAAGGCGGTGCGGGCTCCATCGACGAGAACGACGTTGCGAAGCGGCATGATTTCTCCCTTGCGCGCGAAGCAGGGATTCTAACCGATCGCGCTGGCCCGGGGCCGCCCGAGCGCACTACCCTCGCGCGACGAGGAAGAACCCATGGCCGAGCTCCCCTTCGAGATCTTCGACGGCGACAACCACTACTACGAGGCCGAGGACGCGTTCACGCGGCACCTGGACCGCAAGCTGCGGCGCCGCTGCATGGACTGGGCGGTCGTGCGCGGGCGGAAGGAGCTTCTCGTCGCCGGCACCGTGAACCGCTTCATCCCGAACCCGACCTTCGACCCGGTCGCGCGCCCCGGCTGCCTCGACGAGTACTACCAGGGCAAGAACCGCGCGGGCCTCTCGATCCGCGACGCCTTCGGCGAGCTCGAGCCGATCCACGCCGAGTACCGCGACCGCGACGCACGGATCGCCGTGATGGACCGGCAGCGCATGCGCGGCGCGTTCTTCTTCCCGACGCTCGGTGTCGGCATGGAGGAGGCGCTCTCGGCGGACCCCGAGGCGGTGGTCGCCGCGTTCCGCGCCTTCAACCGCTGGCTCCACGACGACTGGGGCTTCGCCTACCGCGAGCGCATCTTCGCCGCGCCCTACCTCACGCTGGTCGATCTCGAGAGCGCGGTCGACGAGCTCGAGTGGGTGCTCGAGCGCGACGCGCGCGTCGTCGTGATGCGGCCCGCGCCGGTGCGGCTGCCCGGCAGGTCGCGCTCGCCCGCCGATCCCTTCTTCGACCCCTTCTGGGCGCGCGTCGCGGAGAGCGGCATCACGGTCGCCTTCCACGGCGGCGACTCGGGCTACGGCCGCTACTTCGCCGACTGGGGCGAGGGCGGGGACGTCGAGTCCTTCAAGGGCTCGGCGTGGAAGAGCGTGGTGGCGGGCAACCGCGCACCCTTCGAGACGATGGCCGCGCTCGTCTGCCACGGCCTCTTCCACCGCCACCCGCGCCTCCGCGTCTGCTCGATCGAGATGGGCGCGAACTGGGTGCCCTGGCTGCTCCAGAGCTTCCGGCGCGCGGCCGGCATCAGCCCGAAGGACTTCCCGGGCGGCGACCCCGTCGAGAGCTTCCGCCGCCACGTCTGGATCTCGCCCTTCCACGAGGACGACGTCACGCAGCTCAAGGACCTGCTCGGCGCGGACCGGCTGCTGATGGGCTCCGACTGGCCGCACGCCGAGGGCCTCGCGAACCCGACCGACTACGCGCGAGAGCTCGGCGCCTTCTCGCCGGGCGAGCAGAAGCTCGTGATGCGCGACAACGCCGAAGGCCTCTCGAAGCGGCTCTCGTAGTCGGGCCGCCGGAGGGCGCGAAGGGGCGTAGAATGGGGAGACCGACTTCCGGGAGGCCCCCCATGGAGAGCTTCGTCACCGGCGCCACCGGCTTCATCGGCCGTCATCTCGTCCCGTTGCTGCTGGCCCGCGGCGAGGAGGTGCACGTGCTCGTGCGCCGCGAGTCGCTGCCGAAGCTCGAGACGCTGCGCGAGCGCTGGGGCGCCGGCGGCGAGCGCGTGCACGCGGTCGTCGGCGACCTCGGCGCGCCGCGGCTCGGCGTCTCGGACGAGGAGCTCGCGCGGCTCCGCGGCCGCATCGACCACTTCTTCCACCTCGCCGCGCTCTACGACATGGAGGCCGACGCCGACAGCCTCCGCGCCGCGAACGTGTCGGGCACGCGCCACGCGCTCGAGCTCGCCGAGGCGCTCGACGCCGGCTGCTTCCACCACGTGAGCTCGATCGCCGCGGCGGGCCGCTACCGCGGCACCTTCCGCGAGACCATGTACGAGGAGGCGACGGGCCTCGACGATCCGTACTTCGCGACGAAGCACGAGTCCGAGGGAATCGTGCGCGCGACGAGCGCGCAGCCCTGGCGCATCTACCGGCCCGGCATCGTGGTCGGCCACAGCCAGACGGGCGAGATCGACAAGATCGACGGTCCCTACTACTTCTTCGGCGCGCTGCGCCGGCTCCGCGCGCTGCCGGGCTGGCTGCCGCTCGTCGGCATCGAGGGCGGGCCGCTGCCGCTCGTGCCGGTCGACTTCGTGGCGCGCGCGCTCGACGTGCTCGCGCACGAGGAAGGCCTCGACGGGGGCTGCTTCCACCTGGTCGACCCGCGCGCGCGCAGCATGGGACAGGTGCTGAACCTCTTCGCGCAGGCGGCCGGCGCGCCGCGCTTCGGGGTGCGGCTCGGCTCGCGGAGCGCCGCGCTCGCGACGGCGCCGCTCCGCACGGCGCTCGCCTGGCTGCCGCCCGCACGGCGCGTCTCGGACCTGGTGCTCGCCGAGCTCGGCATCCCGCCGCGCGTGCTCGCGTACCTCGAGCCGCCCCGCTTCGACTGCCGCGAGGCGAAGCGCGTGCTCGACCGGCACGGCGTCCGCGCACCCGACCTGGCGAGCTACGCCCCGAAGCTCTTCGAGTACTGGGAGCGGCACCTCGACCCCGAGGCGCCCGACCGCCGGCTCGAGGCGCGCGTGGCGGGCAAGCGCGTGCTGATCACCGGCGCCTCCTCGGGCATCGGCCGCGCGACGGCGCTCCGGCTCGCGAGCGCCGGTGCGCACGTGCTCCTCGTCGCGCGCAGCGCCGAGAAGCTCGGCGAGGTGCGCCACGAGATCGAGCGCGCGGGCGGCGTCGCGCACGTCTTCAGCGCCGACCTCGCCGACCTCGCGAGCTGCGACGCGCTCGTGAAGGAGGTCACGACCGCGCTCGGCGGCATCGACGTGCTGGTCAACAACGCCGGCCGTTCGATCCGCCGCTCCCTGCTCCTCTCGCAGGACCGCTTCCACGACTACGAGCGCACCATGCAGCTCAACTACTTCGGCGCGCTCCGCCTCGTGTTCGGCTTCCTGCCGGCGATGCGCGAGCAGCGCCACGGCCACGTGGTGAACGTCTCCTCGATCGGCGTGCAGACGAACCCCCCGCGCTTCTCGGCCTACGTCGCGTCGAAGGCGGCGCTCGACGCCTTCTCGCGCTGTGCGGCGTCGGAGCTGCTCGAGGACGGCATCCGGCTCACGACCGTCTACATGCCGCTCGTGCGCACCGAGATGATCGCGCCCACCTCGATCTACAAGGCCTTCCCGACGCTCTCGCCGAACGAGGCGGCCGCGCTCGTGTGCCAGGCGATCCTCGAGCAGGGCAAGCGCGTCTCGACGCCGCTCGGCGTCGCCGGCGAGATCGCGTACGCGGCGGCACCCGAGGCGTGCGACCGGCTGCTCGCGCTCGCCTACCGGCTCTTCCCGGACTCCGCGGCGGCGCGCGGCAGGAAGGACGCGCGGCCGCACGAGGAGCCCGAGCTCTCCTCGCGCGCGGTCGCCTTCGCCCACCTCGTGCCCGGCGTCCACTGGTAGCGGCGGCCTACCCGTCCGCGGCCTTCTTCGGCGGCTCCCGGTCGCGCACCAGACGCGTGACTCGCGCAGCGGGCGCCGGCGGCGCGGCGGCGCCGCCCGTCGGAGCGGGGCGCAGCGCCGCCAGCACCCGCGCCGCCCGGCGCGCGACGACGTCCTGCGCCTGTGCGACGAAGGTGTAGAAGACGGGCACCACGAGCAGGGTGAGGAAGGTCGAGGTCGCGAGGCCCCCGATCGCGATCACGCCCATCGGATTGCGCCACTCCGAGCCATCGCCCCGCCCACACGCCACCGGCAGCATGCCGAGGATGGTGGACACGGCCGTCATCAACACCGGGCGCAGCCGCACCGGCCCGGCCTCGAGCACGGCCGCGAACAGCTCCCGGCCGCGCCCCCGCAGCGTGTTGATGTAGTCGACCAGCAGGATCCCGTTCTTCATCACCACGCCCATCAGCATCAGGAACGCGATCTGGCCCATCACGTCGAGCGAGAAGCCGGCCAGCTTCACGGCCGCGAAGGCGCCGATGAAGGAGAGCGGCGCGCAGAGCATGATCACGAAGGGATGCAGGAAGGAGTTGAACTGCGCGGCCAGGATCATGTAGATCGCGACCAGCGCGAGGCCGAAGGCGAACACGACGGCGTCCAAGGACTCGCGCAGCCGGCGCGAGGGGCCGACCGCGTCGAAGCTGTAGCCGGGGTCGAGCTGCATCGCGCCGACGAACCGCATCACCTCGCGGTCGGCGTCGCCGGCCGCCTTGCCCGCGAGGTTCGCGTAGAGCACGATCGAGCGGCTGCGCCCTTCGCGGTCGATCTGCACCGGGCCGCTGCCGACGCGCGGCACCACCAGGTTCCGGAGCGGCACGAGCGCACCCGACGAGGCGCGCACCCGCACCAGGTCGAGCTTCGCGAGCTCGTCGCGGTACTCGGGCAGCAGCTGCACGCGGACGTCGTAGCGCTCGCCCTCCTCCTCGAAGGTCGCAGCATCGAAACCGGCGTAGAGCGCCGCGATGGTGCGGCCGATCTGGAGCGCCGGGACACCGAGGTCCGCGGCTCGCTCGCGCTGGATCTCGAGCGCGATCTCGGGCTTGCCGGTCTCGTAGGAGAGCCAGAGGTCTGAGTAGCCGCCGGCGCGGCGCAGGCGCTCCAGCAGGCTGCCCGCATAGTAGTGCAGCCGGTCCACGTTCGGGCCGCGGAACGCGTACATCAGCTCGGCGTTGCGTGCGCTCCCGACCTGGACGATGCCCAGCTCCTCGACGGAGAACTCGGTGAGCGGGAGGTCGAGCGCGCCGATGCGTTCCCGCACGGCGCCCATCACCTGCTGCTGGCTCCGGCCCCGCTCCCGCTTGGGCACGAGCTGGACGTAGATCTGGGCCTCGTTCGGCCGCCGCTTCGCGCCATGGCCGATGGTGGCGAAGGTCAGGCGCACTTCGGGAAGGGCACGCAGGCTCGCCTCGACGGCCATCACGGACTGCTGGGTCTGCTCGAGATTGCTGCCGAGCGGCCGCTCCAGCCAGACGTGGAACTCGCTGCGGTCATCGGGGTTGACGAATGCGATCGGCACGCTGCGCGCGAGCGCGACGCCGCCGGCCACCGCGGCGAGCGCGAGGGCCGCGACGCCGAGGCGGTGGCGCAGCCCCCAGGCGAGCGTCCGCCCATAGTGGAGTTCGAGCGCCAGGTAGACGCGCTCGAAGGTGCGCCAGGCGCGGCCGCTGCGGCGCTCCAGGCGCAGGTAGCGGGCGCAGAGCATCGGCGTGAGCGTCAACGCCACGAGCATCGACACCAGCACCGCGCAGGTGGCGACCAGGCCGAACTCGCGGAAGAAGCGGCCCACCACGCCCGACATGAACGCGATCGGCACGAACACGGCGGTGACGCCGAGTGTGCTGGCCACGACCGCGAGGCCGACCTCTTCGGTGGCGCGGGAAGCCGCCTCGGTGGGCGCTTCGCCCTTCTCCTGATGCCGGTAGCTGCTCTCGAGGACGACGATGGCGTCGTCGATCAGGAGGCCGATCGAGAGCGAGAGCGCCATCAAGGTCATCGTGTTGAGCGTGAAGCCCAGGAAGTAGAAGAAGGGGAAGCTCGCCAGCAACGAGGCCGGGATGGCCACGCCCGTGATCAGGGTCGAGCGCGCGCTCCGCAGGAAGACCAGCACGATGGCGGCGGCGAGCAGGGCTCCGTAGACGATGTCCACGGCCACGTCGCGCACCGCGTTCTTGATGAAGACCGACGAGTCCAGCGCCACGACCAGCTCGTAGCCCGGCGGCAGCTCCGGCCTGAGCCGCTCGATCTCGGCCTTCACCGCGTTGGCCACCGCCACCGTGTTCTCGCCCGACTGCCGCCGCACCAGCAGCGCGACGCCGCGCCGGCCGTTCAGCCGCGAGAGCGTCCGCTCCTCGGCCATGCCGTCCTCGACCCGGGTCACGTCCGCGAGGTGGACGACGCGCCCCTCGCGCTCGGCGACGACGAGCCCGCCGAACTGCTCGGCGCGCGCGAGCCGGCCCTCGGTCTTGAGCCCCCACTCGCCCGCGGCGCTCTCGAGCCTTCCGGAGGGCAGCTCGACGTGCTCGCGCTCGAGCGCCGCCAGCACGTCGTCCACGGCGAGCCCGTAGCCGCCGAGCCGCAGCGGGTCGATCCAGATGCGGATCTGACGCGGCCGGTCGCCCGCCAGCTTCACGCTGCCGACGCCCCGCACGCGCTCGAGGCGCGGCTTCATGCGCTCGTCCGCGAAGAGGGAGAGCGAACGGATCGACTCCGGGCCGGCGAGCATCACCGCCAGGATCGGAGCGGCGTCCGGGTCGACGAGATCGACGACCGGGGCCCGCACGTCGCGCGGCAGCTCGCCGCGCACCGCCGCGACGCGGTCGCGCACCGCCTGCGCCTTCTCGCGGATGTCGTATTCGAGCTCGAACTCGACGAACACCAACGAGAGTGACTCGGTCGACTGGCTCGAAAGCGTGCGGATGCCCTCGATGGTGTTGACCGACTCCTCCAGCACCTGCGAGACCTCGCGTTCCACCGTCTCCGGGGACGCGCCCTCGAGCACCGTGCTCACGGTGACGATCGGAAACTCGATGCGGGGGAACAGGTCGAGGCCGAGCCGCGGGATCGAGACGAGGCCGAGCACGACGAGGCTCCCGACCAGCATCACCGCGAACACGGGCCTCCTGATCGAGACGTCGGCGAGCTTCATGCGCCGGGCTCGGTGCGCGCAACGGCGCGCACCCGCATGCCGGGCGCCACCCGCTCGGCGGCCTGCCCGACGATCACGGGCGTACCGGCCTCCGGTCCTTCGAGCAGCTCGGCCTCCTGCTCGGAGAACGCGCCCACCGTCACCGGCAGTGGCGTCGCGACGCCGTCGCGGATGGTGAACACGCGCGCGCGCCCGTCCTCGGAGCGGACGGCGTCACGCGGCACGACCAGCCCGTCGGCGCGCACCTGCGGGAGGATCTCGACGTGCGCGAACATGCCCGGCTTGATCGCATGCTCGGAGTTGGGCACCTGGATCCGCACGCTGTAGGTGCGGGTCGCCGGGTCGATCGCCTCGCCGACGGAGCTGACCGTGCTCTCGATCGGGGCGGCGAGGCCTTCGATGCGAACCCGCGCGGCGTCGCCGAGCCGCACGCGCAGCAGCTGGCTCTCGGGGATCGCCGCGCGCGCCTCGAGCATGCCGCTCTCCTGCAGCACCAGCACGACCGTCTGCGGCTGGACCAGCGCGGTGGTGCCCTCATCGGCGAGACGCGCCGCCACCGACGCCGCGTAGGGCGCGCGCACCTGCGTGAGGGCGAGGCGGTGGCGCGCCAGCGCCACCGCCTCGCCGGCCTGGCGCTCCGTGGCGGCGGCCACGGCCACCGCCGTCTCGAGCTTCTCGATGTCCTGCACGGCCACGATGCCGCGCTCCCGCAGCGAGCGGGCGCGGCCGAGATCGGCCTCGAGCTGGCGCCGCTGTGCCTTCGCGAGATCGAGCCCCGCCTCGGCCTGACGCAGCGCGAAGCGGTAGGGCGAGGGGTCGATTTCGAACAGGGGCGCGCCCGCCTCGACCCGCTCGCCCTCGTCCACGAAGACGCGCAGCAACGTGCCCTGCACCTCGGGGCCGATGCGGCTCTCGCGCTGCGGCTCGAGCGTGGCGGGGGCGGAGATGGAGGCCTGGACCGAGCCGCGCCGCACGAGCGCCGTGCCGACCGCGAGCTCGGGCTCCGCGCCGACCGGAGGAGGCGACTCGGCGTCACGCGAGCCGAAGCAGGCCAGCAGGCCCAGTGCGACCAACGCAGCGACGGCCAGGGGCCGGGTGCCCCGTGCGCGCCGCTCGGCTGTCCGAAACCTCCTCATCGGACCTCCCAGCACGTGCTCCTGCGGGCGCATGCAGAGAGTGGTGCGAGAGCCGTGCCAGCGAGGTTCCGGCCGTCCTCGGCCCAGCTTCGCCGAGCTCGACCTACGCCGCCTTGCGCAGCGCCGGCCTGCGGGCCGCCTTGCCCGCGGTCCGGGCCGCCTTGCGCGGAGGCCGCTTCGCCTGCTGGTCGGCCACCACGAACGCCTCCTTGACCAGGCGCATCAGCTCGTGGTTGATGTCGCGCACCAGGTCGTAGATCGCCCGGATCGAGCGATCCTGGATCCGACGCACGTCCTTCAGCGCCCCCTCGAGCGGCTCCACGCCTTCGAAGGGCGCGAGCGGCAGCTGCGCCACCTGCTTGTGGATCGACTCGGCTGCATCGGCGCCGCGATCGACGGCCCGCTGGATCCGAGCCATCACCCGCATCGCATCACGACGTTTCGGGTTCATGACGCATCCTCCTCCACTTTGCACGTGTGCATGCGCCGTGCCAGCGCGCGCGTGCGCGAGGACGCGCGCGGGGCCCGGGCGCTGCGGCGGCGGGCCGCGGGTGGGGCGGACGTCACCAGGCGCGCGGGTCGCGGTGGGCGATCGCCTCGGGCGAGAGCTCCTTCCAGGCGGGCACGGGCGCGAGGAGCGGCGGCAGCACGGCGGCCGTCTCGGCGAACTCGCGCTCGCCGGCCGCCGCGGCGGCCCGGAGCCGCGCGTCGCTCGGGAAGACGTCGAGGAAGTTCGGCGCGCGGCGGAAGTTCACGTGGAGGTCCCAGAAGGCGCGGTCGCGGTCGGCGGTCGCGGACGCCACGCGCAGCAGCGGCAGCAGCAGCGCGTTCGAGCCGCGCGGCTTCGCGAGCGCGTCGAACGCGAGGATCGCGACGTGGCGCGTCCCGATGCGCCCCGCCTCGAGCGCCTCCCACGCGTAGCGCGCCGGGATCAGCGTCGAGAGCGCGCCGTCGACGAGGCCCGAGAGCGAGTGGCGCGCGAACACGGCCTCGAGCACGCGCGCGCCCTCGGCGTCGTCCGGCGCGAGGTCGTACGACAGCACGCCCGGAATCGCGGCGCTGAAGCCCGCCGCGTCGAGCGCGGCGAGGCGGCGCGTCTCCGGGTCCGCGCCGAGGAAGAGCGGCACCAGCACCCGCCGGCTCATCGCGAGCGCGACGAGCGGGCCCACGAGGCGCGCGAGCGTCGCGGGGGGCAGCTTCTCGAGCGCAGCGGGGCTGCGCAGCTCGTGGTCGAGCATGCCCGCGTACGACTCGCTCGGCTCGGGCAGCGCGCCCGGGCCGAGGCCGGTCGCGAGCACGTCCACTGCGATCGGCAGCTCGGCGAGGCTCCGCTGCCGGCCGTCCACCGCGAAGAGGTCGCCGAGCGCGCGACGGAGGTCGAGGCGGAGCGCGGCCGGGAGCCCGAAGCGCGGCCGCGCCGGCGCGCGGAAGGCGCCGCGCTCGCGCAGGCGGCCGATGTCGTCGAGCAGCTCGGAGAGCACGAAGCCCGGCGTGCGCGCGCGGATCACCGCGAGGATCGAGCCGACGCTGCAGCCCGCCAGATAGGCCGGGCGGAGGCCCAGCGCCTCGAGCCGGGCCAGCGCGCCGAGGAACACGTAGCCCGAGCCCGCGGCGCCGCCGAGCACGAGGGCGAGCCGCTTCGCCGCGAGCTCGGCATCGAGCGCGACCTCGCTCGCGAGGCCGCCCTCGACGATGCGCCGGCGCGCCTCGGCCACGAGCAGCACGATCTTCGGCAGGCGCGCGACCAGCGGCGCGGCCTCGATCCGCGCGGGCTCGGTCGGCAGCACCGGGGCGAGGAGCTGGAGCAGCCGCAGGCGGAGCGCGCCGAGCCGGTCGACGAGCTCGTCGGGCGCGCCGCCGAGCGAGGAGAGCTGCGCGAGGCGGAGCGCGTGGCGGAGCAGCGCGAGCTCGCGCGGCGGCAGGAA
>Ga0075327_1000400_pt1 | contig 12161 bp, 9 predicted proteins | sample MayberrySE_Catta_2_FD_120056 | JGI IMG/M metagenome (GOLD analysis project Ga0075327, IMG submission 120056) | Natural and restored wetland microbial communities from the San Francisco Bay, California, USA, that impact long-term carbon... | ecosystem: Environmental > Terrestrial > Soil > Wetlands...
CGGCTGCGCCTGCGCGGCGGCCTGCTTCGCGCGCTGCTTCACGAGCAGCTGCTGGCGCGCGCGCAGCACCTGCTCGAGCTGGGCCTGCGTCAGCATGCCGCGCTCGACCAGGATCTCGCCGAGGCGCTTCTCGCTGCCCGCCTGGCCCTGGAGGCGCGTCGCCTCGGCGAGCTGGTCGACGCTGATCAGCTTCAGGTGGAGGGCGATGCGGCCGAGCAGCGGGAGCGGCGGATGGGACATGCGGCCCCGCTATCGGCCGGCCGCGCCGGCGACTGGAACCGCCGGCCCGCCGGACCGCCGGCTTTGACGGGCCGCGGCCCTCGTCCCTAAGCTCGTCGCCCGCATGATCTTCCGGACCGACGACCTCCGCATCCAGGACCTCCGGCCGCTGCTGCCGCCGGCCATCCTGATGGAGGAGCTGCCGCTCGGCGAGAAGAGCTCGCGGACCGTCGCCGAGGGGCGCGAGCGGATCCAGGCCGTGCTGCAGGGGCGGGACGACCGCTTCGTGGTGGTGGTCGGGCCCTGCTCGATCCATGATCCGAAGGCCGCGCTCGACTACGCGCGGCGCCTGCGCGAGCAGGCGGAGCGCCTCGCCTCCGACCTCCTGGTCGTGATGCGCGTCTACTTCGAGAAGCCGCGTACGACGGTCGGCTGGAAGGGCCTGATCAACGATCCGCACCTCGACGAGAGCTTCGCGATCAACGAAGGGCTCCGGATCGGCCGCCGCCTGCTGCTCGACCTCGCCGAGCTCGGCCTGCCGGTCGGCTGCGAGTTCCTCGACCCGATCAGCCCGCAGTTCATCGCGGACCTGGTCTCCTGGGGCGCGATCGGCGCGCGCACGACGGAGAGCCAGGTGCACCGGGAGCTCGCCTCGGGCCTGTCGATGCCGGTCGGCTTCAAGAACGCGACCGACGGCAACGTCCAGGTGGCCGTGGACGCGATCCGGGCCGCGGCGAACCCGCATCATTTCCTGTCCGTCACGAAGCAGGGCGTCGCGGCGATCGTGGCCACGCGAGGCAACGAGGACACGCACGTCATCCTGCGCGGCGGGGCGCGCGGGCCGAACTACGACGAGAAGAGCGTCGCGGCGGTGTGCAAGCAGCTCGACAAGGCGGGTCTCCCGCACCGCATCATGATCGACTGCAGCCACGGCAACTCGAGCAAGCAGCACGTGCGCCAGGCCGACGTCGCCGCGGACGTGGCCGCCCAGGTGGCCGGCGGCAGCCGCGCGCTCTTCGGCGTGATGCTCGAGAGCTTCCTCGAGGACGGCCGCCAGGACTGGGATCCGAAGGGCGATATGGTGTACGGGCAGAGCATCACCGACGCCTGCCTCGGCTGGGAGCGCACGCTCCCGATCCTCGCGCTCCTCGCGGAGGCCGTCCGCGCGCGCCGGAAGAGCTAGCTAGCCGCCGTCCGCGGGGCCGCCCGGCGACCTCGCCGCCGCGCGCGCGGCGTTGCGCTGCTTCAGCCTGGTGAGCACGCCCGACGGGCCGCTCTTCGCGAGCACGTCGGCGAACTGCTGGCGGAAGCTCGACACCAGGCTCACGTTCTCGATCACCACGTCGATCACGCGCCACTCGGAGGCGTTGCGCAGCCGGTAGTTCACGGGCGTGCCGTCGTACTGGCCGCCGCGGATCACCGTCATCACCGTCACGTCGCCGTTGTTCTCGGCGCGGTGGCTCGTCACCTCGACGCCCTCGCGCTCGTAGCGGCCGAGGTTCTCGCCGTAGCGAGCCGAGAGGTGCTCCTTGAACTCCTCGACGAACTCCTGCTGCTGCGCGGCGTCGAACTTCTTCCAGTCGCGCTTCAGCACGAGCTTCGACATGGTGACGAAGTCGAAGCGGTCGTAGGCGATCTTCTGGATGCGGTCGCGCTTGGTCTGGAGCGGGAGCGCGTCGTCGCGCAGGATCGCGAGCACGTCGGCGACCGTCTCCTCCATCGCCGCGCGGGCCTCGTCGGCCGGCGCGGCCGCCGCCGGCAGCGCCAGCGCGAGCGCCAGCGCGAGGCCGATCCGGAGACCGGGCCGGAGCCTATTCCTCGAAGTCATACAGGTCCTCCTCTTCCGAGGCCGACGGCTCCGCGCCGTCCGTCACCTCACCCTCCCGGTCCTGGAGACAAGCGTCGCGAACGAACACGTACCAGTCGATCGCCTCGCGCCGGTTCTCCTCGATCTGCTCGTCGTTGATGGCGCGCAGGTTCACGGTGTCGATCACGCCGATCCCGAAGACCAGCCAGGAGAGCGGATTCGTCGCGGCGTCGAGGGGATAGACCAGCCAGTCGCGTACGGTGCAGCGGAACGGGAAGACCGGCAGCAGCGCGAAGGGGCCGGCCGGCGTGCCCCAATAACCGAAGGTGGTGCCGAAGTCCTCGTAGTTCTCCTGGAGGCCGATCCAGGACGCCACGTCCACGAAGCCCGCCACGCCCACCGTGGTGTTCACGAGGAAGCGCCCGAGGTCGTGCCCCGCCGGCAGCGGCTTCGCCTGGAGGAGGTCGTTCACGAAGGTGCGCGGCAGCTCCCAGTGGCGGAAGAAGTTGTCGACGCCGGTCACCGCGAACTCGGGCAGCACGAAGTCCCAGCCCCGCGCCACGGGGCCCAGCACGAAGCGGTCGAGGCCGTCGTTGAAGCCGAAGACGGGCTCGTTGTAGCCGCGCCACGGGTCCGGTCCCTCCGCCGTCGAGCAGGCGCTCGCGAGCACGGCGGCGGCGAGCGCCCCGCCGATCGTCCCCCCCTTGCTCTTCACTCCGCGGCCTCCTCGTCTCCGCCCAGACCGGCGTCGTGGACCAGCGAGCCCACCAGCTTCTCGATGCTGAGCGCGCTCTCCGTGAGCGCGATCTCGCCGCCCGGCTGGAGCAGCGCGTCCTCCGCGCCCGGCTCGAGCTCGATGAACTGGTCGCCGAGCAGCCCCGCCGTGCGGATCGAGGCGCTGGTGTCGACCGGCAGCGGGAGCTCTCCCTCCACCTCGAAGGTGACGCGCGCGCGCAGGTCGTCGGCCAGCTCGATGTGCTTCACCCGGCCGACCTTGACGCCCGAGATCACCACCGGCGCGCGGTCGGCGAGCCCGCCGATCTGCGTGAAGGTCGCGTGGAGCTCGAGGCCGCCGCTGCGCCCGAGCGTCATGCCGCCGAGGTTCAGCGACAGGTAGCCGAGCGCGGCGAGCCCGGTCAACACGAACAGGCCGACGGCGAGGTCCCGCGAGGGCGAGCTTTGCATGCCTAGAACTCCCAGAGCGAGGTCACCACGTAGTCGGCGAGCAGGATGCAGACCGATGCGGTGACCACGGTAGAGGTGGTGGAGCGGCTCACGGCCTCGGCGCTGCGCCCGCTCGTGTAGCCGCGGTAGGTGGCGACCAGCGCGATCAGCGCCCCGAACACGAGCGCCTTGAGCAGGCTGCCGAGCACGTCCGTGCGGAACTCGACGGCCTCCTCCAGGCCGGACAGGTAGACGCCCGCGTCGAGCCCGAGCAGCTGGACCCCGATCAGGTAGGCGCCGAAGATCGCGAACACGATGAAGAGGCACGAGAGGAGAGGCATCGAGAGCGTGAGCGCGAGCGCCTTGGGAGCCACCACGTAGTGCATCGGATCCACCGCGAGCGTGCGCATGCCGTCGATCTGCTCGGTGGCGGCCATCACCCCGATCTCGGCGGCCATGGCCGAGCCGGCGCGCCCGGTGACGAGGAGGCCCGTGAGCACCGGGCCGAGCTCGCGGATCAGCGTGAGGCCGACCACCGCGCCGAGGCTCTCCTCGGCGCCGAAGCGGACCAGCACGTTGTGGAGCTGGAGGCCGAGGACGAGGCCCACCGTGAGCCCCGACGCGCAGATGAGCGCGAACGAGAGCACGCCGCTGTCGTAGGTCTCGCGCACCAGCCGGCGGAGCCGGAAGGGCGGCTTCACGAGCTGGAGGAGCAGCACGGCGAAGAAGCCCGCGATGCGTCCCAGCTCGAGCACGAAGCGCGTGGTGCTCGCGCCGACCTGCCCGATCGTGCGCTGGATCATGCCGCTCCGCTGCCGTCCGGACGCGGGACGAAACGGGCCTCGCGCACGGCGAAGGCGCCCGGCTCGAGGGCCGGGTCGGGCGCGAGCTCGTGCCGGGCCACGCGCGCGGCGTCGAACACGTCGGCGGCCACCGGTGCGAGGCGCGCGAGCGTGGCCGGCTCGGCGGCGAGGCGGAGCTCCGCCACCTCGCGCCCCATCGACACCTCGGCGTCGGCCTTCGCCTTGTTGATCGCGGCGAGGCAGGCGATCGCGATCCCGAGGCTGCCCGGGTCCGCGGGGGCCGCCACGCCCGCGAAGTCGTCCGCGGCCGGCCACGGCGCGCGGTGGATCGAGGGCTGCCCCCGCTCGGCCGCGAAGAGCCACGACCAGATCTCCTCGGTCACGTAGGGCAGGAAGGGCGCGAACAGGCGCAGCAGCACGTCGAGGCCGAGGCGGAGCGCCGCCACCGCCGAGGCGCGCCCGGCGTCGTCCTCGCCCCGCGCGCGAGTCTTCACCAGCTCGAGCGTGGTGTCCGTGAAGCGCGTCCAGAAGAAGCCCTCGACCGCCTTCAGCACGTCGGCGTGCTCGTACGCCTCGAAGTCGGCCGTGGCGCGCTCCACGAGCGCGGCGAGCTCGGCCACGAAGGCGCGGTCGAGCTCCGCGCGGATCGGTCCGACCTCGGCCGACTGGGAGAGCACGAACTTGCTCGCGTTCCAGAGCTTCGTCACGAGGCGCTTGCCCACGCGCAGCACGTTCTCGTCGAAGGCCGTGTCGACGCCGAGGCGCGCGCTGCCCGCCCAGTAGCGCAGCGTGTCCGCCCCGAACTGCTCGATCAGCGGCAGCGGCGTCACCACGTTGCCGAGGCTCTTCGACATCTTCTTGCGGTCGGGGTCGAGGATCCAGCCCGAGATCGCGACGTGCCGCCACGGCACCGTGTTCTCGTGGAGCAGCGCCTTCGCGATCGTGTAGAACGCCCAGGTGCGGATGATCTCGTGGCTCTGCGGCCGGAGGTCGGCGGGGAAGAGCTTCGCGTGGCGCTCGGGCTCGAGGCGCCAGCCCGAGCCGATCTGCGGCGTGAGCGAGCTCGTGAACCAGGTGTCGAAGATGTCGGCCTCGCCGATGAAGCCGCCGGGCTTGCCGCGCTGGGCCTCGCCGTAGCCGGGCGGGGCGTCCGTCATCGGGTCCACCGGCAGGACGTCGGGCTCCGCCACCATCGGGCGCGCGTGATCGGGCTCGCCGTCCGGGCCGAGCGGATACCAGACGGGGATCGGCACGCCGAAGTAGCGCTGCCGCGAGATGCACCAGTCGTACGCGAGGTTGCGCGTCCAGTCCTCGAAGCGCTTCCTCATGTGCGCGGGATGCCACCCGATCTCGGCGCCCTTCGCGAGGAGCGCGTCCTTCTTGTCGAGGAGCCGCACGAACCACTGGCGCGTCGGCAGCAGCTCGAGCGGGCTCTCGCCCTTCTCGTAGAAGCGCACCGCGTGCTGGACGGCGCGCGGCTCGCGCACGAGCGGCGCGCCGCCGCCCGTCGCGGAGGCGGCGGGCTCGCGCAGCAGCTCGACGACCCTCCTCCGCGCCTGCCGGACCGTCTTGCCGGCGAGCTCGGCGTACGCGCGGTTCGCCGCGTCCGGGTCGAGGCTCTCGAAGCCCGTGCTCCCGAAGCGCACGGACTGGAGGCGCCCGTCGCGCCCGATCACCTGGCGGAGGGCGAGGCCGTGCTCGCGCCACCACTCGACGTCCGTGGCGTCGCCGAAGGTGCAGACCATCAGGATGCCGGTGCCCTTCTCGGGATCGGCCTGCCCGCTCGGGAAGATCGGGACCGGCACCCGGAAGAGCGGCGTGAGCGCGCGCTTGCCGAAGAGCGCGCGGTAGCGCGCGTCCTCGGGATGCGCCGTGACGCCCACGCACGCGGCGAGGAGCTCGGGGCGCGTGGTCGAGATCACGAAGCGGCCGCCGCCCTCGACCCCGAACTCGAGGTCGTGGTAGGCGCCCGGCACCTCGCGGTCCTCGACCTCGGCCTGGGCCACGGCCATCTGGAAGTCGACGTCCCACATGAAGGGCGCGTCGCTCTGGTAGACGTGGCCCTTCCGGAACAGGTCCCAGAACGAGAGCTGCGCGAGCTGGCGGCAGCGCCGGTCGATCGTCGCGTACTCGGTGCGCCAGTCCACGGAGAGGCCGATGCGGTGCCACACCTCGAGGAAGGCCTTCTCGTCCTCCGCGGTGACGCGCGCGCAGAGCTCGATGAAGTCGCCGCGCGAGATCACGCGCGGCGGGCCCTTGCGCGCCGGATCCTTCGGGCCGAGCGGCTCGAGGACGAGGCCCGGCTCGCGCGGCAGGCTCGGATCGCAGCGCACGTGGAAGAGGTTCTGCACGCGCCGCTCGGTCGGCACGCCGTTGTCGTCCCAGCCCATCGGATAGAAGACGTTCTTGCCGCGCATGCGCTGGAAGCGCGCCACCATGTCGGTCTGGCTGAAGCTGAAGGCGTGGCCGATGTGGAGCGAGCCCGAGACGGTGAGGGGCGGGGTGTCCACGGCGTACACCCGGCGCGCCTCGTCCGCGGCGTCCCAGTGGTAGATGCCGCTCTTCTGCCACGCCTCGTCGAGGCGGCGCTCCGCCTCGGCCGCTTCGAAGTGCCGGGGCAGCGTGGCAGGATCGACGTTCGTCACGTGGCGGGCAGTCATGCGGGCGCGGCTCGCGGGCCAATCTAGCGGTTCGGGGGCCCGGCACAGCGGCCCGCGCCACGGAGTGCGAGCCGCGCCTCGCTCCCGTAGGTTCGCCCCGGATGGCGCGCGACTTCGTCACCGTGGTCACCGGCGCGCCGCGCTCGGGGACGTCGCTCCTGATGCAGCTCCTCGCGGCGGGCGGCATCCCCGCGCTCACGGACGGCGCGCGCACGCCCGACGCGTCGAACCCGCGCGGCTATCTGGAGCACGCGGCGCTGCGCCGGCTCGGCCGCGACCCGGCCGCGGACGCGCTCGTGCGCGAGGCGCTGGGCCGGGCGGTGAAGCTGGTCCACGTGCTCGCGCCCGCGCTGCCCGCAGGCCCGCGCTACCGCGTGCTCCTCGCCGAGCGCGATCCCGCGGCGGTGGTGCGCTCGCAGGACCGCATGCTGGCGCGCGCGGGCGAGCCGTCCGGCGCACTCCCTCCCGAGCGGCTCGCGGCGATCCTCCGGACGCAGCTCGACGAGGCGACCGCCGCGCTCCAGGCGCGGGCGGACGCCCTGCTGCTGCGCGTCGACACGGACGCGCTCGTGCGCGACCCGGAGCCCGCGTGCGGGCGCATCGACGCGTTCCTCGGCGGCGGGCTCGATCGCGCCGCGATGGTGCACGCGGTGGCTCCCGGGCTCTGGGCGAGCTCCGGCTACACTGCCGCCATGTCGGAGACGCGCGCCTTCGCGCTCGGGCCGCTGCGGCTCGAGGTCGAGCACCGGAGCCCGGGCCCGGCAGGCGGCCCGACCCTTCGCGTGCGGCGCGCGGCGGACGGCACCGAGCTCCTGCGCTTCGACTGCTTCGCGCACGGCGCGCACTGGCACCTCGACGCGGGCGGGCGCGACGAGGTCACGCAGCTTCCGCTCGCGCTCGAGTCCCTCGACTGGACCGTCGCGTCGCTGCGGCGCGACCTCGCCGGCCTGCTCGCGAAGGCCGGGATGACGGATCCGCTGCCGGGTCCGGACGAGGCGGCCGCGGTGCTCGACCGCGTCGAGGCGGCGCTCCGCAATCCGCCCGCGCGCCTCGAGCGGCTCTCCGAGGACGTGCTGCGCCAGCGCACGGGCGAGAAGTGGCAGCAGTATCCGCCCGACGTCCTGCCGCTCTGGGTCGCGGACATGGACTACCCCTGCGCCGAGCCGATCCGGCGGCGCCTCCAGCGCGCGCTCGACGTCGGCGACACCGGCTACCCGATGCACCCGCGGCCGACGCGGCTGCCGGCGCTCTTCGCGGAGCGCGCGCGGCGCCGCACCGGCTGGTCGCCCGAGCCGCGGCGCGTCGAGCTGCTGGGCGAGGTCGTGCAGGGGATGTACGTCGCGGTCACGCAGTTCACGGAGCCCGGCGAGGGCGTGATCGTGCAGACGCCCATCTATCCGCCCTTCCTCTCGGCGGTGCGCGGCCTCGGCCGGACGCTGCTCGAGAATCCGCTGCGCGAGACGCCGGCGGGCTTCGCCGTGGACGTGGACGGGCTCGCGGCGCAGGCGGCGCGGGCGCGCGTCCTGCTGCTCTGCAACCCGCACAACCCGACCGGCCGCGTGTTCCGGCAGGGCGAGCTCGAGGCGATCGCGAGGATCGCGCTCGCGCACGACCTCGTGATCGTGTCCGACGAGATCCACGCGGACCTCGTCTATCGCGGCGGGCGGCACGTGCCGATCGCCTCGCTCTCGCCCGAGGTCGAGGCGCGCACGATCACGCTGACGGCGGGCTCGAAGGCGTTCAACATCGCAGGGCTCCGCGTCGGCCTCGCGATCTTCGGCAGCGACGCGCTGCGGCGGCGCTTCCTCGGCTTCGAGCGCCACCTGCGCGGCGGCCTCGGCTCGCTCGGCATCCTCGCGCTCGAGGCGGCGTGGAGCCACGCCGACCCGTGGCTCGAGGAGGTGCTGGCATACCTCGAGGCGAACCGCGACTTCGTGGCGTCGTTCGTGGCGGCCGAGCTGCCGGGCGTGCGTCACTTCGCGCCGGAGGGCACGTATCTCGCGTGGCTCGACTGCCGCGCGCTCGGCCTCGCGCCCTCTCCGCAGCGCTTCTTCCTCGAGCGCGCGAAGGTCGGCCTCAGCGACGGCCCGAGCTTCGGCCCGCCCGGCGCAGGCTTCGTCCGCCTCAACTTCGCCACCTCGCGCCCCCTCCTCGCCCGCGCCCTCGAGCAGATGGCGAAGGCCCTGAGGTAGGCGGGGTCGGACTTCAGATTCTCAGATTGTCAGATTCTCCTCTCCGGGTGCTCGAGTCCGAGACCCAGAAGCCGTCCTCGCGCGCTGCGCGGCGTCCGCGCTCGAGCGCGGCGCTGATCGCTGGCTGGGATACGCCGAGCGCCCGTGCGACCACTCGGCCGGGCTCTCCCAGCTCGAGCACGGCGACGTAGGCCACGACCGAGCGCGCTCGAACGATGCGAGGGACCTTTCGCCCCGAGCCGAGCTCCTCCGGTGTGAGCCCGTAGCGCGCGGAGGCGGCCCGCAAGAGCTCCGCGAGGTCCCCGCGCGGCGCGCTCCGGGGCGGCGGCGCGGCGGAGGGCGGAGGCGGCCGCGACGCCTCGGGCGTGGGCGGCTCCGCGTCGCGTGCCATCCAGGCGAGGAGCTCGACACGTGCTCGCGCGGGGTCGTCGTCGAAGAGCGAGAGGGCGGCGGACACCGCCTCGAACGGCAGCGGCTCTCGCGCACCGATGAGCGCTCCGTGCCCGCACCAGGGATAGCGCGGGAGCGCTCCGAGGCCGGGAACGAGCCCGGCCTCGAGCGGATTCGCGTGCACGTAGCGGATCAGGCCGGTGAGATCGGCGTCGCTCTCGACGATGCGCGAGCGGAAGCGGTCCATGAACAGGTAGCCGCGTCGCTCGCGCAGCCGGTTGAAGCGGACGGCGACGCCCGTGTTGAGACGCTGCATGACGCGAGAGAGCGTGCCCGCGGCGGTCTGCACCACCAGGTGGGCGTGGTTCGACATCACCACCCAGGCGAAGCAGCTCGCCCCGCATTCGGGAAAGATCCGGCAGATGCGGTCGACGAAGTCCTGGCGATCGTCGGCTTCGCCGAAGATCGGCGCGCCCTCGATCCCTCGCACCATCACGTGATGCGCGACGGCGGGGCCGTCCAGGCGGAGGCGGCGGGCCATGTCCGTGTCCAGGGACCGCGGGGACAGAGCCGACGTTCGCAGCAGAGCCGGCATCGCACAAGGCTTCGCCACGCATCTTGCCCGCGGGGCGAATCTGACAATCTGAGAATCTAAAGTCCGACCCCGTAGTGCCTCATCACCGTTTCGGCGAAGAGGCGGGCGGGCTCGCGGGTGTCGCGGCCGAAGAACTCGATCACGAAGAAGCTGGCGCCGAGCGTGCGATGGCGTTCGATGCACTCGATCACGCGCTCGGGCGTGCCCCAGATGCCGTGCTCGGCGAGCGCCGCGCCCATGTGCCCGCCGTACACGCGGCCCGCCTTCGCCAGCTGCTCCTTGGCGCGGGCCTCGTCCTCCGCGATCACCACGGTGCATTGCTGCGACACCTCGAGCGTCGCGAAGTCGCGGCCGACCTCGTCGCAGCGCCGGCGCAGCGCCTCCACCTTCCTGCCGAGCTGGCCCTGGAAGACGGCCATGTTGTTCCAGACGTCCGCGTGCTTCGCGGCGATGCCCATCAGCACGCGCTCGCCGCCCCCGCCCACGAGGATCCGCGGCGGCCGCAGAGGCTTCGGCTCCGAGAGCGCGTCCTTCACGCGGAAATGCCGCCCCTCGAAGCTCGTCCGCTCCTGGCTCCAGAGTCCGCGCAGGATCTCGAGCGCCTCGTCGAGCGCACGGAGCCGCTCCCGGGTGGACGGGAAGGGCAGGCCGTAGCTCTCGAACTCGGCCGCGAACCAGCCCGCGCCGAAGCCGGGGAAGGCGCGGCCCCCGGAGATCTGGTCGAGCGTCGCGATCTGCTTGGCGAGCACGGCCGGATTCCGGAAGAAGGGCGGCGTCACGAGCGTGCCGAGCTCCACGCGCTCGGTGAGCGCCGCGACCGCGGCGAGCTCGGTCCACGCCTCGAGGATCGGGAGCTGGGGCGCCGGCACGCCGAGCACGTGGTCGCACACCCAGACGGAGTGGAAGCCGAGCGCGTCGAAGGTGCGCGCGGCCTCGCGCGCCTCCGCCCAGCTGCGTTTGATCTGCGGCAGCGTGACGCCGAAGCGAAGCGATTCCGCCATGGCGGCGGAGGGTAGGGCGGACTCCTGCCGCCGGCAGCGGCCGGCGCTGGTGGCATCAACCCCCGGCGTCGCCCCGCCGATACGTCCCGCCATGCCGAAGCGAGAGGCGCCCGAGGCGGAGCTCCGCGCCGCGATCGGGCTCGACGATCTGCTCGCGCTGCTCGTGAAGACGGGGCGCCTCGCCCCCGAGCGCGTGCAGGACGTGGCGGCGCGCGCGCGCACCCTGGCGAGCCAGGTCGTCAAGGACCGGGTGGGCTCCGTGCGCTCGCAGGCCGCCGCGCGCTACGAGGTCTCGCCCGCCGAGATCGTGGTCGCGGCGCGCGTGCCGAACGCATCCGACCCGCGCCGGACGCTCGACGAGGACGCGATCGCCGAGTGCCTCGCCCAGGCGGCCGACGTGCCGTACCTGAAGATCGACCCGCTCAAGGTCGACGGCGCGCTCGTCACGAAGACGCTCTCGCGCCCCTTCGCGCGCCGGCACGCCGTGGTGCCCGTCGCGCAGCGCGGCGAGGCGCTCGTGCTCGCCATCACCGATCCCTTCGACGCGGCGCTCCGCATGTCGCTCGAGGCGATGCTGCGGCGCCCGCTCGAATACGTGGTGGCGGCGAAGCGCGACGTGCTCGCGATCATCGACCGCGTCTACGGCTTCCGCGGCAGCGTCACGCGCGCCGCGTCGCAGCTCGCGGACGGCGGCGCCTCCGCCGCGCTCGCACCCTTCGTGCAGCTCCGCAGCAACGAGGAGCTCGCGGTCCAGAGCGACGAGCACGTGATCGCGGCCGTCGACTACCTGCTCAACTACGCCTTCGACCAGCGCGCCTCGGACATCCACCTCGAGCCGCGCGACAAGGACGCGGTGATCCGCTTCCGCATCGACGGCATCCTGCACGACATCGAGAAGCTGCCGACGAAGGTGCACGCCGCCGTCGCCTCGCGCATCAAGGTGCTGGCGCGCATGGACATCGCCGAGCGGCGCCGCCCGCAGGACGGCCGCATCAAGACCTGGCGCGCCGACCGTGAGGTGGAGCTCCGCGTCTCGAGCCTCGCCACCGCGTTCGGCGAGAAGGTGGTGATCCGCGTCTTCGATCCCACCGTGCTGATGACGGACCTCCGTGAGCTCGGCATGTCGGTCGCCGACCGCGAGCGCTACGAGCGCTGGATCACCTCGCCCTCGGGCCTGATCCTCGTCACCGGCCCGACCGGCTCCGGCAAGACGACGACGCTCTACTCGACGCTCCGCTACCTCGCCGGGCCCGAGGTGAACATCACCACCGTCGAGGACCCGATCGAGATGGTGGACCCGCGCTTCTGCCAGGTGCAGGTGCAGCGCCAG
>Ga0075327_1000401_pt1 | contig 12154 bp, 8 predicted proteins | sample MayberrySE_Catta_2_FD_120056 | JGI IMG/M metagenome (GOLD analysis project Ga0075327, IMG submission 120056) | Natural and restored wetland microbial communities from the San Francisco Bay, California, USA, that impact long-term carbon... | ecosystem: Environmental > Terrestrial > Soil > Wetlands...
CTTTACCTTTTCGGATACTGTAGTCCTATACACTAGGCGAGATCAGGACGAGGACCTCTACGCGATAGCCTTGCTCGCCGCCGAGATGTTTCAACGGGGTCTCGATGAGGCTCTCCCCATCCGGGCCGGTCTTGCACACGGTGGCTTCATAGCTGATTCATCTCTGCAGCTGTTCACTGGGCCCGCTCTAGTTGACGCGTATGATCTTGGGGAGAAGTCGGACTGGCTGGGGTTGTCCGTCGATCCGTCGACGGCGGTTCGCGCGAATGAGCTTCCGCTTCAGAGCCACGGACACTGGCCCTTCTTCGTCCCGTGGGATGTGCCCCAGAACGGTGGACCAGTGCGGAAGGGCTTCGTGCTCGACTGGCCGGTCGTCTATCATGCGAAAACTGGGAAGCCGCCGCTGATCTCCGGCGAGGAGATCTTCAGCGACTTCTCCTACCTCTTCGGGTCATGGGATGCTCTTAGGCCGGACGTACGCGAGAAGTATGAGCAGACAGCCCGCTTCTGGAACGCGCGAAAGGAAGCGTTCTACAGCGAGCCGCTGTGATGAGTCCCGCGCCAAGGCGGGCAGTGGTGCTCCACGGTCGTTGGCCCTGCGCCGGACTAGATACGTCTTCGAGGCACCCAACGCGGGCGGGTGAGTCAAGCAGAGCTAGGAGCGGGGGTCGCGAGGTGCAGAAATACGTGGGGCTCGATGCTCGCTGACCTTGGACTCGACTGGACCCTCGCTGTGGAGCGAGTCTCGCGCGACATACGGGACGACTTCTTCCCCGATCCCATCTTGTACAGCGACTTCCTTCGGCATAGGTCGGAGGTCATTCCGCTCATCGAGAAGGTCGCGCCGGACTATCGGCCTAGCGAGTCTTGCAACTTCAATGTCCCGAAAGCGACCCTGGCGCTGCGCCACTCGATCGAGCTTGGGCCGATCGATCGAATCGTCTATCAGGCGCTGGTAGATCCGCTGGTGGAGATCTTGGATCCGCGTTTCTCCGACCGCTCCTTCTCGCATCGGCTCCGCGGCCCGCGCGAATCCTTCATGTTTCTTCACGGAGTTTCGCAGTGGAAGAAGTTCTGCGAGGCGATCCGGTTCGCAACAGAGGAGCTAGCTACGCCGTTCGTTGTCGAAACCGACGTTGCGCAGTACTTCGAGAACATTTGGTTCGGGACCCTGAATACTCAGCTAGAGAGCATGCTGGGCACAGGCCTGGATGAGAGGTTGAGAGGCGTGCTCGCGGCGCTGAGAGCATGCTGGCGGAAGTGGAGTCCCCACGGTCGATGGAGCCTGCCGCAGAACGTCGATGCGAGTTCGTTTCTGGGCAACGTCTACCTCGACCGATTCGATCAGGAGGTCGGGAGGCGATGGAACCACTTCCGATACATGGACGACGTCCGTATCGTCGTCGGGTCTGAAGCCGACGCACGCAGGGCTCTTCAGGACGTTGTCATCTGCCTGAGGGGGCTCGGGCTGGGAGTCAACGCCCAGAAGACGCGGATCGTCCGCCCGGACGAGGTTGCTGCCCAATACGCTCCAGACGACCCGTTCTACGACCGCGTGCAGGATGCCCTTCGAAGCGAGGACAAGGCTAGAATCGACTCAGTTGCTCAACCTCTCGTCGACAAGGCCTTGGGTCTACTGGAGGCAGGAGAGTCGGGATCAAGGCTGTTCCGATTCTGCGTCAATCGGATCGAGGGGCTGAGGCGCTTCACGGGCCTTGCGCCGCTCGATCAGTCGGTCTTGACCTCGCGGGTCGTCCAGCTGCTACCCAGGCATCCGGCGGACACGGCGACCCTCTGTCGGTATCTCGCCACCGCTGAGCTTACGGAAGCTGACAGGACCTCGGTTGCTGAGCTCTTGCTGTATGAGCCTCTGTGTGTGTACTCGTGGCAGAACTACCACCTATGGCTGCTCGCCGTGCAGGCACGTGCAGAGTCGTCGGAGTTGCTCGGGCTTGCTTGGGAGAGGTTGCGGGAGGATGCACAAGGACCCGAGGCAGTTGGAGCTTGCTTGTACGTTGGGGCCTTCGGGACCTACGCAGACCGACTGAGGCTGCTCCGCTCCTATTCCGAGCGGTATCCCATCGCCCTCAGAAGGGCGATGTGTGTGGCCGTCCAGGAGGCTCACGCAGCGGAGCGCAACCCGTTCTACGCTAGCCGCGCTTCGGAGTCAGTCGAGTTGGAGCCCCTGGTTAGGCACTTGCGGGGAAGCGCACGTGCGATCTATGTCCCCGAACCGGCACGCCTCCCGATTCGAGAGTTGTTCGATCATTTCCCGGACCAGCCAAGCTAAGTCTCGTTCCGCAGACGGAGACTCGACCGTTCGCGTTACAGTCAAGCCGCGTCTCGGAAGATTCGAATGAAGGCCCACGTCACCTATCTACTCGGCGCCGGCTTCTCCGCACCGCTCGGCCTGCCGGTCATGAGCAACTTCCTGGCCAAAGCAAAGGACCAGTTCGCCGCCGAGCCCGGCGGCTACGCCTCGTTCAAAGAGATCTTCGGACGCGTCGACTCGCTCGCCAAGGCGAAGAACTTCTTTGCTGCCGATCTCTTCAACATCGAAGAGATCCTGTCGCTCCTGGAGATGGACCACCACATACGAGGTGACCTCTCACACGATGCGTACGTCGAGTTCTTGCGAGACGTGATCGCGTATCACACGCCACAAGTTGAGCGAATTCGCCCGCTGCCAGGGAACTGGCACGAGCACGCGTGGGGCGATGGACTGCAGAAACTGTATGGCGCCTTCGTGGGCTCGCTTTTGGACGTGGCTCTTGAGCCGACAAATGTTCAGCGGGGCGCCCGGGCTCCGATTCGCGCGATCCCTCAGAACTCACAGACGCGCTACGCGGTTGTATCCGTGAACTACGACCTCGTTCTTGAGAACTACGCATCGTTTCTTGCCAGCGAGTTCTCGCTGGAGCCTGGCTTCATCCGAGCGGAGAGTGCCGACGCCGATCTGGAGTCGGGCCCACTCTTGGCGAAGCTCCACGGTTCGATGGATGGACCTGGGATCGTGCCGCCGACCTGGAGCAAGGGGATGTATCCAGGGATCATGGCGGAGTGGAAGCTGGCGCATCGGGTTCTGAGCCGCTCCAAACACATTCGGATTCTTGGCTACTCGCTTCCGGAATCGGACGCGTACGTGCGGTACCTGCTGAAGTCCGCTGCGCTTGCGTCGGAAAACTTGCAGTCGATCGACGTCGTGTGCTGGGATCCCGACGGCACGGTGGGGCGAAGGTACTCAAACTTCGTGGCCCTTCCTGGCTACAGGTTCAAGTCAGGGCGCGTAGAGGGGTATCTGGAAGTGGTCGATCGCACGATAGAGCGGCGGAGGGAAGGGCTGAGGCATGCTGGTCTGGAGGCGGCTCATGAGCAGTACTTCGCCGACACGAAGCCGCCAGGCTAGGCTCCTCCGCATCCCAGTAGGCCGGACAGGCTCTGTTGCTTGGGGGAGAAGCCCTCGTGGGCGAGAAGAGTGCCTCGGCTGCCTTAGAGTCTGCGAGTTGGGCATAGGCGGGACCGTGCGCTACAGGGAACTCGTCGTGGGTTTTTGGCTCTCGGCGGAACGATCGGGTGGTGCGCTTCCAACTCCGACAGGGCCCGTACCCAGTTCGCGATTGCCGCCTGTCTCTCCGGCGTGACCTCGGCCTCCGCGTCAGACAGCTCTTCGTCCGACGCCATTAGCTCGATGAAGGCAGTGATCTCGGAGAAGTGAGCACGTGCTTCGGAATAGGCAACGCCGCACGTGAGCGGGGAGCTCACGTGTTCCCCGCCCGCCAGCTCGTTGCGGTAGACCCTGACCACCTCGAAGTCAGTTCGCTCCTGGCCGTACGGCCGCGTCTGCTCTGATCGTTCGACCAGCGAGTCATGGGGCGCGAGGACGAACTCGGCCAGCCCCTCGATCTCCTCGCGGTATTCGTTCATGCCGCTTTCCAGATCCGCGGCTGCGCGCACGCATTTCGCCGCCGATGACGCTGTGGCGCTGGTCGACGACATCGGCGAGACCGTGGGCAGCACTGTGGGCGAACTTGAGCCAGTCAAGTGCGTTCTTGGCCATTGGCGTACAGTTTAGCTGCTCTGGAACGGTTCCAGAGCCGGAGACGCTCTCTCCGAAGCCGAAGGTCGCAGATTCGAATTCTGCCTGGGTCACCACTTCCGCTTCGCCGCAGGCTGACGGCCTGCGCTCGCTGCTCGGGCTGCCTCGCGAGCGCTCGACCTTCAGTGCCCGCCGTCGCCCAGCGGGACCACCGGGATGTAGCTCGGGTGCCAGATGGCGCTGCGGACCTTCTCCTCGACCTCGTCGTCGGGGATCCGTCTTCCCATGCGGGTGTCGCGGGCGTGGCGGACCACCGCGCAGGCGATCTGGAAGCTCACGTCGCGCAGGCGGTCCTGGCTGGGGAAGAGGGCGCCCGCCTCGAGGCGCTCGTCGCTCACGCAGCTCGCCAGGGTTCGGGCGGCCACCGAGAAGAGCGCCTCGTCCACCTCCCGCGCCTCGGAGACGAGCACACCGAGGCCCACGCCCGGGAAGATGTAGACGTTGTTGCTCTGCCCGATCACGCGCCGGCGGCCCTGGTACTCGACGTCCGCATAGGGGCTGCCGGTCGCCACCAGGGCGCGGCCGCCCGTCCAGGCGAGGGCGTCCGCCGGCGCGCACTCCGAGTTCGAGGTGGGGTTCGAGAGCGGCAGGACGACGGGCCGCTCCACGTGCTTCGCCATCTCCTCGAGCATCTCGCGGGTGAAGGTGCCCGGCTGGCCGGTGGCGCCTACGAGCACCGTGGGCCGGAAGGCGCGGATCACCTCCACGGGGCTCGGCTTGCCTCCGGGGTCGAGACCGAGGCGCTCGAGGCTCGGCTTGTCGAGGGCGAACTCGCGCTTGAAGGCCTGGGGGATCTCGCGTCCCTCGTGCAGCAGTCCGCCGGAATCGAAGGCGGCGATCGCGGCGTGGATGGCGGCCTCGTCCACCCCGGCCTCGCGCATCATCGCCCGCATCAGGCGCCCGATGCCCGTGCAGGCGCTGCCCGCCCCGAACAGCAGCACCCGCTGGTCGGCGATGTCCTGGCCGGTCTGGCGCAGCGCCGCCAGGATGCCCGCGACCGTCACCGCCGCGGTGCCCTGGATGTCGTCGTTGAAGCTGGGCACGCGCTTGCGGTAGCGCTCGAGCACGTCGAAGGAGTGCGTGTTGGCGAAGTCCTCCCACTGGATCACGCAGCGCGGGAAGACGTCGTGCACGCCCTGCACGAAGCGCTCGACGAAGTCGTGGTAGGCGTCGCCCGTCAGGCGTCGCTCGCGGTAGCCGTGGTACAGCGGGTCGTCGAGCAGGGACTGGTTGTTGGTGCCGACGTCGAGGCTCACGGGCAGGCACTTCGACGGATGGATGCCGGCGCCGGCCACGTAGAGCGCCAGCTTGCCGATCGGGATCCCCATGCCCCCGGCCCCCAGGTCGCCCAGCCCGAGGATGCGCTCGTTGTCGGTGGCCACGATCAGGCGGATGTCGGCGAAGGGGGCGTTGCGGAGGACGTCGTGGACGTGCTCGATGTTGTCGGGGGTGATCGAGACGCCGCGCGCATCGCGGAAGATGTGGCTGAACTCCTGGCAGGCCCGTCCCACCGTCGGCGTGTACACGATCGGGAGCAGCTCCGGGAGGTTCTCGACGAGCACCCGGTAGAAGAGCACCTCGTTGCGGTCCTGGAGGCCGGCGAGGCCGATGTACTTCTCGAGGTCCGACGACTTGGCCCGGATGTGCTCGACCTCGAGCTCGACCTGGCGCTCGAGGTCGAGCACCTGGTACGGCAGCAGACCCTCGAGGCCCAGCGTGCGCCGCTCCTCCCGCGTGTAGGCGAGCCCCTTGTTGGTGGAGGGGTTGTTGAGCAGCCAGACGCCGCGCTTGCGCGTCTCGATCCGGTCCTCGCCGCCGAGCTTCTGGTCGTAGGTCTCGTCCTTCATGGTTTCGGAGGTCTTCGCATCGACGAGCGGGCGATGGCGAGACCGATCGCGAACAGGACGGCTCCGCTGGGCTCCGGGATGACGCCGATCGACGTGATCTCCGCGTTGACGGTGAGGAAGGTGTGGTCACCCGAGAAGCCCAGGCGCGTGTAGACCGGCGGCGGTCTGCCCGTCGGGAAGGGATCCAGGGCGCTCAGGGGGGGCGGCAGCGCGGGAAAGTCCGGCGTGAGGATCGCGTCCGCCGGAAGCGCGTCCAGGAGCTCGAAGAACGCGAAGCCCGAGATGGGTCCGATGGAGGGGATGGGTGCGTAGCCCGCGATCCGGTTGCCGAAGGTCGCTCCGGGCTCCTGGATGTTCACCGCCAGGGCGTCCAGCAGCCCGCCGTCGAGCAGCGAGATCGTCAGGCTCCCCACCACGATCTCGCCCCCGACGGTGGCGCCCGGATAGAGGAACCCGGTGGCGATCGGGACGGGCTCGGTGGTCTCGTCCAGCACCCAGCGAGCCGTGATGGGAACGCCCACGTCGATGCCGAGGCTCGTGAGTTCGGGAGGGAACGTCGTGCGTCCACCGGTCAAGGTTCGGACGACGCCGGTGAACACCCAGGTCGTCGTCGCGCGGGCGACGCCCGGCACCAGCCCGGTATGGACGCAGGCGGCCAGCAGAAGCAGACCGATTCGAGCTCGAACTCGCGGGTGCGAGGTCATGAGACCCTCCGCGCGGAGCGCGCGGGCCCCCCGGAATCCGGGCGACGGCATCCGCGCCTCGCCTTGCGGGGCCATGGTCTCATGCGGTGGCGGAAGTCGCAACGGCTCGCTCGCTGGCGGGGCATCCGCGGCGGGAGCGGTAGAGTGGCGACCCGCCCATGGTTCCTCGCTCCTTCGGCATGCTCGTCTCGCTTCTCGCCGCCCTGGCGCCAGCGGCCCTCGCCGTGGCGGCCGAGGACCCGTTCCCGCCGCGGGTCCAGACCTACAAGCGTCTCGGCGACGTCTCGCTCGACGTCCATCTCACGTTTCCCTCGGACGGGACGCCGGCGCGGCCTCGCCCCGTGGCGGTGCTCTTCTACGGCGGGGGCTGGGGGGTGAACGCCGTCGAGTCGGGGGTGCCGCTCGCGCACTACCTGGCCGATCGCGGCTTCGCGGTGGTGCAGCCCGACCTGCGGGAGCCGGGCACGTCCGCGGGGCCGATCCAGGTGGGGCAGGCCGAGGACGGGCGTAGCGCGGTGCGCTGGGTGCGCGCGCACGCGCCCGAGCTGGGGGTCGACCCGGAGCGGCTCGTCGTGTTCGGCGCGTCGTCGGGGGGGCACGTGGCGGCCTCGACGATGATGGCGCGGGCCGCCGACGCCGAGACGGCCGACCTCGGGGTGTCGACCGTCCCCCAGGCGATGGTGCTCTTCAACCCGATCCTCGACCTCGAGAGCGAGCACTTCGTGACCGACCTCGGGCTCGGGAGCGAGACGGCGGCGCGGCTGTCTCCCCTGCGACACCTGGGCGCCGAGAGCCCGCCCTCCCTGGTGCTGTTCGGCAGCGAGGACCCGATCCTGTCCCACGGCCAGGCGTGGTGGCAGAAGGCCGGGCGCGTGGGGGCGCGGGCCGAGCGCTACCTGGCCGAGGGCGAGGGCCACGGCTTCCACGCCACGTCCCCCCAGCGCGAGCGCGCGCTGCTGGCGGTGGACGGCTTCCTCGCCTCCCTCGGCTTCGTCGAGCCGCCGCCGCCCTTCCGGGTGACGGGCGACACCGCGATCGTGCGCGACGCCGCGCGCGCCTGGCCTTCGCTCGACCTGTGGGTGGCGGCCCTGGGCGGCGAGGCGTTCCTGCTGGACGGGGAGGGCGCGGTGCTGCACGCGTGGTCCGACCCCGAGCGCGAGGCGGGAGGGGGCCGCGCGCCCGAGGCCTGGGGGCGCGCGCACCTGTTCGAGAACGGCGACCTGCTGGTGGCGCGCAGGGCGTCCCTGGTGAAGCTCGACCGCGACTCGAAGCTCCTGTGGCGCTTGGAGGCGGCCGTCCACGACGAGCTGGTGGTGCGCGCCGACGGCTCCGTGTGGGTGCTGGCGCGGGTCGAGAAGCCGAACGCGTGGTTCGACGAGCGCCACGCGGTGGAGCTCGACGAGGTGGTCGAGGTCGGCGCCGACGGCGTCGAGCGGCGGCGCGTGCCGCTGCTGCAGGCGCTGATCGACGGCTCGCGGCTCGCGACCATCCACGCCCTGAAGGCGCGCTACCGGGCGCGGCGTCCGAGCCGCGAGGCGGTGGCCGGCAGCTCGCTCCTGGCGCTGCCGAAGGGCACGCCGCTCTCGCAGAAGGGCGCCGACCTGCTGGTGGCCCTGCCCACCATCGACTCGCTCGTGGCCCTGCAGCTGCGCAGCGGCTCGGCGGTGGTCGCCTTCACGTCGCCGCACCTCGTGCACCCGAGCGGTCTCGCGGCGGCGCCCGACGGCCGTCTGCTCGTGTTCAGCAACGCCCGCGGCGACCACCCGCCGCGAGCCCTCGAGCTCGACCCGGCCACGGGCGCCGTCCCGTGGCAGTACACGGGCTCCGACACCCACGCCCTGTTCGCCCTCGGCTGCTGCGGCGCCCTGCAGTCGCTCCCGAACGGCAACGTGCTGATCGTCGAGCGCGATCTGGGCCGGGTGCTCGAGCTGGCCCGGGACGGCGCGGTGCTGCGGGAGTTCTACCCGCCCGCGGGCCGGCGCCTGGGCGACTTCCGCAAGCTGCCGGTCGCGGCCGCGGGATTCCTGGCGCCCTAGAGTGTCCTGTACCGCATAGGTCTGGACAGGTTATCGCTTCTCATCGGGTGGCTCCCCAGACGATCGAGGCGGGTGTTCGACCTCGGGTTCGGTAGCCGCGGTGCGGCCGATCGTAGTTGTAGAGGTAGAGGTAGCCTCGCAGGGATCGTTCGAGCTGGCCGACGCAGGTGAAGTAGCGGCGCCTGAACTCGACGCGCCAGTGTTCGTGCAGGATGGTGCCCTGAACCCGCTCGACGAAGCCGTTGGTGAAGGGGTGCCTCGGCTTCGTGCGGGTGATGCGGACGGGGAGCGCACGACAGGTGCGTGTGAACGCGCCCTTGAACTCGCTGCCCCCGTCGGTGAGGACGCGCTGCAGTGCCCAACCGGCGCGATCGAGATCGTCGGCGACGAAGCGGAGGAACTCCGCCGTCACTGCGGCACGGGGTTCGCCCAGGAAGATGCGCGCCCAGGTGAACGAGGAGGCCGTGTCGCAGGCGGTGACCTGCCAGACGCGGCCGACGCCCTTGAGATGGCCGATGAAGAAGCAGTCGACGCCGACGAGCTCGCCGGGCTCTTCGGCCTCGATATGGGCTCGGGAGGGCGTGGGGCGGGCCTTCTGGAGAACACGACGGGTCCGCTCGGTCAGCAGTCCCGCGTGGGCAGCGCTGTGCTGCTCCAGCAGCCCGAAGCGCTGCATCCGCGTGCCCAGGTCGTGGCGCCGAAGAGCGCGATACACGGTGCTGGGCGCGACCTCGATCCCGTGCAGGGCCAGCTGGTCCGAGATCCGCTGCGGACCCCAAGCCGGCTGCGCGAGGGCCTCGGCCAGGACCCGCCGCTCCACCTGGCCATCGAGTGCGGGCGGCCGTCCCGGCCGCCCCTGCCGGTGCTTCGGGTGCAGGCCGGCGGGCCCGTACCTCTGGTACCGCTCCCGAAGCTGGTAGTAGAGCGAGCGCGCCACACCGGCTTCCCGGCAGGCCGCGCTCACGTTGCCGAGCTCTTCGGCACGGCGGAAGAGGCGAAGGCGCTGGACGTGTACCTTGTCCTCGAGGGTCACTGCGGTCCCTCCCAAGTTGCTGTCTGGTAACAACAACCTAGGAGATCGATGGCAGTGGCCCTCGCCCCCACCAGATCAGAGGTGTCTAGACCTTTGAGACAGAGTTCACCCTAGAGGGTCGTCGGAGGCGCGTCGGGGGCCGGTGCGTCCAATCCTGTCGGGTCCCGCTGGCGCTGCCCGCCGTGAGAGCCCCGTCCGCGCCGCTCTCGCGACGATCCGCTTTACATCGGCGCCGGGCGCGGGACAGGATGCGGGTGCCGCGGCCCGCGGGCCTGCCGGCGCACGCGTGGGTCATGTCGGCTACGGATTCGAAGCAGGGGAGCTCCTGGCTCTTCGGAGCGATCCCGGACCTGCTGCTCGGATGTGGCGGGTTCTACTTCGTCCTCTTCGCGGGGATGAGCTGGCTCGACGATTCCTTCCGCGCCGCGATCCCCCTCGGCGTCCTGCCGCTGGTGGTGCTGGCGACCGGCGTGCCCCACTACGGCGCCACGCTGCTGCGGGTGTGCGAGCGGCAGGAGGACCGGCGCGCCTACTCGCGGGTGCTGGTCGCCGTGAGCCTCGCGATGCTCTTGACCCTGGCCGTCGGCCTGCGCAGCGCGACCGTCGGCTCGCTGATCCTCACCGTCTACCTCACCTGGAGTCCGTGGCACTACTCGGGACAGAACTACGGCATCGCGCTGATGTTCCTGCGGCGTCGCGGCGTCGCCATCGATCGCGCGAGCAAGGGCTGGATCCACGCCTTCTTCGTGCTGTCCTTCGCGCTCGTCGCGTTGTCGATCCACGCGCAGGTGCCGGGCGCCGAGTACGCGCCCATCCAGTACCAGGGCGCCGTCTACGAGAGGCTTCCCCTCGGCGTGCCGGTGCCGGTGCAGCAGCCGGCGACGTTCGCTCTCGCCCTCGCGTGCGCCGCCAGCCTGGGCGTGGCCTGCGTGCGGCTGCGGCGGGCGGGCGCCTCGTGGCGCGACCTGCTGCCGCCGGCGGTGGTGGCCGCCAGCCAGGCGCTGTGGTTCGCCGTGCCGGCCCTGGCCCGCACCGCGGGCTGGTTCCAGGGCGGCGGACCGCTGGCCGCCGACTACGCGATCTACGCCTTCCTGTGGGTGGGGGTCGCCCACAGCGCGCAGTACCTGTGGATCACGTCCTACTACGCGAAGCGCTCCGCGGGCGCGGACGGCCCGCCGGCCGCCTCCGCGTTCTTCGGTCGCTACGGCGTCAAGGTGCTCGCGATCGGGGCGGCGCTGTGGGTGCTGCCGGCGCTGGTGTTCGCGCCGGGCGCCCTGGGCGACGTCCCGTTCCACGCGGGGCTCGGCGCCCTGGTGGCCGCCGTCGTCAACATCCACCACTTCGTGCTCGACGGCGCCATCTGGAAGCTGCGCGACGGCCGCATCGCGCGCGTGCTGCTGCGCCGGGACGAGGCTGCGCTGCCGGCGCCCGTCACACCGGGAAGCGGGCGCGCGGCCGTGGCCCGCAGCCTGGCGCGGAAGGCGGCCTGGGCGGTGGGGCTCGCGTGCGTCGGCGTCTACGCCGTGGCGGAGCTGGAGTACGAGTGGGGAGCGCGCGCGGCCCTCGAGCGCGGCGATCTGGAGCGGGCCCGCACGGCCGTCGAGCGGCTCGCCCGCCTCGGCCGCGACGGCGCCGCCCTGCGCGTCAACACGGGTCTCCTCGAGGCCGAGCGCGGCGACCTCGACGCCGGCATCGCGCACCTCGAGCGGGCCGTCGCGCTGCAGGAGACGAGCGATGCGCGCTCGGGGCTGGCGAGCCTGCACGCCCGGGCGGGGCGCATCGACGAGGCGATCGCCGGCTACCGCCGGGCGCTCGAGCTCGACCCCGACAGCCCCAGGCTCGCCAACAACCTGGCCTGGCTGCTGGCCCTGCACCGCCGCGACGACCCGCGGAGCGTGTCCGAGGCCGTGGAGCTGGCGCGCTCGGCGTCGTCGGCGATGGGCGGCCGCAACATCACCGCCCTCGATACCCTGGCCGTCGCCTACGCGGCCGCCGGACAGTACCCCCAGGCCCGGGAGGTCGGGCGCCAGGCCCTGGCACTCGCGCGCCTGGAAGGCAACCCTGAGCAGGTCCAGGAGCTCGCCGCCCACCAGGCCGCCTATCGCCGCGGCGAGCCCTGGCGGCCGGGGGAGCCGGGGGAGCCGGGGGAGCCGGGGGAGCCGGGAGAGTAGGAGCGCGCGAAGACGCCGTCCCGGGCGCTCGCACGCGCGATCCGCAGGACGGCCGCCGGCCCGGCGCTCCGATCAGGCGTCGGCGGTCTCGCGGCCGCCCAGCACCAGGCGGTCGCGCCCTTCGCCCTTGGCGGTGTAGAGGCGCTGGTCGGCGAGGCTGAGCACCTCGTGGACGCTCTCCGCGTCCTGGGGCATGCAGGCGGCGCCGACGCTCACGGTGACGCGGATCTCGCCGTCGACGTGGGCGCTGCGGACGCCGGCGTCGGC
>Ga0075327_1000402_pt1 | contig 12152 bp, 8 predicted proteins | sample MayberrySE_Catta_2_FD_120056 | JGI IMG/M metagenome (GOLD analysis project Ga0075327, IMG submission 120056) | Natural and restored wetland microbial communities from the San Francisco Bay, California, USA, that impact long-term carbon... | ecosystem: Environmental > Terrestrial > Soil > Wetlands...
GACGGCGGAAATCCCGCTCGATGCGGCGGTCACCACCGGGACGCTCCCCAACGGGCTGCGCTACTACGTCCGGAAGAACGGGCGGCCGGAGAAGCGCGTGATGCTGCAGCTCGTCGTCAAGGCCGGGTCGGTCGACGAGACTGATGCGCAACAGGGACTCGCGCATTTTCTCGAGCACATGGGGTTCAACGGAACGAAGCGGTTCAAGCCGGGCGAGCTGATTGCCGCGCTCGAAGCGACCGGCGCGCGCCTCGGTCCACACGTCAACGCGCAGACGGGCTTCGACGACACGATCTACATGTTTCAGCTGCCGACCGACAAGGCCGGCATTGTCGAGACGGGTATGCGGGCGCTCGCGGACTTCGCCGGCGGCATGACGCTCGATCCGAAGGAGATCGACAAGGAGCGCGGCGTCGTGGTTGAAGAATGGCGAGGCGGGCTCGGCGCCGGATCGCGTCTGCGCGATCAGCAGATACCGGTGCTGTTCGCCCGATCGAAGTACGCCGAGCGCCTGCCCATCGGCAAGCCCGAGGTCCTCAAGACGTTTCCCCCCTCCGAGCTGCGGGCGTTCTACGCGAAGTGGTACAGACCCGACCGCATGGCCGTCGTGGCCGTGGGTGACATGGATCCGGCGGCGCTCGTCGCGCTCATCAGGAAGGAGTTCGAGCCGCTCGCGAAGCCGGCGACGCCGGCGCCCGCCCGCGATTATCCGATGCCACTCCAACCCGAAGTCCTGGTCAAGGTCGCCACCGACGCGGAGGCGACCCAGTCGACGGTCTCGATCGTCCGGAAGCGCCCCCGCGAGACGCAGGACAAGGTCAGCGACTACCGCCGGAGCCTCGTCAACTCGCTCGCGTCGGAAATGCTGAACGAGCGGTTCGACGAGATCGCGCGCAAGGCGGACGCGCCGTTCCTCGGTGCGGGGGCTTATGGGGGGGCGCTCACGCCCACGGTCACCTCCTTTACGCTCGGCGCGAGCGTGCAGGACGGCAGGATCGACCGGGGCCTGGCGGCACTCGAGCTCGAGGCCAATCGCGTCGAGCGGCACGGCTTCGGCGCGGGCGAACTGGACCGCGCACGCAAGTGGATGCTGGCGAGCTACGAGCGCGCCTACGCCGAGCGTGACAAGACCGAGAGCGGGTCCTACGTCCAGGAGTACGTGAATCACTTCCTGCAGGGCGAACCGACGCCGGGGATCGCGTACGAGCACCGGCTCGTGCAGGCGCTCGTGCCCACGATCACCACCGACGACGTGGCGCGTGCCGCCAAGGCGTTGTTCGCAGACACGAGCCGCGTCATCCTCGCCGTCTCGCCCCAGAAGGCCGGCGTCACGGTGCCGACCGACTCCGAGCTCACCGCGGCCATTGCATCGGCGGATGCCGCGGCGGTGACTCCGTGGGCCGACACCGCCAGCAGCGCCGTCCTCCTCGCCCGCACACCCGATCCGGGTTCGGTCGTCGGCAGGCGCGAAATTCCGGAGCTCGGGGTCACGGTTGTCCGGTTGTCGAATGGTGTCGAGGCCTGGCTCAAGCCGACCGATTTCAAGAACGATCAGGTGCTCTTCGCGCTGACGGCGTCCGGCGGCAGTTCGCTGGCCGCGCCGGAGAAGTTCGTCGAGGCCCAGCTGGCCACCGGACAGGTCGAGCTGTCTGGCGCCGGCGGCCATCGCGCGGTCGATCTTCCCAAGCTGACGGCGGGGAAGATCGCGTCGGCCTCGCCGTTCATTTCCCTGTCGACGCACGGCATCCAGGGGTCGAGCACGCCGGCCAACATCGAAACGGCGCTGCAGCTGCTCAACATCAAGTTCACTGCGCCCGGCGACGATCCGGAGGCGTTCGCCCTCATCAAGCGCCAGCTCGAAGCTGCGGTCGTGAACAGGCTGAGCAGTCCCACCGCGGTGTTCGGCGACAAGCTGGGGCAGGTCCTCACGATGGGCCACTACACGTCCCGACCCCTCACAGTCGAGCGCATCAACGCGCTCGACCGCGCCGCGATGGTTTCGTTCTATCGGGAACGGTTCTCGAACGCCGCCGACTTCAGCTTTTTCATGGTCGGCACGTTCGCCGTCGACGAGGTCCTGCCCATGCTGACCCGCTACGTGGGCTCGTTGCCATCGACCAAGGCGCCAGCCAGCCGGTTCAAGGACGTCGGGATGACGTTCCCGCCGGCTGTCGAACGGGCGCGTGTCGAGAAGGGGAAGGAGCCGAAGAGCCAGGCGGTCATCAGCTATTTCGCCGACCCGCCGATCGAGGAGTACGAGCAGACACGAGTGGAAGCGGCAACCGAGGTGCTCGAGATCGCGCTGCGCGACATCCTGCGGGAAGAGCTCGGGGAAACCTACGGCGTGTCGGTCGGCTTGTCGCAATCGACGCCGCAGCGCGGCGGCGGCCACATCGACATTTCGTTCAGCGCGTCGCCGGACAACGTCGACAGGATGATCGCGCGCGTGCAGCAGGAAGTCGTGCGGCTCCAGACCACCGGTCCGACCGAGGACCTGACGACCCGCGCCAAGGAGACGGCGCGGCGCAACTACGAGACTTCCGTGAAGCAGAACGGCTACTGGCTCGGCCGATTGCAGTCGGCCAGGATGCTCGACCGCGATCCACTGCTGATCCTCAGTCGGCTGCAGCGCATCGACTCGGTCACGCCCGCCGTGCTGCATGAGACGTTCAAGAAGTACTTCCCCCCGGACCGCAGCACCGTTGTCACACTGGTTCCGGAAAAACCCGGCCTCTGAGTCCGGCTGAAGCCGGACCAGATCATCGGTGCTCGCAATGTCCGGCTTCAGCCGGACCAGATCATCGCGTGTGGTGTCCGGCTTCAGCCGGACCGTAACCTGCTCAGCGCCGTTGATACCTGAACTGCACGATCGTGTCCTCGTCGACCACGAGCGGCCTGACGAAGCGGTGCGACGTCCCGGCTCGAGGGACGTCGATCCGCACCGGGAGCACTCCAGCCGCCCGACGCTGGAGGCTCTGTACGTTGGCCGACGGCGCCGCCGCCTGCGCCGCGTACTGATCCCGGCTCTCGCGCCTCGCGTCGTTGCCCGCACCGCCTCGTCCGCCTCCCTGCCCTTGGACCTCATTCGGCCTGACCGGCTCGGTCCGCGCGGACGACTTTGCATCGACCATCGGACTCTCGGCCGAGACGGTGACTGTCTCCATGAGTCCGCCGGCGGACAGGTCGTCAATCAGGAACGACGCGATCGCGCTCCCGCCGAACCGGTCCGCCCGGTACTCATCCGGCACGAACAGCTCCCATTCGACGACGCTGACCGGAACGTCCATGCGCGGGAGCGTCATCTCCATCTGGCCTTTTCTGCCAAACGACGGTCCGGCGTGGAGGTAGACGAACGACACCGTGTAGGGGCCGTCGGGCCTGAAACCGGCGCGGAGGAGCGGCACGCGCACGCCGTCCGCGCCGTCGGCGGGCTTCGCCGGCAACCCGCCGACATCGACCGAGAGCATCGAAGCGCCGGGCGGCAGCACGACTCTCATGAAGGGCTGGGCGCGGTTGCGAACGAGCAGGGACACTTCGGTCAGCGCGCGGCCTTCCTTCGTCACGAGCGTCGTGGCCACCGCGCGGTCCGCGATGGCGGCGAGCACCGCGGCGTCGGGAAAGCGCGTCACGTCGAGCGCCAGGGCGGGCGGCCCGGATGGTCCGCGCTGATACCGGAAGGCGGCGATGAGCGGCTGCCGCGCAGCCGAGGTCAGCGCCGCGTCGACTTCCCGCACGTCCATGCGCCGGAGGCCCCGGATGTCCCGCGACGTGATTTCCAGCGTGCCGATGCCTTCGACCGCGACCTCGCCGGTCTCGCGCTGGACCGCCGGGACGGTGGGAAATCCCGTATCCAGCCTGAACGAGCCGCCTGCGCTCGACCGCTCGAGGTTCAGCAGGAACTGGTGCCGCCGCCTGGTCGCCGGCGTGACGGACAAGACGACACGATCGCCCTGCGGGTCGCTCCGCTCGAGCGAGATCCCGGTGACGCCGACGAGCTCGTAGCCGGCCGGCAGGCGCACCTCGATGGCCGGGGGCTCTCCCTGGACGATGGTCACGTCGACGAGCGTCAGGAGGCGAATGTCGGCCTCGCCGATCGTGACGAGCGACTTGACCTCGGCGAGCATCCGCGTGTCGCGCGGCGTCGCGGTGGGTCCGGTCTCGCGCGCGGACCAGGACACCGTGGTCGGCGTACCGGGGTCGAGCGTGGCCTCGACGAGTGTGCGGCCGGCGGCCGACGTTCGCCTGACGACAAGGCCGGGCGACACGCGGAGATCCGACTGCTCGCCGGGCACGTCGAAGGTGGCCGTGGCGCTCCCGGCGGGGGGCACCGGCAGCACGAACGAGCCGCGACCGGGCGACGCCATGACTGTGCCGCCCCATTCGAGCGTCGCCGAGAACGTCGCCGGGCCGGTGACGATCGCGACGTGTGCGTTCCCTTCGGCCATGAGCGGGAGCGGACGATCGGCGGTCCGCGCGTCGAGCAGCGTCGCCTGCCTGATGAGCGGCACCTTGACGGCGCCGGCCTGAAACACTTCGCCGTCGACGGTCATCGTGGCGCGCGCCGTGCCCGCGGCGACGCGCACCCGGAGGTCGGCGCGCGTCAGCGCGGCCGGCAGCGGTGCACCGTCGGGTGGTCGCGGCTGCCGTGCGGCGAGATCGAGCAGGCGGTCGTAGTCGGTGCGCGACAACGTCACGGTGCCGGCAGGACCGCGGTCCTGCGCCCGCGCGGCCGCAGGTGCGAGGCCCTGACCGAGGAGCACGAACGATACGAGCAGACAGCGGAGGTCGTGGGTCATGTGGTCACCTTAGAAGCGCGCGGTCCGTTTGTACTGCAGCTCGAGCGCCGGAGCCTGGGACTCGGCCGTCAGCTCGGCGGCCACGAAGAGCGAGGGCCCGATGCCGGGCACCGTGACCTGCACCGGAATGGCGCCGGCCGTCGTCCGGCCCAGGTCCTTTCGGAAGCGTTCCATCAGTCCCTGGAGGCTCCCCGCGTCGGCTTCCCGAGCCCTCGTGGCGGGGGGCGGCGGCGCCGGTGCGGCCGGCACGGCCCGCGGGACCTCCGCGCGCAGGGCGGCGCTCCACGGGCCGGGATCCGGTGCGAGCCGGAAGGCGCCCGGCCGCGGCTCGACGTCGAATCGGGGCGAGTGGTGCACGAGCAGTCCCGTGCGCGAGACCGGGAGATCCACCGCCGGTAGTTCAACCGTCGCCTCGCCCTTGGCGGTCCACGCCCCCGAGCGCTGCAGGTAGACGAGCTCGACGACAAATGTCGGAGCGTTCTCGCCGGTCCGTCCCTTCTGGAGCGGGAGCAGACACGCGCCGTCAGGAGCCAGGCCCGGGCGCACTGGCCGGCCGGCGAGCACCGCGCTCCACAGCACTGATTGGGGCGGCAGCCTGAGCGCGAGGAACGCGCGCTGGTTGTTGCGCACGGCGTAGCGCGCACGGACGAGCCGCTTGCCGTCCTCGGCGACGAGGACCTCGTAGCGTGCCTCCTCGACATTGGCGACGAGCACCGCCTGCGGCGTGTAGCGGGACACGGTGACCGTGAGTGCGCGCGCGGCGGCACCGGCGAGCGGCGTGAACCCGAACGCGACCATCGACGGCGAGTCGCGGCCCTCGATGATGTCACCGAGATCGCCCGGATCAGCCGGGTCGAAGCCCCGTGGCTGACGGTCGGTGATCTCTCCGGCGCCGATCACATCGACCGCCAGGCCGCCGGTTTCACGTTCGGCCGCCGGCACACGGATGATCGGAACCCCCACCACACCATCGCGCGGCGCGCGCGTCTCGGCCGATACCACGATCGACGCGGCTGTGGTCAAGGGCTCGAGAAAGGACACCGTCAGCGCGCCCGGCGCGTGCGACCAGTCGGCGACGGTCGCGCCCGTGACCTGGTTGACGGTGACACCGTCGGGCGTCGCGATCACGACCTCGCGCGCCAGGCCCTGCACGACCTCGATCCGCACGCTGGCGGTGATCGGGCTCGTGTCCTCGCCGAGCGCGACGAGTTGGGTGATGCGCGCGCGCACGCGGAGCGGGAGCGTGGAGCGGCGGTCGTCGATCCTGCGCTTCCACGAAAACGACAGCGGCCGCCCGGGTGAGCCGTAGACCGTCCAGCGGCTCTCCGTCGTGCTTTCGATCTGCTCGGCAACGAATCCGCCGCCGACGGTGAGGTCGACGCCCGTGCGCGGCACAGTCAACGCGATAGACGATAGCGCCGATGCCGAGGCCGGCAGCGTCATCGATTCCAGCCCGCCCGTGCTCGAGACGGGGATGACGATCTCGAGCGAAATGATCGATCGGCCGCTGCGCGACACGAGCACTTTCGGCGGAGCGCCGTCGACGAGCGCCGTCGGGCGCCCGTCGATCCGCGCGCCCCGCACGAGCATGCCCGTCGGCATCTGAATGCTGACCCATCCTTGCTTGAGCACGTCGACCGTGAGCCGGGCATCGCCCGTGACGGTATCGCCGTTCACCCGCAGGTCGTAGTCCACGCGCGTCAACGTCGTGTCAACGGGCGGCGGCGACGGGTCCGGCGCTGCCGGAAACGCGCGAGCCCTCAGCGCGCGGTAGTCGTCGAGCGCGAGGACGACCCAGCCGTCCGCGCGCGTGGCATCCTGCGCGCGCGCCGCAGCCGGGACGGCCACGGCGCCGACGAGGAGAATTGCGATGAACGTGTGCGTTGCCATCAGCCGCCTCCCTGGCAGGGCGTACGAACGCCGGCCGCGTACAGAGAACGGGGGAGCGCGAGAATCTTGCAGGGCCTCCCGGCAGCGTCCTCGCGATGTCGCTTCTGTAAGCCGAGGAAGTGCAAGCGGCTCGCCGCAGGTGCTTCCGCGGGCCGGCGCGCGGATGGCCGAAGGATTCCGCTTCGAAACCGTTCGCGCGCGACTCGGAATCGTCTTGCCGGATCCATGACGGCGCGGGTGACGATCCGGCCGGAGAGATCGTCAGACGATCGAGTCCGGCTATACTCCGCACCGAGAGCTGTATGAGCGACGAGTTCCTGAACGCGGCGATTGCCGAAGCCGAGCTCGGGCTGCGGGAGGGAGGCATCCCGATCGGCTCGGTGCTCGTCCACCGCGGGCGGATCATCGGACGCGGGCACAACCGGCGCGTTCAGCAGGCGAGCGCGATCCGCCACGGAGAAATGGACGCGCTCGAGAACGCCGGTCGACAGCCGGCATCGATCTATCGCGAGTCGGTGATCTACACGACGCTTTCCCCGTGCGCCATGTGCTCCGGTGCGATTCTGCTCTATGGCATTCCACGAGTGGTCGTTGGCGAAAACGAGACATTCCTCGGCGAGGAAGCCCTGCTGCGATCGCGCGGGGTTTCGGTCGACGTCGTGCAGGACGCGCGATGCGTGCGGATGATGGCCGCCTTCATCCGCGCGTATCCGGGTGTGTGGAACGAAGACATCGGGAGCTGAGCCCGCCCGGACGATGCCCGGCGGCCGTCCGAGCGGACCATGGAGCAGCAATTACAGTGCTGCTCGAACCCGCGACAGGATCGGACACTCGGTCGAACCGGCAGCCAGCCGAATCGCCGCGGCTAAGTACCTCACCCGCGTCGGGTTAGTCGTTGCGCCGATGGTCGGCATGGCGCGTGAAGGAATATGACGCCGTGCACCTCCGTCCCGCCATCGCCGCGGTCTTCTGCGCCGCCGTCGTCGTGGCCGTGCTGTCGGCCGCCGCGCCGCCGGTCCTCCTCGAGCCGCTGACGGGCCGGCAGGTCTTCCCGGCGACCAACTGGTGGAATCAGGACGTGAGCGCCGCGCCGGTCGATCCGAACTCGGCGCAGTTCGTCTCCTGGATTGGCGCCACACGGCGCCTTCACCCCGACTTCGGCCCCCCGCCGTATGGTATTCCCTACGTGGTCGTCGCGGGAGATCAGGCCCGGGTGCCGGTGACCTTCGAGTACGATGACGAGAGCGACATGGGTGTGCCTGGCCTGTCGGGCTATCCGATTCCGGAAGAGGCGAAGACCCAGCCGCACTACATCGAAGGCGACGTCCCCGGCGGTGGCACTTCAGGCGACCGACATCTCCTCGTCATCGATCGGGACCGGTGGCTGCTCTACGAGTTGTTTGCAACGCGCTGGAACGCGGCCGCCGGCCGGTGGGACGCGGGGTCCGGCGCAATCTTCGACCTCAGCACCAACGCGCGCCGGCCCGAGACCTGGACGTCGGCCGACGCCGCAGGCCTTGCGATTCTGCCGGGGCTCGTGCGCTACGACGACGTCTTCGGCGCCGGGGAGATCACGCACGCGTTCCGGTTCTCGACGCGCGCGACCAACGGCTACGTCTGGCCGGCGTCGCATCGGGCCGGTTCGACCGCCGGTGCGCCACCCCTCGGGACCCGCATGCGGATGAAAGCCTCCCGGGACATCTCGGCGTACGCGCCCGAGATTCAGAAGATCTTTCGCGCGATGAAGCGTTACGGCCTCATCCTTGCCGACAACGGCTCGGACATGTACATCACCGGAACCATGGACGCGCGCTGGAACAACGACGTGCTCAACCCGGCGTTTCACTCGCTGAACGCCAGCGACTTCGAAGTTGTCGAGCTCGGATGGGGCCGCGGCACGCCGCCAGCGCCGCCGACGGGGTTGCGGATCGTGCGATAGCCGCCGCTCACTCGATGCCGATCACCGGCCGCACTGGTCCGGGCCCCGCATCACCCGTGTAGCCCACCCATTCCAGAAACAGTCCTGCCGCGGGAGCCGTCAGTTCTGCCGGCGTGACGCCTCCTGGCTGGCCTCCGCGCGCGCGCAGCATCGATGCCGCGTCGGCCGGCGTCAGCTCACCACGTCCGACGGCCGCCAGAACGCCCACGATTCGGCGCACCATCTTCCAGAGAAAGTGCGACCCCTGTACGCGGACGAGCACGAGCGCGCCGGCCTCGACCAGTTCCACGCGCTCGAGCACGACGACAGTGGACTTCTCGTCGGGATCGTCGTCGGAGAACGCCGCGAAGTCCTGGCGGCCCGCGAAGGCGTCGGCGGCACGGCGCATGGCGGCGAGATCGAGCGGCTCGCGGATCCACCAGACGAAGGGCTTTCCGAACGCGGTGCGGCGCCTGGAGATCTGGTAGAGGTAGCTGCGCGACACGGCATCGTGACGCGCGTGAAACCGGTGCGGCGCCCTGGCGATCGTGAGGATGTGGATGTCGGCCGGCAGCTCGTCGTTGAGGCGGCGCCGGAGCGCCTCGGGTGCCAGGCTCGTGTAGAGCTCGAGGTGCGCGACCTGCGCAAGCGCGTGGACGCCGGCGTCGGTGCGTCCGGAGCCGTAGAGCTCGAACTCGCGGCGCCCGGCAACCTCCCGCACGGCTCGATCGATCTCGCCCTGCACCGTGCGGGCGTTCTTCTGGATCTGCCAGCCGCTGTACCTCGTGCCGGCGTACTCGATGACGAGCTTGAATCGCGGCATCAACCCTTGGCGTTCAGGGTGCCGGCGATCCGTCCGGCCACGAGGCGCGGGAGGAAGCGGACCGCCTGCGCGCCGACCTTGTTGCCCACGCCCGGAATGACGAGCGGCTTACCAGCCATCATCCCGTCGTACCCGGCACGCGCGACCTCAGCCGAGCTCATGACGCTCGTCACCCGGAAGAGACGCGCCTGGTGCAGGTGCGCGCGATCCTGGAACCCGGTGCGTGTCGGCCCCGGGCAGAGGCAGGTCACGGTGACACCCGTACCGGCCGTTTCCTCGGTCAGCGCGAGCGACAGGGACATCACGTAGGCCTTGGACGCGTAGTACACAGCCATCCGCGGCCCCGGCTGGAACGCGGCGGTCGAGGCGACGTTGAGAATCCGGCCGCGCCGCCGTTCGAGCATCCCCGGCAGGAGCCGCCGCGTCAGCGCTGTCAGCGCCACGACGTTCAGCTGGAGCAGGCGCTGCTGCTCGTGTGGATCCTCGTGCGCGAACTCGCCGGAGGTCCCGAAGCCGGCGTTGTTCACCAGCACGTCGATGGAGATGCGACGTTCGACGAGCGTGCGCGCGACCTCGTCGGCCGCGCCTGTCGCCGACAGATCCAGCGCGATGACAGTAGCCGAGATCCTGTGTACGCGCGAAAGCTCATCGGCAAGGGCCTGGAGTTTCGGGGCAGTGCGCGCGAGCAGGATGACGTCGCGTCCGCCGGCAGCCACCAGCCGCGCGAGGTCCTCGCCGATTCCGCCCGATGCGCCGGTGATGAGGGCGACTTCCGGCATGGGGCGATTGTACAGAGTTTGAGGATGGGAGGATGACTCGACGCGAAGGGACGGAGCTCACGGGTTCACCACGAAGCAACGAAGACCAGGGAGACGCACGAACGTCTCCTCTCCCTCCGTCTCCTCTACCCCGCAATTCACCCCTGCGTGAGCACCGCCACCGCATCGATCTCGACCCGCAGCCCCTCGCCCGGCAGGCCCGAGACCTCGACGGTCGTCCGCGCGGGGCGGTGGCTGCCGAACATCCGCGTGTAGACGGCGTTCATCTTCTGGAACTCGCTCATGTCGACGAGGAAGACGCCGCAGCGCACGACGTGGCTGAGGCTGGAGCCCGCGGCCTCGAGGATCGCGGCCACGTTGCGCAGCGCCTGCTCGGTCTGCGCTTCCACGTCGGCGGGCAGGTGACCGGTGCGGGGGTCCCGGCCGGCCTGACCGGAGACGAAGACGAGGTTCGCGACGACCACGCCGGGAGAGTAGGGGCCGACCGGCGCCGGGAGGCTGGCGGCCGACACCGGTCTCGGTGGTGTCCGATTGAACATACTGAACATGACGCCGATGCTACGGCAGGTCGGCGAGGGCGCCAAGCCCCAGGGTTTCCTGTTGACATTCCAATCATAGGAAGGTTAATGCTTGGACCATGAACATCGGACAGGCGGCGGAGCAGTCGGGGGTCTCGGCAAAGATGATCCGACACTACGAGTCGATCGGACTCGTCTCGAAGGCCCGGCGGACCGACGGCGGCTACCGGATCTACGACGGGAACGACATCCACACGCTGCGATTCATCCGCCGCGCGAGGGACCTCGGCTTCTCGATCAGGGAGATCGAGCAGCTCCTGGGTCTCTGGCGCAACCGCCGCCGCGCGAGCGCGGACGTCCGCCGCGTGGCGCAGCACCATATCGGCGAGCTCGATCAGAAGATAGAGGAGCTTCAGGCCATGCGGCGCACGCTCCATCAGCTGGTGCAGCACTGCCACGGCGACCGCCGGCCCGACTGCCCGATTCTCGACGACCTCTCAGGAGACCACCCATGCCGATAGACCCCGTCTGCGGGATGACGGTCGAACCCGCGACCGCCGCGGGGTTCTTCGACTACCGGGACACCCGCTACTACTTCTGCAATCCGTCCTGCCTGACACGCTTCACGGCAGATCCTGAGTCCTTCCTGAAGCCGCGGGCGGGGCAGGCTCTGCCGGCCGCGAGCGACGGCGGGCTCTACACCTGTCCGATGCATCCCGAGGTCGTGCAGGAGGGGCCAGGAGCGTGCCCGAAGTGCGGCATGGCGCTCGAGCCGATGACGATCTCGGCCGACGATGGTCCCAACCCGGAGCTCGTCGACATGACGCGGCGCTTCTGGATTGCGGCCGCGATCGGCCTGCCCGTGTTCATCCTGGCCATGGCCGACATGGTCGGAGCGTTCCGCGGCTGGCACAACGCGATGACCGCCATCAACTGGATCGGCCTGGTGTGTTCGACGCCTGTGGTCCTCTGGGCCGGCCGGCCGTTCTTCGAGCGCGGGTGGGCCTCCATCCGGATGCGCTCGCCCAACATGTTCACGCTCATCGCGCTCGGCATCGGTACGGCGTGGCTTTTCAGCGTGGCCGCGACGCTGGCGCCGCAGCTCTTTCCGGCAGGCTTTCGCGTGCATGGCGCCGTCGAGACGTACTACGACACGGCGGTCGTCATCACGGTGCTCGTGCTGCTCGGCCAGGTGCTCGAGCTTCGCGCGCGCGGGCGCACGAGCGCGGCGATTCGCCAGCTGCTGGACCTGGCGCCGCGGACGGCGCGTATCATCCGCGACGGTCAGGAGCTCGACGAGCCCGTCGCGCACATCCGGCTGGGGGATCGGCTTCGAGTCCGGCCCGGCGAGAAGATTCCCGCTGACGGCATCGTCGTCGAAGGGCGGAGCACGGTCGACGAGTCGATGCTGACCGGCGAGCCCCTGCC
>Ga0075327_1000403_pt1 | contig 12147 bp, 8 predicted proteins | sample MayberrySE_Catta_2_FD_120056 | JGI IMG/M metagenome (GOLD analysis project Ga0075327, IMG submission 120056) | Natural and restored wetland microbial communities from the San Francisco Bay, California, USA, that impact long-term carbon... | ecosystem: Environmental > Terrestrial > Soil > Wetlands...
CGGATCGAGGGACTGCAGCGTCACGATCGGGTCGCCCTCCCGGAGGGTTTGCCCGAGATTCACATGCCGGATGCCCAGGCGGCCGCCGAAGGGTGCGCGGATCGTCTTCTTGGCGATGGTGGCGCGCAGGGTCTCCACCTGGGCGGCCGCCTGCCGATGGCCGGCGACGGCGGCGTCGAACTCCGCCTGGGAGATGATCTTCTCCTTCAGCATCTCCGCGTCGCGCGCGAGGACGGATTCCGTCAACGTCACCTGGGCCTCGGCGCCGGGGAGCTGGGCTTCCTCGACGCTCGTGTCCTGCCGGATCAGCAGGTCTCCCCGCTTCACCCTCGCTCCCGGCTCGAACGCGATCTCCACGACCTTCGCCGGCAGCTCGGCGGCGACGGTGACCCCCTGGACCGCGGTCAGCGAGCCGACCGCCGACAGGGAGGTTTCCCACGATTCGACGCGGGCCGCCACGGTGGTGACCGTGTCCGGAGGGGGTGCGGCGCTCTTTCCGTGCGCGATCATCGTCCGGATCTGAAGGGCTTTGATCCCCGCGAGGAGGGCGATCACGATCAACAGGCCAAGGATGGCGAAAAGGATGCGCTTCTTCATCGTCGGAGGACTCCGGCCGTCGGATTGTCGCGATTCCACCACCCGCCCCCGAGCGCCTGGAACAGGGCGGCGGTATCGGCGAACCGGAGCGCCTGCGCCTGGACCCGGAGAATCCGCGCAAGGTGGTACTCGCGCTGCGCGTTGAGCAGGGAGAGGTAGCTCGTCGCGCCGAAGCGGAACTGCTTCGTCGCGATGTCCAGGGTGTCGCGGGCGGCGGCCTCCGCGTCCGATTGCGCCTTGAGCGTCGACGCGTCGTATTCCAGCGCCCGGAGCACATCCGCCACCTCGCGGAACGCCTGCAGGACCGTCTCGCGATACTGCGCGGCGGCCTGGTCGAAGCCGGCGACCTCCGCGCGGCGGCTCGCCTCCAGCGCCCCGCCGTGGAAGATGGGCTGCAGCAGCCCGGCTCCGATCCCCCAGACGGCGGAGCCGGGACCGAACAGGTCGCCGATCCGCGTCGCCGTCGTCCCGTACTGGCCGGACAGCGTGACGTGCGGGTAGAGGTTCGCCGTGGCCACTCCGACCGCGGCGCTCGCCGCGTGCAGCCGCTCCTCGGCGGACCGGATATCCGGGCGCCGGCGCGCCAGCGACGACGGCAGGCTCACCGGGAGTTCCTCCGGCAGTTGAAAATCCGCCAGGTCGAATTCGGGGAGGTCCGCCGTATTGTCGGGATACCTGCCGGCGAGGGCCGCCAGGAGGTGGCGCGTCTGTGCGAGCCGTTTCTCCAGCGGGGGAAGGGTCGCGCGGGCTTGCGCGAGGGACGCCCGCTGGGCGAGCACGTCGGTTTTCGCGATCCCCCCCAGCTCGAACTGCCTCTCGACCATGGCGAGCAGCGCTTCCTGCGTCGCGAGGATCTCCCTCGTCGCCTGCAGCTGGCCTCGCAGGGAGGCTTCCTGGAAGGCCGCGGTCGCGATGTTGGACGTCAGCGCGAGATGGGCTCCCTCCACCTGGAAGCCCTGGAAGTCGACCTGCGCCTGCAGCGCCTCGACCTCGCGGCGTGTCCTGCCGAACAGGTCGAGGGTGTACGAGACGCTCACCGAGGCGTTGTACAGGGTGAACGGGTTGATCTCCAGGTTCGTATCCCCGAAGGAAGCCCCCGACGACTTCTGCCGCGACGCGGAAACGGTCCCGTCGACCGTCGGAAGGAGCTCGCCGGAGCGGGCGCGCCGGATCTCCCGCGCCCGGCGCAGGGCGGCCTCGGCGGCGTCCAGCGACGGATTGTTCGCGAGCGCCTCGCGGATCCATCGATCCAGCGCCCGGGACTGGAACAGCTCCCACCAGCGGGCGGGAATCTCGCCGCCCGGAACGAAGCGCTGCGCCGCGCCGCCGACCCCCTTCGCTTCGGCCGTCACCGCCGGCAGCGCCTCCGCCGTGTAGGAAGCGGCCGCGGGGGGTGCGGGCCGGCGGTAATCGGGGCCGACCGCGCAGCCGGCGAGCGCCGCGGCGAGGAGCGCGGCATGGAGACGCAGGGAACAATGGGCGGACGGACGCTTCAATCCGGTTCACCTTCGCGCGGGGGTCCCCCCCGGCCTTCTTCCCGTCGATCGACCTTTAGATGCAGATTGCGGGGAACATTCTCGGAAGGCGCCCGACCTTTTCCGGGCGGACGCTCTTGCGGAGGAAGGAGCATGGGAGGGGACGGCCGATGGGGAATCCCGGGTCGGACGGTGTGCGCCGGTCCTCACACCGTGACGACGATCTTCCCGTTCTGCTGGTTGGATTCCATGTACCGGTGGGCATCGACGATGCCTTCGAGCGGGAAGATCCGGTCGATGACCGGCCAGAGGGCCCCTGACTTCACGCCGTCGAAGATGTATTTCCGTGCCCGCTCCATGCGCTCCGGCACCGACACGATTTCGAACAAGGTGTAGCCCCGGAGGCCCAATCCTTTCTTCAACGCCGCCTCCAGCGGGAAGACGGTGGGCTTCATGCTCAGTACCCCGTAGACGATGATCGTGGCCTCCCGCGCGGCGGCGGCGGCAAGGGCCTCCATGGAACGCCCTGCGACCGCGTCGAAGATCAGGTCGGCGCCGCGGCCTCCCGTGATCTCCATGACCCTCGCCGCGAGGTCCTCCTTGCCGGCGACGATCACGTGATCGGCCCCGGCCTGTCGAAGCATCCCGGTTTTTTCCGGCTTCCGGGTCGTGGCGATGGAGACGCCCCCGGCGGCGCGGACGACCTGGATGGCGGAGTAGCCGACGCTGCTGCTGGCCGCGGTGATCAGCACGTGGTGGCCCTCCCGGAGTCCTCCGTGCTCGACCAGGGCGCCGTAGGCGGTCAGGTACGCCATCCAGATGGAGGCCCCTTCCTCGAACGAGAGATTTCCGGGGAACGACGACACGGCGTGGGACGGAACGACGACGGAATTTCCGTAGACCCCGTACATCCCCATGGAAAAGGCGGGGAGGGTGTTAACGCGATCCCCGACCTTGAACCCGGCGACGCGCGTCCCGACGGCCTCGACGGTCCCGGCCGCTTCATATCCGAGGCGGGAAGGGAGGGTCGGGGCTTCGAGATACGCCCCTTGCCGGAAAAGGCATTCCGCGCGGTTCAGGCCGATGGCCTTGACGGCGATCCGGACCTCGCCGTCCCCGGGCGGCGAAGACGGCACCTCCTCGACCCGGAGCACCTCGGGCCCGCCGGTCTGGTGAAACCGCACGATTTTCGCCATCGGCCGCTCCTTCCCGCGAATCGAGGTCCTACGATCAGTTCGAAGCCCGCGGCCGGGGAAAAGTTTCGGCCCCGGCGGCTCTTTCGACGGATCGACTACCGGCGCTTGATGAAGGTCCCTTTCCGGTACTCCTCGAAGGCGGTCCGGATCTCCTCGGCGGTATTCATCACGATGGGGCCGTACCAGGCAACCGGCTCGCCGATCGGTTTCCCGGACACGAGGAGGAAGCGGACCGGCTCCTTTTCGGCGGCGATGGAGACGGCGTCGCCCTCTCCGTAGTGGACGAGGGTTCCCGGCCCGCACCGGCAATCCCGTTCCATGTCGAAGTAGTTCCCCCCGACCTCCTCGCGGGCGTACGGATCCCTGCCGTTGTCGAAGTAGGCGCTCCCCTCGACGACGTAGGCGAAGGCCGTGTGGCCGCGCTTGACCGGGTGGGCGAAGTTCCCCCCCTTCGGGACGGCGACGTCGAGGTACCCGGGGTCGGTGACGATGTCCCGGACCGGGCCCTGCACGCCGTTCACCCGTCCGCAGACGACGTTCACTTTCGCGCCGCCCTCCACGGAGACTTCGGGGATCTCCCCCCGCTTCACGTCCCGGTACCGCGGATCCATCATCTTGTGGGAGGCGGGCAGGTTGGCCCAGAGCTGGAATCCCCCCATCCGTCCCCGGGCGTCGCCCCTGGGCATCTCCTGGTGGATGATGCCGCTGCCCGCGGTCATCCACTGCACGTCGCCCGGGGAGATGTCGCCCCGGTTTCCCATGCTGTCCCCGTACTCCACGTTCCCCTCGAGCAGGTAGGCGATGGTCTCGATCCCCCGGTGCGGGTGCCACGGGAACCCCGGAAGGTATTTCGACGGGTCGTCCGAGCGGAAATCGTCGAGGAGCAGGAAGGGGTCGAGGAGGGGCGCTTCCTGGTTGCCGAAGGCCCGGTTGAGGTGGACCCCCGCCCCCTCGATCGTCGGCCTGGACCGCCACACTTTCCGGATGGCTCGTATCACCGTCATGGCAGCACCTCCTTGTCGAGCCGTTACTTGCGCCCCCACTGTCCGTCGTCCGCCTGGACCGCCCAGCCGGCCTGCGCCTTCTCCCTCCACTGCTTCGCGAAAACCTTCCGGACCTGGGACACCTGGTCCGGTTTCAGGTTGAGGGCCTTCGCCACCTCCTCGTAGAGCCGGCGTCGCGCGGCGTTGTCGGCCTCGACGAGCCGCTTCAGGGCCGCCACCTGGGGCAATCCGAGACCGCCCGTCCCCCGGACTTCCAGGTATCCGTCCCGGGTGATCCCCACCTGCCCTTGCTGGTAGAAGGGGAGCAGCTCCCCATGCCGCTGTCCGATCTGCTCCTTCAGCCCGCGGATCGCCGCGTTGCTCACGGACGTGGCCTCCTCGGCGAAGGCCGGTGCGGGCCCGAAGCGGGCGAGCCGCGCGATGCCGCGGATCGCCTCCCCATCGTTCCACGACCGCGGCGTTTCCGCCGGCGCCTGCGACGGAGGCTCCTTCTTTTCCTGGTAGACCTCGTCCACGATCTTCTCGGCCGTCTTCTCCACCTGCGCGGCGGGGAAGTAGACGTTTACCGTGACGCACCCCGCGACGAGCGCGAGAGCCGCCAGGACGGAAAAAGAGATGCGTTGCGCGGTTCGTTCCATGCTCTCCCCCTTTTCACGGGCGGATGGGCGCATCCGCCTCAATCGGAGCGTTCGCCGGTCACCCGTTTCGCCCGCTCCAGCATATCCGAAAAGCCGATGCGGTTGTCCGGGTTGCCGTTGATCACGTCGATCCCGGTGAAGAATCGCCTCTTCACCAGGTACTCTACACCGTCCCGGTGGATGAGTCCCCGCACGGCGAAGACGTCGTTGTTCAGCCTGCATCCGAATCCGATCTTCTCGTACGGGAATTCCCGGAAAAACCTCGCCATCAGGGAGACCCCCATGCCGCTCAGCGCGGATCCCGTCCCGATCAGCGAGATGGAGTTCACCGCCTTGAGGCTTACCGACTGGTTCACCCCTTCGGCGGGAACCGACTCCATCGTGAGGTCGAAGGCCACCGGCTGGCCGTAGGCCACCCGCAGTCCCTTGATCGACCCGGAGAGACGTCCGGTGATGCGTCCGATGCCCAGTGCCGCCGAAAGCCGCTCGAGGTCGAGCCGGTCGACGTCCACGTCGGCGCCGATCTCCCGTCCCGCGCTGAAGGGCCGCTCCACCGTCACGCGGGCGACGTCCAATCGGCCGCCGTACAGGTCGCCGGTCAGCGCGCCGGCGGCGGTCATCCGTTCCCGGCCGACGGTCACGGGATCCAGGAGTCCGGCGAGGTGTCCCTCGAGCGGAGCGCTCTTTCCGGCGATCCTCGAAAGGTCCAGCGAGTCCAGTTCCGCCGCCATCCGGACGAGAAAGCCGGAGGAGAGCGGCTCGTCGACCTGGAGTCGCCGCAAGGCGACCCTGGCGCCGAACAGGGACGCCTCGACGGTCCCCCCGAGGTAGAGGTGATTGGGCACGAGGACGGCGGGCATCTCCAACGGCCCCAGTTCCTGCTCGCCCAGCCGAACGCTCGACAGGCGCAACCGGCCCCAACCCGCCGGTTCGGACGGGCGCGGGCGGCCCGGATTTCCGGCGCCCAGGGAGTACGAAACCGGGAGGTCGATGTCGAGCCCGGAGAGGAGCGGCGGCTCGGCTCCCCGGCGGACATCGCCCGATCGCAGCCGGAAGGTCCCTTCCAGGTCGGCCGCAATCCCTGTGCCGGAGAAGGAGAGGTCGATCCCCACGGCCCCTTCCGTCTCGAGCCCCGCCAAATCGGGATGGGACGTGGCGAGCGGATCCCTGAGGAAGGTCCGGAAGATCGGCCCGAGCCGCGCATCGCGGAGCGCGAGACGCCCCCGGTGGCGCCACGCCTCCCCCGCACGAACCGCTTTCCCTTCGATGACCAGGCGGCCGAACCCCTCCAGGCCGCCTTCGAGGTGAAGGTCTTCGTACTCCCCGGGGCCGGCGCGTGTCCCCCCGACGTGGAGGGCCAGCGGATGCCTGGCGAGATCGAGGTACACCGTTCCCCAGAGGGCCTCGCCCCCGCGCAGGACCAGGTCGGCGCTCACGCGGGGCTTGCCGGTCAGGAGGGCCGCAAGATCGATGGTGCCGGCCAGGTTTTGGCCCATCGCGTCGCCGGCCTGCGAGGTGAAGCCGACTCGTTCGAGGGTCGCCGAAACCGTTCCCCGGGTACCTCCCTCCACGGGTTCGAGCCGGGCGGCGACGCCGATTTCTCCCGTGGGCGACCAACCGCTCCATTCCCCTCCGCCCACCGCCCGTGCGAGGGATACGAGGTTGTCCGCCGGCAGGATCGCCTCGTCCATGCGGCCGCTGGCGTTTCCTCCGCGGAAGGCGACGTGGCCGGTAAGGCGGCCGAGGGATCCGGATCGGATTTCCACGCCTTCCACGCGGTACGAATCGCCGGCCGGCTTCGCGGAGCCGCGGATCGCCAACGTTCCCAGGGGCAGGGGACGGCCTTCGTAGAGGAGCTCGCCCGCCGCCGCGGAGAGGATCCACCCCGGCAGGGCGGGAGCGGCCATCGCACCGCCCAGGAACGTGTCGAAGCGAAGGCGGCGCGCCTCCAGCGGCGGCCGGCGGAGATTCCCCGTTCCCCGGACCCGCCCGAGCAGGGTAGCCTTGCCGTGAAGCCACCCGTCGATCGATCCCGCCGCCTTCAAGGATCCTCCGAAGCGGCAATCCAGCCCCTCGCCGGCCCAGGAGAGGGCAAGGTCCCGGGGGAGAAGCTCCAGGGTCAGGAGGCGTTCCGGTATTCCGTCGGACAGGGACAGGCGCCAGGGGAGTCCGCCGGTCACCTCCATCCCCGCCAGGGAGCCGGGCAGGAAGGGAGCCCACAAGGAACGCGCCCGCTCCATCTTCGGGATCTCCCCGTCCAGGGTCCCGGTCATATTTCCGAGGGTCGGGCCCCCCAGGCGTCCGCGGGCGGTGAGCAGGCCGCCGATGTCCAATCCGCGAACCTCCAGGCGAGGTTCCCGCCCGTCGAGCGTCGCGCCCGCCGCCGCGTGCAGGGGGATCGGTTCATGGAGGATCGCCCCGCCCGGGGCCACCTTCACCCGCCCCTGCGCCAGCGTCAGGAACAGATCCTCGACCCGGAAACTATTCCGCGTCACCCGCAGGCCGGTCCGGACGGACAGGCTGCCGGAGATCCAGGGCAGATCCAGGCGACCCGGATCCGACTCGAGGTCGACCGCCAGCTCGGGCCCGGCCGTCACGGTTCCGCGGGCGGAAAGCTTCGTCGCGAAGACGGGACGTTCCTTTCCTCCGCGAAAGGAGAACTCCCCGGTTCCGGTGAAAGCGCGAATCCCGCCTTCCCCCGGGGCCAGGCGCAACCGCAACCCGTCGACGGCGAGATCCCCCTGGGGGAGGACCAGGCGCAGCCGGGCGTCCGTCAGCGAGAGGTCCTCGATGTCGAAGAGGCGGGTGAGCACGGTCACGTCCGGTGGGCCGCCCGTTTCCCGCGGGCGGGTCCGCTCGTAGACCACCCCCCTCGCTTCCACGTGCCGCACCCACGGGCCGCCGTGGAAGAGGCGGCCGGGGATCAGCTCCAGTCGCAGGCGGTCCAGGCGCAGGAGATCGCCCTCGCGCGGAGGCCCGGCGATCACGAGTCCCGAGAGCGCAACGGTCGGCGGGGCGAGCGTCATTTCCAGGCCGGCCAGGGAAGCCGTTCCACCCGCCGGCGTCAGCGCCCGTTGAACCCAGGGCCGGACCAGCGCGGGACGATGGATCGCCAGGGCCACGACCGATGCGGCGATCCCGAGAAGGGCCGTCGTTCCCGCGACACACCAGAGCGCCGCGCGCCTCAGGGTCATCGCTCTCCCCGCCCCCGGAACGGAAATTGGCCCCCGCGGGGGCGGCTCCGGTCGCAGCACCATTCTATTACCGGAATCCGGAAACTCACGGGGGTGTCGCGCAACTAATGGTTGGCTCGGAAAAAAAACCGGAAGGGAGGTCGGTATGCGAAAGGGATCCGTGGCGTATGCGATGTGTGCCGTTCTGTTGCTGGCGCTTGCAGGAGCGGCATGGGCCGCCCATCACGAGGTCAAACTCTCCGAAAAGGCCGGGATCGGCCAATACTTCACCGACGCGAAGGGGATGACGCTCTACATTTTCAAGAAGGATTCCCCGAACAAGAGCGTCTGCGCGGGTCCATGCGTCGTGAAGTGGCCTCTCTATCACCAGGAAAAGGTCGCGGCCCCCGATGGGTCGAACGCCGCGGATTTCGGCACGATCACCCGGGAGGACGGAAAGAGGCAGACCACGTACAAGGGGGCGCCCCTGTACTACTTCGAAGGCGACAAGGCGCCGGGGGATGTCATGGGCCAGGGAATGGGAAACGTCTGGTTCGCGGCGAAGCCGTAACGCGGCGGATCCCCGTCCCTGCGATCGTTCCGTACGCCCCTCCCGGCCCGGACGCCGGGGGGGGATTTTTTTCCCCTTCGCCCCGCGGGAGGGATCCCCCCGACGGCTATAACGTCCCCGACCCGTCCTTCACGGCCTCCCGGAACGCCTCGTACTCCCGGACGGCCCGGGCCTGCGCTTCCGCGAGGACCCGGTGGATCGCGTCGTAATGGTCCTCCACCAGGGCGATAAGGCGCGCGTCGAGCTCTCCCTTCGCCGCCATCCCGTGGAGGACCCCCAGGGCTTCCTCTCGCGTCATCCCCTTCCGGTATGGCCGGTTCTCGGAGATCCCGGTGAAGACGTCCGCCACGGCCATGAGCCGGGCCCCGAGCGGCAGGTCGTCCTCGCCGACGTGGAACGGGTAGCCGCTGCCGTCGAGCCGCTCCTGGTGGAGGGAGCTCCACGAGGCGACGAGGTTCAGGACCTCGATCGGGTTGAGGATCTGGTAGGTGTAGTAGGCGTGGGTCCGCATCACGCCCCACTCGGCCTGCGTCAGGGGGGCCCGCTTCTCGAGGATCTCGGAGGGAATCGCCAGCTTTCCCAGATCGTGGAGGTAGGCGGCGATCTCGAACATCATGCACTCCTGCCGCGAGAAGCCGACGAGGGACGCGAGGGATTGCCCCACGGCGGCGACGCCGCTGGAGTGGGTCGCCGTGAACGCGCTCTTGAAGTCGATGATCCGGCAGACAAGGCGGGAGAAATCCCGGAATTCACGTATGTCCGTGTCGATCGTCTCCATTCCGAGGGAGAGGCGCAGGGAATCTCCCATCGCCCCGGAGGAGATCTCCAGCCAGATGTAGTCGCGGTCGCACAGGCGAAGGAGCGCGTCGACGTAGGCGGGCACGAACCAGGATCCGCTCCGCTCCCGGATCGACGCCCGGATCCCGGGGATCTGCCCCAGGACCGGCTCGTCTTTCCGGAAGAGGACCGCCGTCCGGTCCGCGAGGTGGACGAGGTGGCTTCCTTCCGGGACGGGCGATCCGCCCGCCTGCCCCCCCTGGCCGTCCCTCCAGCGCACGTGGTGGTGCAGGACCGCCTCGGCGATCCGCTCGAACGGCTTGAACTCCCGCAACAGGAGGTATCCCGCCCTGGCGTGGGTGCCCCGGTCGGCGGTTTCGAACTCCAGCAGGTCGATCCGCTCGGCCAGGGAGAAGGCCCCGATGTCGTGGAGCGCACCGGCGATCGCCGCCTCCCTTCTCCTCCAGGCCGGCCACTCCAGCTCCTCCGCCAGGCGCATCGACAGGTAGGCGACCTGCAGGCAATGGTCCCCGATGGCGGGGTTCATGAAGTCGAAGGTCTTCACCAACGGGGAGACGAGATTCCAGAGGTTGATCGGGATATTCCGGAACAGCATGGTTTCCCTCGCTGACGCCATTATCCGGCGGACGGCGCGTAAAGGCAACGAAGGACGACGGCCTCTCCGTACCCGGTCACTCCCCGGAAACTTTGCCTTCGCATCACGGGAGGGGTTCGCCCGCGGTGGAACCCCGCGGCGCGATCCGGATCGCGGGGAACAGGAGACTCACCGCGAAACCCGCGAAGGCGATGAACGCCACCGCCTGGAAGATCCCCTCCATCCCCCCCTGCAGCGCCCCCGACAGGCTGCGCACCAGCGCCGCGGGGAGGAAGGAGCGTTCCGGGCCGAGGAGCTTGTCCACGGCGCCGGCGGGAGCGCCGCCGGCCGCGAGGGCCGCGGCGAGGACGCCTCCGAGGACGCCCACGGCCAGGGTGCCGCCGATCGAGCGGCTGAACATGGTGCTCGCGGTGGCGACACCCCGCTGCTTCCAGGGGACGCTCGCCTGCACCGCGATGATCAGGGGAGTGTTGGCGAATCCGAGGCCCAGGCCGTAGACGAACATCGCCAGCCGCAGCGACCAGAGATCCGCTCCGGGCCGGAGCAGGAACGAAAGCCCCAACGCCGCGCAGAACGTCATCGCCAGGCCTCCCCGGATGAGCGCCTTGTACCCGATCCGCGGGAGCCAGCGTCCCGCCAGCGTCGAAGAGACGGGCCACCCGATGGCGATCGGGGCGATCGCGGTGCCGGCGTCGGTGGGGCTCCCGGCGAGGACGCTCTGCACGAACAGGGGGACGAAGGTGACCACCGAGATCATGGCCGCCCCCACCAGCGCACCGGTCGCGGAGGCGACGGCCATGACGCGCCGGGAGAAGAGGTCGAGCGGAAGGAGGGGCTCGTCCGCGCGGCGCTCCGCCCACAGGAAGAGGAGCAGGGCGACGGCGGCCGCGGGGAGGAAGCCGATGCCCTCCGCGCGGGAGCGGGCCGCGAGAAGGGCGAGCACCACGGTGATCGACAGCAGCGCCGCCCCGGCGAAATCCAGCCTGTGGTCGCGCCGTTCCACCTTCTCGTGGTAGGCGAGGATCAGCGCCGCCGCGCACCCCAGGCCCAACGGGATGTTCACGTAGAACACCCAGCGCCAAGAGAGCCAATGGACGATCGCCCCGCCGAGGACCGGGCCGATCAGCCCTGCAAGTCCCCAGACCGCGCCGAGGACCCCCTGGATCCGGGCCCTCCGGTGCACGTCGTAGAGGTCGCCCACGATGGTCATGGCGATGGGCTGGATGGCGCCGGCGCCCAGCCCCTGGACCGCCCGGAAGAGGATGAGCGTGTTCATGCCGTCGGCGTGGCCGCAGAGGAAGGATCCGCCCAGGAAAAGGGCGATGCCGGCGAGCATGATCGGCTTGCGGCCGTAGAGGTCCGCGAGCTTCCCGTAGATGGGCAAGGTGACGGTCGCCGTGAGCATGTAGGCGGCGAACACCCAGGCGTAGAGGTGGATCCCGCCCAGTTCCCCCACCGCGGTGGGCATCGCCGTCGAGACGACGGTCATCTCCATGGCGGCCAGGAACATGGCGAGGAGCAAAGCGACGACGGTCAGCGAACGGTTGGTATGGCGAGGCACGTCGGGCTCCATCCTTCGGGTTGCCGGATAGTCTCTCACACCGGGCGGATGCGGGGTCGGGGAAAACGGATCGGGGTGGAATCCTTCGCCGGTCCGGAACGATCGAATGAGATGGCGGAACGTGGAAATTCGTCAACGAGGCAACCATCTGTTTTCAAGGAAGGACGGATACATGGGAGGATCGCCGTGGACGAAAAAAAGATCATCGCGGTCGTTGGTGCGAGCGGCGCGCAGGGCGGAGGCGTGTGCCGTGCCGTCCTGAAGGACGTGGGAGGCGGGTTCAGGGTGCGCGCCGTAACGAGGAACGCCGGTTCCGACAAGGCGAAGGAGCTCGGGAAGCTTGGCGCGGAGGTCGTCGAGGCCGACATCGACGACCTGGAGAGCCTGAAGCGCGCGTTCCAGGGCGCCCACGGGGCGTTCTGCGTCACCTTCTTCTGGGAGCACATGTCCCCCGAAAAGGAGCTGGCGGGGGCTCGACACATGGCCGATGCGGCGAAGGACGCCGGCGTGCGGCACGTCATCTGGTCGACGCTGGAGGA